>Ga0206829_10341_pt1 | contig 14006 bp, 9 predicted proteins | sample Alteio_BWOrgCont_75_FD_152862 | JGI IMG/M metagenome (GOLD analysis project Ga0206829, IMG submission 152862) | Enriched cells from forest soil in Barre Woods Harvard Forest LTER site, Petersham, Massachusetts, United States -... | ecosystem: Environmental > Terrestrial > Soil > Temperate forest >... | reverse complement strand
AAAGTTCTTCAGGCCGTTCAAATTGGATAATAGGAATAGGCGCCGATTGCCCTCTCTGTTGGTGGAGAGCCAGTGCGGCCCAATATACGTAGCTAACTCTCTCGTGGTCACCAGGTTCCGTAATTAGGCCAATGCGTTTGAACCCGCGTTTCTCGAGTTCATTCAGCGCCAGATAAACATTGTGCAGATGATGCGGTATCACCCGATTGACGTTCAAATTTTGGGCGGTGTAGGTTGCCGCGACCACCGAGAACTGATCCCAATCCAACAGCTTCGAGCAATCTCGGCTCGAAATCATCGGCAGGATCAAGATGCCCTGAATGCCGCGGCTGCGAAGCACCGTTGTAAGCCGACGTGGAAGCATTTGGGCGGTGGAAACAGTTATTGCATCGATGCTATATCCGGTTTCCTTGCACCGCATCTCTGCGCTGCTCAGCAGCTCGTGATAATAACGGTTACGAACCGGGGTCTTATCGTTCTCGAACGACAACAGGGCGATCGACGATCGTTTACTTATCGGCCTGCCTTTTCGGAGGTGGTGCATCAACCTGGCGATCTCTGGGTCGGGCGCATAGGCAAGCTGCTTGGCGGCGAGCTGAACACGTTTTCGGGTACGAACCGGTATTTTCGGGTCGCTTCTGAGGGCGTAAGAAGCAGTAGACCGCGAGACGCCGGCAAGCGCGGCGACATCAGCCAGAGTCGGGCGGTTCGCCGGCGGAGTTTCCCGGTTTGCCGTCCATCGCAGGGTTAGAGCCCTTTTTGGCTTACCGAGATTGGATGTCATATGCCAACGATCGGATAATTGCTGATTCGGGCGCAAAGGTCTACGCTCTTCCGTGGATTCATGGTTTAGGCCGGTCGCCGAGCGAAGGTGGCGCTGAGGCGGCGCACGTCGGTGAACGCGTCACTATAAGCTCGCTTGTCCTCTTAAGTTGTCGTGGAGAAAGTTCTAGCAGGCAATCGCTTCGACACCCCAAAAACGAACCAGACACAGCCAAAGTAATGCTCCGGATAGCCATGAATACCGCCAGCAGGTTACCTTTTCAGATCTTCACCGTCCAGGGTCCTTGCCAAGGAAATACCTGAAAGAATCAGGATCTTGGAAAATGAACGGGCGCTGCTCGTCATCGTCGACATGGTCCACTCGTGCCCAATGCCAAAACTAGATTTAGAGATTCGCAAAGTGTGCCGCCGGGCAAATGAGGAAGGGGGAGTGCGCTGATGCCGTCGTGGAAGACAGACAACGAGCTTTTCGCGCTGGCACAGAGGGAGCTCTTCACCTGCGTGGTAGGCGACGTGTTGGATAAGCAAAATCTGCTTCACCAATATTTGCCCCCCGGAGATTCGGCCACTATCGTCGCAGATGATCGTAATAGGACGTGCCATGCCGGTGCTCGCCGGCGACGTCTTTCAGTTTGCGGCAGAAGGGTCGGCCAATTCTTTGAGTGCGAAGCCATTCGGCTTGATGCTCGAAGCTTTGGACGATCTGAAGCCAAATGAGATATACATCGGCACGGGCTCATCGCCGCGCAATGCCCTCTGGGGGGAATTGATGAGCGTGCGCGCATTGAGATGCGGCGCCAGAGGAGCGGTGCTGAACGGCTATGTGCGCGACACCAATAAGATACTTGCGCTCGAGTATCCCACATTCTGTTTCGGATCGTACGGGCAGGATTCCGCGCCTCGCTACCAAGTCCATGATTTCCGAATCTCGATCGAAATCGGTGGAGTGCTAATTCGACCGGGCGACATTCTCTTTGGCGACATCGACGGAGTGGTCGTGATTCCGGCCGAGGCTGAGAGGGAAACCTTCACGTTGGCATTGGAGAAGGTCCGAGGTGAAAGAACCGTGAGGAAGGCCCTCGAAGAAGGAATGAGTGCGGCGGAGGCTTTTCGAAAACACGGAATAATGTAACCCGGATTATGCAACGAAAGGAAAACGACAAATGAAAGTCGGCTTGGGCTTATATCGGCATATGTTGACGGCGGAGCACTACGACTTTGCGCGTCAAGCGGGTTGTACGCACATCATAGTTCACTTGGTGGATTATTTTCGCCTGGGTTCATCGAATCCTAGGAATAATCAGCCAGTCGGAGAGCGGTACTCACATTGGGGAGTTGCTGCCGATGCGGGGTCATTATGGACATTGGAGGAAATGCGCGCAATCAAGGGCGAGATTGAATCGGCGGGTCTTTGCCTGGCCGGAATCGAGAACCTAGATCCCGGCCACTGGTATGACATCCTATTGGACGGTCCCCGGCGGGCGGATCAGATCGAGAACGTAAAGACAATCGTGCGAAGGATGGGAGAAGCGGGCATTCCCATTCTCGGCTACAACTTCAGCATTGCCGGTGTTTGCGGACGGACCACCGGGCCGTTCGGACGAGGTCATTCAATCACCGTCGGGATGGACGGTCCCGCCGACGATGTTCCGGTACCCGTTGGGACCGTCTGGAACATGGTTTACGACGATAGAGGTGAGGGCTTCCTTCCCTCCATCTCCCACGATGAGTTGTGGCGGCGGCTGAAGCGGTTTCTCGAAGAGATCATTCCAGTGGCAGAGAAAGCGGGTGTGCGTCTGGCGCTTCATCCAGACGACCCACCTATGCCCACCATGCGCCTTCAACCTAGGCTTGTTTATCAACCGTCCATGTATCAGAGGGCGCTTGATGCGAAGCCGAGCCGCAACAATGCACTAGAACTCTGCGTCGGCACGCTGGCCGAGATGACGCAAGGAGATGTCTATGATGCGGTCGACCGATACAGTCGCCAAGGGAAGATAGCTTACGTCCACCTTAGAAATGTTAAGGGGAAAGTGCCACATTATCGAGAAACGTTCATTGATGAAGGTGACGTGGACATGGTCAGGATACTGACAATCCTCAGGCGAAATGGCTTCGACGGCGTAATCATCCCTGACCATACGCCGCAAATGTCATGCTCGGCGCCGTGGCATGCTGGAATGGCTCATACGATTGGCTTTATGACGGGGGTCTTGGCGACCTTAGAAGAACAACACTTCGGGCCGAAGGAAGGCAACAGGGCGACATCGGCAATGACACCATCCGACGGGCCGAGCACCACTGGTGTCGGGCCGCCAACAATCACGAAAACTACAGACAAACCACTTCAATTCAAGGCGCGTACGCCGAAGCGCAATGGAAGAAAACCATAATACATTGGAAGAACAAAGAAGCATGCATACCCACGAAAACATGACAGACAATGGGATTGCCGCATCCCGTGATTTCTTGAATCTCACGGACAAAGTGGTGCTGGTGACTGGCGCCTCGTCTGGAATCGGCGCCGCAACGGCTACGTTATTTGCTAGGTGTGGCGCTCGTGTCGCATTAGGGTACCACCGCAATCAGCGAGGAGCTGAAACAACTCGAGATGAGATCAGGAAATCCGGCGGGACCGCTCATTCAATAATGGCGGATGCTCAGAAACCTGAGGAGCTCAACTTGATGGCTGAGAACGTTACATCCACCCTGGGTCCGATCGACATCCTGGTCAACAACGCTGGATCGCTGATTGAGAGAGCCGCGCTCATGACGCAGTCTGTTGCGAGCTGGGATTCGGTGATGCAGCTTAATATGCGCAGTATTTTCGTTCTGTCGCAGATCGTCGGAAAATCGATGATCGAGCGTGGTGGAGGAGGAGCGATTGTGAACATTGGCTCGATCGCGGCAAGAAACGGCGGCGGTCCGGGAGCTGGAGCCTATTCCGCGGCGAAGGCGGGTGTCATTACTCTTACAAAATCATTGGCAAAGGAGCTGGCGCCTTACGGCATCAGGGTGAATTGCGTGAACCCGGGTGTCATCGATACACCATTTCACGAAGTGTTTTCCACTCCGCAGGCGATGAAAGAGTTCGCAAAAATGATTCCACTTTCCCGTGTGGGAAAAGCGATTGAATGCGCGAAGGTCATTGTGTTTCTCGCATCGGACGCTGCCAGCTACGTCGTGGGTGAATCGATCGAGGTAAATGGCGGGCAACTGATGCTGTAGCGGATGTGGATGAGGAGACCATCACGATCGCCGTCGAGGCTCACACTCAGCTTCGGCAAGATGAATGGCACAATACTGCCAATCGCACCGGACAATCTCGGCAAACCACGTCCATGAATGATACTAGAAGAAGCGATCGATACATTTGTCGCCGAACCGCCTCACGTACCTTCTCGACCTAAATTTTGGCTCATTTCGGCCAGAATCGTGTTGAAACTCGCGCCAACTGAGACGAGGTGAGTGGCATCATTTGTCGAGGTGGAGATCATCAAAGTGCATCAATACGCCGTTCCTGCCGTGGCATCGCAGCGATAGAGCTTCGCTGTCTGCCTTAGCCATGGAGTCTTGAGCTAACAGCTAACCTGATTCTCGCAGCGAAACTTGGGCAAATATTGACGGATCCAAAGGCGAATCGGATTTTAACTCCTGCCAGACCTGTTGTAAATCTGCTTTGTATCTAGGGACTCGGCCGCAGCTTGCTGTGCCGCCGTCCGTATCCGAAGTAGATCGCAAGACCAATCGCCATCCATATCGCGAGCCGCAGCCACGTGTCGCCAGGAAGAGATGCCATCTGTGCGAGGCAGATCCCCGCCCCTAAGATCGGGACAAGCGGCACCCATGGCGTGCGGAAGGGCCTCGGCACCTCCGGGCGCGTCCGCCTCAGGACCGGAATGCCGATGCAGACGATGACGAATGCGAAAAGGGTCCCAATCGAGACGAGCTGGCCGAGGATGCTGAGCGGCAGGAGGCCGGCAGCGATAGTCGCCACCACCCCCGTCAAGATGGTCGTAATGTAGGGCGTCCTGAAGCGGGTGTGCACTTTCGCGAACGACGGGGGAAGCAGCCCGTTCCTGGCCATGGAGAAGAAGATGCGCGGCTGGCCCATCATCATGACCAGCACCACCGAACTTAGGCCCGCAATCGCCGCAATTTCGACGAATATGCGCAACGCCAGGGGGGCTCCGATGTGCTGCAGAGCGTAGACCACCGGTGCCGCATTGTTCAGCTCCTTGTATGGGGCCATCCCGCAGAGGACGAACGAGACGCCGACGAAGATAAGGACGCAGATCCCCAAGGAAACGAGTATCCCGATTGGCATATCACGCTGAGGGTTGCGAGCCTCCTGGGCAGTCGTTGAGACGGCGTCGAAGCCAATGTAGGCGAAGAAGATGACCGCGGCTCCCTTGAACACGCCGCTCCAGCCGAATTCCCCGAAGTGACCGGTATTCTGCGGGATGAAAGGAGTGAGGTTTGCGACCGCCAGGGCATGGTGGCCCATCAGGAAGCAGCCACCGTACGCGATCACGGCTAGCAGGACCGACACTTTGACGGTCACGATGACATTGTTGAAGGCGGCCGACTCCTTAATGCCAATCACGAGAAGCGCCGTAAGGAAGATCACGATTGCTGCCGCCGGCAGGTCAAACAGCGCCCCGCTCGGCTGGAAGCCCCTGTGACTGTCGTAGATCACCGGGGCCTGCCGCAAGGCGGCCGGCAAGCGCAAGCCGAATTCCGCTAGAAAGTCCTGGGTGTGGCCCGACCAGCCAACTGCGACGGTTGAAGAGGCGAAGAGGTACTCGAGGATCAGGTCCCAGCCAATGATCCAGGCCACCAGTTCCCCAAACGTCGCGTAGGCATAGGTGTAGGCGCTCCCAGCGTTGGGGATCATAGAGGCGAACTCCGCGTAGCACAACCCGGCGAACAGGCACCCAAGACCCGAGATCATGAAAGACAGGACGACGGCCGGACCGGCATAGAGAGCAGCGGCGGTGCCGGTGATAACGAATATACCGGCACCGATGACGGCGCCGACACCCAGGCTCACGAGGTTGCTGGGCGACAGGCTCTTGTTGAGGCCGCTACTTGAGGCAGATTCAGATTCTAGTTCGGCAATAGGCTGCGTTCGAAAGAGGCTCATAAATATTGGGCGCAAATTTCGAATTCGAACATGCAACGATGCCAAAATGCTGAGGTGGCTTTCGGTCGCTCCCTCCTCTCCGCGGAGAGATTCCCCACAGCCCAGGTCGGAGCGGCTTCGCCTATTCTCGACCCTCCTCCACCTAAAATGATTCCATCAGTTTGGAATGCGCCTTTAGGCTGGCGTCGAATGTTGCCGTCGATCTGTCGCCAAAGCTCTATCGTTCGAGGCTGCTCCAACATTGCCTAAATCAGAGGACCGATTTTGAAAATTCCCCGTCGCGAACATTTGCCACGAATGCAGGGCCAGTTTGAACGCCTGCAAGCTTTGCGGCCAATAGCAAGGCGCCGCCTTCCGGACTTAGAATAGGATCCAAAATCCTAATAGTTGGATTGATCCGCCGAAGTCCGGACACAATTATTTTACGGACTTCAGGTCTGTTAGCGACGCTGCCAATCAACACGAGCGGCACCTCCGAATCGGTCCATTCTATCTGCTGCACAACCACGTCTACCATGTGGATTAGTTCATCTACCTCCCTATCAATTATAGCGCTTGCAACGCCGTCGCCGGAAAGCGCGCAGGAGAAAACGTACGGAGCGAGCCCAGCAAGATAGGTTTTGTCGACCGAAGTTTCGGCTGCGCGCGGATAATGCAAGCGGCTGACAATTTCGGACAGCGTTGAAATCCCGAGCAGTTCAAAAAACGTCCCTTCCAACGCCGTGACCTGGCCGCGCCTGTCCGCAGACCGTACAGCTGCGATCAAGCCCTCGAGCGCGATACGGTACGCGCTACCCCTGTCATCCACGAGATACTCGCGCCCTCCCGTTTGCCATGTTTTGCCAAGTGGACTTCGTCCAAAGCAGACCGATCCGGTGCCCGCGATCAGCACGACACCGCTGTCACGGCAAAGGCCTCCCGCGAGACCGATCATTGCATCGGTATCAACACACACCTTCCCGAGACTGACCGACGATGTCTTTCGAATAATTGCCTCAAGTGTAGAGAAATCTGACGCTCTATTTACGCCGGCTGAACCTAAGTAGACCACATCCAACACCTGGGTACCGGACTGACGCGCCGCTTCCTCAAACATCCCATCGAAATTATCCACTAGCCTGCTCATCTCAAATAGGCCGCAATTCGATGGGCCTCCCGCCGCACGACCAAGAACGTGTCCGGTGGAATCCGACACAATCAATCGTGTCTTCGTTGAGCCACCGTCCATGCCAACTAGAATTGGACGAGAGAAATGGTTCATCAAATGGCGCAGTTTCGAGCGTTAAGGTGCCTGGAAACCGTTGCGCTCACTGTCGCAAACGGGACGCCGATTTACGTCTAGACGAATAGCGCTGACACCCATTGAAAGCTCTGCGGCCAACTAGAGACCTAGTCAATGAAGGCATCCGTTCTCACTGCCACGGCCGCCGGTGGTTATTGGCCAAATAAGAGAAGGCTGGCGAAATTTAGCGGCTTCCGTTTGCAATTTCGCCAAATCCGCAATGCCAAAGGTCACAAAACCATAGCGCAGTTGAATTCGCCCTCCCTGAATCCGTGGAGTATTTGTGTCCCAATAATTGTTAACGGGCCACGCGAGAAGCATAGGGTTGCTCGGCCGCGGCAGTCGATCAAGGGGGCGTCCAAAATGAAAGTCGCCAAATTGTACCGTAGGAGACTCCGAAGAAAATAGCGCCACGCCAGATTGGTCATCCCACATCGCAGCAAAGGTCTCACTAGATGCCCAGTTTCGACACGCACCTGGAAGCTGGTCGTCATCCACGCGCACTATAGTCCCCGCCGTGTCATATGCAGCTTGCCATTCCGCTTTCAATCTTAATGGAAAGGCGAAATATATGGCCTGAGGCGAGGGATTCGGCAGCAATTCCATTTCGACTTCCAAGCCGATCGCTGGATCATGTCCGGACAATGTGATTCTTTGCGCCAAGTGTATCATGCCCGGAGCCTCAAATTCTCTTGTTAGGATGATACGATGAGGAGTTTCCGATACGGAGCATCGCGTCACTCGAGTAGCCTGCTCGTAGACTGGCGTCCAGTCCTGCCAGCAAGATTCATCCATTTTCTCACGATTAAGATCACGCTGATAATAGGCATAGCGGCGATCCTCCACCAAAGAGTTGGTCCTCTCGCGAACGAACCCAAAAAAATCGATTCCGCCCATATTAGGCATTAGAACTTCCCGTCTACTTACACGGTCGATAAGCGAGATTATGCGCCCGGAGTCCGGGTCATAATGAATCTCATGGAAAGGACTCTCGATTAGGCCAACTCGGCGCTCAAAATTGGCGACTGGCGCAAAATTGGCTTCGCGCCTTTCGATCCGGAGCACCTTCATTTCGTGACGCACCGATGGCGACAATGACACCGGAGGCAGATCCCCAAAAGGAATCGATTTCCAGGAATAGGGAGGCAGTTCCACGGCACCGAATTGCCGTGCCGCGTTCCCCGGAAAATTCTTTCCCCATGGGCGTCCGTCGTAGAACATCCGGCTCGCTCGATAGGTCCGTTCTGTCGGCGCATTTTCGGTGAACCAGGTCGCAGGCAGCTCTGGGAAGACTGTGATGGGTTGAGGGCCAGGATTGCAGAGGAGAACGCCTTTTATGCCTCGATCAGCGACGGGATTCTTCGCAAGGCGTTCAAGGCCGCTCATTAGGGCAAACGCAGCTAGCTCGTGTCCTTCATGCGCCAATGCCTTCTTTAGTATTTCTGTCGTTTGGGCCTGTGGATTGGCATGATCTGAATCGTAGTAGCCAAAAGTGTGCTCATCATAGAGATCGATCTTTTCCTTCGCTCGTTCAACGAGAGATACCTGTCGAGCTACGGCCGCACTGAATACCTCTTCGGCCGCCTCTATTAGTGGCTTTGCCTGTTGGTTACGAGCGGTCGATATCGGGCTGCTCCCTCCCCCAAAGGACCAGAAGTCAGTCCAATCGCCTCTAAATACAGGAAGCTCAGAGTCGGGTATGGATGAAGCACGAGCTCGAAGATCGCCTAATGTTGCGTATCGGACCATTGGGCCCCTTCCAGCTTTATTCCAACGCTCAACCAAGTCGGGCAAAAAAGGGTTATTCGGTGCGTTATCCCACATCACTGGAGAGCACGTAGAAGTGAGATAGAAAAAATCAAAGGGATAGCCTATGCCTTCCAAATGTTGCTCATATTTCTTCCATCCCTCAGCCATGCGGTCTACCGAGTCATCCCATGCAGTTAGCAGTTGGTCAAACATGGTGTAGTGATTGCCGTTCCAAACACGCAACTTTCGGCCCGACGGAGCCTCCCAAAGAAACATGCCGGGACGGGGCTTTACTGCGCGACCCAAATGGCTGTTGATTCCCATGACAAAAAAATCGACATCGTTGTCCAACAACACGTCTGCCAGGGGCCACGGTACACCATTTACATCATGTTGGCAGGCAGTCGTGATCTTAAAGCCGAGAATCTTTTCGAGTTCTCGCTTACCGTCGAGCAATCGTCTAAGACCAGCCCGATTGGCGAGAGTTGTAGTGTGCCAGCGTAGCGCCGAAATTCCAATTCGCCCCTTATTACAGAGCCCTACAAACCGTTCGATATCCCGAGGGAAGGACTGCGCCAACCACCGGTACAGCGGCTCGGTAACCTCGCAGGTCCATTTGGGCCGTGCCCCTTCAGGTAATCCCTCGGTTTGTTCAAGCCAGTCCAATACCTGGTCTATGTACTCGTGCTGCAGTTCCCATAGGATCGGCTGGGAATGGGTATAGCCCACATCGAGGTGGCTGTGATGAAGTAGTAGGATTTCCTTGATTGCCATTGTCGTAAAAGCTTTTCGGAGACTTGGCGCCTAGTCGTTCGGTAGCTTCCGGTACCAGGTGAAGTAGAGGACGGTCGCGCAGGCGCAGAAGATCAAGGTGCAGGCCGTACCATCAGCGAACCAGCGCCCCAGGAAGTAAATGGGGGCCATGAAGAGCGAAAAGGACGCGACCAAACCTACGACGACATTGAGCGCCGCTAGCGGCGCGCTGAGCGCAGGAGCCATGGTCAGTCCGAGCACTAGCGCAGTGGCGCGCGCCTTGGACCAGAGGCCGAATGGACGCACCTTAGCGTAGAACTGCGCGGACCATTCCGGCTCGATCGGCGGCGTCACGAGGGACCCAACGATGCAAGCCATTGTCGACACGGCTAGCGTGATGTAGATGTAGCCGTTCACGGGAAAGCGTCCCAGAAGGCTGTCTTTTCCTACAAAGGCGCTTGCTAGCATCAACAGGGAGGGCACGAGACCGGCCAAACACCCTGCGGAGAACCCCCAACCGTTCATCCTGCCCCAATACCAGCGAAGAGCCAACGGCACTACCAGACAGGTCAGCAGGCCTCCAAGCATCCACCCCCATACGACATTCAGCGCGCTGCTGCTTCCGTAGTCCTTTGCCTCCAAGATCCAGCAGCCAAGCCCAATCGCAAGGACGGCGAGGGCCAAAGTGACTACGTATCCCATTTTCACCAGTTCCCTTGAATCGTCAGGGAGTTTCGGCCGAAAAAGTGGACGATAAAGGTCCTGCACGATGATTGAGGCGCAGGCGTTTATCTCGGAGCAGAAACTCGTCATAAAGGAAGCTGAAAGGCCAGCGACCACGAGGCCAAGTAAGCCCGGCCTGAGCAGGCCAGATCGCAGGAATAGCGGCATCGCTGCCTCTGGATCGTGGCTTATCTGGGTCCTGTACAGAACAAGTGCGAAGAAGCATAACCCGGCCGTCATCACCCAACGGGGAAGCCCAAGGAACTGCCAAAACGCGGCTAGCATTGAGGCCTCCCTCGTGTTTCTCGCAGCCAGGAAACGCTGCTCGCCGTAGCGCCCCCCTGCCCCGCCAGCGCATCCGATCAGTCCCACGATCGATCCAGCTAACACCATACCCGAGAAGTCGCTCCATCCTGCATAGCCTGAGGACGTGAACATCCCGATCTTGGGCGCGGCCTCGGGGAGGAGGGACATCCAGTACCCGGGCGTCACCAACTCGGCCCCCGATCCGTGCGTCAGGGCGGAATGAAGGCTGGCCGAGTCATATTGCCCAAAGCATACGCACCCTATGATAAACGCGACAGAGAATAGCAGTACGGTCTGCAGAAACTCGCTGAAGATCACACCTTTGAATCCACCAAATAGCACGTAAGCCGAGGTCATTGCCACAACCGACATAGCAAGGGTGTGAGCGCCGCGAGAGGTACATCCGAACACCATGCCGAACTTGTGGATTACTATATATGACAGACAGAGCGAAGCGACGCTGAACAACGTGATCATGAAGGCGAAGGTCGTACGAGAACACCGCGCTCCCGCGCCCGATCCAAACCTTGCTTTGTTGATTTCGGCCGCAGTCATGGTGCCGCAGCGGCGGATCCAGATGCCGGAATAAGCCATTAAGAACACGGCCTGAGGCATCCACCATACGAGTGTCACAAAGAACGACTTCATCCCCAGCACCATAAGAATGGCGATGTTCCACACGGTTCCGTTGATCGAGAAGTTCGTGGAGGCCCCCGATGCGGCCAGCATCCACCACTTGTTCTCAGAACCAAGAAAGTACGCCTTCAGGCTCCCCGCTGATTTCCGGGAAAAGAGGAACCCTGACACCACCGCTGTCAAAAAGCAGAAGGCTACGATAGCATAGTCGACGAATTTAAAATGCATTCCAGGTTAACTGTTAGGATTCAAGAGTCCATGTCCGGACGGATAGCTGGAAGCGTCCGATGGCCTTGTGCGTCCGGCGATAACGATTCTCCTCGCTCTCATTCAAAGTTAATCTGCGCCAATTTCCCCGAGAGCGCCCTGAAGAATTTGACGTCGTCATAGTTGTTCATCGGTCGCCAAACGCGGTTGCTCGCCAAGTTTGGAAAGGTATCAAATGCGAACCGGGCCTTGCTGCTTGCAAGGCCCGGCGCATTCGCGGGGTGGAGGCAGTGACTACTATAGTGATGCGCCCAAAATCGCTTGCGCACAACAGCCCTTTTGTGCATCTCATGGGTCACATCGTGCAACAGGCCCATCACAATATTTCCTTCAAGCGTCGCGTTCTTGTCACGCTTGGATGGAATGATCCGCGCACGATCCGAGTCATAGGCCAGTTTGCCCGTTCTGCCGGATGGCACCTCGAAACGCGTCACTTTTTCGACGAGATTGTACCAAGGCACTGGGAGGGCGAAGGATTGATAGTATCTCATCCTCAGAGAGCCGACCTACTTTCCTTCATCAGACGTCAAGCCCCCCTGCAGCCAACCGTGCTTGTTGGGGCCAATGATCCCGGGATAAAGGCGGCGCAGGTCGCTGAGGACAATCGAGCGGCCGGCGCCTTGGTAGCCCGCCATTTTCTTGAACGCGGCCACTTTAATTTTGCATGGCTGACTGCCTACAGCGGGCGCGTTTCCAACGACAGGCAATCGGGATTTCGGGAGGCCCTTGCTGAGGCTGGTTTCAAGTGTCACAATATGGAATATAAAAGGGAGAAATCCACGACACTCGACTGGCGACACCGCCAAGCGTGGCTCGCCCGACTACTACGAACAATACCCAAGCCGCTGGCATGCTATGTCCTTGATGACCAAATGGCTGCTGAGGCTATTGAGGTATGCCTAGTCAACGGCTGGCGAGTTCCCGAAGATATAGCAGTCATGGGCACCGGAAATATCGAAATTTCGTGCGAATGCTCGCACGTCCCGATTTCAAGCGTGGATCTCAATGAGGAGGAGATCGCGTTGAACGCCGCCAAGTTACTCGAGAGTTTAATGCGCGGCCGTAAGACACCTGCACGGCCAATCATCGTTGCTCCCCGTGGTATCGTAATTCGGTCGAGCAGCGACTTTCTCGCCGTCGCAAATCCCAACTTGCGCAAAGCCGTAGATTATATCGGTGCGAACCTTCGGCGTTCCTTTAGCCTCGAGCAGTTATCTGAGGAAGCCAATGTTTCCCGCCGCACCCTTTACAATCTTTTTCAGCGGCATTTATCACGTTCGCCAGCCGACTTCGTAGTTAAGGCCAGGCTTGATCGTGCACGGCAGTTAATGGCTGCATCGCCAAACCAGACATTGGCCAATATTGCGGCTCAAAGCGGCCTAGGGTCACCGCGAACTCTGACGCGTCTGCTAAGGCGATTCGAAGGGATGAGCGCGAGAACGTGGAAGAAGGCACTGAAGAGAAACCCGCGTTTGTCTTCGGGTCCAAATAGCTCAATTCAAACTGCGCCTTAAGACCGTAATAACAGCTTTCCAAGTACGAAGAAAAAACATCGGGCAGAGCGGCTGGCGATAACCCCAACCGAGATGCCCTCCCTGGCAGTAATGGAAACCCGACGGGTTTCGGTCATAATCATTGGCTTCGTATCTTCCATGTGTTGACGTAGCCCGCAAAAAAGCCGGGCCCTGCTGGTCGCAAGGCCCGGCTGTGACTTCCCCCGAAGTCTCTTAGTCTCTAAGTCCGCCGCATAGGACCGCTAGCTTTCAGGATCGCCCATGCGGTCCCGTTAGTAGATCCCCGTGCGAGGATAATCGGTTTATCAGAAGCGAATCGTCAGCGATGCCTTTGCGTTCGTGCCCGAAATCGCTCGTGCATACGCATAACCACTACTCCCGGCATTGAGGCTGCTCAGCGCAACAGAATTGCCCTCTGTGAAGGCCAGAGAGTTGAGAAGATTGTCGGCCTCAATGTCGATGTTCATCCAATTCGTGATATCGTAGCTGATTCCAGCCTGCAGGTTTGTGTAAGCTCCGAGCTTCTGGGTGTTGGCCAAGTCGCCGTAGCGTTGTCCGTAGTAGTTGGCGGAAGCAAAAATCTTGCCCCTACCGAAGTAATACGTGGGCTTAAACCGAACCTCGACATCCGGAACTCGATCAATCTGCTTCCCGTTTTCGTCGCCGGAGACCGTTATGCCTGAGATGTTTGTGATTGCGGAATGCCCGATCTCGCCACTGACCTCAAACCGGAAGTTCCGGTTTGGCTTCCATGCGAGGTCGAAGTTGGCGCCATAGGAGATATAGCTTAAGTTGTAGGTCTGAACCTGCGACTGGCCCAATATCTGTTCCGCCTGGGGGTTGTTGT
>Ga0206829_10340_pt1 | contig 14011 bp, 5 predicted proteins | sample Alteio_BWOrgCont_75_FD_152862 | JGI IMG/M metagenome (GOLD analysis project Ga0206829, IMG submission 152862) | Enriched cells from forest soil in Barre Woods Harvard Forest LTER site, Petersham, Massachusetts, United States -... | ecosystem: Environmental > Terrestrial > Soil > Temperate forest >... | reverse complement strand
TATTTCGAAATGGCTGAGGTAATTTGATCCCCATCACCTCCTGGAGTCACTGGCGGGAACGGCGATACGTTTCCCGCAACCTGGAACGCGACAGTCAAGAGTCCATTAGACCATTACGCCGCAGAAACCTTGCCCAAGAGATGTTGCTTTTGGTGGTAGTATCCCCCCGATAATCGAATTGCGGTTGCGCGTATTCATCTGGAGGGAATCTCGCCAGGCCGGAAGGCACTGGAACTGAGGCATGGATAACCGCTTCTTTGAACACCCCATCCTGAACTCGCCGTACAGCTACCCGGCACGTCATTGGGAGCTTGATAGCGAAGGGCAGCCCACACAAAAAATTGTTGAGACTCGCCGTCGGGCAGAGTTCATTACTCCGATTCCCAAGCCCAAGAAGCAAAAACGAAAGCCGACCCAGGACGCATTGGTTTTTGACGAAGGCAAGGGACTTTCCACGCAAAAACAACAGTACGATCCGACTTCGATCATCAATGATCTTCGGTATCAGGTAGACCAATGGCGGAAACTTCTGAATCCGACCGACTGGCTTGTGACGCCCGAGACTGAACGACTTCTTCAGCACTGGCGACATCACAATTTCAACAGCTTCCGACCGTTCTTCTGCCAAGTTGAGGCCGTTGAGACGGCGATTTGGCTGACCGAAGTTGCCCCAAAGCTCGGGAAGACCGGCAAGCGGTTCATCGAACACCTAGCAAACGCGAACCGGGACGCGAATCCTGAACTCTTGCGCTTCGCTTTAAAACTGGCAACAGGCGCGGGCAAGACGACAGTCATGGCAATGCTCATCGCGTGGCAGACCATAAATTCTGTCCGACGGCCCAACAGCTCGCATTTCACCCGTGGGTTTCTGGTCGTTGCACCTGGTCTCACAATTCGCGCTAGGCTCCGTGTCTTGCAGCCGAACGACCCGGACAGCTATTACGGCAACCTGGAATTGATACCAGAGGAAATGTTGGGCGATCTCGAACGAGCGAAGATTGTGATCACCAACTACCATGCGTTCAAGTTACGCGACCGGCTGGAGCTTTCCAAAGGAGGCCGCTCACTTCTTCAGGGAAGAGGACCAGAATTGGACACACTCGAAACCGAAGGGCAGATGATTCAGCGGGTCATGCCCGATCTCATGGGTTTGAAAGACATCTTAGTTCTGAATGACGAGGCCCATCACTGTTATCGCGAGAAACCAGGGGAGGCTGACGAAACGGACCTCACTTCCGAAGATAAGCAGGAAGCGGAGAAAAACAATGAGGCCGCTCGTCTTTGGATCAACGGTCTTGAAACTGTCAAACGTAAACTCGGAATAACGCACATCATCGACCTTTCCGCGACTCCATTTTTCCTTCACGGCTCAGGCTATGCCGAGGGAACGCTGTTTCCTTGGACAGTGAGTGATTTCTCACTAATGGATGCCATCGAATGCGGCATTGTGAAGCTTCCCCGCGTGCCTGTTGCGGATAACATCCCTGGTGAAGATGCTCCTGTGTTTCGGAACCTATGGGAGCATATCCGAGCGAAAATGCCCAAGAAAGGCCGAGGCAAATCGGCTGTCCTTGATCCACTCAGCCTTCCCGTCGAGTTGCAAACCGCACTAGAGGCCCTGTACGGCCACTATGTAAAAACCTACGATTTGTGGTCTAAGAGCGGCATCAAGGTTCCGCCGTGTTTCATCGTCGTCTGCAACAACACATCCACGTCAAAACTCGTGTACGACTACATCTCGGGCTTTCATAGGGAGAATGAAGACGGCTCGACTACGCTGGAAAATGGACGACTCGCGCTGTTTCGTAATTTTGACGAGCACGGGAATCAGCTCGCACGACCTCGAACACTTCTAATTGACAGTGAGCAGATCGATTCTGGTGATGCCTTGGACGACAAATTCCGAGACATGGCTAGCGACGAAATAGATCGCTTTCGGCGAGAGATTATCGAGCGCACGGGAGACAAGCAACAGGCGGAGAAGATCACGGACGAGGATTTGCTCCGTGAGGTGATGAATACAGTCGGTAAAGAAGGCCGCCTTGGCGAACCAATCCGTTGCGTAGTGTCCGTTTCGATGCTTACGGAAGGTTGGGACACCAACACCGTTACCCACGTGCTTGGCGTGCGGGCCTTCGGGACACAACTCTTGTGCGAACAAGTTATTGGAAGGGCGTTGCGACGCCAGTCGTATGAACTCAATGAGGATGGTCCTAACAAGGGTCTCTTCAACGTGGAGTATGCAGATGTCCTCGGGATTCCGTTCGACTTCACCGCTAAGCCAGTCATCGCTCCCCCACAGCCACCTCGCGAGACGATCCAGGTTAAAGCAGTCCGGCCCGAGCGTGATTCTCTTGAGATTACATTTCCACGTGTTGCTGGCTATCGAGTTGAATTGCCTGCGGAACGACTTACTGCGGAATTTAATGATGACTCTGTGCTGGAGTTGACCCCCGACTTAGTGGGCCCTTCCATTACCAGGAATTCCGGCATTATCGGTGAGCAAATTGATCTGAGCCTAGAACACCTCGGTGACATGAGGCGGTCAACGCTGATTTTCCATGTCGCGAAGCGATTGCTTTATACCAAGTGGCGCGACCCCGGCGAAGAACCGAAACTCCATCTTTTCGGACAGCTCAAGCGCATCACCAAGGATTGGCTGGACACGTGTCTCGTGTGCAAGGGTGGTACATACCCTGCACAGCTGATGTATCAGGAGCTGGCCGACATGGCGTGTGAGCGCATCACAGCAGCCATCACGCGGACAACTTTGGGGAAGTCTCCAATCAAGGTAATTCCTGACCCATACAACCCGATTGGGTCCACGAGCCACGTGAAGTTCAATACATCCAAGACCAGCCGATGGGAGACAGACCCTCGCCGTTGTCACATCAACTATGTAATTCTCGACAGCGATTGGGAAGCCGAATTCTGCCGCGTGGCCGAGTCGCATCCTCGCGTAAAAGCCTACGTGAAAAACCATAACCTCGGCTTCGAAGTGCCCTACCGCTATGGCTCGGAGAATCGCCAGTACAGGCCGGACTTCATTGCCCTGGTGGATGACGGGCATGGCGACGATGATCTGCTTCACCTGGTTGTCGAGATTAAGGGCTACCGACGCGAGGACGCCAAAGAAAAGAAATCCACGATGGAAATTTATTGGGTGCCTGGCGTGAACAACGCCACCAAATATGGGCGTTGGGCATTTGCAGAGTTCACCGAGGTCTATCGGATTGAGGCTGATTTTAAGGCCAAGATCGAATCCCAATTCAATTTAATGATCGAGGCCTGTCTCCATACGTTTGCGAAATCTGACGCGACGGATTTAGAACGAGCAAGCAGGTATATTGCGACGCAGCTCGGGGAAGACGAGAAATGGGAAAAACTCAACAACGCGATTTTGGCGAGAATCAGTTCAACGCAGGACCATGCGCTCCATTTATCGGATCTGGATACTATTTCTAAGTCTGTTTCATGCAGCCCGGACGAGACTTTGGCGGTGTTGGCATTACTGTCCAGGCCAGCCGTGGGATTCCTCAAGATGGAGTTCCGATCTGACTTGCCCGGTGGACCTGAGGTACGGGCTTCAGATTTTATCAGAATGCTGACCGGCTGGTGGAAAACGAAGTCAATTTCAGAGGCTGCCTGGCGAGAGTGGGCTTCGAAAATCCAAGTCCGATGGATTCCTGTCCAAGAGGGGCGACGACAACGATGAGCATTCCGACGGGTACTCTTGAGGACTACGCAGAGCGACTGAGAAGGAAAGCTCCTGAGTACCTCGATCTCCTGTCAGCCCAGACGGATCAAGAGTTTGAACAGGCATTCGATGCTCTCTTGGAGAGAGCGGTCGCTGGTCTCGAAAAGAACAAGGTCAATTTCAATGGCCTGGATGAGGTGGGATTATCCGCCGTTCTCGCCTTGGCTCTGACCATACCTGGCTTGACAGTGTTGCAGGAGGCTCATTCAAACGGTCATGTTGATCTCACCATCGAGGCCGACCACTCCGTGCCGATGCGGAAAAAGCTGGGCGAGGCAAAGATCTATGATGGCCCGGTTTACCACGTGAAAGGCCTTCAGCAGTTGCTTGGCCGATACACCACCGGGAGAGAGGGACGTGGCCTCTTGTTGATTTACGTCAAGAAGAGAGGCATCGCAGAATTGATTAAGAAGCTACGAGAAAATTTTGACGCGAATCGCCCATCAAAACAGCAGGGTGTTACCCAGGATAACCTATTGAAGTGGTCCTTTATTTCAGTGCATCGTCATTCTTCTGGCGAAGACCAAGAGATCGATCATGTTGGCTGCAATCTTTATGTCGAGGAATCGGATGATCAGGCCAAGTCTTAGAGATTAATTATGCACCGATGCGAGACTAGGACACACAATGGCCAAACAGAGTAAGCCTCCTAAACGGCACACCCAAAAAACGGTTACAACGCTCACTCACAGCAAAGCTTCGCGCAAGAACATTCCCACGGCTGAGTATCAGTCCGTGATGCGCACCGAGGAGCAAAGCCCGATCCGTGTGGCTTATGAGCGGCGGAACCGCGACCTCGATCCGCAATTGGTCTGGCGGGGCAAAGACGAGCAGGATTGGTCCGACCTGGTCGTTCCTGCGCCGCCTCTCTTTATCCAGGAGAAGGTGCACCCGAAAGTGCTCATCGACGACCTACGTCGTCGAAGCGAGGCAAATGCAAAGGCGGCGGAAGCACAGATCGATCTCTTCGCTAATTTTAATGGTCTACCGAGCGAGGCAGCGAAGACAGAGTTTTACCAACACGACCAGAACTGGTCTAACCGGATGATCCTCGGCGATAGCCTCCAAGTGATGGCGTCGCTAGCCGAGCGCGAAGGGCTGCGGGGTAAGGTGCAGTGCATATACCTCGACCCGCCCTACGGCATCAAGTTCAATAGTAACTTTCAGTGGAGCACGACCACCCGCGATGTGAAAGACGGCAATGTCGATCACATAACGCGTGAGCCGGAACAGGTCAAAGCCTTCCGCGACACCTGGCGCGACGGCATCCATAGCTACCTCACCTATCTGCGCGACCGCCTTACCGTCGCACGCGATTTGCTTACCGACTCGGGGTCGATCTTCGTGCAGATCGGTGACGAAAATGTCCACCGCGTCCGGGCCGTGATGGACGAAGTGTTTGGGGACCAAAATTGCGTGTCGCAAATTGCCTTTGTGAAGACCGGGGGATTTGGAACGAAATACATCACCGGAGTTTCTGATTACCTTTTAATGTATGCAAGAGATATTGGCGCTCTCAAATACCGTCAGCTATATCGCGAAAAGAAAGTTGGAGGAGAAGGGGCTGGCGAGTATAAGAAAGCGGAACTCTTGAACGGCGATGTCATCAATATTGATCTTTCGGCAGAGGAACTTGGATCCCTTCCTGAGGGATCGCGAGTTTTCCGCCCGACCACAACCACCACGCAGGGGAATCCAGTTTTTCCCGTGGAGTTCCAAGGTCGCGAATTTGCGGCGTCGTACAAATCAAATCCTACGGGAATGAAGAGATTGGGACAGTCAGGCCGACTCCTTGCACGTTCAGGTTCTGTCGCGTACAAACGTTACCTCGACGATTTCACCGCGTATCCCATCAACAATACATGGCCTGATACAGGAATTGCCGGAAGACCGGGTGACAAGGTCTATGTTGTTCAGACATCGGTAAAGGTTGTCGAACGATTGATCTTAATGGTAACTGACCCTGGCGATCTCGTCCTCGATCCGACCTGCGGTTCTGGCACTACCGCCACTGTTGCAGAGCAATGGGGCCGCCGCTGGATCACTATCGACACTTCACGGGTTGCTCTCGCACTGGCCCGTGCCCGCATCATGGGTGCCCGCTACCCCTACTATTTGCTTGCCGATAGCAGAGACGGACAATTGAAGGAAGCTGAAGTTGTGGGGAGAGCGCCTTCCGAAGCTCCGACACACAGTGACGTCCGGCAGGGCTTTGTCTATGAGCGCGTCCCCCACATCACGCTTAAATCCATTGCCAATAATGCTGAGATTGACGTGATCTGGGATGAATACCAGACCGTCCTTGAGCCTCTGCGCCGACAACTGAACGAAGCCCTCAAGACGAAATGGGAGGAATGGGAAATTCCTCGGGATGCGGACGAAAAGTGGCCGAAGAAAGCGAAGGATTTGCACCCGGAGTGGTGGAACCACCGAATCGCTCGCCAGAAAGCAATGGAAGCTTCGATTGCCGCCAAGGCAGAGTTTGAATATCTCTACGACAAGCCGTATGAGGACAATAAGAAAGTCCGTGTCGCGGGACCATTCACTGTGGAAAGCCTATCACCCCACCGCGTTCTTTCGGTCGATGAAAATGACGAGTTGATTCATCACACTCCTGGTTCGGATGGCGACCACGCAGACGAGACCGATTTTGTTGAAATGATCCTCGAAAACTTAAAGACTGCCGGAGTTCAGCAGGCACACAAAGAAGACAAGATTTCGTTCTCCTCCATCGCACCTTGGCCGGGTTATCTCATTTGTGCCGAGGGAAAGTATGTCGAGGGCGAAGCCAAATCCGGTGCCGAGAAGCGAGCGGCCATATTCGTCGGACCTGAGTTTGGCACTGTGTCACGCCCCGATTTGGTCGCGGCAGCCCGCGAGGCGGGAGATGCTGGTTTCGACGTGCTCATAACTTGTGCCTTCAATTACGACGCGCACTCGTCAGAATTCAACAAGCTAGGACGGATACCTGTCCTGAAGGCGCACATGAATGCCGATTTACACATGGCCGACGACTTGAAAAACACGGGCAAGGGCAACCTGTTCGTGATCTTTGGCGAGCCAGACATCGACATCATCAAAGCGAAGAATAACCAGATTCAAGTCAAAATCAAGGGCGTGGATGTGTTCCACCCCAATACGGGCGAAGTTCGCAGCGACGGAGCCGATGGGATCGCGTGCTGGTTTATCGACACGGATTACAACGAAGAGAGCTTTTTCGTTCGGCACGCCTACTTTCTCGGCGCGAACGATCCTTACAAAGCACTCAAGACAACGTTGAAGGCGGAAATCAACGAAGAAGCCTGGGCTTCGCTCCACAGCGACACTTCCCGCCCATTCGACAAACCCAAGTCTGGCCGAATTGCGGTTAAGGTGATCAACCACCTGGGCGATGAGGTGATGAAAGTTTTCAAGGTGTGAAGCGACCATGAAAAAAGAGGATGCTTCGATAGCTGAGCTAATCAAAGAAATCAAGCTTGGTGGATTGCTACTTCCCGAGTTCCAGAGGGGTTACGTCTGGAAGAATGACCAGGTGAAAAGCTACGTTGACTCGCTATACCGAGGATATCCCACCGGACATTTCTTGATCTGGAAAGCCTATACCCCGCAATCTGCGCGGGGACAAGACGTGTCGTCCGAGGGACCGTTCTCTCGCTTAATCCTAGACGGTCAGCAAAGGTTGACTAGCATTTACGCGTTGTGTGAGGGCAAAGCCCCTGCTTTTTACGAAGGGGAGAGTCTGTACTTCGATTTGTACTTCGACTTGGTCCAAGAGGAGTTTCAGTTTTTTCAGAAAGCAAAGATGGCGGGCAACTTTCACTGGATAGCTGTAACACCATTTCTCCAAAAGGGGATCAATCGATTCTTAGAGGAGTTGAACTCACTTCCCGACGAACAAAAATCCCTCTACATGACTTACATTCACAAGTTCAACCGACTGGACTCTATTAGACATTACTCGTACAGGCTGGATGAGATCAGTGAAAAGCCAATCGACGAAATTGTGAAGGTATTTAATCTGGTCAATTCCAGCGGCACACCACTCAAGAAAGCCGACCTTGCTCTTGCTAAGGTCTGTTCCTACTGGCCGGAGGCCCGCGAGATCCTTCGTCGCGCTCGCAAATACTTCAAAAATGTCGGCTTCAGCTTCGACATGGAGTTCTTTACGAGGAGCATCTCCAGTGTTGCCGTAGGAAATATCTACTTCGAGGGTGGATTCGATAAGGCTACTCGCGGCGAGATCGAAGAGGCATGGAATCGTGTCTTTCATACGCTCGAATATGTTGTGAACATCCTGAAGACGGATGCTTTTATCGACTCAACCGATAACCTGACGACTCCATACGTGCTCGTTCCCCTGATTGTCCATGTGACTCGACAAGGCGGGATGTTCAAAGGCGAGTCGGATAAAAAACGATTCCTTCACTGGATGTTTGCTGCGCTGATGTGGGGCCGATATAGCGGTAGCATGGAGTCTTCTCTCCAAGCCGATCTCAATACACTCTCGGACGATGATCCAGTAGACAGTCTTACAAAGAACATCTTGAAAGATCGCGGACGAATCCGCGTCGAGCCACAGGACCTTGAGGGCAAAGGAACCGGCAGCTCCTTCTACACAATGGCATACATAGTTGTGAGGAGCCGTTCAGCCGTTGATTGGTTCACTGGGGTTCAACTGTATTCAGGAAATCTAGGTAAGAGCTTTGGACTCGAAGATCATCACATTTTCCCCCAATCGGTCCTCTATAAGAACGGCTACGATGCGAACGAGTCGAAGGACCGCAAAAAGGTAAACGAAATTGCGAATCGAGCGGTCCTGACCAAGAAAGCAAATCTCAAGGCTGCCACGAATACACCCAGCAAGTATCTACCCGAAGTGAACCGAAAATATCCTCGGGCACTTGCTGCTCAATACGTTCCGAATGACCCCGCGCTGTGGGAACTGGACCACTACGCCGAATTCCTGAGCCGTCGGAGGGAGCTGCTTTCAGCAGGGATCAACGTGTTTATGGATTCGCTCATAACTGAACCGGGCGGTAAAAAGCCATCCAGCACCGAACTTCTAATGCAATTGCTGAAGAACGGCGAGAGTGAACAAGTTGAGTACAAATCTTCATTCAGATGGGACTACAAGGAGAACAAAAAGAACAAGGACCTCGAATCCGTAATCGTCAAGTCCGTTGCAGGTTTCATGAACGCAAAAGGGGGCACACTGCTTGTCGGCGTTGATCCCAACCGACAAATACTCGGTCTGGAGAATGACTACAAGTGTTTTAGCAAAGACCCGAATCGCGACGGCTTTGAGCAGAAGTTGACAGGCGTAATGGGTTCCGAACTTGGAAAGGACGTGACGGCGCTGGTCACAACTTCCTTTATAGATGTTGAGGGAAAAGACGTATGTTGGGTTAGGGTCGAGCCGAGTTTCAGGCCAGTCTATATAGAGCAAAACGGCGACTTCAAGTTCTACGTGCGGTTGGGCAATTCGACACAGCCAATGAACGTCAAGGAGTCAGCGGACTACATCGCTCACCGCTGGGGCAAGCCCTGAAGGCCAGATTCGTCGAAGAGAGGGCAGCTATCCCTGTGGAATTTCGCATTGCCGACACGTTTACGGACAGCCTTGCCAAACTGAATGGCGAGGAGCAGAAGGCTGTCAAGACCACTGCCTTTGACCTTCAGATGAATCCGGCTCATCCGGGCCTGCAATTCCACAAACTCGACAAGGCGAAGGATCACAATTTTTGGTCGATTCGCGTGAGTCAAGACCTCAGGCTGATCGTACATAGGACCGGGACCAGCCTACTGTTGTGCTACGTGAATCACCACGACGAAGCGTATCAATGGGCGGAACGTCGGAAGCTGGAAACGCACCCAAAAACCGGAGCTGCGCAGTTGGTTGAGATCCGCGAAAGAGTGCAGGAAATCACCATCCCCAAATACGTGGAACCAGAAGCGAAACCGAAGCCCCGACTGTTTGCGAGACTGCCCGACAGCGAATTGCTTGGCTACGGCGTACCTGCTGAGTGGTTGGCCGATGTACGTAACGCAAACGACGAAACTCTTTTGGATCTTGCCGATCACCTTCCAAAAGAGGCGGCGGAGGCGCTACTGGATCTGGCAACGGGTGGCACTCCGCAAGTAACTCGGCCAGCTTTGGCACCGCTGCGGATTACGGCAAGGCCGGACCGTGAGAAGGTTAGCCAACCAACAGTAATTTCGGCGCAATCGGAGCCAGCTGCTGTTTCGACCGAATCATTTGAACACCCTGATGCCAGGCGGCGCTTTCGCCTAATCAGCAATCAGGAAGAGTTGGAACAAGCTCTCGACTATCCCTGGGAGAAATGGACTGTCTTTCTACATCCCGCGCAACACGAACTCGTCGAACGGGAATACAACGGTCCCGCTAGGGTTTCCGGTTCCGCCGGGACGGGCAAGACAATCGTTGCAATCCATCGGGTGGTTTATCTTGCTCGCCAGAACCCTGATGCCCGTCTTCTGCTCACAACGTTTTCCGATCCTCTCTCGAATGCCCTGAGAACAAAACTCAGGCTTCTGATAGGGAATACACCACGTCTGGGAGAACGCATTGAAATACTCGCGATGAACTCCATTGGCAAGCGGCTATATGAAGCCACCATTGGGAAACCTAAATTCGCGGGCGCTGAGATAATCCGAGAGTTGATCCAGCAAGCAGCTAAGGAGACCAGCGAAAATAGATTCTCGCTACCATTCCTAGTCATGGAATGGGAGCAAGTCGTTGACGCATGGCAATTGGATACCTGGGAATCGTATCGTGATGTGATGCGCTTGGGGCGCAAGACCCGGTTGAAAGAACCACAGCGGGCCATTGTTTGGTCAATCTTCGAGAGAGTAAGGTCAGCCCTCAAGTCCCGCGAACTAATTACGCGCTCTGAAATGTTCACTCGGCTAGCCTCATTTTATGCGACCAATGTTTCCGTGCCTTTTGATTTCTTGGTTGTAGATGAAGCACAAGACCTGAGTGTCGCCCAACTTCGGTTTCTCGCCGCATTGGGTAAATATCGGGGAGACGCACTATTTTTCGCTGGCGATTTGGGCCAACGGATATTCCAGCAACCGTTTTCCTGGAAAGCTCTGGGCGTGGATGTGCGTGGACGCTCCACAACCCTCAAGGTTAATTACCGGACCTCGCATCAAATCCGAATGCAGGCCGATAGGCTACTAGGGCCAGAACTTACGGATGTGGATGGGAATTCTGAAGGCCGGAAAGGGACCATTTCTCTGTTCAATGGACCGCCGCCTACAATTCAAACACTGGATTCCATTGAGCAGGAATCCCGGACTGTCAGCGATTGGTTGAAGGCCATAGTGAGTGAGGGCACCCTGCCACATGAAATTGCGATCTTTGTTCGCTCTTCAGCCGAACTGAAGAGAGCGACAACAGCCGCAGAGGGTGCAAACATTCCTTTCAAGGTACTCGATGAGAACGTGGAGACGTTGTATGGAAAAATGTCGGTCAGCACTATGCATCTTGCTAAAGGATTGGAATTTCGTGTTGTGGTGGTGATGGCTTGCGACGATGAAATAATCCCCTTGCAGGGGCGGATCGAAACGGTTGCGGACGACTCAGATCTTGAAGAGGTCTATAACACAGAGCGGAACCTGCTTTACGTGGCCTGTACACGAGCACGAGACCAATTATTGCTGACGAGCGTTACCCCGGCATCAGAATTTCTGGATGATCTGCGGAAGTGACGGTCCCCAAGTAGCCGTTCCTTGATTTGCTTCGGTGTCATCTCAGTTTCTCTAACAACGATTCTTGAATAATAAACCGAAACACTCGAAACTGCCCTGCCTTCAGTGCCTAAGGAGTTTATTTAGTGTGTGCTGGGCTCGAACCTATTTGTGTGCGCTCATATCCTTGCGGAGGAATTGGCAAGGATGGGTGCGCCTCGGGCCACACCGAGAATGCTAGAGGCTTGGTGTGTCTTTTTCCCCCGGATGAGTGCTAGATTACGCAGTCTCATAACCTCCTCACAATGAAAGTTGAAGCGAAGTTCCAGGCAGGCGACTACGTCCAGCGGGTAAACCAGCCCGAAATGGTCGGAATTGTCCGCGAACTGCGTTGGGATGCTCAGGTTGACGGTTGGAATTACTTAGTCCAGTTCGGGGCGCAACTCAGAGCGGTTCCTGAAGAGGGTCTCGAAGTCGTCGGTATAGTCCAGAGTCCTTGGGATGCCTTTGAACAGGGAAGCCTCTCCGGCAAGACGCACTTTGTGTTCACGCTTACATATGAGCGTTTGAAGAGCCCTCCTGCCCGAATCGCACACTCTTTTGCCACAGCGAGAACTCAGTTTTACCCGTATCAGTTCAAGCCTCTTTTGAAATTTCTCGATAACCCTGGCAAGGCGATATTGATAGCGGACGATGTTGGCTTAGGTAAAACCATCGAGGCGGGCTATGTCTTGCGGGAACTGGACGCCCACCAAGCTATCGAGCGCGTGCTGGTGATTGTTCCAGCAAGGCTTAGATCGAAGTGGAAAAAGGAACTCAAGCAGCGTTTTGAAGAGTCTTTTGATGTCGTTAAGGGCACCGATCTGATTCAGCAAGCACAAAGGATTGCAAAAGGACGTGAGCTTGAACCGTTCCGGTGGATCGCCTCCTTTGAAAGCACGCGGTCGGAGAGCATTCGTACTACTCTGGAAGAGTTGCCGCTTCCCATCGACGTACTGATCGTGGACGAAGCTCATCGCCTGCGTAACCCCGAAACCCTTCAGCATAAAGTCGGCGCAGTTCTGACACGCTCCGCAAACGCTATTCTCTTTCTCACGGCCACACCCGTTCAAAACAAGTTGGAAGACTTATGGAACCTGTTAAAGCTTCTTTCGCCCGATGAATTCAGTGAATGGCCGCTTTTCCAGGAACAGATCAAAGGCAATCGCCTTATCCTGACGGCACAGAAAGCGCTGGCACATCACCCACCTGACTATGATGGGGCGAAGGGTAGAGTTGAGTCCTTCATACAGCAGTACGCCCCCGAGCGATCCGGCAGACAGTTCTTGGCTTCGATCATGGAACGGTTGGAACAAGCTCCACCGGATCGCCGGGACTGCCTTGAACTTCAGGCGGACATAGCCCGCCTAAGTCCGACCAGTCACATTATTTCGCGGACTCGAAAGATCGAAGCATTACCAAATCGCCCCCAGAGGGAAGCACATTGGCAGCGCGTTCATTTAACTGAGAATGAGCGGACGATTTACGAGAGTGTTGAAGAAATCTGCCGAAAACAGTGGCCAGGGAAAGCGGATTCTTGGGGCTTCCAAATGAGCCTCATTATGGCGTATCGCATGACGGCAAGCTGTATTCCCGCTGCCCTTCAATATTTTTCGGACAAACTGAAACATCAACCCGAAAATGCCGAGTGGGACGAAGGCGAAGAGGAAGTTACGGCTTGGACTGGGCCTGCCCGGAAGGCACTAGAACAAATTGTCGAATCCTCTTATCGAGTACCCGACCAAGATTCAAAGCTGGAAGAGTTGATTCGTGCGCTCAACGCCATCTGGCAGGACGATGATAAGAGCAAAATAACCCGTCGCAAAATTGTCGTGTTTTCCTTCTTTCGGAGGACGCTCGAATACCTAGCACGCGCTTTAGCAGGTGCCGGGATTGTGAACCGAATGATTCATGGCGGGATTTCCATAGATGATCGGGAAAGTGCTATCGATGACTTTCTCGAACGGAGCGACATACCTTTGCTGCTTACCTCGGAGGTTGGGGGAGAAGGCATAGACCTCCAGGCTGCATCAGTTCTGTTCAATTATGACCTGCCGTGGAATCCGATGGTTGTCGAACAGAGGATTGGGAGGATCGACAGGATCGGACAACAGGCAAAGCGCCTCGTGATTCTGAACTTCATCGTTGAAGACTCAATCGAAGAAAGAGTACTTCAACGCCTTCTGACAAAGATCGACATTTTCAAGGAGTCCATCGGGGAACCTGATCCGATCATCGGAGAGGAAATTGAACGGCTCGCAGGCAGAGCGCTACAGGGTGATCTTTCACCTGAAGAACTGGACGGACTGGTTGAGCAACAGGGTGATGCCCTCGCCCGCCGTGTGCTCGAAGCCAAGAAAATGCTGTCGAGAGTCGATGGTCTTTTGGCGGCGGACCAGGCGCTCATTGACGAGATCAAGTCAATCATCGGCGAGAGGCAACTCCCTTCCGAACATGAATTAATTCTCTTTTTGAACTCATTCCTGGCTAACCGTTATCCAG
>Ga0206829_10339_pt1 | contig 14072 bp, 10 predicted proteins | sample Alteio_BWOrgCont_75_FD_152862 | JGI IMG/M metagenome (GOLD analysis project Ga0206829, IMG submission 152862) | Enriched cells from forest soil in Barre Woods Harvard Forest LTER site, Petersham, Massachusetts, United States -... | ecosystem: Environmental > Terrestrial > Soil > Temperate forest >... | reverse complement strand
CAATCTACGCATGGTTGAAGGCTGAGTTTTTGAAGCACAAAGCGCTATTGCCCGTGAGGGTGTCCGTTGAGCCAGTGAGTGATGACCCCGTACTTCAGCTTTGGAATGAGGAGGAGCGGAAGGATGATGGCCATGGGGATCGACATAATTTTTACGACTTAGGTGGATCCAATGGAAATATCGTTCGGATCTCTGATCCGATGCTCCTTGTTCCCTCATTTATTCTCAGTGGACTTGCTCCAAGGGAAATGGATCATGCTGAAGCTCTGGAGTTCTGCACAAGGATAGGTGCGAGGCTTCCTACACATGAAGAACTTGAAGCTTTGAGAAGAGCAATGAGACCAAACGATGAATATAATCCAGGGTTAATCTCTGACATGGGTGGGATTCGATTCTGGGGATCGGCGCCTACGAAGAATGGTCTTGTTGATTCAATGGAAATATTCGTTGGCGACCTTGGTTCGGTTGCGGGATTTTATAAGAAAAAATCCGAGCGTTAGAGTGCGATGTGTTCGTTCTGAACTCTGATTTGTTAATAAGAGTTCATAAATTCTAGAAGCTCTTTTCTATATGAATCATTAAATATCAATAGCTCCTTTCTGTTTCTCTGAAGTACCTGCTGAAACTCGCTGGAGGGATGCCGCTTTTTAGCTTCAGTTAACAGAAAGTTCAGATTTTTCAGGGTATGATCTGACGGCTCGTAATTGTATTGACTGAGGGTGTGATCCGGTGTTAAGGATGTTCTTCTTTAAATTTTAAATATATGTAATTACCAAAAACGGCTTCTATGCGCATCTATAGTTGTTTTGAAGGTGTCGGTTAGTGCGATGAAAAAGCAAGTAGTACACATAATCAGTAAAGGGCTCGTACCCGAGCAATTTCAAGAATTGAATCAACTCTTTAAACGTTATGATATTACCTGCAGCTCTTCATCTTCGTTAGCAGCTGATTGTGAAATTGATTCTTTGTTCGAGTCAGCAGAAAATGTGGAAGTGATCGCAGTTCTAAGAGTTGAATCCCAACTTAAATGTGTAAGTTCGGAGAGTCAGCCATTGATTGCACTCATCCCTGCAGAGGAAACTTGCACCCTCGAGGCGATTTGGAAGTCGCATGAGAGATTAGAATCCAAAACGTATTTTCATGCCGTTCCGGGATATCTCCTTAAAATACAAAATGAGAAGGCATCTCCACAAAGCGAGGCTCTTCGAAATAGATTTGTTCTAAAATCCTCTCTCTTGACGTACGCCCAGCTCGACAAAATGGGCCTTAAACACTCTGCAGTGGGCCAGGCAGTATCTAAGTTCATTAGTGACCGAATCTACTACGTTTCGCCGATTGATCTCAATTTTCACCCTCAGAATCAAACAAAGACAATTGATTTTACAAACGATCCGGCTGACTTTTTAACCAACAATCCCTATTTTAATAATCCGGTTGCTGTCAAATACGGAATCACTAACCTGTTTCAGACCGTTTTAAATCGTGGGTTTTTTTTCCGCTCGGCTAAGAATAGACGCGAAAAGAACTACTGGTGCCCCGCCCTAAATGCTGGGCTACCCCTAACCCCGAAGAAAGATGTGATTCATGAAATCACCTACATGGCTCATGACTTTGGGCACTTTCTCATTCCCGACCTGATCTATGCTGGGAACCATTCCGAGGAGATTCAACAAATCTACGTCACCTATCGAATGATGAGTGAAGCCTTTACGCTTGTGCTGGCTGACATGGTATTTGTGGATAGTTTGAAACAGAGTGGTTTTGATTACGACTATGCAAAAAGGAGAATCTATCCTGTGTTTCAGGAGTCTGAGCTAGACTTGGGTGATGACGAAAATTTTAGAGATCATTTGAGAAAGCTCCTCAAAGGATCTGTGGAGTACTGCCTCCGGGGAGATGACAGCCATTTCTCTGAGCTCACTCACAAATATCGCGATAGAACGGACAATCTGGATCGTTTCAAGGCAAAGTACATGAAGTTCTTTGTAGAGGACTTCAAGTGGACTAAAAGTAACTATGACTATTTTCGAGGAAAAAGCGCTGAATTTAAGGACTGGTGGGAATGCGTTGCAGCACTCCGTGACCTGGCCAACCTTGAGCTAGAAACCATTGAAGAGTTCCAAGGCAAGATTCAGAAATATGATGGAGACGCGATCGACCGGACCTTTGAAGAGCTGTTTCGCCGCGTCATTGTTGCCATCGGGAAAGAGCCCGTGCCAGTTGAATCATTTGGCAAGCGCTTAAAGCGAGCATTCTTCAAGTATATGATGGGTCAGATGGTAATTTTTGCTCGTTACCGTGAAGCCGTTCCTGAGGCTAAGGTGTTCAAGAATTTGATTCTCAGATACTTAGCTACTATTCCAGAGGAAATGAAGATCGAACAGGTAGATACCTGCATGAGCATTCTGTATGAATTCATTGATTTATTGCTTGAGAGAAATTTAATCACCGTAGATGACGCCCTAACATTTAAGGAGGTCTTCCCAATTTTTGAGCCTTGCTATGCCTTCTATGAAGAAAAGTCCGGCTTTTATAAGGATCTGGCTACGGTTTCCTACGAGAGTATCTATTTAAGTTAGGAATTGAAAATGTTGAGAACTTTTTATTACTTAGTTCCATTTTTGCTGATTGGCCTTTTGACTGGAGACGGGTATGCCGTCATTCATTCAGAAGTCAACCTTCGCGAGCTTCTGCCTCGGGATCAAAAACTGATCGTGGTCCTACTCGGGCCCCCGGGGGCGGGGAAGGGGACTCAAGGTAGCCTCCTGGCGAGGGACTTCGGAATTCCCCATATATCTCCGGGCCAGCTCCTCCGCAATGAAGTAGCTGCTCAGACAGTCCTAGGTACTCAAGCAAGTGCGCTTATGAAAGCCGGAAAGTTCGTGCCAAGTGACTTGATTTTGGACGTAGTTTTTAGGCGAGTTTCTGAGGAGGATGCGGAGCAGGGCTATATCTTGGATGGATTTCCAAGAACCACTGAGCTAGCAAAGGCTTTTATGGCTCATCAATACGCGCATCGAGAGGAGGGAGGCCTCGACCTTCAGACCCCGGTTGATCCGCCCTTGCTGATCGTGTTTAATTTTACGACAAGCCGTGAAGTTGTCACTCAAAGGCTGACTCATCGAAGACTGTGCCAGAAGTGCGAAATTGAGGTTACCGTTCAGACAAATGATCCTCAAACGATTGAATTATGTTCTCAATGCGGGCAACCTGTGGTCAGGCGTCCCGATGATCATGAAGAAGCTATTTATCAACGGTTTGACCTATACGTGAAAAATCAGGCTGATTTGGAGCAGAGTTTGTTCAGTCACTTCTCGATAAGTACGGCCACCATCGATGCTGAACAGCAAATTGAGTCGATCCATGAGCAAATCATCACAAGGATTTTGGAAGTTTTGCTCGAGAAGAGAGTAGGATAATCCACTATGTATTCTCCTTTAATAGAAAGATTGATCGAAAGGTTTAAGGGATCTCCTCGAATAGCCTTGCTGATGTCTGGAAAAGGAAGCAATGCTGAGGTGATTTTGCGCCTGAGGCATCGTTATCCAAACCTGAACTTTGTGGCGATCTGTACGGATAGGGCATCGAGTAATGCCCTGAAATTAGCAAAAAGCTTTGGTCTCGAGTATGTGTGCATAGAAGGAAAAGTTCGCACTCAGGCGGAGCGAGAAGGTTACTTTGAATTGTTAGCCAAGCAGCTGCGAGAGTATAAAATCGATGCGACGATCTACGCGGGCTTTATGAAAATCAGCACGGCCTCTTTTGTGAAGGAGTTTCCGGGATTCAATGTTCACCCGGCGGATCTAACCCTATTGGGTGAGGATCAGAAGCCAAAATACGTAGGGATGGATGTAATCGGTGACGCAGTGCGAGCGGGCGAGTCCTACATTGCCAGCACCGCCCACATTGTAGATAGTGAGGTCGACTGTGGGCAGCCGATCATGGTTTCGCGACCACTCAAGCTGACTCCGCAAGATAGGGATCAACCTGAACCTACAGGCCGGGGTCTCCCACTGCGCGATGATCTGTTAGAGCTTCATGAGAAGCTAAAAGTACAGTGTGAGCATTTTCTATTTCCCCAAGTCTTGGAACTTCTATCTAAAGGCCTCATTCGTACTCAAGACCTTCCCCTGAGGTGGAAAGCAGATCACTTTTTCTCGGAATCGTTAATCCGTTCCGGCGGCCCCATGCACCCAATTGATCTAGCTTTTCGTGCTCAGGATGACACATCGAAAGTTGGGTTTGATTTTGCTGATATCGACAGCGTTTTCAAAAAGGTTCTGGAAGAGCACGAAGAGCTTTCAGATGCATATTTGAAGCGACACGATGATTGGGACCATTTTGTTGACGAAGTGGGGGATTGCTTTTTTGCTTTAACAAATCTCTGTCGTTTTATCGGTTTGCACCCGAGTGAAGTGATTCGGCGAAACTTAAGTAAGTATCTGAATAGATGCAAATACATTGAAGATCATCTTTCTGAGAGTCAGCAGAACTGGGCGAGTTTGGAGCCTAAGGAAATTAAAACTTTGTGGGAGCGAGCGAAGAAAAATGAACTCAAATAATGCGGTAAAGTCGAATTTCAGTTTTCGAGACAGATTAAAAAGTCTGATTGAGGCGTCAGGTGGGCAGTTAGATGAAACCGGACTCTTCGTGACGAAGCCCGGTTGTCAGATTCTCAATTTGACAACAGAAACCAAAGAAGCAGAACAACTGTATAATTTATTTAATATAGACACGGATCGTCCTCTTTATGAGCAGCGATCTGAGTTCAAGTCTCGCATCACTTACCTTGCTTTCAGACAGCAAAAGATGAATTCCCAAGATTACAATCAAAAGATGGCTCAAGAGTTTCAGCACCTCTCCGTTCATTCTTCTACCCAGGTCGAGTTTCTGATTGCCGGCGTTTCCATTGAAACCTGTCTCGAATTCGTAGCCCATGGCGAAGCCCGAGTTGCCCGATTGACATCAAGCAAGACCAAGGCAATGGATGATACTCTCTATAGGATTCAGGGAACTCCGGAGGAGCAAGAAATTCAAAAGCGGTTTACCTTGAGTTTTCTGGAAATGAAGAAGGATTTTGAAACCCAATACCAACCTCGGACCAAATCATCTGATGGCACTGAGCTGACCAATATGTTGAATCTCGGGACCAAGGCAAATGCTTTTACCTACTCCATGAACCTAAAGGATTATCATAAGCTATTCATCGGACGGCTATCAGAACATGGAAATGAGAAGGAAGTTCAGGAAGTTTGCCGAATGATGTGTGAAGAACTTTGCGAAAGATTCCCGTTGGTGATCAAGACCCCTGAGCAGTATTATCAAATGAACAATGGTTCTAAGTATTCAACCTAGAATTTATTCAGGTTCTACTTTAGGAGCTCTTGAACAAAACTGGCAAGTCTGGCGGCGCCGTCTTTTGAATCGCCAGAAAGAATCCATCCTTCGTCAGCATAGACGCGGGTTGGCTCAATGAACTTTTGATGCATGGGCTCGACGATCTTGGAATAGAACTCAATAATGCTGGCCAGGCTGTAGCCTCGCTCCTCCATATCTCTAGTAATTCTTCGCTGCAGCCTGAGTTGGGATGGATAGTCTACAAAAACCTTAAGGCTAAGCTGATCACGAATATCTTGATCATGGAGTACGTGAATTCCTTCGAGCAGAGTGACTTGAAAGGGGCCAAAGGATTCGGTCTCTGCCATCCGATGACCGGTCTTAAAGTCGTATTGCGGGGCCTTGATTTTCTCACCTTGACTCAATGCCTGGATATGCCCCCTCAAGAGAGTAAGATCCATAGCAGTCGGGTGATCATAGTTTGGGCTGTGGTCGATATGGTATTCTTTAGACTGTTGATCGGGAGCAAAGTACCTGTCTTGAGCGAGTAGACCTACTCTGCTGTCATTCAAGAGTCGCACGGTCTCTCTCACTAAGGTTGTTTTGCCAGATGCGGAACCACCGGTGATGCCGATAATTGAATGTCCTGCTCCAAATAGCCAACTTAAGTTCATAAAAAATAGACTAATAGTACGTATTAAGATGGTATTTGGCCTTATTTTCATTTCATTGTGTTTATAATCTATTTTGAAATTCTTCAATGATTTTTTTGATTTATTCAGGTAATGTGAGCATTCTCATGAATCCTAGAATTGTTGTATTTGATCTAGATGATACCCTTGTTGACTCCAGTGTTCACGTGTTGAGCGGGTTTCAATTTGCCCTTGAGCCTTATGGGTTTAAAGTGACTGCAGAGGACATAGAAAGAATGAGATCGTGTACATCCGAGCAGCTTTTTAGGGATGTGCTCCCTGAGGTGGACGCTAAGTGTGCCCTTCAGAGGCTTTGGGCCCATTCCCAGGAGTGTGCCAGTCGGATCAGTTTGATTCCAGGCGTTAGAGACCTTCTTTGTCAGCTGCGCCGGGATTCAAGATTTCATCTTGCCATTTGGACTGGCCGGGACCGCTTGTCAACATTGGAAATATTAAAAGCTCATGGGCTTATTCAACTTTTCGATGTGATTGCTAGTGGTAGTTGTGTGAGGCAAAATAAGCCTGCCCCGGATGGTCTCCACCTGATTTCTCACGAGTTTGGAGTTTCGCCCTCATTTATGGTTCATATAGGCGATCACGAGCATGACATCCTGGGAGCGAAATCCGTCGGAGCCTTTGCGGTCCACGCAAGATGGGGTGGAAGCCAACACTCAAAGCGAAAGCTAGAAGGGGCTGATTTAGCTTTTGATACAGTGCCTGACTTGCGCTTATTGTTGGAGCAAATTTGCGGGATTTGAAGGTATTTTCTACTCTAACTACATACCGCTTCTTGAGTAATAGTAAGACCCGTAATGTACCTAGATCCCGAAAATCAAATGCTCTCCAGAGTAGCAATGAAAGTTGCACCTCGATTCCTGCGTACGAATTTCATTTCGTACCTAAAGTATGATCGAGTGTATGATGACGGGACCGGCCTGAGTTTGTCCTCCTGTAGAGAGTTACAGGAATTCACATCCAAAACCAGCCTACCCGTCACCCCCAGCATACCGGACGAACTTGTTTCGAAGTGTTTCATCTATCTACTCCCTGCTCAAGATCCGGTAGTTACTTCGCAATTTGAAGAGCTCAAAGCTCGATTTGGGATAGGAAGCCTTGCTTATATCGTAGAAAGACAAGGGTCTTATTACGATCAGATTTGCCTGATGTCGCCGAAAGGGCAGGATTGGGCGGCCAACCGTCTCGTGAATCAGAGTTCGGCCTATTTTAGGTTCTTTTCCGAATTCAGAGATGAGATCCTGCCCGTTCTCCAAGAGGGCTTAGAGAAGAGGACTCAGTTGCATCCCGGAGTACTTCCAAAGATCAATTGGTCTGAAGTCAAAACTGGAAATAGCGGCAGGATCCGACTGAGCAAGCGGGAACAAGAGTGTCTCTCTAAGGTTGCGTTAGGTCTCACCATTCGCGAAATCGCCATATCTTTGGGGCTCTCGCCCAGAACGGTTGAGCACTATATTGAAAATATGCGAAATAAAATTGGATGCTCCAAAAAGACAGAAATCATTAGCCGAGGCATAGAGCTTGGGCTACTGGATCAGCAAAGGGTTTCCCCCGGCTCAATGGATTTGCATGACTTCAGGTGAAGCTGCCCAATACTTTAAAAGGCTGAAGTCCCACAGTGAACAAGTCTGTCATCAAAGCAGGGTTCTAGGATCTAGGGCATTTCTGGATGAGGTAAGATTGATCTTGTTCAAGAGGCCCACGCAATGGGTCTTTTTTGATAAATTGAATTTCCTAAATTGAATTAGTAGATATTCGTCGTATTCATACTTGCGTCCTCTGCTGTAGTAGATTTTTTGAGTCTGATATGTTAGGGTTGATCGTACTGCAAATATTCCCTATTGATTGGAAAGGTTTTTATGAAGAGGTTTACCAGTTTTATGAATGTTGGAATGGTTGCTTTTATTGGCACCCTGTCCTTTGCTCAAGCGAGCGGATTTGAGCGCTTGAATTACACCCTACATCAGTCTCGGGTTTCTCCTGCTCCGGTCGGAATGAGCTACGATAAAATGTTGGCCGACCACAATGGGACTGAATCCAGAAAGTGGTATCATTTTGCTGACAGTGCTTGCTCGGAGCTTCGAGCAGAGCCAACCAAGATGCACGCACTATCTTTGTTCACAGGCGTTTTTATGCCAGAAGTGCCAAAGAGCCAAATTGGATACATCGACTCAAAGAACCAGCTCAGAGAGTTTTCGGTACAATCAGTTGAACATCAGCAGCTTGAATCGCAAGCTGTTCTTGCTCTGGAGTCCAATAGCGTAGTCATCGTTCCTGTTTCCTGGGATTCGGCTCAGGGTAAAATGAATGTCTATGTCCATTACCACAACGAACCGAAGGCGCCTTGGGGATTTGACCAAGACTTCTCTTCGTTTCCAGGCGGCCGTGTTGAAAAGGGAGTTCATGTCCTTTCTGCGGCGCTAAATGAATTCTACGAAGAAATGGGATTTCAAGTTCTTCCTGAAGCTATGATTCTGCATGGCTATCGCCATACCGATAAGAATATTACCTATGTCTATATTGAAGTTCCTCAGGGTTCTTTTAAGGACATTGCTATCAATGCTGAACTTCCCACTGTAGCTCAGTTTTTTCCGTTTGATAGGGCATTCTTTCTTTCTCCTGAAGATGAAGCTGCTCACAAGGCTGCCATTGCGGAGTTGAAGGCTAAGGCTGCCGAGGGAACTTTGAAAGCCGGGACTAAGGAGTATTGGGCAGAGGAAGGCAAAATAGATTCAAAATTCAAGAAGAAGGCAGCGTTCCCACGGCAACGCGGCGATTATGACTCCAATGGAGTTTGGGCCGCAGAATTCCTTCCAAGTGTGCAGCCAGGAACGGTGTTCTTAGCTGTGAACAAAGATGGTCATCTCGGATCTGTATTGGCTGGTAAGCCAGAAAAGACTCAGAAGGCCATTCTGGAAGGGCGATTTGGGTCCTATGCCAACCCGGATACTTTTGCCGACTTGACTGAAATCTATCATTCATTCCGTAAGTAACACCAGGCTTGTTCAGGGGAGCCCCGCCTTAGAGGACGGGGTCTCCCTCTGTTCGATAAAATTGATATTGACCTCAATTTAATCTGTGTAATATAATTGTATTACTATGAAAAAGTTGAGTCATTTTAGTATCTTTTGCTTATTTATTGGATTTGCGCTGTTTCCCTCTGCTGCGTCTGCCAATACGATGGAAGAGCTACAAAAGCTCTCTCGATTGGTTGCCACTCAGCCCAATGAGGAAATGGTAGACCCGGAGAAGGAAAGAGTATTTTCTCCATCAGAGAAGGAAAAGATAGAGAAGCCTGGACACATCTCTGGAGTTGATTTGGGGCTTCTCAAAAGAGTTCTTCAGTACAAGAATTTTGTTTTGGTATCTGCCGGACCAAATCCTGAATGGGAAAAGGGGCTCAAGGCAACTGATGAGAAGATCGTAGCGAGGACCCATGAATTTAAGGATGTCTTGGAGAAAAATGGCCTTTCATTCTTGGAGATCGAAGGAAACTATTCGGGAACTCAGGAAGACTCTTTTTTGGTCGTACTTTCCGATGAACCCAAGGAAAGAAAAAAGCAGCTCGCGTTGATTGAGGATCGTGCTACAGCGATGAAGCAAGATTCAATAATAATGACTTATAAACCTGGACTCTATGGTTTAAAGTTTTTACAGGACTATAATAAGACTGCAGACGGGAAGCCCATCGAAGATAAGCCCAGAGATGAAGAGAAGAATCTGGCCGGAAAATTCTATCCGGGAGTGTCTTTCGCTACATTTGATCGAGAGCCAGAAGCCGATTATACAAAATTCAAACTTGATAAATCCAAAGGGTCTTCTGAAAATATCTTCTTCGCTATTAATCTCTTTTTTGATCTTGGCCTTCAAACCTCCTATGAAGAATTTGCTAAAAAATTGAAGGATATGAATGAAACAGAGCATCATTCATTTTCAGTCGTGGATAAAAGTAAAGCGGCTGTTTTGAAGTCATCTGGTCTTGGAGAGAAAAAAATCCTCCCCGCTTCAAAGGCATCTGATCACCGAAGATTAGTTGAAACCCAAACACACTCCCAGTCCCTGCGAAAGCCTCTATTTGTGGTAACACGGGGAACTGACGGAATGAACGAACTAGGCAACCGGCTAGCTTCAAAACTCAAGGGTGTTTGCAATCCAGATGACATCGTGCTGATCGGAACCGACCCACATATAGCGCAGACAAACAAGGAGCTAGATGAACTCTATTCTCCCGGTCATGAGCATGAAAAGGCCGCATTTGTAGAGACGATGGGACTGTCGAACAGCGAAAGGTCCAACAGGGAGATATGGCCTAGATACCAGCGAGGCGAATTTACTCGCCGAAATAGAATGCAAATTGAAGAGGCAATGAAGTCAGGTAAACAGTGTGTTGTTTATGTAGATATGAATAAGAATAAAGATTTTATTCCTGCGGATATTGCTGAATTTTACGGCTACCATACCGTAGCGGTGCGTTGGCAAGATACTCCGTCTCTAGGTAGTCTTAATCATTTACTTTTTATGAATCGGCACTGTGAAGATCTGAGAAGTGTTGGAGATTTTGAAGCCCCTATGCTCAATGTTGGCTTGGAGGTCGAAGGCACGGAAAAGAAACTCTCTGTCAATATTCCTCAGATCGATGAGGCCGAGTTTGATCGGCGGATCAAGAATCTCAAAAATTTCTGATTGGGCACATACCCAAGACTATTAATCTTCCTGATTCTTTTGGAGATTATTCCTACTTCGGGAGTCGCTGGAGTCGGGTCTTCGAAAAGCTCCAAGTCTGCGCCAGCTCACGATGCCACTCTCTTCTATGGGACCGATAAGTACATTGCGGCCTATTATAGGCGCCAGCTTTCTCCTGCTCTCGCTGAGGCTCTGCTGAAGAGCGGAACCATCAGAGCGCTGTATTTGCTCAGGGAGCCTCCGATTGGACAGGGCCCGATTCCGAGGTTGATCCGCAAGCTCTTTTATATGGTGCCAGGTGATCCCGAAAACCTTCTGGTTTCTCGCTTGGAAACCGAGCTATCCTATCGCCTCACGCCTTCTATCGTGGGAAAGTTGATCCAGAGAACCCTGGTTCAGAAGGAGTCAAATCCCGATATTCTTGTGCGCATGATCGAAGAGCAAATTTTACCCAGGGACTTTGGTAAGAATTTGACTCAACAACTGGGTGAAATGGGATTCGATTTCAAGATCGAGTCTGTCGACGATGCGGTTGAAGCCGTCAAGGGGCTTTCTCGCAGGCAGGCAAAGCTGAAGAAGCAAGGAGTTTCTAAGGAGGCAGATAGCGAGTGGGGGGACCTTCAGCGCCCCATTACCCTCTTGAGTCAACAAATCAACGCTTTCAAGGTTAAACCCCTTATCGAGGATTTTTTAGCTGCGTGCCGTTCCGACAGTCAGGACAGTCAAATGTACGGTCCTTGGCTTCCCTACCAGGTTCTCCTTGCCTTCTTGTTTTTGAAGTCCAACGATTACCGACAAACGTTGCTTGAGCTCTGGAGGGAGATTCCTGGAGCACTCACTCTGGACAATCCGAGCATTCGATTCATGCAAGAGGACTTGCATACGAGTGAGCCTTTCCTGAATTTTTCCATGACGAAGAAGGATTATAACGAGGTACGGAGGCAAATCGGAGATGAGGCTTCCTCAAATGTTCTAGATGACAGTGATATTCTAGCTGCTCTACAGTTTGAGGAAAATGCAAATCCTCATAAAAAACCGGTGTTGTTTAACCAGGGAGTTCAAGCAGTCACCTTTAAACTGGGCAATTCGGGGACTACTGTCACTTCTACTGATTGTTGTGAAGCGAGCTTTCTTAATTTTTTCATTCAATTTCGGGATCAGTTGAGAAAGAAAAGTTTAGCGAGAAAAGACTTTATGGCTTTTCCGCTGCAGGATATGAGTCCCAGTGATCCGAACGTTCGCGCCGACTGGAAGAAGTTTGTTTCCAACTTAGACGGAGTCACCTATCTCGAGGAAAAGATAGTTGATGGAAAGCCCTTTAGATTCGACTTGGCACCTAGGGTGGAGAACTTTATTCAAATCGCTGAAACGATGGCTGGCCTCGCTCCGATAGAGGCCCCCTGGACCGAGAAGCTCTTTAGGCTGGGTTATACTTATGGATTCGATTTTTCGACCACGTCCTTGGATCCAAATCAAGATCCGCAGCTTCCCTTCACCATCAAGTTTGGCCGAATGGATCAGCGAAGTTCAGAGGGGACGTCTAAGGAAAGCCTGGCCATTACTATCGATAAAAATCATTGCCATGCTCGTCTTGAGCATTATTCTCTCAAGGGAGAAGCGCCTTTGGCGAAGCTCTTGTGGGAGCGGGGATCTCGCAAATTGGATGCAGTTGCTCTAGCGCATTTTACCGCCTCTCATCTCAGTTGCCTTCCTCCTATTACCAGGGAAATGCATTTGGAATGGTTCAGGCCCAAAGAGTTTGGCGAGGTCAACGTGTCTCTTCCAATTATTTTGGGGTGTCCGTTCGATTCCTTTGATGCAATAGCCGACGTGGTTCAAGTCATTCTAGAAGCGCAGGATAGAGATTTCTACCCACTAGCAGTGGCTCTACTCTATAAGGTCAAGGGACTGGATACCTACCAGAAGAAGCGCCTCTCCTCCATTTTTTCACGATGGACTAATATCGGAATTTCAAGATGGAATAGTATCGAACGTAGCACCTCAAAAGGTGAGTTTGAGAAGCTAGGTTGGCACTTCGTGGATGAACTCCGGAAAGGTGATCCTAAAAATCTCATTTACGATAGAATCTTGAAATATCGAGAGCACAGCAAAATAGGCAGGGACCTCCTGCTTATCATTTTTGAACCCGATCTAACCGACTTTCTAATGGGTATCTATTTCTTGGGAACACTTCCTGAGAATAAGCCCCCTGAAAATCTTTCGTTGGCGGCTGATCTTTTACTCGAGGTCAAGAAACTGACTCCTTCAGATGAAGAAGCTCTATCTCATAATTTGAAGCACGCCACTCCGGATAAACTGTCGGACGAGCAGGTTGAGCTTTTTCAACGCTTGATGAAGCACATTCTGGAACTCCTTCAAAAGACGCGAAAACAAGCAATCGATGAGGATAACTTGGCGTCTCTGGATGCGTTCACACAAGACATCTTATGGTATCAGAAATGGCTGAGCCAGAAGGATCGTTCGAAAGCCCCACCCAAACCTAAGAAGCCAATATCTCCTCAGGTATACCACCCTCAGAATAATAGAAACGACTCTGATCGCCCTAGCTCATGGAGGTATAACCTGGATCATCCGCCGGGTCAGCCTTGAGCTGCTTGAACGAGCAAATAAAACAACTCATAGCCGTTACTCCAATTCATGAGTGAGGTCGGCGGGACCTATCCTTCTTTAAGAGTTTTTTGCGCACCTGAGGAGGTTGCACGCTTAACAGCGACACGTGTAGACAAGAAATGCAGTCGGGGTCAGATTCGCCTTCTGAGCCGCTAAACGAAAAGTTCCGGCTTTTCAGGACTTTGAGAAGGTGTCGTGCCGCGATCTCATTGTTTGGATCCACTAGATCGCTCAAAGCCAGGTCCGATACCATTTTTAAAAGGTCTTTATTGGAGGTACAGCTTTCAGCGCTCTCTGCATTCTGTTTTAAATTTATCTTTTTCATGGCAAAGAGGATGTGCTTAGAGCGTGCCACTATTCCGGATTGCCTGCGGCTAGAGCGCGAACAAAATTCGGACTATTTGGTTGAGAATCAGACTTAGGTCTCTACGACAGTTTGTGGTTTATCCTGAGCTGGGCCAGTGTCTCGATGGGGAGAGATCTTAAACCTCTCCCCATCACACTTGGCTGATTTAGCGCACTAAGGGCCGGGTCGTCATCCAATTGGGCAACGTCAGCCACTGGGGCCGTGTCCAACCGGTCTTCCCACCGGCTGCCCACATGGATGTTGCTCGTTCAAGAATGCTCCCTTTTACTTCCCGTTTTGGCGAATCACCTTCTTTGGAGTTTTCCCATTCGAAAATCTGTTTCCATAGTTTCGCGGATTCGTCTAAT
>Ga0206829_10184_pt2 | contig 14200 bp, 15 predicted proteins | sample Alteio_BWOrgCont_75_FD_152862 | JGI IMG/M metagenome (GOLD analysis project Ga0206829, IMG submission 152862) | Enriched cells from forest soil in Barre Woods Harvard Forest LTER site, Petersham, Massachusetts, United States -... | ecosystem: Environmental > Terrestrial > Soil > Temperate forest >... | reverse complement strand
CGCCAGAGCGACTACGTTTCTTACTAACTTTTGCATGATTCAAATATTCCCGAATGGTTTGCCTGAGCTTAGATTGTCTTGTATATCATATCGGCGAGCGTGACAGAAATTTTTCGCAAGCCTTTGGCCAAGGCGGTCGCAAATAAAAGCTGCCCGCACGAGCGGGCAGCTTACTGTTATTTATTTTGGTCGTTATCTGGACGGCTCTTCTTCGCGCAGAACGTAGCCTTCGCCACGTACGGTTTGAATCAAGCGCTTCGTGTTTCCATCTTCCAGCTTCGAGCGCAGATATCGGATATACACTTCGATGACGTTTGATTCGCCGATGAAGTCATAACCCCAGACTTTGTCGAAAATGAACTCTCTCGACAGCACCTGTTCCGGATATTGCATGAACAGACGAAGCAGATCGAACTCTTTGGCGCGCAGATCGAGCTGGCGTTCGCCACGCTTCACAACGCGATTGAGTTGATCCATCCACAGATCGGCATAAGTCAAGATGCCTTCTTGCGGTTTGCGTCGCATGACTGCACGGATACGGGCAAGCAGTTCTTCTGTCGCGAACGGTTTGGTCAAATAATCGTCTGCGCCGCTGTCCAATCCTTGAACGCGATCGCCGACGCCATCTTTCGCCGTCAACATGATGACCGGCACCTTGGACATAGTTCTCAGTCGTTTGCAGACTTCAATGCCATCGAGTCCAGGTAACATGACATCAAGCAGCACCAGATCCGGCTGATCTTTCTTGAACAGATCGATACCCTGGTTGCCTTCGTGGGCTACGGACACCTGATACCCTTCGTAGCCGAGTTCTAATTCGATAAGACGAGCAATGTTGACATCGTCTTCGATAATCAGGATTTTCAATCCAGTCACCTCACTTGCAGTTGCCACAGTTAATATTAACCCCCGTTCAATATGGCTCGTTTAATCTTTTTGTCTAACAGTTTGAATTTGTTACACGAATAGAGCTTCAGTGTCTTTCCTGCACCGTTAGCCAACTCCGTCAATCGCCACTTGACGGACTGTAGCGCTTCAATCTTTTAAAGAGCTGGGCGAACCAGCCGTTTGCCCCTGGGAACGGCCCGGGACTCGAGTCCTGACAGCCGCCGCTTTAGCAAGTGCATATTCATAGCGATTGCAATTCGAACCGAGAGAGATGCATTTGCGAATATGAAATCTACCAGGTGTTTAATGTTCCGGGAAGAGGGACGTTATCAGGAAGTAAAGAAATGTAGCCTAGCTATCATTTCCCACCCCCTGATTCGATGCAGAGTTTCCCCTATGGCAAACGGTCCGGCGATCGGTTATGTAAGAGGTAGAAACATGGAAAGCGTGCGCTTCACGGGCTTTCTTGCAAACGTGGGTTAGTCGCCAAAATTGACGGACGAGACAGGCAAAAAAATGGCATCAGGGAACGTCCCCGGACGTGTACTTTTGTTTAAACCGAGCTCGCTCGCCCTGATCGGATTAGCCCTGTCCACTTCGGTTGTAATCGCGACCATCCTTATCATTCCGGACATGCTCGGACTGAGTGCAAGCGCCCCGAGTGCCGTCAGTTGGGTCTTACGCCTGATCGGCAACTGGATTGTGGCCTTGGTTTTGTGGTTTGTCTCGTTCTCCATCATTCTGTATGCCGTCGGGCTCATCGTAAAAGGGGTCGAACTGAGCGAGAAAGGCATTCGGGTTTGGCGATTCGCCAAGGTCATGCCCTGGTCGCAAGTCGATGCCATCAGCGTTGAGAAGCAAAAGTTCTTCTCGGCCCTGTTTCGGTTGAAACCGGTGGCTCGACGTCTGATCATCTTCGAGAAAAAGCAGGCTCGGAAAGGAACCAAGCTCGTTCCGCACTATCTCCCTTCGTTTTTCTTTCTGCCGATAGATTTCGAATCGATGTGCGTGGAGCTGATGAAGGCGCGCTTCGCCGTTGTGCCGGCCAGCATCGATGTCTTCATGGCTGATGAGGGTGAACTGCCCGCGCTCAAGAACATGTTCGGCACGTTGCGGTGGCAACGTGTCGCCCTATCTATATTGATCGTTCTCAGTCTGAGCATGTGGTTCTACAAGAACGGGGTGCGCAACTTCGCCTACAACTCCGGCAACCTGGCTATGAATCGTGGCGATCGCACAGAGGCAGTTCGATTCTACGAGTGGGCTCTCGATGCCGATCGCACATTCGCGCCGGCCTGGTATGTGCTGGGCAACGCCAAATTCTATTTGGGAAAGGAGAAGGAAGCGACTCAGGATTGGCAAAAGGCGATCGCCCTCAAGCCTGACTACGTCGAGCCGCGAATCAGTCTTTCCTATGTTGCCCTCAGAGACCAAGATTACGGAAGGGCGAAGGAGTTCCTGGAGAGCGCGTTGCATTTGAATCCATTGAACTCTTATGCCCTGCTTAACAGGGCAGAAATGGAAATGAATCTCGGACAGGTTCGGGCGTCTATGCAGGATGCCCGGATAGTTTCGATCCAGGAAAGAAATCAACCTGGCGATCTGTACATCCAGGCAGTGTGCATGCTTGCCCGCGCCAAGGTCAAATTGGGTGAACCCGAGCAGGCTGGGGCACTCCTGCGGACTCTTCGACAGATCGCTCCCGGCGAGAGACAACACGTCGATCTTCGCCTGACGGTTTCAGGAGAAACCGCCCTGGCGCTTGGGCACATTCAGTCGGCGCGCAAATACTTTCAATCGGCCCTCAAGTTGAATCCAACCTATCGAGAAGCACTGGTCGGACTGACCTCGACTTATCTGGCGGAGGGTGATTTCGAAAGTGCAGAACAAGAGATCGCCGCACTTGATCGGTTGTTTCCTGGAACGGGCAAGAACGGACTGCTCGGCGCCAAGCTGGCTTTGTTGCGGGGTGATCGAAAGACGGCTCTCGACACTGTAACCCGAATCTTGAGCAGCAAAAATCTCGACGGCATGCAGCTTGTCGATGCCGGCAACTTTTGTCTGTCGCTGCATCAGTCAGACCTGGCAGCTCTGTGTGCTCAACGGGCTCTGCGGTTGGATTCGAACAATCATGCCGCCAAACGCCTGCTCGCGTCAGTGGCCGCCCTCCACACCGGATTCGATACTACCAACCAGTAGCTGTTGCCGATCATCGAACCTTCGCAGTCTCGACTATCTTAGTGGGGAACGCCGAAAACGAAGTAGAGCGCGCATATCACTCCGAGCACGACGGAGCCGGCGTTTAGATCTTTGGCTCTACCGGTTACCAACTTCAAGGCGGGATGAAGAACAAGACCCGCCATTAATCCGTTGGCGATGTTGTAGGTGAAGACCATGGTGGCGATCGTGGCGAACGCCGGCACTGCCTCGGTGAGATCTTCCAGGTTTATCCTTCTGAGCCCGGTCAACATCAACAAGCCGACCGCGATCAAAGAGGGAGCATAAGCAAACTTCATCGTTTGCAACGGTTCCAATAACGGTATGAAAAACAGCGATAAGGCAAAAAGAAGTGCGGTCATGATTGACGCCAGCCCGGTGCGGGCACCTTCGCGGATGCCTGCCGCCGACTCCACGAAAGCACCGCTTGTCGATGTTCCGACGAGAGCGCTGAACATGCAAGAAACGGCGTCGACGATCATCGGTCGCTCGATGTTGGTCACGTTTCCCTCAGAATCCACCATTTCAGCCGCTGCCGCTACCCCGACCAGAGTTCCCAGGGTATCGAGGAACCCCATTAAGAATAGGGTAATCAGTATAGGCAAGAACCGCAGCTGCAAGTCGCCGCAGATATCCAGTTTGAGAAAGGTCGCGCTCAGATCATATGGCGCTACAAACGGCAAGGCCATCACCGCATGTGGTGCGTCACCGTAACCGAGTGCCACCCCCATTATGCCGGTAACGGCGATGCCGATCAAAATGGCAGCCGGCACCTTTCGGGCCAGCAAAGTGACGGTGAGGAAGAAACCGACGATGGTGAGAAGAACGTGGGGGTCGTGCAGATTGCCGATCTTGAGCGGAATGTCGGGGGCTCGAAGCAAGTTCCCTCCCGGCGCGAGCAAAGACTGTGGCGTCAGACCTTCTGCGCCCGACGTCACCACTCCTGTTTCATACATACCGATTAAGGCGAGGAACAGGCCGATGCCGACGCCGAAGCTGCACCGCAAGCTGGGCGAGATCGATTTAGCCAGCCACGGTCTTACCCGCGCGAATGAGAACAAGAGGAACGCCAGTCCACCAATAAAGACTGCTCCCAGCCTCTCCTCCCAGGTGATTCCCATGGCCGCCAATCCGAAGGCGATAAAAGCGTTTTCGCCCATGTAGGGCGCAATCGCCAGAGGCATGTTGGCAAACAGGGCCATCAGGCTGCATCCGAACACCGCCGTCAGTATCGTGGCGATGGTACTGGCGCCGATAGGCAGACCGGCAAATTGAAGAATTGCCGGATTAACAACGATGATGTACGCCATCGTGGCGAAGGTGGTGGCACCCCCGATCAACTCTCTTTTCACTGTCGAGCCGCGCGACGTGATCTGGAAAAAGTTGTCTAGGGTCGAAAACATCTTTGGTGATTGCGAAACGGTCAAAGCAGATTGTTGCTTTCGGCCCAGTCAATTTCTAATTGGAGCGCTTTTTCGAGCGAGTATTTTGGTTGGAAACCTGTTGCCGATACCAGTTTGTCCACCGAGCACGTCGTCGTGGTCGTGAGCTTTTCGACCTGTTCGATGGATATTGGCGCCTTCTCCTGGAGGAAAAGACCCACTGCTCTGGCACCTAGCTGCACCAGTCCTTTGGGAACTGAGCTGAGCTTCTTCGGCATACCAAGAGCGCCGGCGATCTCTTCGGTCAAGAATTTCACGGTGACCGGATTGGGGTTGGAGATGTTTAGAACGTGGAGCCCGTCCGGCAATTTGCTGAGACACAGGTCGATGCCTTGAGCGACGTCGCGCGAGTAGATTACGCTCTTTTCCGTCGACGCGTCACCGATGTGTTTGTACTGCTTGGACTTGATGCTGCGAACCAGATTTATGAGGTTGCCTCGATCCCCTTCGCCGAAGACCAGCGAGGGACGCAAGATAATCACTCTGGGAATACCGCTCAGTTGCTGTAAGAGCTGCTCGGATCTGATCTTTGATACCGCATACGGTGTGACCCCTTTAAGCGGCGCATTTTCGTCTACGTGCTCGAACGGTCCCGGACCGTAAACTGAGGTTGAGCTGATAAAGACCAGGGTGTGCACGTTGTTGCTGACTGCGGCTTCGACGAGCAGTTGGGTGGCGCGTACGTTCACCACTTCATACTCCTGATACTGCGCATCGGGCATGTGCACCAGCCCGGCAGCATGCACGATCGTGTGGCAGCCCTTGGTGAGCAAGCGCATTTCGCGGTCGCCGACTCGCGTGAAATCGGCTTCCTCAAGTTTGACCTTAGTGAAGTCGACGACGTTGCCGGCTGCCGCTCGTGCATCGAGTGCTTTACGCACCTGCACCTTAATGTCGAATCCGTTGCTTGCTATCAGGCGCTCAGTGACGACTCTACCGATCAACCCACTCGCGCCAGTTACTAGAACTCTTTTCCGCACACCGACCATAATTTAGCTGCCTGATTGAAAGGATTCCCGAATTTCGGCGACCTTACTGCCGCCTTTGAGAGTTTGCTACGGCAGCGCACTCTTGACGAGTGACTGCAGCACGCACGACGTTTATTAGTATAAACACCGCGGCTCGCGTCCCAATTGCAGCATACACCAGCGCGTTGAACGGGGCCCAGTATTTTTGCGCTAAGTGTTTCCTGTAAAACACAGCCATGCCATTGTGAAGATAAATCGTTGTTTTCATGGGTATCAACCGGCTGGACGCTCCATGCACGTGATACACCACAGATTCAGGCGTGTAGAGCACTTTCCACTTGGCCTGTTTGATTCGCCAACACCAATCTATATCTTCGCCAAACATGAAGATGTCTTCATCGAGCAGGCCAATCTCATCAACAACCCGCTTCCGGACCATCATGCACGAGCCTGAGAGGGCATCCACCTCGAGCTCTTTGTCCGGGTCTGCCGAACTGAGGTTGTACTTCGACAGAGTGGCGTTATTCGGAAACAGCCGGCTCAGGTAGGTTACCCGGTAGAAAGCAGCTGCCAGCGTGGGAAATGAGCGGCGGCAAGCGTGCTGGAGCGTTCCGTCCGGGTTGAGCACCTTCGGTCCAGCCGCTCCGCAGTCAGGGTGCGCGGCCATGAAGCCGGCCAGGCTGGATATGGCGTTGTCGACCAGCACTGTGTCGGGATTTAGAAGAAGAATATATTCGCCCTGAGCCTGCGGAATGACCTGGTTGCACGCTCGGCTGAACCCTACATTGTCGGAGTTCTCGTGGACGGCGACATGAGGATAGCTCTGTCTGAGCATCTCCACTGATCCGTCCTGCGACGCATTGTCAACGACTATGACTTCAAACGAGCTGAAAGCAGCGTCTTTTGCCATGGAGTCGAGGCACCGGGCGAGCAGCTCGGGTGTTTTCCAGTTAACGATGATGACGGATACAGTTGGGCCAGCCATGGCGCCATTTTACTAGCCTCGGTATTTGGGAGGCTTGAGTTACCATTTATGTTGCAGGCGTTTCCCGACAGATTAGGAGTTGCGCACCGCTCGTTCGAATCGCTTTAACAGTTTGGGCTGTTGATCTTCCAGCCAGCGCAAGATCAAGTCCCTGGCATTGTTTAGCATTACAGCAACTTCCTGCTCGCCGCCGAGATCGGGGTGAACGCTGGGATTGCTGATGCTCTCCTTCCAGGCTTTGCGCACGGCTTCAGGGCTCATCTGCTCCGGTGCCAAGCCAAGAATCTGGCATGCGCGTCGCACCTCAGCCGGTAGTCGGGCAAGATTGAGTTTGTGCTCCAGCGGCGGGCGGTCCGGGTGCCTTGCCACCGCCAACAATCGGCCGTGTGAATCGTTGCAAGCGGGCTCAGGCTCCCCTTCCGGGTCTTCTCCAGCCAACCGTGCCTCCACCGTAGCCAGCGGTTCCTGCCGGTTCTGAGACTGATAGAGCTCAGACAGTTTCATCAGAACCTGGCGCGACAGATCGCTTTGCCTGCCGGCGTAAGTGTCGGCATGTTTGAGAGCGTCGCGCAGACGAAGCTCAGCTTGAGTAAGATCGCCAAGCTGAATCAAGGTGTCTGCAGCGTTGAGAAAGTTAGACACCGCGACCTCAGCCGCCGGGCGAAAATCCCTCTCTCTGTTTTCTCTATCCATTTTGTTTTGGTAAGGTTCGTACTAAAGTGAGTCCAATACTATCTTCACCCTGTTAATGCCCTTTTGCAAGAGGGAATCATGGTTTTCCGACAAACTTAAGGTCTGTGTTGCGGTTTTCATCGGTCAAATGACGGATGCTCTTTTCGACAAGCGCCCAAAATACTTGGAACATGCGGGACATGGCGCCGTCTTCCGTCGGATGCGCGTCATCGATTTTCGTATTACAGTGGCAACGATCTTCGCCGTCGTCTTGAGCGGAGATGGTGGAGCGGCGTCGGCAGAAAGCAACGTTTCATCCATCGCCCTGGCCGACTCACTCAAACAGGCTCAGGCAGAGCCTCCGATCCGTGAGCGCGTGCGCGAAATGGAAGAGCTCGTCTCTCTGTATGGACGATCGGGAGACCTGTCGAAGCAGCAACAAGTTCTCATTCGCAAAGAGCTTAACCAGATCAAAGCTCGGGAAAATACGTCTCGATCCAGTCAGGGCAAGTTTTCCGAAGCTGACACTCTTAGACTACAGCGTCGTTTGAACCAGATCGACCTTCAAATCTCTCAGCATGCGTTTGAATAGAATGGATGGATCGATCGAATATCTAGTACCGCTCAATCACGTATAATTCTGGCGCCGGGCGACGCATGGCGTCGTCCCTACAACTGAATGGCAGTCGCCTAAGGCGCGACTTTTTTAGGAGCGAATGTATGGGTTCATCGATCAACGATCTTGAAAAAAGGATCGCAGCTTTTATTCCAGATCCGAAACAGGAGCACGATCCTTTTATTTTGGCGTGCGCGAAAGAGGCGTTTGCTGCCCTTCGGGAGGGAAACTTCCCGGTCGGTTCGGTGCTGGTAAGGGATGGTCAGGTTATCGAGTCCGGACATAATCGTGTATTCACTCCGTACTTTCGCAGCGATCTGCACGCCGAGATGTCTGTCATCACCGCCGCTGAAGACCGGCTTCGCGGCGACCCCACCGTGCATTCCGGCAGCGTTCTCTACTCGTCCTTAGAGCCGTGTTTGATGTGTGCACTGCGGCTGCTCAACTCAGGAGTCGGGGCTGTGTTCTACGGCGCTCCTGATCCGAAGGGGGGATCAGCTGCGGTCGTCGATCAGCTACCGGTGGCGCGAGAGCACATGGGTCAGGAGGCGCGAGCAAGGTTTGCGCCGGCATCGTGCTCGGACGAACTTAAGAAACTGTGCGCCGATCTGCTCTCTCCCGTCGCGGACAAGCTCTGTGCCTTGCTCGAACAGAGAAATTGAATTAGGATTAGTGAATCTCAAATCTGTTCTTACACTGACACGTGGCCGAGGTTGAGCCAACTCGCATTAGAATCGATACACTGCGACTGCGGCTCAGTCAAACTGTGGTCTGTCCTTCTTTTGGTTTATCCGGCAATGAGGCAACGCGTTTTGCAATCTCTGCACACCGGCAGCCGTTATACCACTTCGGCGCACGTCGAGATCTTTGAGTCCGGTGAGTGTAGAGAGAACGCTGACTGAGGCATCAGTAATGTGCGGATCATTCCTCAGATCGAGCTCCCGTAGCGATTTCATGCCAGCCAACTTTCTGAAACCAGCATCTGTGATTGGCGTGGATTCAAGATACGCTTTTTTCAGGTGGGACATGCTACGCAAAGAACCAAACGTGCGATCGGTGATTGCATCCTGAGTTAGTTCAATCGTCTTAAGGTCGGAGTGAGCCAAAGCGGCTACCATTGCGTCTGTTATTGTTGTCCTCGACAAGACGAGCCGGTCAGGATGCAGGTGCGAAAGCGTAGCGGCGCTGGCATCTGTAATGCGAGTAGCTTGCAAATCCAAATCCCTTAGATTGGGTAGCGCCGCCAGCTGCTTTACACCATCATCACCAACATCGCTGTATCCCAGGTTGAGGTTGACAAGCCCTGAAAGGCGATGGAGAAATTTGCAGGTGCCGTCGTTAGCTGCAGTGTTCGAAAGATTAAGGGCGTACAGATCGTCGGGCTTGAGAGCAAGGAGAAACTCCGGCTTCTCGCCCGCATCGTAAGACACTGTGAGCCAGTCCTCCTGTGCGTCAACCGGAACTGATACATTGCCGCGCGCAGGTACTCTAAAGTGGCGCTCTCTGTATTTAAACGAAAGAGTTCCTACCCCCTTTTCAGGAAAGGAAATAGACCGGTGCGGTTCCATGCCTCCGGACGTCGGAGATTTCCACCAGATCCAGACGACAACCGATAGAAGTAGTGCTGCACGAGCAGCCCGCGATAATCTCAATAGTGCATGGGGAAGACGTGACATCAAACAAACTTGCATAGAAAATGACGGTAAATATGCCGCAGAGAACTATACTTTAAGTCGAGAACCTCTTAATTCTACCCCCACCTGGGTAAGACGTTTCAGGGATCGCCTACTGTGCTTCTGAAGATACGACAAAAGGGATTAATACTGGTGGCGGTGCCGCTGGTATTCGAATTGATCTTTGTCGGAGCCTTGACTAATGCGTTGGTAGGTGCTGACCAAGCTATCAGACTGGCACGACACTCCGAGCAGATTCTTACTCAGCTCAATACAATAACAAACAGTTTCGATAGGCAAGTATCGATATCAACGCTCTTCTTTCTCACTCGTTCCGACAAGAAGTATGATCAGTATAGATCTTTACGGAAGATCCAGGATGCAGAGCTGTCCACCCTGCGGCAGCTGATCGGAGAAGACCCGCAGCAGCTGGACAATTTCGATAGACTGAAGGGTAAGCTATTTGACGTGTTCGACAGAATGGATCGAATGGTTGACACAGTTCATGGACACTCCGACTGGACAGCGCTTGGCACTCTGCATGTGCCATCGCTTATCAGAGAGGTTTCTCAACGAACGGAGGATGTTCTGAGTGCTATTTCAGTAATAACCACCCTGGAACACGAGCGCAATCAGCGGTACTCTTCCGGCGAGAAAGCCGCCCGTCAATTGGTCAGCGTGTGGCTGGTAGCCGCAGTCGCAGGCAATATGGTTGTCTGCCTTGCCCTGGCGATCTTTTTTGGACGAGACATCACTACTCGGCTCGGCACCATTGTGGACAATACCTTCAGACTGAGATCTAAGACTGAGTTGCGGAAGCCCCTTAGAGGCGACGACGAGATTGCGTATCTGGACAGAGTCTTTCATGAGATGTCTGACGAGATCCGAGCTACTGAACTCAAACGCCTACAGCTCGATAACTTGAAACGTGATTTCGCCAACATGGTGAGCCATGATCTGAGGTCACCGCTGATGGCTATTAGGTGTTATTTGGAGAATCTATCTGACGGTATATACGGAAACATCGATGAAAAGGGAAAGACAACAGCGGAGCACATGCTTAGCAGTCTCGGACGTCTATTGACTCTGGTAAGTGGTTTGCTTGAACTAGAAAGGATGGAAGATCCAACTACCAAGCTAGAACTGCAACCGGAGCCAGTTCGCGAGCTTCTTCAAGATGTGACGGAGCAATTGAGACTGCTTGCCGAGGGCAAGCAGGTCGGGCTTGCCGTTGCTGAAGTGCCGAACGGTGTATGTGTACTGGCAGAGCGTGACCGATTTTCACAGCTGTTGCAGAACCTGGTGTCCAACGCCATAGCATACTCACCGCCTGGTACGACAGTCGACGTGACCTGCCGACGTCAGGGTGATCAAATCGAGTTCAGAGTGCGAGACGAGGGTCCTGGCATTCCCAAGGAGCAGCAGCAAGATATTTTCGATCGTTTCAAACAACTTGATTCCGCTAGTAAATCTCAAGCCGAATCCAAAGGATTCGGCTTGGGACTCGCGATCTGCAAAGCAATTGTGGAGCAGCATCACGGCACCATCGGCGTTGAGAGCCAGTCAGGCAAAGGCAGCACCTTCTGGTTTAGAATTCCATCAACAGCTCGTATCGATACCTCCGGCACGCCGGCAAGTGTTGAATTGAACTCGGAGTGACTCACCGTGTATGCCTCATTGTGATTATCTGTTGTGGTCCCCTCTCCAAACTTGCTCTGGTCGCGGAATCCCGAGTCTCTCATAGTCCGTTCTGTCGGACTCCGGGTGCCTGTTCGGTGCGTTCTTTGGACCATGACGTTGCTGTCGTTCGATAAGACAGATTTCGTTTACCCAAGCCGTCGGACTCTTACAGACATCTTCCTGTTCAGGGTGGCGCGGGTGGTGTATCTGATCGCTCATAGGTAGTCCTCCCCTCTGATAGTACATGAAATTTTCCGAAGCCTTGTTCAATCGGTACTGTGTTTGCAAGCATCAGTAATGTGTGGCTAACATATTGCCAAACAGCTTCCGGCCGTAAGATAGTTTTGCGTTATTCCCGTTTCCTATTCTTGTTATCGTTTCTTTTCTCCGCCAACAGCGCTCCAGCGCCGGCATCACCTACCAACACCAGACCGCCAACGGCAAGCGGCAGACCCACTCCTAATTCTGCAGTAGCGGTCCCGACGATAACCATCCCCGCACCAAGAACCATTTCCGCCCTTCTTGCAATTAGCCGCCCCTTAGGACTAGTAAATCCGATTTCTTGCAGAACTCTATCCTCAAATCTCTCGAAGGTTGCGAAGACATTCTCGGTATCTTCAGCCAGTTTGGAGACAGCACGGTCGCCCGGGTTTTCTTCGCTCATGATGTAGCCCCTCCGTTTTGGGACTTTGGATTGGGATTTGGTGGTGACTGTAAAAGAATTTGGATCTTGTCGTGGAATTCGCAGTCCGTCGTCGAGCCTTGTCTCTTGCCCTGGATGTCTGTCGTGTACGTCCTTTGAATCACGATTTTTCTACAGATGAGTAAGACATGGTTGGTGATCGATTGGGACAGTGGCCGGGTTATGTTTGTGAGGCCTCCTGATCGAGATCACGAGCGCACTTTCTGTCCCGTTGATATCTATTAGCAGGACCATTACCGCCAGCAGTGCGAGTTTCCGCTCCGATTGGGTCGGAACAGTCCAACCATTTGGTCCGATGCGGAAATGGCGGTAGCTGTTCCAACCATTTTTGACGCCCCGTCAGTTGGGCCTGTAACTCTTGGTCTATCCCGCAATTGCGCTCAGAGAGGTTGTGTACGGTCCTGTCTCTGTGGCCGTGATGGTCCCTGAATTCTGTCATTAATCGGTCCCTCCTTCTAGTAACGAACTTTTGTATGTCTGCGTTTGTTTCATGTGATCTGCCGTGGTCATCTCCGCTGGGAGCAAACGAGATGACCACGAGGCTTTGCCGAAGTTTTTCCGTGAGCCTTTGTTCAATCAGGTTTGCGTTTGTAAGTGGCTGTAATATGCAGCCTAGGTATTTCCAAACTATTTCCAGCATTTTGAAAAGTTTGGTTTTGTTAAAGTGCGTACACATCCCTGCCAAACATCGGGCAGACATGCATTGCGAAGCCATCGTGATCCGCAGAGCCTCAGGCGTATCTATCGATGCCGTTACTCGCGTGATCTCGTTCTCACGTGAGCCGAAAGCTCCCGAACTGAAATCGGTTCAGTCAAGTAATCTTTCGCGCCACTGTCAACACCAGTTTCGTTGTCCGTGTCTTCCAGTCTTACGGACGCATTCTCGAAAGCGCTTCAACAACTACTGAGAGTTGAAAGAACTCCCTGGGAGCTCTTTCAATTGCCTGGAGCGATACAGCAACTGCGGCTAGTTCATCAGCATTCGGAGTTGGGTCAAGCGGCTGATGCATTCAGTCTATTGAGACTTCCGCTCTTCTATTCTATTCGGTGGACCACTCGACGCAGGCGGGACGATGGTGATATCACGAGTGCATATTACATCGCCTAGAGTAAGGTGCCCATTTTGGTTATGATACCTCTCGGCTGCCCAGTTGCTTATGAATAGTCTTCCTCCGAGAGCTTCAACCGCCCTTGTTACCTCAACCCACGGCTGCGGACCCAGCCCATTCTCAACCTTGCCGACATCATCTCGGAGCAGGTCTGAATGACCAGCGTCTCGCAGGATAGTTTCCGCCATCTCTCTCGCCCAAGATTCCGTTGTACCTCCTGCGTGTTCGAGCTGCTGGAGGTTCTGGTTGTTGACCGTCTGCGCCGTGAGATCGATGTTTATAGGACTACTTAGCGTCTTCGCAGCGTAATGATTCCGATTGTACCCATCGTCGAAAGCTAGAGTTGATTTTATCGTGACGCTGGTAGGGTTGTGTTGGTCATCGTACGTAGCCGTTGCCACTCCCAAGTCAACCAAGTCTTGCACTTGCGCCTTGAGTATATCGGGCTTCTGAATATCAAATGATTTCAGCAACTGTTCCATCCCACGCGCTTGCTCGCCCGGATCTCCTGAAGTTGCCTTGAATGCGGACTGGTTAATATTGGATATCTCAGTTTTAGCTATGTCACGCCACATGTCTAGACGATCAACGCGCTCTGGCGTCCACCAATGGTGGTTTTCGAGTGCTTTATGGAAACCGTCTGCGTCGGCAATAATATTGCACCCTATTTCGCAATCCGAACGAGGTTCTTGCGTCCTGGGAGAGGTGCCAGCCGCACCGGGTTCTTGCTTCGTGAGAGAGTTACCGTCGTTTGGTAGCCGCGTTCCAGGTGGCGCGAAAGTAATGGATCCGTTCTCATCAACTGTCCCACCAGAGAAATGATCCTTCATCGTGTTTTTGGCTCCTTGTCTGTTGCAACTTTCCATCGAGTTGCACCTGTGGAGCGTGTCAGGACTATTAAGTTGTGGCATGATTTCGCTGATTGGTTGTTGAATGTTTCTGGCTTCGGTGTTGTCTTTGGTAATCATTTCCATTTGCTGTGTGCTCCTTTTCGGACATGACGTCTTAATCGCAAATCAAGCCGTCTCCACAATGTCTGTTTGCCGCACTCTTGCTGTTTCTCTTCCATGACATGTCAGTCTGTCTACCATCTATCCATCCTGATAACGAACGGGGATGTGGCTTTTAGAGGTTTTCCTTCAGCCCTTGTTCATTCTGTTCTGCGTTGGTAAGCATCTGCAATATGCACTGCAGCCATTTCCAAACTGTTTCCATTAGTTGAAAATTTTCAGTTGTCTCATTTGGTC
>Ga0206829_10336_pt1 | contig 14236 bp, 8 predicted proteins | sample Alteio_BWOrgCont_75_FD_152862 | JGI IMG/M metagenome (GOLD analysis project Ga0206829, IMG submission 152862) | Enriched cells from forest soil in Barre Woods Harvard Forest LTER site, Petersham, Massachusetts, United States -... | ecosystem: Environmental > Terrestrial > Soil > Temperate forest >... | reverse complement strand
CGACCCGCCCTCTCGACATCAAGTATCGCGCGCTCGGAGAAGTTTCTATTTTTCTTTGCCTCGGGCCTCTCTTGGTTCTAGGGTTTTCTCAAGCCAGCTATGGGAAATTTGATTTCGCCATTTTGTCCTTGGGGGTACTTTTTGGCCTAATTTCGGCCAGCATTTCGCTTGCCGCAAATCTGGCAAGAAGCGACGCAGGTTCCTTAGTCGCCGTGCTTGGTTTTCGGAATTCGCGGCATCTTTTAGCGGCCATTTTCATTCTTGCATACCTCTGTCAAGGGGCTGGCGTTGCTTTCGGTCGCTTGCCGATGACCCTGTTGGTCCTGACCGCCTTTGGGATTTTTCCGATTTTGGGTTGGATGCGCGGAGTCTATCAGGCCTCTGGTCCGATTTCAGCCCGTCTTGCTCAAGTCAAGCGTGATGCTACCCGAGTTCACTTCTATTTGGGCATACTTGTGTGTGCAGCGTTGGGTTTGGCGCACTGGGTCAGACTCTAATGCATATGTAACATCCACAAAAGGATGATCTGGATGTCTACAGATATTCAGATAATGTTATTCGCATATTGGCTTCCATAGGTCATACTCTGATAGGGGGGGACTTTATGGGGACAAAAAAGAATATCAGCTTCATGCGTTCTTTGTGCATGGGGGAGATCAAGCAAGACATACTCGTACCTTTCCCTCAGGTGCGTGATTCAGAAAAAGAGATCCTCAAAGGAATTTTTGATTCCATCCAAAACTGGTTGAAGTCTCATGCCCCTGATTTTCGTAAGTGGGATCGGGCGGGTGAGCTGCCTCCCGAGTTTCTTCAAGAAATGAGAGAGTTGGGCCTTTTTAGTTTAATTATCCCCGAGGAATTTGGGGGACTAGGATTAAGCACCACAGGCTATTCTCGGGCTCTGCAAGAGCTTGCCAAGTACGATGGGTCCGTTGCCATCACGGTGGGGGCTCATAGTTCGATTGGAATGAGGGGCTTGCTTCTGTTTGGAACAGATGCGCAAAAGACCAAGTATTATTCCAAACTGGCTTCCGGTGAAATGATTGCTGCCTTCTGTCTCACGGAGCCCGGTGCTGGATCTGACGCGGCTTCGATTAAGACCAAGGCCACTCGCAATGGCAAAGAATGGGTCTTGAGCGGCCAAAAGCTCTGGATCACCAATGGTGGCATAGCCGACTTTTTTACCGTTTTTGCGAAGACCGACGGCCCTGAGGGGCAAATGACTGCGTTCATAGTGACAAAAGATATGAAGGGTGTGAGCTGTGGTCCTCATGAGGACAAGATGGGCTTAAGGGCTAGCTCTACGACAACGGTTCATTTTGATGACGTTCGGGTCCCTGCGGAGAACGTGCTCGGCGAGGTTGGAAAAGGCTTTAAGGTAGCGATGAGCATCCTGAACAGCGGTAGAAGCGGTTTGGGCGGAGGTTGTGTCGGAGGCATGAAAGCATTGATCGAACTCGCTTCCAAGCAAGCCAATGAACGAGTTCAATTCGGAAAAAAGATCAGTGAATACGGGCTGATCAAGCAAAAGCTCGGACACATGGTCGTTGAGTGCTATGCGACTGAATCTGTCGTTGCGATGGTGGCAGGTCTCGTCGACCAAGGTTACGAAGACTATGCCGTAGAAGCCGCAATTAGCAAGGTCTTTGGGACCGAGTGCCTCTGGCGAACCGCAGACGAAGCTCTTCAGATCGCTGGTGGAAATGGCTTTATGTGTGAGTTTCCCTACGAACGGATTTTGAGGGACTGTAGAGTCAATCGCATCTTCGAAGGCACCAATGATATTCTAAGATTATTTATTGCTTTGACTGCCATGAATGATGTGGGCAAGCAGCTCAAAGAATTGAGCTCCTCGCTTGAGGGCATTTTTCAAGATCCGATCAAGGGGTTTGGATTACTTTCAGAATATGGACTCAAGCGCGTTTCTCATGCTACGGGGATGGGCTCCAAAAATGCTTTAAGCAAGTTCGATCCCAAATTGAAACCGTATTGCGCGATCTTTGAAGATGGGGTGAGAGATCTGGCAGCCGCTGCGGATCGAATTCTCAGAAAACACGGCAAGAATATCATCAATAAGCAGTTTGCCACCAAGAGATTGGCCGATATCATGATCGATCTCTTTGTGTTGGCCTCAGTTCTTAGCCGCGTCAATACGGCCATCAAAGAAAAGGGTGAGAAAGAGGCCGAAAAGGAACTGGAAATTCTAGGCGTTTTTGCGGGGCAAGTGCGTCGTAGGACTAAAAGTAATTTTGGAAAGATTGACGACAATGATGATGAATTGATCAAGTCCCTGGCTGATCACGCGTTGGCAAACGAAAAGTACATTTGGGATAATATCTGAAAGGTAAAGATGAATAAGCGATTGATCTTTGCGATTGATGATGAACCTGAACTCCTAGATCATTATAAGGCCTTTCTGTCAGACCAGTATGAAGTGCTCACTTTTGAGTCTCCAAAAGAGCTCATTCAAGTGGTCGAGTCTGGAAAACTTCCCGATCTTTTTATCACCGATATTAAGATGAACTTCATGAGCGGCATCCAACTTCTGGAATGGATCCGTAGCAAAAAGATTGATCGACCGTTTATCATCATCTCTGGGCATTCAGAAAAGTCGGACGCCATTCAGGCTCTCAAGCTTGGAGCCGTCGACTTAATTGAAAAGCCCTTTTCAGGAGAGGTACTGGTGAGGGTGGTTCGCTACGCCATGACCCGGTCTACCTATACCCTGTTACAATCTGAGCTTCTCAATCGATATCGGGTCCTTAATCAGACCTTGACCGATCTGGCCAAGAACTACGAAGAACGCTCTCACCAAGCGGAAGAAGAACTCCTACGCGTGAGGCATTTGGAAGCCGGGTCCTTCAGCGGGAGTGATAGTGGCAAGAAGAATAACGAGAGTGTGATCTTGGAGAAAGTGGTGAGTGTCACCCAGGACTACATTAAGGAGCTCACCGCGCTCGAAGCTGAAATTAAGCGCTCCATTGATTTGGGGGAGTAGGGGGCGTGCAGTTTTGGGCCGGGTCTACTTGTGGACTACCTTATCGCTTTTTTCGGCGGTGTATGAACTATAGGCAGTTTCCACTAAAACCGGCGCCCCACTTTCGTTGAAGTATCCTCGCACTTTGAAGATCTCCACAGCATCGGTTTTCCCTTTCACGAAGGTAGAGCCTCCTTTTTCAAGGATAAATTGATCTTTGACTTGTTCCTGCACACGGGTTGAGATCAGGAGATCGGTTCCATATTCCTTGGTCATGGATTCGATGCGAGAGGCCAGATTAACGGCATCCCCGATCACGGTGTATTCCATCTTCTCGTTAGACCCAATATTCCCGGCGATCAGTTGCCCGGTATTGAGTCCCATTCCAATCTTCAACACCGGCTGTCCCCTGGAAATTCTCAGTTCATTCAGCTTGGCGAGGTCCTCCCTCATGGCTAGGCAGGCTCGGACCGCATTGTAGGCATCGTTTTGGCCGGTCAGGGGTACGCCCCAAAGTGCCATGATTGCGTCGCCGACGTACTTGTCGACCACTCCGCCATAACTTCGAATAATGGCCACCATTCGGGTCATATACTCATTGAGCATTTCAACAACCTGCTCAGGCTCCATGGCTTCGCTCAGACTCGTAAATCCTCTCACGTCGCTGAAGAACACGGTGGCTTCTTTTCGTTCTCCTCCGAGCTTTACTTCGCCGGAGAGAAGCTTTTCAGCAATTTCCTTATTGTGGAATTTATTGAAGGTTTCCTTCACCCGGTCACGCTCTTCTAACCCTTTGGCCATCTCATTAAATGCCAAAGAAAGATGGGCCACTTCGTCGTGGCCTCGGGGATTCAATGCAATGTGGAAGTCACCCTCGGCAATCCGATGGGCGGCATCCGAGAGCCGACGGATAGGCCATGAGATCGTACCGGAATAAAGGTAACCGAAGAGAAAGGAAGCACAAAGGATGATCCAGGCGACTAAGGCCGCACGGTATTCTACTTTTCTAGCGCCTTCGAACGCTTTGGCCTCGGCCACTTCCGCGACGACCCCGAGCCCCCCAAACCCCACAACCCTAAACGCCCCAAGCCGAGGCTCTCCGGTTTGTTGGTCAAGATAGCTTGTCTGTCCGTTATTGAATTTTCCCTCAAGCATCTGTTTCACGATTGCGAGGTTTGAGAAATTCTCTTTGGCATTGACCAGTTCATTGTCAGGATGAGCTAAGACTTTGCCATGCCGATCCACCATGAAGCTAGTGACTGCGTCATTGTCTGCAAAGGCTTTGACAAATCGGTTCTGACGGACCAGCGCCACTAGAATGTGGGTAAAGTGGGCCGGGTTCGAAGGATCTTGGATAAAGGGCACCCCGATAGACACTGCGGGATCTCCATCGTTTAAGGTCATCGAAGAGATCTGGACTTCACCCGAGGCCACCAACGGCAGCGAGAAGTCCTTGTCCTTGAGAAAGGGGTTGGCTTCGTCCGACGTGAGGAGCTCAGTAAACTCAGGTGGGTGAGCGCGCTCCACGAGAGTAAATGTCCCGTTCGCTTCAGGTCTCATTAAATAGACTGCTAGAAAATCCTTATCCTTTGAGAAGAACTCCTGGACTAGGTGGTCCTTGCTTTCTTTCTGGGGGTAGGTTTGCATCAAAACCGTGCCCAAGATCCTCATCTTGTCGGTGATTCCCTGGAAGAGCTCTCTCATCTGGGTGGCTAGGTTCCCAGCGGTGTCAGCGTTAGTTTGCTGAATGAGCGCCGTGTCAGATTCCACGAACATCCGAGTGGATAGCCACACCAGGCTGATGACGGAACTCATGAGAAGAACCGCCAAAAGACTGACGAGTTTGGTGCCGATCGTAATTCTGAGTTGAAGCCGCCGTATTGCCATCTGTAGAGGTATCGGCGGTTTGGAATTAATTTTGAATCTAAATCAAATCCTAATTTTTTCCGATGGTCCCTTATGTGCACCCGACTTGCTATTTCAATGATGGTCGGAGCCCTGGTAATTGGGCTTTCACTCATTTCAATTGAATCCCATGCCGGCAAGACTCGGGCTCTGATCAGAAGTGCCACTCAACTTTTAAAGCCAGCACCAAAAGTGCCGCCCCTTTCAACGATTGATCCTACTTTATGCCAACCAGGAGCTAGTTTTCCGGCTGATTTTCCAAATAATCTACTCCTTCCCAGTTCTTGCTCAAGCAATCAAAATCGTGAGAATTTCGAGCGTTGGTTTAAGTCTAAGAACTGCGATTCGCGAAATACGTTTAAGAAGGCAGGTGTCATAACTGGACTGGCCGCCGCGATCGGCGCACTCACAATTTACTATCACACCGACGATTCATCCGGTGACTCTTTTCAAGACTATCCTCGTGAACTTCGCAAGATCTGCAGATTAAAGGACTCCGACTTTTTAATAATGCTATCGAGTAACGCCTCTAAAGAGATTGGGCAACTCATGGACCTGTCTGCACACGCTAAAGTAGATCAGAGCTTGAGCTCGAAGCTTGAAATCTTTAGAAGTAACTCAAAATGTCAATCCAATCTAGCCCGTTTAGTGAAAGTGGCTGGGCCTAATGGGCAGGTGTCAGCAATTCTGGACGAGACCTTAGTCAATGACGATACGGTCGGGCTCATTTTAAAGTCCATCGATAAAAAGGATCTATTGGATTATTTGGAATTTCAAATGAGACACAGTGTGAACCGATTTATTTCTAAGACTTTTATCGAGCGACTTGCATCACTTCCAAAGGTAAGAAAGTTGATCATTAAAAGGATTATCGAAGGTGTAGTATTAAGGCAAGTGTCCGGCGTTTCTTCGGAATCTGATCTTTTAGATCCCTATCTGGGCGATAGGGTGGCTTTGTCTGAAGATGAAAAGAGACTTTTAACCCCGGTTTTTATGGATGAATTCAGAGAAAATATAGATCGGAATGAACATTTTAATTATCAACAGTATTTCGAGGCATTGAATAGAATAATGGGACCTGAAAATGTTGCACGATTTAAATATAAAATTGAAAAAGAGCTAATCAGCCATTTCAAAAATACCCAGAACACCAGCGAAACATATAGTAGTTCAACGTTAATTCTGAATAACTGGAAGCTCCTCGTTGAATTCTATGGCGCCGCTAAATTGGAAGGATTCCTTCCCGATGTCGTTTTTAAAAACATTCACATAGACAATTACACTGAAACTGCAAATGAAATCACTAATTATATAAAAAGTATCGTTGACCTTCCAGTGCTCAGTAAAGAGAAAAAGAAGGAAGCAATAGAGATAGCATTGGTTCAAATATCAAGAAGTAAAGCGACCTTTTTTAACAACGAACTACTTGCAGTAAAGGAGGCAATGAAAGAGACCACAAAGCCAAAACTTGAATTACTGGCTTCCCTCGAAGGACTCTACAAAGGCAATGAGAGTAAGTCTATTCCTGCCCTGCTGCAAATGTCAGTAGGAAATGGGGGTGAAGTGAGGGGCGAGATTGTGAAAATGATTAACCGTTTGTTCCATCAGTCTCCTCAGAGTGAAAAGCAACTGATTGCCGAGCAGCTTAAAAGGGCCTTGACAGACCCAACTCAAAAAACGAAATATCTTGCTCTTGATCTTTTAAAGAACCTATCACCGCATGATATTCCAGCGAACGTGGACAAACTCATGGATATCTACGACGCGGGACTCAAGGAAAGCTGGAAGAGCACTGATCCAAATAAACATAGTTCAAAACAGTTTCAATATTTTGTTCACGGATTCGACCCTTTGAGAAATGGCGGGTTCTACCCAGAAGATGCCTTTAAAAATCCGGAGAAATTTGTTGAAAGAAAATATATCTGTACTTCTGTTATTGACCAGGACCACCTTGGATCGTTCCGCCCCACAGGGGTTATCTTGGAAACGCCGACTCTAGAGAATATTGTAGGAGCGTATGGATCTGACGCAGGAAGCAATGGTCAATACCTGGAGAAGAGCCTTCAAAAAACCGGGAAAGAGCTTTTGGATGAAACCAAATGTTATTATGGGCGTCCCTACAATGAAGTTATTCTCTATGGCACTCATCCCTACAGCAAGCAAAAGACGAAAATAGTGGGTGTGTTCATATTTGAGGACGCAAGTGATCGTGCAATCGAAGCAGCAACGGAATTTGCGAATCAGCAAAGTCTTCCCATAGTAAGACTAGGCAGGGGTAGAAATTGGCAGAGGAATTGACCTCCGGTATTATTGGTATCGCAGTGGAGACATATTCTTGACGCTGTTTGATGTGCTGCAGCTTTAGAGCTTCCGTTGCATCCACTCGAAGTCTTTAAAACTAAAAGCCCTTTAATCTCAAATTCTAAATGGAACTTTGGAAAGTCCTTAACTTAATGCGTCACTGCTGCTCTGAAGAGTAGATTCGTCTTACTTTAAATTTTTCCTTTAAAATCCCGAAAAGTAGATCGTGAAGGATTCAAAAGATACACTTGAAGCCGGATTTACCGGAGAGGGAAGCCAGCGGGCGGCTAGATGGAAGACTCTCCTGGTATCGCTCCTTTGTATAGGCGGGGGGGGCTGCTGGTGGATATTATCTCTATAATGATTTGAATAGCTCAGGAAAACTGGGGCAGGGTAAGGTTCTTGGAAAGGTAGAGAAGAAGGAAGCCAAAGTCAGGAGAAAGTCTGCTTCCAGCTACGTTTGGAATAATGTTCAGTTGAACGAGGACCTGTACCGCAAAGATTCTATTCAAACCGGAAAGGGAAGTGCCACCTCAGTTCGTCTAGCCGATGGAAGTGTGCTGGACATTGGCGAAGATAGCTTAGTGATGATGGATGATGCTGCTCAACTCTCCGTGAACTTCTTACGCGGTTCTGTCGTGGTTCATAAAAAGGAGGGTGACACGAAAGTCAGCGTTGGCAAAGACGGCAAGACGGTGGTGGAAGAGCTCTCTATTCGACTCCTAAAGCCCGATTCGCTCGCGCAGTTTTATGTGCCAGAAAAAACCAAGAAGGTTGTACTTTTTGATTGGGATCCTAGAAAATCGACTGGGAACGAAATTTTTACCATTCAGGTTTCCACAGATAAGCGATTCAGCCCTCAGGTTACTCAGACTTTTGACAGTCCGGACTCCAAGAGCCGGAGTATGCAGCTCCAGCTTGCGGCAGGACGATACTTTTGGCGAATTTTGCTGAAGTCCAAGGTGATGACGGAAACTCGAGGATTTCGGATTTCTGCTGCAGTGCCTTTGCAGCCTGTTTATCCAGCTCATCAGCAAAAGGTGACCACTCTTGCGACGGATGTCTCTGTACCCTTCCGGTGGGTGGCTCCTAGACTCAGTGCGAGCGATGATTTAGATCTATCACGAGGTGAGCACCACATTGAAATTTCAACAGAGCCTAGTTTTAAGAGCGCTATTCCATCTGATAATTTGAATCTTCAACTCGGAATGGCTACGCTCTCTCAGGTGCCGCCGGGGCGGGTCTATTGGAGAATTAGAAGCGTTTACGGTGATCTTGCAGTAGTCAGTGAAACCCGAAGTTTCGAGTTGCAAAAAGTTTTACCTGCACCTAGCCCAACACCCACGCCGACTCCTTCGGCACCTCCGACGCTCCCTTATCCAATCACCACTTATCCTCCCTCTGGGGCCGCTCTTCATTTGCTAGATCGAAAGAAATCAGATGAGATCTTCAAAGCGGCTTGGAAGGAAGTCGAAGGCGCGGAGGAATATGAGATCACGGTCTTTGCCGAGTCGGGTCAGCTTGCTCAGAGAAAAGTAGTTCTCCATAAAATTACGTCTAAGACCCAGATCGCACTGAAAGAACTTAAAGTAGGGGATTACTCTTGGACTTTGCGTGCCATTGACTCAAGGAAACGTCCTGGGGAGTCGATGCCGCTTCTGAAATTCAAAGTGGATTATGGTGCTGTTCTGCCAGCGCCAAAAATTGTTAGCCCGGAGGTGCAATAACCTATGGGCTTAAGAGGCACTGTCCGTCGCATCTCCTTTTGTGTCCTTGCCCTGATTCTTTGGGGTGCAAGTGTGCAGGCAAAGAGCGTGAAGCTTCAGTGGAACCCTGTTGAGGGAGCTGCCTCTTATGAAATTCAGATTCTTACTGAAAATGGTTCGGCCGTGGTTCATAAGACCGAGGACCCTTACTGGAAGGGGCAGCTAGGCCCCGGTGCGTATACCTATCAGATCCGAGCGATAGACGAAGCCAAGCGAGAGGGAACCTGGTCTGAACCGAAGTCTTTGGCTGTGATGCCTGAGGCACCTCATCCAAAATTTCCGAAGGATGGCGAAAAAATTCAGACTTACGCTCCAAGCGTCTCAACCGAGCTCAAATGGGAACCGGTGCCTGGGGCGAGTAAATATGTCGTAGAGCTCCAAAAAGACGGTGGCACGCCTACGCGCACTGAAGTAGACCAGGCGAAGTTAGATCTCAAGAACCTTTCAGACGGAAAATACAAGTGGAGCGTCAAGGCAGTGGTTCAACCGCATGGGCGAACTCCAGCCTCTCTGCGACAAAAGAAATGGGAAACCAAGGCTGGGGATCAGGAAGAGTTTCGGATTATTCACAAAAAATTAGAAGCGCCCCGACTCGTTTCTCCCCTCAGAGTTGAACCTCCACCCGAGGACGGTAAGATCAAGTTAAAGTGGAAGGAAGTGGAGGGTGCGAAAAGTTATGAAGTTCAGATTAGCAAGGCAAAGGACAAAGCAAGAAGGGCACCTGCCAGTGAGTTGGCAGGCGTCAAACGTTTTGTCACGAAAGATGTAAGCCTAACCTCCCGCGTGTCCGGAGATGGGTCTTATGCCTGGGGTGTGCGAGCGTTGGCGAGTGTAGACCAAAACAAAGTTCCTGAGGCGGTGGGTCCGGAGTCGTACGGAGAATTTCAATTAGACAAGAATGCAGTATTTAAAGGTGATTTAGGATATGTCGCTCTTTCGACCATGGCGGCCCCCTACACTTACCAAATCGTAAGTCCTTCAAATGGATTTTCAGGATCCACTTCGAGCTTCTCGACTTTAGTGAGAGCCAGCGGTGAAATTTGGTTAGCGCCCCAGTGGGCCCTGGGGGTTGGGGCGGACTACTCCTTCTTTGAGCTGAACAATCAGACCTTCAATCGCTTTGCAGTTGAGCTCACGGGAAAATATCGAATTCAGCTCTCTTCGGGACTTTACGGGTGGAGCCTGTCGCCAAAACTCGGAGCAGAGGTTCGAACCTACAATCAAATTGTCCCCACGGACTTAGTGAGTTTGGGGGGCAGTCTTTCGGATAATCCGCTGATGGTCCTCGGGGCCGTCGCTGGTCTAGATATTCGTAAGCAATTCAGCAGGAATTTTAGTCTGGGTGCAAAGGTGGGGTATTTCTTTCCTGTAAAAGCTCTTAGCGGAGCGCCTGGGGATGCCAAGTTCGATCCGGGGACTTCGTATCGAAACTTAGGGGCAGGTTTGCAGGGGATGTATTGGCTGAGTCCTTCTTTGGGGCTAGGCGTCGGTGCTTATATTGAATCTCGATCTATCGGCTATACCTCGAGCAGTTCGTCTGGGTTACAAACTGTGACGACAAATGGGACCTACTTCTTTGGGAGTGTGGTTTATCGGTTTTGGAAGTAGCGCTGCATTGTGATGTACTAATTATCTTTATAGCTTGTCAGTTGTTAAATTCTTGGTCAGGGTTTCCTGAGTTAAGTCAATATAACTAAATATGTAATATTTAATATGTTGATATTACGGTGAAAATTGTAGGGCTTTTTGATGACCTGATGTGGCATTTGAGTTGCATCACTATGTCGTATGAACATGGGTGGTCCTACTGGCCACACAGGCTTTTGGAGAGCTTTCTATTATGAAAAATAAAGTTATTTTAGTCTTGTCAATATTCTTGTTAACCGCCGTTTCCACCTCGGCACACGCCGGTGTTCCCAGAGGCCCAACCCCCTTCGCTAGATGCCTCGTTAGGCTTTTTGGGGAGCCTGGTGCAAACTGGTATGCAAGGAACCGGATTAGGGCAGCTCATGGTTCTAAAGTAGAGGTAGAAAAGTGGACGAGTGCACTTGATTATATAAAAAACACTGGTGAGCCTTTTGAAGAATATAAACCTTATGCACAATTTGTTTTTTTTAACGAAAGGCTTTCCACTATTTTTGTACCATACTGGGAGAAGTATAACGAAGCTCAGTGCAGTGCATTGCGGGTTGATGCCGCTAAACAAGGTCTAAAGGATTTGGGCAAAGCGGAATCTGTTAGTGTTAGTGTTAGTGAAGGTAAAATCACAGATACGAATCTCAAAAAGTACTTTTACCAGTTTGTACCGGAATCAGGTTCGGATTCAGAGACGAATGAGCAGCGCTCAGTCTCTGCCGATTCAAAACAAGCAAAATAGCGAGTAGGGCCGGCTCATTTCTGAGCTGGCCCCTCACCACTAGTCGAAAGGCAGCCCTCCCTAACCAGAAATCCTATTTGGGATTTATCAATTACTTGTAATCCACTGCCCCGATCGCTATCTTTTGTTCATGCACTACAAAAAGGTCCACGTGGGCGTAAAATTGTGGGATTTCGCCTTTTTCATTCTGGTCGTGTTCCCATTGCTTACCGGTGGGATTTGGTATCAAAGACCTGGGTTGTTTATTGAGTTGTCAGATATTGGGATCCCGGTTTTGTCGCTTGGGCTCGTGGGTCTGGCACTCCGTCATAAAGGAGTTCGGCTCCAAGAGGGGCTGATCTGTCGTGGATTCTTTGCGCTAGGTCGCTCGTGGCAAGATCGGCTCCGAGTGATGCCCCTGAAAACACTGGGGCTGGTTTCACTTTTTTTCGGATCAGTTTGGTTTTTGGCATCTCTCAGGCGTCACCTTGAAGTGAATAATCATGTGATGGATCTGAGTATTTTCTATAATGCTATTTGGAATCTCTCCCATGGTCATGGATATTTTTGCTCCCCAAAGGGAGGGATTAATCTTTTTGCAGATCACCAGAGTCCTCTATTTTGGTTATTTGTACCGCTGATCAAGTTATTTCCAGACCCTGTTACGTTACTGTTCGTACAGGATTTTGCATTAACCTCAGGGGGGATTGCTGTTTTTTATTTGGCGAAACAATATCTAGGAACGGGTCAGAAAGTAGATTGGCAGGGCGATCAGAAGATGGATTGGCGGCAGTGCATTCTACCGCTTTTATACTGGAGCTACCTCCCCTTGAGGAACGCCGCCTTTTTCGATTTTCACGTAGAAGTGCTCATGCTCCCTCTCTTTCTCTTTGCGATTGCAGGGATTCAGTCCGTATCTATGAGAAATAGAGTCGTGGGCGGGATCTTCTTCCTCTTAGCTCTGGCCAGCAAGGAGTCTGCGCCGCCGATTGCGGCTGGGATCGGGTTAGCTTGGCTTCTGGGCGCCGCACCCATTCAAACTAGAAAGTTTTGCCGAAAGGTCGGATTTTTTGTAATCCCTGTAGGAATTTGTCTGTTCTATTTCTATGTGAAGAAGATGGCAGTGTGGTTCGGTGCAGGCTATGCCTACCAGTCCAACTATTCACACTTCGGATCGGGACTTTCAGATGTCATCTTAGCGCCGTTTACACAGCCTAGAGTGTTCTTTTCCTACCTATTGGGACCTTTGCGACTGAAGTATCTTTTCTGGACCCTCGGGCCCTTGGGCTTTCTGCCCCTTCTCAATCCTGTCCCGCTCCTGGCAGCACTTCCGAGCTATCTGATGCTGTTCTTGGCCGAAGGTGATCGCGTGCAGATCTGGCGACACTACGGCGTTGAGCCTGCTATTGGACTCTTTTGGGCGATGGGGTTGGCGTTTCAGCGGGCAGAGGTATTTGGAGCGAAGGTGCGGGCTTTCGGGAGGATTAGACCTCCTTGGAATTGGGCGAGTCCCGTGGTGTTGTGGTCTCTATTCTGGGCCTTGCTCCTTTTCGGTCGCAGTGATCTCTACAACATTAGGAAATACAGTGGTTCGGAGCATGGAGATTGGTTAAGGACAAAGCTCGTTCCATGCATCGCTCCGGATTTGTCAGTGTCAGCTCCCATTGCGCTGAGTTCACACCTGGCCTCTCGGTATTGGATATCGTTTTTTCCAAGCTCGACAACCCATCAAGGTACTCCAATTCAATGCATCATACACGATTCAACTATTCTGGGTGGGATAGGGGGTGTAGAGGGAGAACAGGTTCTGGGGCAGCTGAGGTCTAAGGGGTACGGGGAGATCTATCAATGTCGTGGTGGGACTTTCAGAGTTCTGCAGCACTTCAGTACTTTGGGAGCAGGGTGTATGGTCTGTAGGCCGGATTGTGAGGGGGGCTGAAGAATCCGTTAGGTATAAATAACCCGAATGAAGAAAGGACAGATTTAATTTCGAATTCCTCCCCTGTGGGGAGGGCAGCTCCAAGAATAGGGTGGTAACACCCTACTCTTGGAACTTTGCTCTTCATTTAAACGGTTGCTAGATGGCTGGAACTGGGATCAATTCGAGTTCTTCTCCTGAGTCGAAATTGATCTTTTTCGCTGCTTCGCTTCCGCTTCGAAAAATGTGATCCATCGAGTCGCGAAGCGATGCTCGGGCTTTCATCAGTTTTGGCTGTTTGCAATGATTTACCAGGGACTTTACCCCAACTTTAGCCAATCCAGCCAAACCAAATGGAGCAAGCGGAGTGCAGGACATTACTCCGTACATGAAAAGTTCCGCATTTCTATCAGATGGGCCATAGTTTGAATGGTTGGTGTATCCCGCTATTTTCGCGAGTTTTTGATCGATCTCTTCAAATTTGCCAAAGTTCATTTTGTACGTTTCGAAAGCCTGGCGTCCGTTTTGCCTAAATGCAAATGCACTTGCAAAAGCTAGAGGGTCTATTTTATAGGAGTATTCACGTTTATCATCTAATTTGAAGGATTCAGGATATTCAGCGACCAATTTTGGGTCCACGTTTTCTAAAGTGTAGTGCCTGATGACATGGTCATGGCGGTCGCCATTATATACAAAACTGAATGCATCTTGGAAAACACTAAGGACCTCCTCCGCGTCTTTAAACGAAGCGATTTTTTTCGCGGCATCGTCATAGGCAGCTTTTCTAAGATCCTCTGATTTTAGGCTGTACTGACTGTATTTCTGAGATTGGAGATCATATAAGGACACTATGTTCGAAGCCTCAAAATGATCAGCGAGGAACCATCGCGCTTTTGACTCAACCTCCGCGTTAAACGCAAAAGAGTTTGAACTTAGAATTAGGGTAAGAGCTCCTAGAATAGGTAAGTGTTTTGCACTGTGTTTCACGCTAAATTGATTTCCTGTTTTCATGT
>Ga0206829_10335_pt1 | contig 14238 bp, 12 predicted proteins | sample Alteio_BWOrgCont_75_FD_152862 | JGI IMG/M metagenome (GOLD analysis project Ga0206829, IMG submission 152862) | Enriched cells from forest soil in Barre Woods Harvard Forest LTER site, Petersham, Massachusetts, United States -... | ecosystem: Environmental > Terrestrial > Soil > Temperate forest >... | reverse complement strand
GGTGCGAGTGGCTGCATGAATTCGTCCATGCCGAGCACCCGAAGGAATCGCCCTAACTACCACATCCACTAAATCCTGAGTGGTACTCAGAGACTCACCGCGTCTCCTCCGCGAAACGACTGCAGCTGCAATTCTCCGGGAAAATCTCTCTTCCCCATATTCACGCAAAATCTCTTCGAGATCGTTCTCAGTAATCTGACTCAAGAGCACCTGACAGCTGATTCCTCGAGTGGTGTCCAATCTCATATCCAGCGGACCCTTGGATTGAAAACTCAGCCCACGAGATGGATCTTCAAGCTGATCGCTCGAAAAGCCCAAATCGGCCAAAAGCCCGAGAGTGGGGTGCTCAGAAATCCACGTCTCCGCCTCCCCAAAACGGCTTTGAATCAACTCCAAGCGACCTTCTGCAATCTCTTTTGCAAACCGAACCTTTGCTCGTGCAATTGCCCCAGCGTCCTGATCTAGAGCCAAGACCTTGTGCTTTCTCAATTCAGGTTGAGAAGCAAACGCTTCCAAAAAGGCCGAAGTATGTCCCCCACCTCCTAAAGTACAATCCACCAGGTAGTGGGGCTCTGCGTCGGACGGAAGCTTTGAAAAGGGCTCGATCAGAGCCTGAACAATAGGATCTCTTAGAATCGGAATATGAACGGAATTCATCTCTTGGCAACTGTCTTTGTATGCGCCGTAGGATTCTTAAAATAGCTCTCGATGGCTCTGCGAGCCAAATAAGAAGACTTCACCTTCCACTGTTTTTCAGAAATGGTTAGGGCAGCAACGGCAATTCGTCTAGGACCGGAGTCCGCATAGCCCACAAACCAGTCATACTTTCCTCGAGGATCATAACCGGTGAGAGATCCGGTCTTTCCACCCACATCTAAGAAAGTAAAATCTTTGCGAAAAAATCCTTTAAATGAGCCGCGAGAGGTTCCATGGAGGACTGTTTCCTTCATCAAGGAACGAATTTCAGCTGCAGTAGCCCGCGAAACCACAATATTTGCGACTTTGGGTTGTGCTGTATAAAGATGAGATCCATCACTTGCCTGGACCACGGACTGCACCAGATAGGGTTCCATCATGATCCCATCGTTTGCAACCGAGGCGGCTATCAAAGCGCCCTGAAGTGGGCTCATCGTATTATCCTTAGTATACCCAGATGCGGTCTCAGCCAGCCCCCAGGAATCTTCAGGAATCGGTGCTCGGCCTTCTTGAATAGGAACGTCTGCTGCAATCTTCCGGTTAAATCCAAAGCGATCAGCATACTGTCTCAATCCTGACGATCCGACAGTGAAGGCCCCAATCTTGCCAAAAACGGTGTTGATGGAACGAGCGAAAGCCTCTTTCAGGGTGATAAATCGCGTCCATCGAGTCACATTTGAACCCAAGATCTGCCCGCGGTAGAGAGTATGATTTCTCCCGTTAAAGGGGATCACGGTATCTCTTGAAATTTTATGCCCTTCAATAGCTGCGGCTGCCGTCACGACCTTGAATACAGACGCCGACGGAAAGGTTGCGCGAAGCACCAAATTATCAGAGATCTTCTTTGATTTTGAGTAGCTGACCATGGATAGAATGCGGCCAGTGGTTGCATCCAAAGCTACGAACGCTCCGTAGTCGGGGCCATAGGACTCGATCAAATCCTCCATGACCTTCTGAAGCTTTGGGTCCAGTGTGTATTCCACTTTAGTTTGAACTTTACTATTTCCACTGAGGCTAAATTCAATATCCTTCGGGTACTGCACGTTCGAAGTGGAGGAGCCCAGGGCTTCTGCGATTTGTTCTTTTGTTAGGGTGGAGTTCTTTGCAGCAGACAAAGGAGCCTGAGTCGGCCTAGTCATCCAATAGACTCCGCCTAGGGTGGTCAGACAAACAAAAATAAAAGCACCCCCTGCCTGAAGGGCCCTAGACTTCATCATAATTTAAATTCTCCACAATCTCGGACGTTGGTCAAGAGGATTCCCTCTCCACAACACAATGCTCTTGTGTCATGAGGGTGCCAAATGTAAGCTATTGAGGTGCAAACCAAGAAAACGATTCAGAAAAAAATCCACCGGGATCCATCAAATCCCTTTATAATCCCGAATAACAACCGCATTTACTCCAATGCAGATAAACACAGGATCGCCCTAGACATGCTGGAGCGATACACTGGGAGTCCCGCCAGTGAATTCGGAAAACAAATTATTCTGACTAACTTTGACTACTACTTGGAACGCTTTCATAGTCTTTGCGGAGATGTGAGGACGCAGGGATCTGCAATGGGCGTAGTCCATAGCAAGAAAACAGGCGTCTCCATTGTAGATTTCTCCATTGGCTCCCCTACCGCTGCCTTGATTATTGAACTCTTGGCGACTTTGGACCCTAAAGCCGTTCTCTTACTCGGAATGTGCGGGGGCTTGCATCGCTCTCTTAAGGTCGGAGACTTTATCCTTCCCACGGCAGCCATTCGTGACGAGGGTGCGTCAAGGCATTTCATGCCTCCCCAAGTGCCTGCCCTCCCCACTTTCAAAATCCAAAAGTTCGTTTCCCAAATTTTAGTGGAAAAGAATATGGATTATCGAACCGGGGTTGTACATACTACTGATTACCGCTTTTGGGAGTTTGATCAAAAATTTAAGGCGCAACTGTATGAGGAGCGCGCACTGGCAATTGAGATGGAAACAGCCACTCTCTTTATCGCCGGGTTCGCAAGTAAGGTTCCTATTGGGGCGCTTCTTCTTGTCTCTGATCTTCCGCTCAAACGAGGGGGGATCAAAACAAAGAAATCGGCTAAAGCGGTGTTCCGTCAATACACGGATCTACATTTGGAAGTTGGAATGAAATCAATGAGTGAAATTGCCGATAGAGGCGAGCACATTAGACATTACCGGTGGTGAATCATTCATGTTGAAAAAAATGCTGAACTTTTTTGCAAACGACCTTGCCATTGACTTGGGAACCGCCAATACCCTGGTTTACGCGAGGGATCGAGGAATTATCATCAATGAGCCCTCTGTTGTGGCCATTCATCGAAATTCGAGAGGACAAACCCGAGTCTTGGCTGTAGGCAAAGAAGCCAAAGACATGCTGGGGAGAACCCCGGGCTCGATTCAAGCCATTCGACCGCTGAAAGACGGCGTGATCGCAGACTTTGAAGTCACTCAGTCCATGCTGAAGTACTTCATTCACAAATCGAGCGAGCGACGTACTTTTATTCGACCCAGAATCATCATTTGTATTCCCTTTGGGATTACTCAGGTTGAAAAAAGAGCCGTTAAAGAATCTGCTCAATCAGCTGGCGCTCGGGAAGTTTACCTTATTGAGGAGCCCATGGCGGCAGCACTTGGGGCGGGACTCCCCATCCGCGAACCTAGCGGAAACATGATTGTAGACATTGGCGGCGGAACCACTGAAGTTGCCGTCATCTCTCTCGGCGGGATTGTGTACTCCAAATCTGTGCGAGTGGCCGGCGACAAATTTGATGATGCCATTGTGAACTATATTAAACGCAAGTACTCCCTCCTCATCGGGGAACGGACTGCGGAACAAATCAAGCTCTCCATTGGCTGTGCCTATCCTTTCGAAGAAGAAAAGACTTACGAAGTGAAGGGGCGCGATTTGATCAGTGGGGCTCCCAAAACGATCGAAGTGAACTCAGAAGAAATTCGTGACGCACTTGCAGAGCCAGTCTCTGCCGTTGTCGACACCATCAAGACAGCCCTTGAGAGAACCCCACCTGAGCTTGCTGCAGATATCGTGGACAATGGGATTATTCTTGCTGGAGGCGGAGCACTCCTCGCCAACCTCGACATCCTGATCAAAGAAAAAACAGGTTTGCCGGTTGCCTTGGCTGAAGACCCTCTGACCTGCGTGGTTCGAGGTTCCGGTAAAGCGCTCCAAGACATGGACCTCCTCAGAAAGGTCACCATTGTCTGATGCGCCCCAAGCTTCAACTAAATTTGAACCCATCACATCCCTCCCGGATGTAATGAGGGCGCTTGAAGAAGGACAAAAGAGCCTAGCTCCGCTACTCATCTGGACAAAAGATCAGTCAAAAATGATTGAATCTTCCGTCTCCATGATCAGCCGAGCTGATCAGATCTTTTACTGTTGGATTCCTCCCCAGTTCGAGGCCAAAAAATTCTACAAGGACCTCGAGGAAAACAATTCGAACGATGTTTTCCTGAATTTATCTCTGGTGGCCTCCAACCTTTTTTTTAAGACAAGGTTCTTGGCGATAGACAGTGCTGGCTTGAAATTTCAAATCCCCTCCCGCCTTTTTAAGGTTCAGCGGAGGCACAACGCGAGATTTCAAATCCCCCTGGGGCATGTTTTGAGGGTGGAGTTCGAAGATCCAGTGTTTCCAGAGTCTAAAATGAGAAAATCTGTAATCGATATTAGCGCTGGTGGGATGTCTTTTGCTTCTCCTGTCGAGGACTTGGCCATCTTTGTTGAAGGTTTGCTCCTCAAGGATTTTCAATTCACCCTCGGATTAAAACCCATTCAAGTCTCGGCGGAAGTCAAGCACGCCAAAATTTTCAAGGATAGGACTGGAAGCAGCAAAGTCAAAGTCGGTGTCTTGTTTAACGAGATCAGTGAAGCAGATCGAAGCGTGATCGCCTCCTATGTTTTCGACCAAACTCGAAAAATGTTCGCGAAACTCTTTTAGCTGGCAGTGGGAGAAGATATAGTGCTCCAGATCATGACTTATCGTGTCGAGCCTGTTCTAAATTACTCAGAGGTTTATAAGCGTGGCCTATAATCAAAAAGATTACTATTTTCACAAAGCAAAGTCCGAGAACTATGCCGCACGGTCGGTATTCAAACTTCAAGAGATTGATGATCGATTCCGAATTCTAAAATCAGGCTTTCAAGTACTCGATCTAGGAGCGGCACCCGGATCCTGGTCCCAGTACGCCTCTGAAAAGGTTGGGCCCAAGGGGCGAGTTCTCGGGATCGATTTACAACCCATCAAGATCACTCTTCGGAATGCAGTTTTTATTACGGCCGATATGAGAGATCTCAAGCTAGAAGATATCATGACGGCACACGGGATCACCCCGCCCTTTGACGTCGTTCTTTCGGATATGGCCCCCAAGACCACAGGGATCCGCATTACCGACCAAGCCCGTTCGTTGGAGCTCTGTGAACTTGCGCTGCAAACCGCGGAGCGCTTTCTAAAACCTCAGGGTTCATTTGTTTGTAAGCTCTTTCATGGGGAAGACTTCGAACTGTATCGAAAAGCCCTCAAAGAAAAATTTACACGGGTAGAAGTTCTTAGACCCAAAAGTACGAGGAAAGAAAGTAAAGAAGTCTTCTTTATTGCCCTACAAAGGAAAACTTGAATGTTTGTTTTTTCAAATCTGGCCACAAGCTTGGATGGAAAAATTGCAACAACAGACCGAAGTTTTTTTCCACTTGGAACTCCCGAAGACCGCAAACATATGCAGGTACTTCGACGTCGGTGTGATGCCCTGCTGATGGGGGCCACCACATTTCGCGTCTACCGCAAGCCTTGCCTTATCCCAGGAGTGGCTATTTCTGCCCAGCCTGCCAATATCTTGTTGAGTTCCGCTCTGGAGGGGATTTCGCCCCAGTGGGATTTCTTTCTTAAGAAGGGATTGCGCAGAATCCTCTTAGTCGGGCCAGAGGCGCCGAAGGCGAGACTAAAAAAATTTGAGGCAACCTGCGAGATCTACACTCTGGGGAAGATGACGAAGAGACATCCTAGAGCTTTACAAATTTTAGAACTTCTAAAAAATGCTGGCATCAAACGACTTTTGATTGAAGGCGGTGGAAACGTCATGTGGGATTTCGCCAGCCTAGACCTGATTGACGAATACCATGTTACCCTGACTCCCAAAATAGTTGGGGGGAACCAGGCTCCGACTTTGGTCGATGGAGAAGGATTTAATCCACGAGATATATTAAATCTTAAACTCCAACAGTGCCGAATTGTCGGCGATGAGTTGTATTTGACTTATCGGGGACGAAAGGGCGAGAGCAGTATTCCTTTAGGAATATAACCCTCTCCCTAGCCGCCTCCAAGCAGCGTGCCAGCTGTGCTCATCTCACCACCCGATACTTTGCATCCACAGGACACCCGGGGCAGGCAGCTATGATTTCGCTGGAGTAGAAACTCCAAAGCCCTTTCAGCCCAGTCCGGAACCCAGAATGAATGATTGCAACCGTGGAGATTGCCACGAGTATCATGAAAATATATTCGAGGAGCGCTTGGCCGCTTTCGTCGCCAAGAACTGAATTTTGGCCCTTTAAAGCGTTTCTCATCACTCAATTCTAAGGTATACTAATAAGTTATGGCAACCCCTCGCTCTTCTCAAAGTAAAACTCTCTGGAAGGTTCTTGCACCCATTTTAGCTCTGATCATCATCGTTTCTGGAGGGCTCTACTTGATTAAGCAGATGGGGCCACAAAGCCAAAACTCCGGGCCGCAAACAGAGATCGGAGTAGGTGCCGTTCTGCCAGACTTTGAGCTCACGACGCAGGATAACAAAACCATCCATGTATCTGATATTAAAGCAAAAATTTACTTAATTAATTTCTGGGCGACCTGGTGTGAGGCATGTATGGAAGAAATGCCTTCGATTGTGGACTTATGGAATGGCTTCAAAAGTAAAGGTCTTGAAATCATTAGCATAAACCTTGATGAAAATCCGCAAACTATGATACCACGGGCCACAAAACAATTTGGAATTGGATTTCCTGTTTATAAGGATGTCGACGGAAAAGCTTCAGAACTGCTCGACGTCCATGCAATTCCACTCACGGTGATTATGAATAGTGAACGTAAGATCCTTTTCATGAAAGATGGCGGTTATGATTGGAACTCGGCTGATAACCGAGCCCAGATTCAGCGGTGGCTTGCGGAATGAACTCCTCTTTTCCTGCCTATTTTAAGACATTCATTGGGAACCGGTCTCTCCCAATTTTCATGACCCCGGAAAACAAATACCCGGTTGGCTTCGCGCTTTCTATTATCGCGACGGCCCTGTATCTGTACTCAAATCATTTTCACCTCTACCCGCCTCAGTTTTTGCCGATGTACTGGATTGATACCGTGGTTCCGTTTCTTCCACATACAGTCTGGATCTATGTCAGCGAGTATATCTTCTTCGTGGCGGTCTACCTCACCTGCAGGGACATGGTGAATCTGAATAAGTACTTTTATTCATTCCTCACTCTGCAAACCCTCAGTGTACTTATTTTTTGGATTTGGCCCACCACCTACCCTAGGGACCTTTTTCCGCTTCCAAACGACTTAGACCGACTCACCTACCTGGTTTTTAGCTGCCTGCGTATGACAGACACGCCCGCAAACTGCTGCCCCAGTTTACATGTCAGCAGTGTGTATCTTTCTGCGTTTATTTTTCTAGATGACCAAAGAAAGAAATTTCCTTTTTTCTTCATCTGGGGAACTTTGGTCGCTCTTTCGACTTTAACGACAAAGCAACATTACTTTATCGATGTGGTGAGCGGCTTCTTGATGGCCCTAGTCACCTATTGGATTTTTCATCGGTATGTTTCATACCGCCGATGGGCGCCTCAAAGTTAGTTTTCTGCTTCAAGGGCATTTAATTTTTCGAGATCTACAAAATTTTAAATATTCGTCTTGGATTTTCTTGTTATTTGGCTCTTTTCGGAGGCCTTCTTGATAGGCTCTGATAATAACTTCAGAAGATACTTGATCTAAAGGGATTAAATGCACCTCTTGACTTAGGCCTCGTAGGTTTCCTGATGCTAGTAAGTTCCCTGGATCAATCCGCAGCGCTGCCTCAAACTCCAGGCGTGCTTTTTCCTTCTGCCCAGTTCTTTGGTAGAGGACTCCTAGATTATTGTGAGCTAGCACATGGTTCGGAAAAATCTCTAGGGTTCTTCGGTAGTGCTCTTGAGCATCCTCAAGCCTCCCTGATACTTGATAGAGTCGCGCCAAACTGTAATGAGCGAGGAATAAGTCTGGTTTTACTTCTAGGGCTTTCTTGAGTAAAGCTTCGGCCCGCTGGAGATCCTTGTTGGGATATAAGTCGTTTGAATAAAGACCTGCCAAGTTGACCAAAACATAGGGGTCTTTGGGGACATCAATCGCAAGTCCTTCGAGCAAACCTCGCGCCGGATCATATTGTTTCGTTTCAATGAAGGCACTTGCTAGGTTGGACCTTGCCCGTATACTGAGTGGATAAGTTTCCAAAGACTCAATCCACACTCTCTTGGGATCGCTGAAAACCCAGTTTCTATGAATCCCCACAGCACCGTACACCAAAGCCTGAAGCAGAAAGAGATACCAGTATTGAAAAGCCACGCGGACAAAGCTCATGCAGACCAGGCCCAACCCGAAGGCGCCCAGGTAAACCCTCCGCTCAACAAAACAGTCCACAGTAGGCCCTAAACTCACTGGAAGTAATACAATCAGGAAAATGAGCCACCCGAACTGCACCAAATGCCATAACCCGGAGCTCTTGGCTTTCGGCCATGGCCAAAAAATCAAACCATTAAGACAGACGAAGGCAGCTAGCCCGACCGCTTTCTGAAGTGAGGAATACAAACCTGGAAAGATATAATGATCTACTGTCAGGCCTTTCGGAATGAAGGATAGCCAAACGTAGTTTAGGATCATCAAAGGCTGCACGCCTAAATAGTCTCCAAGAGAATGAGTATTCCCCCTCCCTTCTAGATCACCTAGTGCACCAAAGTATGCTTGACGTAATAAAATATATCCGATGCTGACAGCAAAAAATGGCGCCCAATTTTTCGCTCGAGCTAACAGCGAACTTTTCAGCCCCCCAGGCGGCTGCTGTCTCATGTCGATAAAATCGTAGGCTACCAATAGTGCAGGAAAAACCACCGCACTCTGCTTGGAAGCCAGTGCTAAAATCATTAAAAGACAGGCAATCGGGATAGGGTACGGCAATCGAATCGGCGCTTCAGGGCGAAAATAGGCATAGAGCGCCGCAAGCATCAAGCAACTGGATAGAACATCACTCAACCCATAGGCGTAAATGACCGTCCCCAGATTAATTGGAGTCAGAATAAAGAACAGCGCAGGCACAACTGCAAAAGCCTCCTCCATCTTGAGTTTCCAGCTTTTGATCAGGTGGCGCGTGATTAAATAGATCAGAACTCCGCCCGAGAAATGTAACAACACCGAAACAAGGTGATATGGGATCGGACTAGTTTTAAAAAAATGGTAAATCAAAGCATAGATGATGAAGACTAAAGGACGAGATGGATCATTACGCTCGAGGATTTGAGTCGTTTCATAAGGGTAAATGAGTTTTTGAGGAAGGTCGCTCAAAATCCGTATATCTGGATTGCCGACAATCTTAGAAAGATCATCCAGAACAAAAGGATTTGAAAGTGAGGTGGCGGTCACACCCAAAGTGATGACGAACAGAATCAAGGCAACCCACTTGATACGGTCTAGTTCCGATTGAGTTGACCACTTTTTATAGAGTCCCACTTAAACAGTGTAATCTAAACCCGCCGCGATGCAAATCGATAGTAGACTTCTTCAAATCGGGGGAAAGGCAAAACCGTAAAATCAGCATCCTTCCCGACCTCAATCGACCCTTTCGAGTCCTGCAAACCCAACGCTTGGGCAGGATTATAGGTCACCGCCGCAAAAAGCTCTGCCCGACTCATCCCTAAATAGAGCGCAGCAATCGTCATCACAGTAGGAAGGGACAGGCAATAACAGGTCCCCGGGTTAAAATCTGTTGCAAGGGCTACTGCAGCCCCCGCGTCGAGGAGCTTCCTTGCAGGAGCATGAGGAGCCTTGAGGTAAAAGGCGGTACCAGGAAGAAGAACTGCTACTGTCTTGGACTGTGCAAGATCCCGAACACCCTTCTCTGAAATTTTTAGCAAATGATCTGCGGAGAGAGCACCTAGCTTTGCAGCCATTGAGGCTGACTCGGTATTGACTAACTCGTCTGCATGAACTTTGATCTTAAGCCCCAGGCCTTTTGCGGCCTCAAGAATTTCTTTACCCTGTTCTACTGAATAATACCCTTCGTCCACAAAGACATCGCAGCTGTCAGCAAGGTTTTTCTTTGCCACCTCAGGAAGCATCACTTCGATGAGTTCTTTTAAATACTCAGCTCGATCCCGATCTTTAGGATAATCGTGCGCCCCCAAAAACGTTGCTGTCAGCGTCATAGCCGGAACTTTTTTTCGCAGCTTAGGTATTATCTTAAGAATTTTCATCTCAGAATCAAAGGAGAGTCCGTAGCCACTCTTGATCTCTACCGTCCTAATGCCATTCGAATAGAGCTCCTCCAGGCGTTGAAGCGCCAGAGCTTCTAATTCCTTTTCCGAAGCCTGCCGAGTTGCTCTAACCGTGGCTGCAATTCCGCCTCCTGCCTTTGCAATCTCTTGATAGCTGGCCCCGGAACATCTTGCCGCAAACTCATCCGATCGATCGCCAGCAAAAATGAGGTGATTGTGACAGTCAATCATCCCAGGAATCACCGCGCGCTTGAGTTTTAAATCGGACTTCTTAACTTTCGAGTATTTTTGGGGAAGCTGCGAAGTAGCTCCCACCCATTCGACCCTATGTGGAACCTCAACCTTCCCCTTTTTTCGTACGCTATAGACTAAAGCTCCATCCAAAATTCTACCCAGATCTGCTTCTTGAACCCTCCGCCCTTCCTTAGCACGAACTCCGAGGCCGGTGAGAATTTCACTGGCATGTACGACGGCCCTGAGAATCACTTGAGCATCGGCACTTTGCCGCCTCGGGCTTCAAATGGACCTCGAGCAATGTTCTGGGCGATCGAATATCCTGCGTCAGCATGTCTGACGATACCCATCCCCGGATCAGAGTTGAGAACTCGAGTCAACTTCCAGGCAGCGTCATCGGTTCCATCGGCAACGACCACCATTCCAGCATGAATGGAGTAGCCCATTCCTACCCCTCCACCGTGATGAACACTCACCCACGAAGCTCCGTTGACCGCATTCACCAGTGCGTTCAGAATTGGCCAATCCGCCACAGCATCGGAGCCATCCTTCATGCTTTCGGTTTCCCGGTTAGGAGAGGCCACCGAGCCGCAGTCCAAATGGTCTCGTCCGATCACGAGAGGAGCTTTGACTTTTCCGTGTTTCACCAAATCATTAAAGAGGAGTCCGGCCTTTTCGCGCTGCCCATACCCAAGCCAGCAAATACGCGCCGGCAATCCCTGAAATTGAATTCTTTTTTTAGCCATGGTCAACCACTGGTTTAGACCTGCGTCCTCACTAAAAAGCTCCATGAGTGCTTGATCGGTGACTTCGATATCTGCCGGATCGCCTGAAAGAGCGGCCCATCGGAAAGGACCTCGCCCCTCACAGAACTGAGGACGAATATAGGCTGGAACAAACCCTGGGAAGTCAAACGCATGAGTTACCCCTGCTTTGACAGCCTGGGCTCGAATATTGTTCCCATAGTCAAAAACATGGACACCCTTCTTTTTGAATTCAAGCATGGCCTCCACATGTTTACCCATGCTTGCGACGGATTTCTGAATATAGGTGGATGGGTCTGTTTTTCGAAGGTCCAACGCCGCGCTCAAAGACATCCCCGCAGGAACATATCCGTTGAGCTCATCGTGAGCACTCGTCTGATCCGTCATCAAGTCCGGTAGGAATCCCCTCTTCAGCAATTCCCAATGGATTTCTGCGGCGTTACCGACAAGGCCGATGCTAATGCCCTTCTTCGCCTTTTTGGCAGCCTCGACTCGAGACAGCGCATCGTCTACTGAAGTTGCAAGCTCATCTAGGTAGCGGGTTTCAAGCCGTCGTTGCACTCGAGTAGGATCAATCTCGATATTTAATGACACCGCACCAGCCATGGAGGCGGCCAAGGGCTGAGCTCCACCCATCCCCCCCAAGCCTGCCGTTAAAACCACTCTGCCTGCGAGGCTCCCCTGAAAATGTTGCCGCCCCGCCTCCGCAAAAGTTTCGTAAGTCCCTTGAACGATCCCTTGAGTGCCAATGTAGATCCAGGAACCCGCGGTCATCTGGCCGTACATCATCAGCCCTTTTTCTTCTAAATCCCTGAAATTCTCCCAGGTAGCCCACTTAGGAACGAGCATACTATTGGAGAGCAAAACTCTTGGGGCAAAAGGATGAGTGGGCATCACTGCCACAGGTTTTCCGCTTTGAATGAGAAGGGTTTGATCGTCTTTTAGCGTACGCAGAGCATCCACAATGGCATCGTAACACTCCCAGTTTCGAGCAGCCCGACCATTTCCTCCATAAACGACTAGCTCGCTAGGATTCTCGGCCACATCAGGATCTAGATTGTTCATCAACATCCTGAGCGCGGCTTCTTGCTGCCAACCTAAACAAGTTTTTTCGAGGCCTGTGGCTGCTCGGATCACTCTAGATTCTTTTTTCACGAGAACACCCCCGCTAAAGTTGCACGTAATTCCTCGGATTCAATGACTTCCATGAGAGCTTCATAGTCTTCAAAAAAAGCTCGATCCCCTTCCAAGCGTTTTACCTTGCGACGGACCTGCTGATGAATTTTCTCTACGCCTGGAGAACTTTTCAGGGGCCGAAGGAAATCAATCCCCTGACAGGCTGCCATCAGCTCCAGCGAAAGTACACGCTTTGCGTTGGTCACCACAGAAGCCGCCTTTCGAGCAGCCCATGCCCCCATACTCACATGATCTTCTTTGTCTGCAGACGTGGGGATCGAGTCTACACTGGCCGGGTGACACAGGGTTTTGTTTTCTGAAACGATGCTGGCCGCAGCCACCTGGACAATCATAAAGCCACTGTGAAGGCCGCCACCCGAAGTCAAAAACGCTGGCAAACCCGAGAGGGCAGGATTGACCAGCTTCTCAATTCTCTGCTCCGAAATACTGGCAAGCTCGGCGACTGCAATCGCGAGAGTATCCATGGCAATGGCCACCATTTGGCCATGAAAATTTCCGCCGCTCAAAATCTTGTTCTCTTCGGGAAATACTAATGGATTATCAGTTACAGAATTAATTTCTCGCTCCAGAACTTGTCGAACAAAGGCCAAGGTGTCCCGCGACGCACCATGAACTTGCGGCATGCACCTGAGGCTGTAAGGATCCTGGACACGGTCACAGCCCGCGTGGCTTTGGGAGATTTCACTCTTTTCATGATCACCCCGAAGGATATTTCTCAAATTGGAAGCCACTCGAATCTGGCCGGGATGAGGACGTACCGCGTGAATCTCCGGCTCAAAAGCGACGGTTGTGCCTCTCATCGCTTCTACCGACATCGCTCCCACGGCATCTGCCACATCACAGAGCCGCTCGGCTTCCAAGAGATTCAAGGTTCCCAGTGCGGTCATGAATTGAGTCCCATTAATCAAAGCCAAGCCTTCTTTAGGTCCCAACCGTATGGGTTCAAGCCCCGCCGCTTTCAACGCTTCGGCTCCGGTCATTTCTCTTCCATTAAAACGAGCGCGTCCCTCACCAATCAACACCAGAGCTAAATGGGACAAGGGCGCCAAATCACCGCTGGCCCCGACTGAGCCTTGCTCGGGAATGAGTGGAATAATGCCATGATTCAAAACACGAAGGATTTGCTCAACCAGCCCAAGACTCACTCCAGAATGGCCCAGCGCAAGATTGCTAGCACGCAGCAAAAGCATGGCTCGCGCGTAAGAATCCTTTAGGGATGGCCCCATGCCGCAGGAATGAGAGCGTAAAAGATTGTATTGAAGGGCTTCAATGTCGTTTGACGGGATTCTGACATTGGACAGGAGACCAAATCCAGTATTCACCCCGTAATAGGTTTCTCCAGTCTTGATCTTAGAAAGCAGAAAATCATGGGCTTTCTTTATTTTTTGAACCGCCTGCGCCGAAAGTTCCACCTGCCTCGCTCGAACTGCGACATCATAGACATCCTGGACGGACAACGGTCCCGCCCCCAATTTCAAAACTTCCATCTTTTCCGTCCCCTCAGAACTTAGACTTAATTTCTTCAATCGCCTTCTTACGGTCAGCGGCAGTAAAAACCGCGGAGCCGGCCACAAAAACATCGACCCCTGCCCGACGGAGCATTTCTACATTGCCAGCATGCACTCCCCCATCAATCTCAATCAGGAAAGGTCGATTGCCACGAGCTTGCACCAAACGTTCGACTTTAGAAACAGCCCCATTCAAAAATTTTTGGCCGCCAAAACCAGGATTCACGCTCATGATCAAAACCAGATCAACGATATCTAAAACTTCTTCGATGAATGCCAGGGGAGATCCTGGATTGATGGAAACCCCCGCTTGACACCCT
>Ga0206829_10333_pt1 | contig 14260 bp, 17 predicted proteins | sample Alteio_BWOrgCont_75_FD_152862 | JGI IMG/M metagenome (GOLD analysis project Ga0206829, IMG submission 152862) | Enriched cells from forest soil in Barre Woods Harvard Forest LTER site, Petersham, Massachusetts, United States -... | ecosystem: Environmental > Terrestrial > Soil > Temperate forest >... | reverse complement strand
CTGCCAAACTGCTGAAATTTGAACCAAAGAATCACGGTTCTTACCAGTTGGAATCAAGCGATGCACAAGGCAAAGTAGTGTTCAGGGCAAACGGAACTATACATGAGTTCAGCCCCAACAAAAAGATCGTCCGCACTTTCGAAATGGAGAACACACCTTTTGGCGTGCAGATGGAGGTGTATGAATTTGAACCCGTTACCGATGACACCAGCAGGCTGAAAATGCATGTGATCTATGAATCAGGCGCACAAAGAGACCAGGTGCTCAAGCTCCCTTTTGCACAGGGCATCAGCATGGCGCACGACCGCTTAGAAGAAATTGCAGCCAAGCTAAAATAATATACTATAGCAGATGATCAGCACTACTGTAAATAAGTAATCATTCATAAAAAAATCAAAGTCATGAACGGCAACACAAGTTCGACAACAGGATCAAAGGTCCGCATTGTTTTTTATTGGATCACTACAATTGGTATAGCATGGGAATTAATGTTTGGCGGGCTTTGGGACCTGGACATCCTTAATAAGGGATACGTGCAAAAAGTGATGGCGGATCTGGGCTATCCATATTACATGCCCTACATTTTTGGCACCTGGAAAATACTTGCAGGCATAGCAATACTGGTCCCGGGATTTCCACGGCTCAAAGAATGGGCTTATGCCGGCGTGTTCTTTGTTTTTTCGGGAGCATGTTTCTCACATCTGTTCATGGGCGAAACAAGCCTTGCAATACAGGCATTAATATTTACAAGTATCCCTATCGTTTCATGGGCTTTGCGGCCGGCTTCCCGCCGCCTGGCAGCAGGCCAGGATAGCGAACCCAAACATCCGGAGGAAAAAGTGAAGCAAAGCAGAGGGAAATTGATAACTTATTGGATATTTACTGCCTTATTTACAATCGGCATGTTGCAGAGCGGCATATTTGCTGTGCTTAGAAACAAACAGTGGGTTGACCTTGTTACCAACCTCGGCTACCCGGTTTATTTTTTAACAATACTGGGCACATGGAAGATACTGGGCGTGATAGCCGTTTTAGTGCCGCGATTTAAACTGCTGAAAGAATGGGCATATGCCGGTTTCTTTTTTGCCATGACGGGCGCATTTGCATCCCACCTCATACACCACGACCAGGATATAAAAGCGTTTTTAGGGCCGGGTTTTCAAGCTCTTTTTATTATTTTGTCTTGGTATTTCAGGCCGGCTAACAGAAAGGTCACTACAGTCGCTCAATAAAAAATAGAATAGCGTTGAAAAAGAAATTGTCAGCAAAACAAAGTGAAGAACTACTTGAAACGCTAAAAACTCGTTTTGAGAAAAACATGAAGCGCCACAAAGGCCTTGACTGGGCCAAAGTGCAGGCAAAGCTGGAAACCGATGCCGGGAAACTATGGTGCCTGAATGAAATGGAGATGACAGGTGGCGAACCCGATGTTGTGGGCTATGATAAAAAGGCGGGCGAATATATTTTTTACGATTGCGCAGCAGAAAGTCCTAAAGGCCGCAGAAATGTTTGCTACGACCACGAAGCGCTGGAGGCAAGAAAACAACACAAACCGGGAGACAGCGCTGTGAATATGGCAGCAAACATGGGTATTGAGCTATTAACAGAAGAACAGTATAGGGAATTGCAGAAACTGGGAAATTTTGATGCCAAAACACAAAGCTGGATAATGACACCTGCCGACATAAGGAAACTTGGGGCGCCCTGTTTTGCGATCGCCGTTACGATCATGTATTTGTGTATCATAACGGTGCAGAATCGTATTATGCAGGCAGAGGTTTCCGGGGCTGGCTAAGGGTATGATTTTTGTAAAAAAAAGTATACTTTGTTTAAAATAACATACTATGGAAAAGGGTGCAATGAATCCAAAAGTTGATTGGTATTTTGCCAAGGAAGTGAAATGGCATGAAGAAATAGAACAATTAAGGACCATTGTTCTGGACTGTGGGCTGAGGGAAGAACTGAAATGGGGCTGCCCTTGCTATGCGTATCAGAAAAGCAATATTGTTTTAATACACGTATTTAAAGAATACTGTGCACTGCTGTTCTTCAAAGGTGCTTTGATGAGCGATCCCAAAGGTATTCTCATTCAGCAAACAAAGAATGTGCAGGTGCCGCGTCAGGCCCGTTTCACGTCTGCCAAGGAAATAGTAAAGATGAAGTCCATCCTGAAATCCTATATAAATGAAGCCATAGAGGTGGAAAAAGCCGGTTTGAAACCAACCTTAAAAAAGACCTCCGAATACGAGATGCCGGAGGAATTTAAAAACAGGCTGGATAAAAATGCCGCCCTGAAAAAAGCTTTCAAAGCATTAACACCGGGGCGGCAAAGAGGATACCTGTATTATTTTTCCCAGCCCAAATTATCCAAAACACGCGAGGCAAGGGTTGAAAAGTATATACCGATGATAATGGAGGGAAAGGGCGTAGATGATTAGCATAACATCCTTTCAAATGCAGCTTTATATACAACAAACTGATTTTTTAATTTTACAACATAAACAAAACAACATGGCAAGCGTAGCAATTTACCTCAATTTTGACGGCAATGCCGAAGAGGCTTTTAACCATTACAAAAAAGTTTTCAATGCAGAATTTTCATCGCCTATGATGCGGATGGGGGACATACCGGCAAGGCCAGGCGCGCCGGTCCTGCCCGAAGCCGAGAAAGGCAAAGTGATGCATGTGGCATTGCCCATACTGGGTGGCACACAAATCATGGCCACCGATATACTGGAAAGCATGGGGCACAAACTGGTGGAAGGAAATAACGTCACCATCAGCCTGAACCCCGATACAAAAGAAGAAGCCGACAAGCTGTACGGAGGATTATCACAAGGCGCAACAGACGCAGTGGCACCACACGATGAATTCTGGGGATACTGGGGCACCTGCAAAGACCGCTTTGGCGTACGCTGGATGTTTAATGTGATGAAACAGCAAGGATAGTTGAAATTCTTTTTCCGGGTGCCCCATGGGGCATCCGGAAATTATTTGACACTCGCTAAAATTTAAACCCCGCACAAATAGCAACCGTGCCCCTAACATGTTCCCCAACACTATATTGTTGGGCAGCAAAATCATATTCATTAAGTTTGTAGAGGTTTAAAATTGATTTCAGCGACATATACCAGCCCCCGCCACGTTTCGTAACACAACGAAAATACCCTAAGCCTACACCTTCATAAAAACCGTTGTCCTGAGTAACATAATCAAATAGTGCATTATAGTTGGAGTGATCGTCATTGGCCTTATAGAAATTAATGCCTAGGTCCAGAAAATAATAGAAGAAATGTTTTTTTCGCATCAGGAAATTTAGATGCAGGTCACCGAACACCGCCGGAACAAATTCTCTGTTATTGCTTATCGTGGGAGTAAAGTAATATCCCTGGGCGCCAATTCCCAGGCCAAGATGTTTAAGCACTTTATAGTTATAAGTTAGCGATAATCCAGGCGCAGTTCCGATATCAGCATATAAATTGCTTCTTTGCCCAGATGCGAAAATTGGATTGAATACCACCAACAGTGCAATAAACCAATATTCCACAAAGACTTTTTTCATAAATAAGCCGCCCTGATCTTCCATTGCAAGCAATTCTACTACTGCCTGCTTGCAAGATAAATAATAGCATTCGAAATTAAAATCTGAAGGTCTTGTATAATTTTCATTTATTCGGTATTTTTATTCGTTCAGTTTTCAACTATGAAGTATACTATTGCATTGGCATTGTGCATTTTACTCTTTCCACAATGTCATCCTGCTTATAATGTTCAGCCCACAGGCACTTACGATACGCTGGGCATACACTGGACATGGGTTAAAGGGACGAATATTGATTATTATTTCGAGGATTTCAGCCAGCAATCCGGCTATGCAACCCAATTTGTAAACTTACACGAAGCTGCCTACACACAATTAAATGCCATATTCGATGCGCAACTACCCCAAAAGCTCCGCTTCTTTGTGTGGACGGATACAGCGCTTGCAGCGCAACTATTAGGCTCCCCCTTAGGCTTCACAGATCAGTTGCATTGCACTGTTTATACCAGGCCCGACGAGACCATTGGCCACTTAATGACATTTGGATTAAGTTATTGGGCATGGGGAAGAACGCCAACAGCAATAACAACGTTTGTGAATGAAGGCCTGGGAACTGCTTTCGACCTCACTAATACTAACCGGATAGAGGCGGCAAAAGCAGCCTTGTCCGGGCAAAATATTCAAAGCGTCACAGACCTATGGACAGGCAGCTACCAAAATGCGCCGGAAGAAGTTCTTTTCCCTATTGCCGCCGCTTTCATAAATTACCTGTATCAGCAAAATCAACCCGCCCGGTTCGATTCCCTCATTATGAATCAAACAATGATAAGCGCACAAAACATATATGGCACCGCCCGTTTAGATTCCCTCATCGCAAACTTCAACAGCCTTATAGGCTTATAGCCGCACTCACCGTCAAAAATCACATTTCTACCTTCTAAGATATTCGTCTTACCTAATTCTATTAACAGTTGGCTTTGCTTCTCTATATGTTTGCATTATTATTTTGAAAGCTCTTATATCCCTGGCCTTTGCAAAATAAGGCTAACAAATAAAAGGAGTAATTATGATGAGATTTTTCAGACGTTTCAAAGATCTGGGAATTGAAGGCACGCAAGCAAGATACTACGATACGATGGCCCGTGAGCATCGTATCGCCGAGATGACGGAGCAGGCAAAAGAGCTTGCAAAATATATCAAAGAGGGGGATGCTGTGCTGGAGATCGCACCGGGGGCCGGTTATCTTTCAATCGAACTATCCAGGCTCGGAAAATATAAAATAACAGGAATGGACATTAGTAAAGACCTTGTAGAAATTTGCATCAACAATGCAAAAGAAGCAGGTGTTAAAATTAATTTCCAGCAAGGAAATGTTTCTGACATGCCTTTTAATGCGGGAACGTTCAATTTTATTATTTGCGTTCTCGCGTTTAAAAACTTCAAAGGACCACTTAAAGGCTTGCAGGAGATGCACAGGGTTTTAACACCAGGCGGCACAGCCCTGATTATTGACTTGAATAGGCAAGCCACAATGAAGACGACAAAAAAGGTCGCAGAAAATATGGGCTTAAAAGGATTTAAAGCATACATAGCCGCAGCACTCCAAAGGACTGGTGCATACACAAGAAAAGAATTTGAAACTTTTATCTCTCAAACAGAATTCAAAGATTATGAGATAAGGAACAGCGATATAGGGTTCTCAATTTTCTTAAAAAAGTAATTAATTTTCTTTTCTGTCTGTGGGCCAGTCTCACTTCCACGCATTTAGCAATAGCATGCTTATTATTAATATCCTGGAATTATACCAATTTGACATCTAAAACAGGCATGCAATTTATAAATAGAAAAATGGGCCCTGCTCTTTCTTTACGGTTCTTTGCGAATCTTTGCGGTAAAATTACCAACATGGAGCTATCGGCTATTGAGCAACCGGCCATTAAAAAAAGTAGGGTATCAACCCCTCCAAAAACACAAACAAACCCCAACTTTGGGGGTAATTAGAAATTACGCATAGACATAGTAATTTATATGTAAATATGAAAAAAACTCACACCGTTAGTTTTTTTTGAAAACATTTAATAAAAGCTACTTTTTTATAATGCATAACTTCTCTTTACCTCAATCGCTGCTCAAGCCGGATAAAGAATCAATCTCATTAGTTAAGAAAAAAAGTCCGAGGGGACTGGTTCGATTACAGCAAAAACATAGTAAAATGCATATAAACCCCAACGGGGTGATATTATTCAAAACCAACAGATCAAAGCAAGCCGCCACAGTCAAAAAGGTAGGGCAACCCCAACAGAAACACCAATATAGTCCGAAATTTATGCGCATGAAATGCAACCCTCCAACTAAAAACAATAAATTGCCGTCTTAAATGGAAATGGTATTTTATTATTCCCGGAATTATTTAAAAATAACAAAATGAGAACTGGTTTTATTGCTTGCTTATTATTACTACTTTCCTTCGCCTCTTTCGCGGGCGCAAAAAAGCAAATGTCTTCTGTCCTGGCAGATGCCAATAAAATGGCGAAAGCTTTTATTTCGAAAGATTATATCGGTTATTCCAAATTTTCATACTACCAGCATCCTAACCCCAGCAAAGAAGAGGAAGATAAGCTGGCCGGGATGGTAGCAAAACACATGTACGACCTGGAGCTGCAAAACAATGTCATCATTGATATGAAGTTTGGCACCCCTACAAAAATGATACATGCGGACAAGGAATTACAATGTGTGGTTCCCGTAACCATGAAGACAAAAATCAAAGGCGGGGTTATTACCAGCTATACGAATATGATAGCGTTTTCGTATGATAACGGACATTCCTGGCATTTTATGGATATGGGAAGTAAAAGCCTTGAGGCCCTGAGAAAACAATATCCCGACATTAGCCCCGATCTCACCATTCCCGAAATAAAAAATGAAGAATTTCTGTCAGATGATCCTAAAAAACGTTAGCACATTGTAGTCTCAATAATTTAAACATTTTTTAATATTCTGTAAAGAATCGGATAAGAAATAGTGATAAATTTAGCATACAAAAAAAATATTTTATGGACAGCACAACAAACGCACTCAACTGGTTTGAGATTCCCGCAAACGACATTAATCGTGCCAAAGCATTTTACGAAAATGCATTTGGTATAAAAATGGAAACATCAGAAATGATGGGTATGAAAATGGCCATGTTCCCTACTGATATGGGTAGCGGAAAAGCTTCCGGCGGCTTGTGCGAAAGCCCCATGCATAAACCTTCTATGGACGGAAGCGTAATTTATTTAAACGCGAATCCTGATATGCAACCGGTGCTGGACAGGATAGAAAGTTCGGGTGGAAAAGTATTGATGCCCAAAACAAAGATCAGTGATGAAATAGGCAGCATGGCTTTTTTTGCCGATACTGAAGGTAATAAAGTGGCATTACATTCCCAGAATTAATTTATAAGGCATTCAAAAAATTTGCAGGGGGCGTCTACAGGCGCCCCTGTTTTTATTAATGAAAACAATCATAGTTTTGTGTGATCTTTATCATCTAAAGAACTCTGCCACATGAATAGTTTTGCTGAAAATTATCTGATATGCATAAAACAAGTATAACACATCTTACCAACGAACATAACGACTGGCTGCGCGCTTTAGGATTTTACAAGGACGAACTCAATATCTTGACGGAAAGATTGCAGGAAATAGCAAGCAAGAACAACGGCAATAATATAGGGCCCGTGATAGAGCATTATGAAAACCAGTTCGAGATACAATTAAGCAATCTGTCCCGTTTAGTTCATGCCATCAATAAAAACCTGGAGGATATTGGGGTAGAAGTAAAAGATGACACCGCAGGCTATGTTGACACCGTTTTGATGGAACAACACTATAAGCTGAAAGACAGGGTCGTAACCGAAGAAAAAACAATTAACGAATTACGCCACACTTTCAATCGTTTTGCCGCCGAGTGGATGTGATTTTCCGAACAATAGAGAAATTTGTAAATTCATATCATGGCTTACAAACGCAAAAGCTGGCAGGAAAAACTGCATATTGATAAGGAAGCAGAAGTAAAAAAAAATGACGCAGATTTTGCAGATATACCCGCAGGCTGCACCATGCTCATCGCCACACCTTTGATAGTTGATAAATATATTCGCAATATTCCAAAGGGTTCTGAAACCACACTTCAGCAGATGCGCAAAGACCTTGCAGCAGAGTATCATGCTCAGTACACCTGCCCCATTACCTCAGGCATTTTTTTGCGCATAGTTGCTGAAGCTGCACATGAGGAATTTGAGAAGGGAAAACCCATTTCAAAGATAACGCCCTTCTGGAGGATGATAAATAGTAAATCTCCGGCCACAAAGAAACTCACTTTCGGTTACGATTTTGTAAAAGAACAAAGAAGCAAAGAGGGGCTGGCCACATAAATAAAGTCCCCCGCATTGCAGGGGACTATTGCATTCACGGTGTTAAGTGCAATCTTTTATTGCAGGTCGGGCTGCGGCGTATAGCGCAGGTATGGTTTAATAATATTCAATCCTTTCGGAAATTTCTTTTCAGCATCTTCCGTGGATACTGCCGGCACAACAATCACATCTTCACCATGCTTCCAGTCTGCAGGGGTAGCAACACTGTATTTAGCGGTCAGTTGCAACGAATCAATCACACGTAGCACTTCAACAAAGTTCCTGCCGGTAGAGGCCGGGTAGGTAATAAAAAGTTTTACTTTCTTATCAGGGCCAACAACAAACAAAGAGCGCACGGTAAAAGTTTCAGGGGCATTGGGATGTATCATGTCATACAGCGTAGCCACATTGCGGTCCGCATCTGCGATAATGGGAAAGTTCACCGTGGTATGCTGTGTTTCATTAATATCTTTCACCCAACCCTCGTGTTTCTCCAAAGGGTCCACACTCACTGCCAGCACCTTTACATTGCGCTTGGCAAATTCATCTTTCAGTTGGGCTGTTTTGCCCAGCTCAGTGGTGCAAACAGGCGTATAATCTGCAGGGTGAGAAAACAGTATTCCCCAGCCGTCGCCCAGGTACTGGTGAAAATCAATATCTCCCTCTGTTGTCTTTGCAATAAAATTCGGGGCTATATCCCCTAGTCGTAATGCCATAAAATTTAATTTTTTAGTATAAAATGGAACCATAAATTTAGGAAGGCTTAATTAACTAAGTGCTAAATCTTTATTAATATTTTAAGATTTTAAGTATAACTGATAACTTGACATGCAAATTACATACTGTATCTTCGCGTGGCACGTTAAAGACATACGCAAACAACCGGTTTCATGCGCCTGAGCAAAATTATTATACTATTCATAGCCTTTTTTACAGGCTTCACTGCTTTTGCGCAACGTGATGCATTGAACATGCCCGATCATGATGAAAAAGCCTATTATTTCGGCATCACTTTCGGCACCAATTTTTCAGAATACAGGTTGCAATACACCCAGTCCTTTGCCAATACCGATACTTTCAAACGCATACAACCTTACTGGCTGCCCGGTTTTAACCTGGGCCTTATGGGCAACCTGCGCCTCAACAAATTTATCGACCTCCGTTTTGTGCCTTCCCTGGCCTTTGCTGAAAAGAGGCTTTTTTATCAATACGGTCCGCTCAATAATGACAGCACTGTGGACCGCACCATCGAGTCTATCTATATGCACCTGCCCCTGCAATTAAAATTTAAAAGCGACCGCATCAAGAATTTCCGCTTTTATGGTTTGGCCGGCGGCATGTTTGATTATGATCTTGCTGCAAATGCACGATCACGCAACAATGATGAGTTTCTGAAAGTTTCCCCTATTGACGCCGGTTTCGAGCTGGGTATAGGCTTCGAGTTTTTCAATCCCAATTTTATTTTCTCGCCCGAAATAAAGCTCAGCCAGGGCCTCGTCAACCAGTTATACCATACCTCCGATATCCAGCTCAATAATGCCATCGAGGCCATCCATACCCGCATGATCGTTATATCCATACATTTGGAGGGGTAATTTCATCCGTTTTTTTAATTTTTTCCCGCTATGTATGCCGGCTTTGGCGCCTGCCCAGTATAATGTTTGTGCCGCTGTTGCCACTTTGGTGATGGGTATATATCCCCGTAAATGCCGTGCATAGCATATACTCAAAACTGTCTGATGTATGCCCGTAGCGTTCGCAGGTGATGCCGGTGTAGGGATCTATGCTTTTTAGTTTTTGTTTGCTGCCGTCTGCCTCTTCCATTATGTAGAGGCAATCGTTTATGGTGTTGGTGCAGTTTTTATGTATGTAAAATTCCAGCTCCGGCACGGCAAATGAAAATATGCTGTTTATAAATTCTATACGGGTGGCTACTGCGGGGGCTTTGGGGGCTACGCGAACCTGAGGGTTCATGGGGGCGAGTTCTTTTTTTATGATGAGGTAATCGTTGTGGCCTTTTTCGCTGCGTGTGTCTTCTTTATTGCCTGCGGGGTCGCCGTAGACGTAGCAGGGGGCTTGTTGCTGTGTGCCGTATTTGCTGAGAATGTGTTTGCAGATGGCCCTTGTTGTGTTTTGGGGGCTGCGGAGGCATATTTCTTCCAGCTGGTAAACTTTGTTATATGTTTTTTGGCCGACGATCTGGCTATGCACCTGATGCACGGTGCAGGTGGTGTAGGGGTTGACATTAAAGTCGAATGAAAAATGCAGGGTCTGTTCGGGGTCGTATCGGTAGCCTGTTGTTTCGGGGCGGCTAGGATCGTACTGGCCTGTATTTTTGGTCAGGTCGAAATTTTTGTAGCATTCTCCGCCTGTCTGGATGGGCATAGGGTTTTGCTGGTAGAGGCTTTGGAAGGTGCGGAGGGAGGTGGCCCTTATCTGGCTGAGCCTTGCGAGGTTGTGCATCCGGGGCCAAAGGGCTTCGCCTACTTGTCGGGGATCATCCGGGTTGTCGTGGTTTTCTTTTATGGCGGGGAAGCAGATCACCGTCCAGGGCTCTGTGTCTGTATCGCCGCGTTCGGCGGCTTGTTGCTGTTGTTGCAGTATGCGGCCTGCGAGGTCCATGGTGTCCCAGCGGGTTTGAATGAGGAGGACGCCGCTATTGTTGTGCAGGCGGGTGCTTAATACGTCGGTGTACCATTCCCATACTTTCTGGCTCTGCCGGGGGCTTTTGGCGGCTTCCCTGTCTTTGTGGGGATCGTCTATGATGGCAATATCGGCGGGTGTGCCCGTTAGCGAACCACCCACACCCACACATTTAAAATATCCTTTACGGCCTGCAATATCAAAACGTTTCGTCGTGCGCTGGTATTTGCCACCGGCGCCGCGGCCCGGCAATTTTGTGCCGGGAAAAATGCCGGCATAAGCGGGACTGTCAATATATCGCTGTGCATCGCGGTTCATAGCTTCTGCAATGGATGCGGAATAGGATGCCAGCACTATCTTGAGGTCGGGATTCTTGCCCAGTGCCCATGCCGGAAATAGCTGGGAGGTGAAGATGCTTTTGCCGTGTTGCGGCGGCACAAAGAGCATCACACGCTTTAGCTCGCCCTTAAAAAAACGTTCCAGTGTGTGGGCAATTTTGTGGTGGTGCCAGTTCCATTCATAGCCGGGGTTCATGCCGGATGCAAAGTGCATAATGCTCTGCGCAGCCCGCGCGTTCTGCAACGCCTCCCCGTGAAACATTTCCATAAAAACCAAAACGCCACAGGCTGCTAACCCATGACGTTTACCCAACGTTCCTTATGGCTTTATTTTTCTACCACAAAAATATAACCGGCTCAGAATATGCCTGCCTTTGTGCCCTACATTTTTTTAAATTTTTTGGTTACAAGCCGCCACTCTCTGATCAGCTCCCTTGTGTCACACCCCTCTGGGCTTGCTGCATCGTTCAGCGAATCCCAACACATAAGATTTGTCAATCCCGAAGCTTCGGGATTGACAAATCTCGCTGATGTATAAAGCCGCACGTTGGGTTTTTAACTTGATGCAAGCGAGTCTGAAAATAAGACTCGCCCGGAAAAAGGAATATAGCAAAAATGGGCAATGAATTTTATTTTGCCCCTTTTTATTCCAATTGAAAATAAATTATTCTATTATTACTTTTCTCACCACATTTAATTTACTGTTGTTGATCTTTATAATATACATACCTTCTGAAATAGCAGGTAACAATAGCACGCTGTTAGTTTGTGTTATATTTTCTTGTAAAATTTCTTTACCCGCTACATCAAAAATTTGCAAAACCGCCGTTTGGTCCAGGCTTGGGATCACTATATTCAGCTTATTGGATGCAGGGTTAGGAAATATTTGTACATCGTTATTGGCTTGCGGGCTTGCGCGTTGTATCGGGTTAACTTGTCTTCCCATGTCGCAGTCTTCGGTTTCACAATCTACGATATGTAAAAATGTAGTTAAGGAATCAAAAGTCCCGTCATCATAAGTTACAATACATGTAACAAACTGAGAACTGTTGTCTGTAACATTATTTAGTAGGAGTTGAGAACCACCGGCAATAGGAACAGCAATCCAGGTAGGTGGAATTATCCAGTTATATGCTGTAATAGTGGTTACGCCATCACCAGCAGATGCCGTGAAGCTTACACTACCTGCACTTATCTCATCGCTTGTGGCGACTCCTTGTCCATATATAAAGGCACGCTTGCATGAAGGGACTGTACCTAGGTTTACTGCTGCCCAAGCCGTTACAACAGATTTCCATTGAGGAGAACAAAAACCGTAATAATAGGTATATTCCGCAAGAAATTGATTCCGCAAATCCATATAATCCATATTGCCCCAGCACCACCATTCCATCGTAACAAAGGCGTCTGTTTCCACATTGCTTATTGGATTTACCGTATATCCCAAATAGCTGCCTCCATCAGTTATCAAACCGAAAAAATGGCGTAATACCCCCGAATTTCTTACGGGATCACCAAGAGACCACATCCCATAATCTAAATACCATTCAGCGCCCGGCACCGGGTAATCCCAATTCGGGCGGTCAAAACTCAAATGGTAATCACCTGTCATGTATCCATAACTAAAATCTGTTGTACTGCCTTGCCATCTTGCAACCATCGTACCAAAATAATCGCAAAACCCTTCGGCTATATAGTTTGATTCACCATAAGCTAATAAATTCGGCCCATGATAAATTACCGCGTGCGTAAATTCATGCCCCATCACATCCAATACCGCTGCACTTTTACCATCATACCATCTGTCTGGCCCCAAATAATAAATATCATATCCGATTGCACCACTTCCCAAAACAGGAACAGTCTGAATTCCTGGTTGATATTCGGCCCTATCTCCACTATAGGATAGGGTGGTACAATTTTTCCAAAGCTGGCTACTTACATAATTATTATCGGCCCCTAAAAATCCATGTACAACATGAAAATAATCCCAGGCCTTCTCTAATTCCCAGTAACCCGTATAGCCTGTATTTTCACCACCAAGATTATCCGTACTTGATTTAAGAATATTACCAGAGGATGAACTCGTATAATCATAAAGTGAATTATGCCGGGTATCTTTAAAATGGTAATAGTAGTCGAAAAACGTAGTATAAGCCTGTATATTCTGATTGCCATAATACCAGGTAGGGTGCACCCCGCAACTTACATAGTACCCGCTATGTACATTTGGATCATTCGTATAAATCTCGCCGCTAATGGCATTTACATACACAACACTGTTTTGTGCCATTTTATAACCAATACTGGTATCTAAAACAACTATAGTTGAATCTGAACTGGTATCAACTATTACGGTGTCCCATCGCATAGGCGTTATGGTAAATTTCCAGCACAGTGCATATTTGCTGGTATCGTTCCAGGAAGTATCGCCAAAGGGCCTGGCAATTACCAATTGGCCCTTGGGGTAATAAGTAGCACTCGAATCATAAATAAGTCTTGAACAAGCAGAGTCGGTAGTGTCAATTCCTGTTATTTTTATATTATTCTCTAAAGAAGAATCCTGCCAGGCATATTCCGGGGCATTTATATAAGCCAGTGCATTGCTTAGGGCAGAATCTTCTGATATAGCCCCGCACACATTGGTGTGTAAGTTCTTAATTACAAAGCCATTTGCGTATAATACCACATTGTATTTACTGATAACGTTCATCTTTGCAATTTCTACAGGGTAGCCTTTATAGTATTGCTGGTACCTGCTGCTTTTGGTGTCTATGCTGTCCATAGCGCCTTCATTTATCAATGCCATAGAATCATGGCAGCCTAAACCGAATTGGGACTTGTAAGTGGTGAATATATCCGGTTTTTGCAGTTTAAAAGTGTCGTCAAAATAATATAGGCCACATTTAAAATATTTACTGTTAAATGTGGTGCTGTCCTGTGCGGCCGCATGCATGCTTATTGCAAGCAACAATAAAAAAAATACCTGGTGTTTCATGTATATTTATTTTTAGGTAAGAAATGATGAATATGTTTTTAGAAATTAAACCCTATATGCAGGCCATAATCTTTTTGTGATAAAGGCTCGCCAAAATATTTCCGCAATCTATAATCAGCTCCTATGCTAAACCTGTTTTTAAATAAAGAATAATCGTAAGCGAAAACAGGAACTATGCCCCAATAATTTGCCTGGCGTACTGCTAAATATATGTAGGGATTAACCGCCTCAACATATACATCCTTACCCCAGTTGTAAGATGAACCCAAACCAATGCTAATTTTATGCCTTTTTAATACGTTTAGCTTATACACTAGGAACAGGTCAGTCATTTTACAATC
>Ga0206829_10331_pt1 | contig 14362 bp, 11 predicted proteins | sample Alteio_BWOrgCont_75_FD_152862 | JGI IMG/M metagenome (GOLD analysis project Ga0206829, IMG submission 152862) | Enriched cells from forest soil in Barre Woods Harvard Forest LTER site, Petersham, Massachusetts, United States -... | ecosystem: Environmental > Terrestrial > Soil > Temperate forest >... | reverse complement strand
GTGGCAGGTCCAACTCCTGCAGAAGTTCCACCAGCATAAGCGCCGTCAGAGGAGTGAACTCGCTCGGTTTCAAAACCACTGTATTGCCTGCCGCCAACGCGGGGGCAATCTTCCATACCGCCATTTGCAACGGATAGTTCCACGGAATAATTTGACCGCAAACACCGATCGGTTCCCGCACCACCTGTGCCACCGCCGGCGCCGGTACGTCCATTGTCTGTCCAAGCGGCTTGGTCACCAGTCCGGCATAGTAGCGCAAGCAGGTGGCGGCATCGGTTACATCGAACCGCGATTCACGGATCGGCTTGCCGGCGTTGAGAGTTTCAATTCTAGCCAGCTCGTCGGCGTGCTTGTCAATGAGATCGGCCAGCTTCATGAGCACCCTGGCGCGGTCGACTGCCGGTGTTTTAGGCCAGTGGCCCTGGTCGAAAGCTTTGCGTGCCGCTGCGATTGCTTGCTGCGCTTGCTCTACCGACGCCTCCTGGACCTGGCAAATCTTCTCTCCGGTAGCGGGGTTGAACAGGTCGCGGGTGATGCCGCCGCCGACGAAGTCGCCGCCGATAAATGAGCTCCAGCGCTTTGCCAGCGTCGCGTCTTTGGTACCAACCGCCTGAGACATAAGCACTCTCCCGCATGCATGAGCAAAGCGCGAACCGAACCGATAACCACCGAAAGGCAGGTCGATAATTATATGCATCGGTAGCCGCCATGTCTCGAAATGCCCTTAATGAGAGACCGTCCCGATGAGCTGGAGGTGGGAAGAAGGGGGTTCTTAGCGTCCTTGCGAGTGTCGGTTGGCAAGAGAATCGGACATGCCGCCCAACCTGTACGCGCCGGATACCGGAAATATGAGCCCCGATATGCCGGAGCGATATTGTTCGGATGCCCGCGCTACTGGGGCGATCACTCGTTAATAATTGAGCATTGGCGGCTTAATTGGGTATTTCCGCATTGACGATCGGGTAATATGAGGTTTAGGCTGAATAAGGGGGATTAGTGCGCCTCAGCACTCCTCCCAGCGGGCAGGGAGTAACCATGAGGGTTTATGTCTAAATCACGGCCGGACGCTGGCGATAAGAATCAAGACGGGTCTGATAACAGCCTCAAAAAACCTGATGCAGAGAAGCTATCAAGGAGCGTCACTGACAGTTCGCTGAAGCAGACGACGAAGGTAGAAAAACAGCAGCCGCAAGAGAAAGACGTAGTTGTGGTCGACGATCGCAGCAACGACAAATTCCTCCAGCTCAGCTCGGTTCAGGCGACTCTGGCAGCCCACGTTCCGGCAATCGGCAATGTGGCAAAACAGGATCCGAACACCGCTGCTACCTATCCGCAATGGGCGGACTGGCACGCGGAGCAAAACGAGAGCACGGGCGATAAAGAAGCCGCTGAGATGATGAAGCAGCAAAGTAAGAAAGCACGCGCTGCCATCGAAAAAGAAAAGCCGAAAGAAGAAGAGAGCTAACCCTCGGATCGCCGATCAACCACCCCGAATGCTCTGAAGAAGAGGAACGTTGCTGGCGCGTAGAAACGTTTTGTGGCTTGCTATAGCACAAGCTCTCATGTTGCTGGCGGTGTGTTCCGTTGGGCCCGTACCCGCCCAGTACGGCAGCGGATTGGAAGTAGCGGTTCCGGCTTTTTACTACAAGAACGGGATGCTCTTCTTTGGTGCCAAGTGTTGCGTCGTCAGGTGGGGTGGTCGAGCTGTCTTGTTGGCGCCGCTGCATACGTTCTGCCAGGTGGATACCAGCGGTCGCATCATTTCTTGTGCCAAACAGTCGGAGATCAACGATCGAATCGATCACGCCGAACTGGTCGATTTCAGCTACCGCCAGAAGGTTGATGACTTGGGCAAGAGTTTGCTCAAGCAAGACATACCGTACGGATCCAGATCGGCCAGTATGCCCGGCGATATGGTCGCTTTCGATATCTCGGCGAATTCGCACATGCGCATGTTCAATCTGTCCGCCACCATCGCCCCGGTCGGAACCCCAGTGTGGGTTCTGAGCCACGATCTGCGGTCCGCCGCCACGGGCATCGACAGATACGCCGGAGTGGTAAGCCAGTCTTCCCCTATCAGTCTGGCGGTCAAGCTGACCCAGGACGCTCCGGAAGGGTCGAGCGGCTCTCCTATCATTGATTCGAGAAACGAGCTGGTGGGCATGCTCGTCGAAGTGGCTGTCGGCAATCGAAAGTTAGTGTTCGCCATACCTTGCACGGCCATGACTTCCAGACTTTCCCAAGAGATCGGTCGGTAGCATTCATGGTTTGAGCTCTGAGACGCTGATTCTCATCGGCTCAGGGCGATGTATCTATGTACAGGAGCCATGGTTGCAAAGATGGCTGGCGGAGCCAGTTTGAACTGCTCCCCGGTTTGCGGCGGCAAAGGGATGGGAACAATGTTGCTAGTTAAGCTTCGTCTACCTGGGTCTGATAACGACCCGCGGAGGCTTTATGAAACGAGACGGTTTAAGACCTGTTTGGTTAGGCGTTCTATTGGCGCTGCTGGTGGTCACGGCACCAAACTGGCTTTTCTCCCCCGAGAAGAAATCCTCTTATGATGCCCCCTGGGTCTATCCAGGCAATCTGCCGGACAGGTAAGATTGTTGCCCAGCGGTGCCCCCCTTGTGGTCGCGACACTGGCCGGCTGGCTTCCGTCGTCTGCATTTGACAACTGTCCGGGAGTTGTGGCACGATGGCCAGCATCTGAGTAAAGGCCGCGCCAGTCGGGACTTTTCTACTGTTTTCATCAACTGGCGTATGTAAAGGCGATCCATGTCCCGCCTGCGGCAGATTGAATCACATCCCCTGCGAAACGGCGTTGTTCTGGCGGCCAAAGTGCTGCGGTTCCTCGTTCTTGCCGGAAGCGTCACCGCTGTCATCGCCGCCGGTGCCATCTCCGTTCTCGTGGCCGTGCAGTTGAGATCGGTGCCGGACCTGGCTTTCCTCGAGCACTACCATCCCGTCGATGCGATAGAAATTTACGACAAAGATGACCATCTGGTTTGCGCCATCAATCAAGGCAGTCCGCGCAAGAACGTCGATCTCAACCACGTCTCTATCTATATGCAAGACGCCGTCCTGGCTGCGGAAGACCATCATTTCTATGAGCATCACGGCGTCAACTTCTCCAGCATTGCTCGGGCGTTCTTCACAAACGCTCTTGCCGGTCATGTAGTGGAGGGCGGTTCGACAATCACTCAGCAGTTAGTGAAGAACCTGTTCTTCTCGGACGCGAAGCGGACCATGGTGCGCAAGGTGGCTGAGGCAATAGTGGCTGAGCAGATCGAAGCCAAGTACACCAAACCGAACATCCTCTCGATGTACCTCAACGAGATCTATTTCGGCAACGGTGCTCACGGCGTCGAACAAGCGGCTGAGACGTACTTCGGCAAAAGCGCTGCTGACTTGTCGCTGTCGGAGGCCGCATTCCTGGCTGCAGTGATCAAAGCCCCCTCTCTCAACGGTAGTGTCGAGCATCGCCCCGAAACTCTCGGGCGCCAACGGGAGATTCTCGACGCTATGACGGCGTACGGCTATATTCTGGATGTCCAGTCCAAGTGCGCCAAGCGGGCCCCGCTCAAATTCCTCCTGGCGGCCGACCGTAAGGAGGAGGTGCCGTTTACAAAGTATCCGTACTATGTAAGCTATGTTCTCGATCTGATCCACGCGCACTTCGACGACAACCAGATTCGCCGCACCGGTCTGCGCCTATATACGAATCTCGATCCGGCCGCTCAAACGTGTGCCGAACAGCTGCTTGCTCGCGATATAAAGATCGCTCCCAGAGGCATTGATGAAGAGGCACTCGTCTCTATCAATGTAAAGGACGGCTCTGTTCGTGCCATCGTGGGCGGTGCGGGAGACTATTGGAACAACCAGTGGAACTGTGCCACCAATCCTCATACTGCCGGCTCTGCCTTCAAGCCGTTCGTCTATCTGACCGCCTTTCTCCAGGGCGCTATCACGCCGGAGAGTATGATCGATGACAAACCGTTGACGGTGAACCAGATCGACATGACGTACACTCCCAAGAACTACGATGGCAAATTTCTCGGCACTATCACGGCCAGAGAAGCTCTGTCAAAATCACGCAACACCTGTGCCGTGCGTGTCGCTCAGATGGTAGGGGCGGCCAACATCGTCGAGATTGCCAAAAAGGTCGGCATCGAGTCGCCGCTCGAACCGCATCTATCATTGGCGCTCGGTAGTTGCGCAGTTTCTCCAATTGAACTGGCGTGCGCTTACGGAACTTTCGCCAGGGGCGGCATTCTCATAAAACCGTGGACGGTAAGGCACATAAACGATCTGAGTGGAAACGTGATGGAAAGCTACGGCCCTATCGCCTGCCGGGTTCTGCCGGAGCAGCCGGTGGAGCAGTTGGTCGATGTTCTCGAAGACGTGGTCACCTCCGGAACAGGCACTCTGGCACGGCTGCCGGACAGACCGGCGGCAGGCAAGACCGGCACCGCCGATCAAGCACGCGATCTCTGGTTCGTCGGCTTTACACCGGATATGGTGACGGCGGTCTGGGGCGGCAACAAGAACAACCGTCCTATCGCCGACAAGCATGTCACCGGCGGCAGTGTTATGGCCCGCGTCTGGCGCGACTTTAACATTGCATACTACAAGCGGTGCCCGACTCCATCTGGCGAACTGATCTCTTCCAAAAACAAAGATTCGAACAAAGATGATGGTGACAAAAGTGCGGTGGCTTCAGCCAGCAGCCCCAAAGCGAGCAGGCACCGACGACCGGCTCGGGTGGAAAGCTCCAACAACCCTACGAGCGGGGTCGTGGTCCGCAACAGCAAAGGTGTTACCGATTACGCCTGGCAGCAGTGAAGCTGGCCGGGCAGGCACCACTGACTTAGAGGTGTGACAGAATCAGGCTGATGGCGCCGGCGAGCAGGCCCGAGCAAGGTATGGTGAGGAACCAGGCCATGACCATATCTCTGGCGATGAGCCAATGCACGCCTTTGCGGCGCTGGGCCGTGCCGACTCCCATCACAGTTGAGGCGATAACCTGCGAGGCCGAGACAGGTCCGCCTACGGCCGACCCAGTGACGACGACCGCAGCCGACGCCAACTCAGTTACAAACCCATGTATCGGCCTCATGCGATAAATATTGCCTACCCTCCGCACTATGCCCGGTACCAAAGAGACAATGCCGCATCCCATGGCGATACCGATAATGATGCGCACCCAGATAGGCACCGATCCGTCATGACTGACGGAGGAAGCATTGAGAGCGAGGACCACGACTCCCATTGCTTTTTGAGTGTCGTTGGCGCCGTGTCCGAAAGCCAGGGCCGCCACCAACATCCACTGCGCTTTTTTGAGCACCACGTTCACGCGTGTGCTCGCCTTGAGTAAAACCATGACGGATAGAAGAAACAGGCAGTAGCCGGCCGTAAATCCGATCAACGGGGAGAGAAACAAACTGAGCACCACTTTCCAAACTCCGGTCGGGTGAATCAGATGGTCCGGCGTTCCCCAGACAATGTACTTCCAACTCCCACTTGATGCCACCACGGCGCCGATGATCCCTCCCACGAGGGCGTGTGTGGAGCTGGACGGAACCTTCAGAAGGCGGGTTATGTAGTTCCATGATATGGCTGCGAACAGTCCTGTGGCTAAAACCGGCAGAAGCGAAGGTTTTGCCGGCCAGCTGGTGATGGCGCCGATTGTGTTGGCTACGGCGGAGCCGCCAAACAGCGCTCCCAGGATCTCGAACAGTGTAACCAGCGCTATCGCTTGAAACTTAGTCAGAGCTCTACAGGCGATGGCGGAAGCGGCGACGGAACTTCCGTCCTGGAAGCCGTTGGTGTAGGTGTACACAAGACTGAGGATGATAACCAGAGCGAGACCAAGATCTGTATGCACGGCGATCTCCGCGGGCTTATGTCATCTTGACGATAACGTGCAACAGTTTCTCCCCTACGTCGTCGATTCTTTCCGAGGCGTGGACAAGGGTTCGATAGACTTCATGGGTTTTCATCACGATCTTGAAATCGTCGTGGGTAAACAACTCTCTCACGGCGGTGCGGTAAGTGCGAGAGAACCGATTCTCCGACTTTCGAGCCAGAGTCGCCTGGTTGGCTGCTTCCACTGAGTCGGAACCGAGATGGCTGAAGGACAGCTTCAAGCAGCGAGTGCCTTCCACCAGGGTGCATACCATCTCATCGACCATCGGACCTTCGAACTTTAGCTCCAGCGCTTCTATTTCGCGCACCGCTGCTTTGGCGGCGTTGATGATTTCATCCAACTGCATCGATAGATCGTATATGTCTTCGCGATCGAACGGAGTGACGAAAGCGTCGCTCAGTGTTCTTTCGATCTCGAGCTTGAGTTCGTCCGCTTCTCTTTCAAGGTCGCGCACGATCTGGCAACGTCCCTTGGCGCCGTCTTTGATCCATGCCTCCAGCGCTTCCATGCCGGCCAGCACTTTTTGAGCGTGTGAGTTGAGCAAGGCATAGAAATCGATGCTCGGTTCGAAGATTCGGTTGAACCAACTAGAGGTTCTGCTTTTGTCCGGCGCCATACTTTCGACCTTTTCCTCCGCTCTTATTGTCTCCAATCGGAGCGCCGCCGCCATAGATATGAGAATGCTATTAGGTCTCGCCCGACCATTCCGAGAAAAACCGAGCCAGAAACTGCTCCATGAAGGCGTGCCTTGAGTGCGCCAGCTTTCTACCGGTTTCCGTATTCATTCGATCTTTGAGCAAGAGCAGTTTCTCATAGAAATGATTTACGGTATGACCTTTGCTGTTCTTGTACTCCTCAAAAGAGTTGTGCATCTGAGGCTTCTCTTCCGGCTCGTACATCGAGCGCTGCATGGCACCGCCGTAGGCAAATGTCCTGGCGATGCCGACGGCACCGAGGGCGTCCAGTCGATCGGCGTCCTGAACGATCATTCCTTCGACGGTGCGGATCTCGTTTGCCACGCCCGCTCCTTTGAAAGAGGTCGTGTCGATGATTTCGCAAACGTGCTCGACAGTCTTCTCATCCACAAGGTGCTGATTAAGAAAAGCGCGAGCCACCCTGCTTCCTGCTTTGGTGTCGCCGCCGTGAAACTTCCAGTCGGCGATATCGTGCAATAAAGCTGCCAACCTCACCACGAATGCATCGCAACCGTCTTTCTCTCCGGCCATTATTCTGATTGCGTTTTTTTGGACTCGATAAATGTGCCACCAGTCATGACCGGTCGAATCTTTTTCAAGGGTTTTCCGAACGAACTCTTCCGTCCTTTCGAGAATCGCCCGTTGATCGGTTGTGACGTCAGTTTGTTTCATCTTCTCCCTCGTTGGAAATGTGAGTAACAGGTTGATTCGCCCACTCAGGGCGCGGGCGTGGCATCAGCCCTGGAGCCGGAGGCGGCCGCGGCGGTGGCAAGAAATGTGGTTAACTGCTGGGTGAAATCGGCGGCCGGAATGTCGCTTTCCAGGGCACCTGTGAAAGAGAGTTTCGGTTGCAGCGCCTCTAAGTCGTCGAAGGTCCATACGGCTCCGTGTCTCTCCTGTTGGTTGAGCATCGAGCAAAACGGCTCCAGATCGATTCGCGGCGTCAACTGACGCGACACATACTGTACCCACGTTTCATATCGGAAATACAGGCAGTATCGCTTCTCCTGCTTGAGCAAGACTCTCATCATGCCGGTCTGGTTGTGAATCGCCATCTCTTGCACCAGTTCGTTCCAGGGCGATCGCAGTTCACGTTCTCTATCTTTTTTTCGAGGTTCCGGCAAAGTGACGACGGCGAGATCGGCTTGAGGATGCTCTACCAGAGTCATCTCTCCCTTTCGCAACGCTTGTTCGCTTTTGTCGAGAAGTTTGTCCTGCGTCTGCCAGTAGTTTTTGAAGGAGGAGATCCGATCGACGATTTTGTCCAGACGCGGCAGAAGCTCTTCGTAAAGAACGGCGCATTGATCGAGATAAGGCTGCTCGAAAACCCAGCCGCTCAACGGTGATTGTTGGGCATCTGCCCAGGCTCGAAGAACGAAGGAGACGCGGGCCGAATCGCGGTCTTTGTACGTGCCGAAGTCGCCGGCGGCGGCTATGTCGATGAGAGAGTCTTGGCGTTCCAGCGCTTCATCCGGTTCGAGCAAGGACCAGATGCCGACCAGTCCATCTTCATCAAAATGGTTGTTCGACACGGCTTCCACCGGTAGATGGAGTTGTTCGTCGGCAAGGTAGTTGAAGACAATCCCGGCGGACAGATCGTCTTTCAGCTCCGGTGGCGTCTTGGCCCCCGGCCAGTGGGACAGAGTCAGTTGGGTGTGATGGTTGGCGGCGCCGTCTACGACAATGTTCGGAGTCGTGTCGAGCCGATGATAGGGCACATAGAGCGGTCTTTTGACCAAGGTGATCCTTTCTGTCCGGTTTTTCTTCAGGTTTCAACCGCTACCGGCCAGATAAAACGTTGACAGCGGTGAAATTTAAACTGGGCCGTTCTTGACGTTTCTGAACGTGCCCATCGGCGCAGAGCCTAGTTTTATCATGCACCCGGAAAAATTTCGATAATTCTTACGTTCAAAATCTTTGCACTTCCTGATCGTGACGGTTGTTTGTACTATTGTGTTCAGATTCACGCGGCAAGGGCGAAACCTTTTAGCGACATGCCGTACGTACAGAAATGCGCGGTCTCACAAGCATCGGGAGCCACAATGAAAGCACTTGTATTAGATAGACCTGGAACGCCAGAAACCATTTATCCTTCTGATGTCGAGAAGCCACATCCTAAAGCCGGCGAAGTCCGAGTGAGGGTTCACGCGGTCGGGTTGAACCCGGTCGATTACAAGCTGGCAGCTACAGGATTCCCCGGTTGGCGCTATCCGGTCATTCTCGGACTGGACGTGGCCGGCGTGGTCGATGCTGTGGGCAAAGAGGTGGAAGACTGGCAGGTCGGCGACCCTGTGTACTTCTTGGGCGACATGAGTCGACCGGGCGGCGGCTTTTCCCAGTACACGACGATCACCGCCAAAACATTGGCTTGGCTACCGGACGGACTCAACTACACCGAAGCCGCGGCTCTCCCGTGCGCCGGTTTCACTGCGTATCAAGCGATGCACCGAAAGCTCAGAGTGCAGTCCGAGCGCAGCATGCTCATTGTCGGTGGGGCTGGTGGAGTAGGCGGGTTTGCCGTTCAGCTGGCGAAGCTGGCCGGTCTCAACACAATAGCCACCTGTTCGCGCCACAACTCTAAGTTTGTCCACGATCTCGGCGCCGACCATGTCATCGATTATCAGGTCGAGGACGTCGCCAAGCGAGTCAACGATATAACAAAAGGTCGGGGTGTCGATTACATTCTGGACACGGTTGGTCCTGACAGCGCCACGGCATCGCTCAAGATGCTTGCTTTCAACGGCGCCATGGCCTGTGTCGCCGGCATGCCGGATATCTCAGGCATAGTGGGAACCCATTCCGGCTTGTCCGTACACGAGGTCGCTCTCGGCTTTACTTACACATCCGGAGACGACCAGGCTCTGGAAGATCTGGCCCGCATGGGCATGGAGCTTGGTGCTCTTGCCGCCAAGAAACAGATTCGCCCTATGGTTGAGGAAGTTGTCACCTTTGAAGACATCCCGGAAGCACTAGTGCGTCTTTCGATGCGCCATGTGCGTGGGAAGCTGGTGGCCAACATCCCCCAACCAGCGTAAGGGCGTTACCTGACGCGGACTTTCTTCTCGATATCCTCTTTTACGTTCTCAGCGCAGAGATGTTCGGCGCCGCAGGCTTCGAGCAGTTTGTGCACTTCGTCGGCACGTTCTTTGGCGACGTAGACGCCGAGCAGAATGCCGCCCTTCTCCAGTTCGCCGCGATACAGTTCGGCTTCATGCTCGGGCAGGCCAAGACCGATCAAGCCGCCGATTAGCCCGCCGCTCAACGCACCGGCGCCGAATCCGGCCAGTACTGACAACCATTGGCCGACCGCGAAAATACCCAGAGCCGGGGCGGCAACCATGCCGACCGATGTAAGACCCATGGCTATTGCTCCGACCACGCCGCCGATGGCGGCTCCTGTAGACATGCCTTCCGGTGATTTTGTGTGCTCGTCTACGAGAAATTCACGACCACGAGTAGTTTCTGACATCAATAAGCTGATATCGTCCTGGGAAAAGCCGTGACGGATCAAGTCTTCGACCGCGATCATCGCGCTCGAGCGGTTACGAAAGATGCCGGTAATTAGTTTAGCCATACGAATAGGTCCTCCTTAGCGGAACTGTTGGATGTTGAATCTTGAACGCCATGACGCAATCGAACGGCTTCGGTTTCCACCTCCAACGAAAGTTAAAGCGAGCGTCTGAAAAAACAGCCAATTCCGCCGAGCTTTGTCGGTTCGCCCAACTAGTTGCCCGTAAAAGTTTCGCCTCAACTTTGACCCAACGAACAGCCTGCGGTTTTTGACGGGTATAAACAAGGCATGCGGGAGTGTCGCAGAAAGAAACACGTGCCGAAGTGCAATCGATTGTCACCATATCGCCGGACGGCATCATAAAAGAGGTAAATGAAACGGCTCAGTCGTTGCTGCGAGCGAGCCTTGGCGATCTGGTCGGTAACCACATCACCTTGATCCTTCAGGATTCGGTTCAGGCGCGTTACGCCATGAAGCTTGCCTTCAACGGCGGATTTCCGAAGAACTGCCGGCTCTCCTTGAAGACCCTGGAAGGAACGGTGGTGGACGCTTACTGCAACGCTACGGTGAGCCGGAACGACGATGACGGTAGTATCGAAGCGATTGAGATGTCGTTTAATCCACACGCAGACAACTCAGATGCGCTGTTGGCAGGTATCGTCCGCGGCGCCAAAGACGCTATCCTGTGCGCCGACCCCCAGGGCGTCATCGTCAGTTGGAATAACGGCGCCACCGAACTGTTCGGTTTGCCGGCCGGCGAAATGGTAGGCACCACCTTGTCCAGTCTGTTCTCTTGCCCAGAGTCTGATATTGAAGGCTTGATCAATAATGTGACAGCCACCAGCAAAGTTTCTCAGGTGGAACTGAAACAAAAACGCGACGGCAATCAAAAGTTCGTCTCCATAGAGTTTTCTCCGGTGCTCGGTAGCGGTAGCGAAGTGATCGGTGTCTCCGCCATCTGTCGTGACGTCACCAAAGACAAGGTTCAGATAGAAAACATCGCCGCTGAATTCAAAACCGCGGTCAAGACCAACGAGCTGTTGACGCAGCACGCATCGGGGCTATCGAGACAGGCGGCACAGATGGAACTGTTCGCCGAGCTGTCCGGTTTGTTGCAAGTGTGTGAAAACGAAGACGAGATTTTCTTTTTGATCACCCGCATCGCCGGCAAGCTGTATCCGCACACCTCAGGAGTGTTGAGCACCACAGGCGAGCGTTTCTCCGGTCTGAGACCGAGCGCGCATTGGGGCGAGCCTCTCAACATGATGGAGATCGCCCGCGCCGACTGCATCGCCTCTCGCAAAATCGAAGCGCACGTCTCCGGCTACGAAGACGGAGAGCAGCGCTGCCCGCATCTGGCCGACCAGGAAGGTGCGTATCTTTGCGCGCCTTTGCTGCTGCATGACGAACTGATTGGCGTCATGACTGTGGGCTGGGCGTCGGCAAGGACCATCGGCGATCCGCCGGCGCTGGCGACTAGACTGTTGGCCGACGGCGCCCTTGCCCTTTCCAATCTGAGGCTGAAACAGGAGTTGAAAGAGCTGGCCATACGCGACGCTCTCACCGGGCTCTACAATAGAAGGCATCTGCAAGAGTTTCTCGGTCGTGAACTGATGCGCTGTACACGCAAGCACCTGCCTCTCAGTTTGATTCTTTTCGACGTCGATCACTTCAAAATTTTCAACGACAAAAATGGACACTACGCCGGCGACGCAGTTTTGCATGAAGTAGGACGGTTGACACATCAGATGGTGCGGGCCAGCGACATCGGTTGTCGGTATGGTGGCGAAGAGTTCCTCATCGTTCTGCCAGAACAACATATAGACTCGGCTGTGCAGCGAGCTGAGTTGATCAGGCGTTCGGCAGAAGTCCTTCACGTCAACTATCACGGGCGGCTTTTGCCGACTGTGACTCTGTCTTTAGGTGTGGCAGCTTTTCCCCTGCATGGAGACACAGCCGAGAAAGTTATTCACGCCGCCGATGCCGCCTTGTATCTGGCCAAGAGTTTGGGACGCAACAGAGTGGTGCTGGCGCCGCCGGCAGATCTTGTCGGAGTCGAAGGGGCCTCCGAGGGCATGTCTTAGAAAGACGTTGCCAACTATGCCCGGGCGCCCACTCCGCATGCGGCTTTGATCAACTGCTCCGCCTGGTTGGCGTCTTTCTCGGACGAGAATCCGAATACGCCTAAATAACGTTTCTCAATCACCTGACACATGGCGAAACGCAGATTGATGCCCGCCTCGGCTACGGCGTGGGCGATCTCGTAACCGACTCCGACTCGGTCGTCGCCTTCGACCACCAGACAGGCGATATCACCGGCCGGCACCAGTCCGGCTTCTTTGGCCACCGCTTCCGCTTTGGTGTCAGTGATTGGATACACTTCGACGGCGCCTGTTTTCGGATCCGGAAATGTGTAGCCCATGATTACTTGAAGATTGATGCCTGCTTTCGCGAACGGTTTGAGCGTCTCAGCCAGGGTTCCCGGGGTATTATTCAACTCGCGTCTCCATAACGTGGCTTTCTTGACCGTTACAGGCATAATGACCTCCTCGTGGGATGCGGCAATACATAGTTCGTACCACCGGTTTCGCCGCCCAAATCGATGGCGTCATGCCAAGCATGGTTAATAACTGGATGGTTGTGGTGAAACTTAGATGAGCAGCCGATAGAACCACAGCAATGTTTGTTTATAGGAAATATCGGCAAAACGGGAACCAGGCGCTGACATGCGCGTCAGAATCAGTACACCACTCGGCCGGGAGGCGAAATGTTTTCCACTCTGCGCAAAATAATCTCATTGGTGACTTTACTAACGACGTTAGTGATAGCCGCTGCCCAGTTGAAAAAGGCAATCGAAGAGATACGAAGCCGACGACCTGAGGAAAACAAGGCCGTCTAGCCGATCGTGGATGCAACGCCTGAGGGAGTGCTTTCTCGAAAGGAGGAGTCTATCTCCTTGCTCGGCTCGAACTTGAAAACGGTCGTAACTTAAAGTCGACATTTGGTTGAGCCGCATTATAATATAGGAACAAGGAAATAGATCCGAGTGTAGACGGCACTACCGTAAGCTCTAAAGGCGTCCCGACATGAAACCAAACAAGCGCGCAGGCGGTATTGTCGAAGAGGCGGTCGAGCCTAACTCCATCAAGGCTAATGCATTGCGAGTGCGGGCGCTGCTCGGCGATGCCACCATAAAAGTTGCCGGAGCAACAGCGATTGTGGCTGCGGACGTGTTCGTGGGGCTGTTCGCTCAGACCTGCCCGGTTGCTTGCGCTTTGAAAGATGAGCAGCTCAGATATGTATTCATCAACAACGGTTTTAGAGACAGCTTTTCTGTTACGACGCAAACCATAATAGGTAACACTGATGAATGTTGGTTGCCCGCCGACGTGGCGGCGCGACTTAAAGCCAGTGAAACTGTCGCGCTTACCAGTCGCGATTGCCAGCAAGTGATGGAGAAGATTTCGTTCTCAGACGGGCGGGAGGCTGACTGGCTTTTCACTCATTTCCCGTGTCAGGACCAGAACGGAAGCACTCTCCTTGGTGCCATCGCCTTTGATATCACCGAACTGATGGGAACGCAGGCGCATCTGCGTGGTCAAAGCGAGCTGCTCGAGCTTATTCTCAATAATATAGGCGACCCGGTCGTGGCAGTTGATGCCACCGGCAAGCTGTTGTTGTTCAATCCCGCAGCCATGAGATACGGCATCGGCATTGTCGGGCAGTCTCAGACAAAGAAGGGCGATAAGTTTGGACTGTTCCTTCCCGACGGTGTGACGCCGTATCCGAAGAAGGATCTGCCTCTGGCGAGAGCGGTTCGAGGGGAGAGCGTCACCGATCTGGAAATCTTCGTGCGCGCCCCTGGTTCACCCGGCGGCACACTCCTGTCCGCCCGAGCCGAGCCGATATTCGATCGCCACAGAACTCTCAAAGGCGGAGCCGCGGTTTTTCGCGACGTGACTGAGACCAAGCGCATACAAGAAGAGCTCCGGCTGACGATCAGGCAGCTGGAAGAAGCGCGCGACGAAGCTGTCCACGCCTCTGAGTTGAAATCTCAGTTTGTCGCCAACGTCAGCCACGAGTTGAGAACTCCGATGAGCGGAGTGCTCGGTATGGCGGATCTGCTAATCACCATGCTGAAAGACGGAGAGGAGAAGGAGCTCGCTCAATATATCTACGAGTCGGCCCAAAATCTACTCACCGTTCTCAACGAGCTCTTGGATTTTTCCC
>Ga0206829_10329_pt1 | contig 14408 bp, 13 predicted proteins | sample Alteio_BWOrgCont_75_FD_152862 | JGI IMG/M metagenome (GOLD analysis project Ga0206829, IMG submission 152862) | Enriched cells from forest soil in Barre Woods Harvard Forest LTER site, Petersham, Massachusetts, United States -... | ecosystem: Environmental > Terrestrial > Soil > Temperate forest >... | reverse complement strand
TAAGAAGTTGGCCGAATGGGCATCGACGATCGCGCACATTGGCGCGCACAATGCCTATCATATCGGGCAGATCGTTTATATCCGCAAGGAACAGGGCGCGTGGGACCCTGCCAAGGGCGTGAAGTAGATTCGTCCAGCTAAATTTGCTCCATGACCAGCAGATCATCCATCGTTTCGCGGCGACGGATCAGGCGTGCTCGCTTACCTTCTACCAATACTTCGGCGGGGCGCGGACGCGAGTTGTAATTCGAACTGAGCGACAGGCCGTAGGCTCCTGCGTCGAGGATGGCGATCAGGTCGCCGGGTTTCAGCTCCGGCAGTTCTCTGTCGCGGGCGAAGAAATCGCCTGTCTCACAGACGGGGCCCACGACATCGACGGTTTTCCTGCGTGCTCCCTTGCGCCGGACGACCGGCACGATATCGTGGTGCGCCTGATAGAGTGCGGGACGAATCAGATCGTTCATCCCCGCGTCTGTGACGGCGAAGGTCTTTTTGCCGTTTTTCTTCACGTAGAGCACGCGAGTTACGAGCGCTCCAGCCTGCGCGACGATGAAGCGTCCGGGCTCAAGCAGCAATTGCAGATTTTCAATCGGACGCAGCGCTTTGAGCATGGCCGTTGCGTACTGGCGGATTTTCTCTTCCGGGTTGAAGCTGTGATCGGAGTGGTACTCGATGCCGAGGCCGCCGCCCACGTCCACTGAATTGATGGGTAGTCCATCGGCACGAAGATCGTGGATGAGCTGGGCAACACGATCGGCGGCTGCGCCGAAGGGGTCGGTGCTGCGGATCTGCGAGCCGATGTGCACGCTCACGCCGCATGGATCGAGAAACTTCTGCTTCGCCACTAATTTGTAAACGGCCCTCGCCTGGCGGATATCAATGCCGAATTTGTGCTCGCGCAGTCCGGTGGAAATGTATGGGTGGGTTTCGGCGAATACATCGGGGTTCACCCGCAGGGCGATGCGCGCACGCTTGCGAAGTTTGCCGGCACGCTCGGCGAGGAGGTCGAGTTCGCCTGCGCTTTCCACATTGAAGATGAGGATGCCGGAGCGCAGGGCCAGATCGATTTCGGCCGCGGTTTTGCCGACTCCGGAGAAGACGACGCGCTGCGCGGCTTCTTTGTTCACGCGCAGGATGCGCTCAAGCTCACCGCCGGAAACAATGTCGAAGCCTGCGCCGTTCTGATCGAGCAATTTCAGGATGGCGAGCGCGGAATTCGCCTTCACCGAGTAACAGACGAGGTGCGGAATCGAATCGAATGCCTGCGTGAAGAGACGCAGGCGTTCGAGGATTTGTCCTGCCGAATAGACGTAGAGCGGCGTGCCGTATTTTTTCGCCAACGTTTCCAGGCTTACGCCGTCACAGGCCAGCGGGGATTGCGCGTCAGGATGAGCAAAGGGACGTGTCGAATTCAAGCAGCCTCAAAACAATCAAAGAGAGTATTGTTTCGAGCCTAACTATCTTTCGATTTCACGTCCAGCGCTACGCATCATCATCGCATCGGCGGCGGAGGAGGCATCATCGGATATGCTTGGTATCTTCTGCGACGGAAGAGCGAGACGATTCCATAGATGAGCAAGGCCACGAAAACGAACGGGAGCATGACGAGGATGAAGGGGAAATCCACGGCGCTGCCGTCAATCGTCGCGTTTCCGTTGCGGCGCAGCGGGCCGCCGAAAACAACACAATCTCCCCCGATGCGCGATTGGTCACCCATGGCCACATCGCCCAAAAAGGAGACGGTAGAGCCGTTGATTTCGCCATTGACGTGAATGCTGCCAAGAAACGCGACCGCATCTCCATTGACTTTGCCGTTGACACGGATGGAGCAGAGAAAGCAGACCGTGTCGTCGGCTTCTTCAGTGTCGTTGACTTCGATATCGCGCATGAACGAGACGCGGTCGGTGGACGCGTGCGCGCGCGGGACGAAGACGGCTGCTAGGAAAACGGCGAAACACAGATAGAGCCAACGGCGGGACATGGCTGCTCCTAAACTCACTTTCCTGCACTCACTTTCTCGAACTTGCATTCTGACTTGCAATGATTCGGACTTGTTTCGGCACTCGATCAACAGTACGCACTATCTTAGGCGGCGGTTCCCTAGCCCACAACAGAATCGAAGAAACGCCGCAGAATGGGACCTACCGTTTCGGGCTGTTCCCAAGGAGCATAGTGGCCCGCATCATGTAACACATGGAAGTCGGCGCCATAGCCTCCGTTGCGGATAGTTTCTGCCAGCAGCTTCATGTCTTCGACGGTGCTGCCCGAGTCTTCCGCAGCGGCTACTACGCACGAAGGGACGCGAATTGTCTTCGCGGTAGCAACGGAGTCCGGGCGGCCGGCTAGTCCCTGCTGCACGGCGATGACTGAACTCGGCAGAATGCTTTGCATCATCTCCCGCGCTTCGCCGACCTTTTGCGGGAGGCGTCTGCGCGTTGTTGGGCCGATCAGGCTGTTGAGCATCTGCTCGATGAAATCACCGGTGCCGTGCAGCTGGATGTCGTTGATCCAGTTCTGCCGCATCGCGCGATTCGCCTCGGTATCGGACTGCGGCTTGCAGCAGCAGAAGGCGAGCGCGAGGATGCGCTGCGGCATGCGGCGCCACAGCTCATAGAGCGTGTAACCGCCGATCGAGCATCCGGCAAAGAGCGCCTTGCTTATGTCGAGCTCGTTCATCAGCCGCTCCGCATCTTCGCCCAGTTTTTCGACGGTAATCGGGCCGTCGCCGGCTTCCGATTGGCCGTGGCCGCGCAGGTCGGGCATGATGACGCGGTAGCGCTGCGCCAGAATTTCGGCAACGGGGAACCAGAAGGCATGATGTACGGGCGTGGGGTGGAGCAGAATCACGTCCTGCCCTTCACCCATCGTTTCTGCAAAGAGCTTTGTTCCGCCTGAGCTGTAAAGCACAGCTTAACCGCCGTTCGTTTGCGTATACGTCGCGACCGGCGGCAGGGCCAGCGGCTCCTCCGGCATCACCAACCAGAAGACAATATACGCAATGAGGCCGGCACCACTGGAAAAGACCGTAGCCAGCACGGTAATGACACGGACCCATACAACGTCCCAGTGATAGCTGTTGGCCAAGCCCTGGCATACGCCGGCAACCATACGTCCCGCACGCGGGCGAATCAGTCTTGTCTGTACGTAGACGGGAGCCGTTACGTAGATCGGCCTGCCGCACGCTGAACAAAACCGCGCATCGTCCGTCAGAGACTTGCCACAATTGCCGCAGAATACTGCCATATCATTCCCTCAAACCGCTATTTACGAATACGCAAATCGCCGGCGGACGGTTCCCTGCCGGCCGCTCGGCAATATTGTCCCATAAATCTAATTTGCCGGAACCTCTGTTCTTTCATGAAGATTGCCAACGGACTTGCAGGGTAAACAATTTCTCCTCTTGACAATCTAGAGAAGCCCAGCATAACTCTAGATTACCTAGAGGAGATACGGGTTTTATGCCGGAGAAGCCCAGCGAACTGGTTCAGGGCACATTGGAAATGCTGATTTTGAAGACCCTTGCGCTTGAGCCGATGCATGGCTACGGCATTGCGCTGCGCATCGAGCAGATCAGCGACGGCGTCTTTCGCGTCAATCCGGGATCGCTCTTCCCTGCCTTCAGCCGCCTGGAACGGGATGGCCGCATCAAGACCGAATGGCGGGCGACGGAGAACAACCGTCGCGCCAAGTACTATCTCCTCACCGAACGCGGACGCAAATCCCTGAAAGATGAGACCCGGGAGTGGGGCCGCCAGATTGCCGCCATCGCTCGCATTCTCGAAGCCTGACGGAGAAGACCATGAACTTCGCGCGCAATCTCGTCAGTGGAATACGAGCCGTCTTCGAGAAAGAGCAGCACAGCCGCGAGATGGATGAAGAGCTGCAGGGCTTTCTGGACGCGTCGACGGCAGAGAAGATGCGCCGCGGCATGACGTATGAGGATGCACTGCGCGCAGCGCGCGTGGAGATGGGCAGCATGGAAACGGTAAAACACAAAGTTGCGGCGGCGGGTTGGGAATCGACAGCGGAAGGCATCTGGCAGGATATTCGTTACGGCGTGCGGTCGCTGGCGAAGAGCCCGGGATTCACGATTGTCGCCGTGCTATCGCTGGCGCTCGGGATCGGCGCTAACACAGCCATTTTTACCCTCATCAATGACCTGATGCTCAAGTCGCTGCCGGTGCATGATCCGCAACTATTGGTCAGGTTTGGCGACGAGGGTGGCGCTTGCAGTTGTGACGGCATCGGACCGGGGCCGCTGGATATTTTTACCTACGACTTTTATCAGCGGATCGAGAAAGAAAACCCGTTTCAGGGGATCGCTGCTTACGGCAGCTTTTCCACGCCAGTCAGCGTAAGGCAGGCCCCGTCAACGGGCGGAATGGCGACGCAGGCTACGAGTCATCTCGTATCCGGAAACTTCTTCAGCGTTATGGGCATCGAGCCGGTTCTGGGTAGAGCCTTTTCTCCGTCGGATACGGAAGTCACGGGGCGCAACCCGGTGGCAGTCATCAGCTATCGCTATTGGCAGCAGGCGCTGGCCGCGGACCCGAATGTGCTTGGTAGGACAATCGCCATCAACGGAACACTGTTTACCATTATCGGAGTGATGCCGGCGGGCTTCGACGGTGTTGACATGACGTCGGAATCGACCGACATGTGGCTGCCTGTCACCATGCAGCCGCAGGTCATGCAGCAGCCGTCGCTGCTGGAGCCTCACGGACTTTTCTGGATGCACCTGATGGCCCGGCGTAAACCGGATACCGATATGAAACAAGCGCAGGCGTGGGTGACGAGCCAGCTGCAGCAGTTCATGACGGACCGGGCGGGCGCCAAGCTTGACGATCACCGCAGGAAGCAGATTCAGGGAATGTATGTCGAGCTGCTGCCGGGTGAGCGCGGCATCTCCGGCATGCGCGAAGCGGTAACGGTGCCGCTGCGCGTTCTGATGGGCGTGGTGGCGCTGGTGCTGCTGATTGCCTGCGCGAACCTGGCGAATTTTCTTCTGGCCAGAGCGGCCACCCGCGAACGCGAGATATCGACCCGGCTGGCGCTGGGGTCGAGCCGTGCCCGCATTGTGCGCCAGATTCTTACCGAAGCGCTACTGCTTTCGCTCACTGGCGGCGCGCTCGGTCTCGTACTCGCGTTCTGGGGCACGCAGGCGCTGATTCATTTCGTCGCCCACGGAACAATTCACACAGCGCTCAGCGCCATCCCCGATCTGCATGTTCTGGGATTCACACTAGGCGTTTCCCTGCTGACAGGAATTCTCTTCGGCATTGCTCCCGCGCTACGGGTTTCGCGGATCGATGCGAACCCCGCGCAGAATGCGAGCGCGCGAACTTCCGCAGGCGAAGGAGGACGATCGAGCCGTCTGCTGCCAAAGATACTGGTCACGGCGCAGGTCGTGATCTCGCTCGTACTGCTGGTGGGGACAGGGTTGTTCCTACGGACTCTGCTCAATCTGGAGCGTCAGGACTTCGGCTTCAATCAGCAAAACCTGCTGCTGATGGTCTTCAACCCGAAGTTCGCCGGATACAAGGCGGAACAGCTCAATGCACTGTACGAAACCATGCTCGCCCGCATGGACGCACTGCCGGGCGTGCGGTCGGCGACTGTCTCTGGCGCACCTCCGGTCAGCGGCGGCAGCTGGAACTCGCCAATCTTTTTTCCCGGACATACGCCCGGACCGGATGAGGACACCACGACTCTGCTGAACCGGGTGGGGCCGAATTACTTTGAAACGCTGGGCATTCCCCTGCTGCGCGGACGGACGATTGGCGCGCAGGACACGGCTACTTCCCTGAAAATGGCAGTCATGAACCAGTCGGCGGCAGACTACTTCTTTCCGCATGGCGACGCGATCGGAAAGACCTTTACCGTTGCCGATCCTGCGGTGAAGGGGACGTTTCAGATTGCGGGCATCGTGCGGGATGCGAAATACAACGGTCCGCGCGAGAAGCCGCAGCGCATGACCTATCTGGCTGTGACGCAGCTTACTGAGAACGATCAGTACGCGTACTGGCTGCACTTGCAGACCGTGGGCGATCCGACAAAAATCATCAGCGAAGCGCGCCGCGCGCTGGCCGAGATCGATCCCAACCTGCCGATTCTGCAAGTCATGACCATTCGCGAACAGATCGACCATCGCATGGACAACGAGAGGCTCGTCTCGCAACTGTGCAGCTTCTTCTCCCTGCTTGCACTGTCGCTGGTCTGCATCGGCTTATACGGGGTGATGACTTACAACGTTCTGCGCCGCACCAACGAGATCGGCATCCGTCTTGCGCTGGGCGCGCAGACGGGCCGCGTGCTTTGGATGGTCCTGAGAGAATCGCTGCTGCTACTGGCGATTGGAGTTGCGCTCGGAATACCGGCGACGCTGGCGATCACCCATGTCCTGCAATCGGCGCTCTTCGGATTGAAGCCGTCCGATCCGCTCACCCTGATCGGCGCGGTGGTTGTGATTGCGACGGTCATGCTGCTGGCAGCTTATTTCCCCGCGCGGCGGGCCACGAAGGTCGATCCGATGGTCGCGCTGCGCTACGAATAGCTTCAGCGGCCCGTGTAGGCAGTCTTGATGAACTTGCGCGCCTGGTCGGCCTGCACGGTATCGTTGCCTGCGTCGATGACTGCCTGGTATTGCTGGCGCGCCTTATCGTGGTCGTGCATCAGGTCGTATACCTGTCCGGTGGCGAGCAAGCAGCGGCGCTTCAGCTCCGGGCTGGTGGTCGGCAACCAGGCTCCGTTGCTGTACGCTCCTACCGCGTCGGCGTAGAGCTTCTGCCCGCGCAGGGTGTCGCCTAATCCGTAGTAGACGAGCTCCAGGTGCGACGACGGAAAGTATCCCGGCTTTTTCGATAGCTCGATCACTTCGCGGTAGCTGGAAATTGCCTTCAATCCCATGCCTGCATCTTTCTGCAGATTGGCTACCTCGAGTCGGAAGAGGAAATCCCTCGGGTACTCAGTGACGAGCCCTTCGGCAATCTGCTCGGCTTCCTGATACTTCGCTTCGCGGCGCAGGAAGAGCATCATGCAGGTGCGCGCTTCGACGGAGGTGATGACGCCGCGAGCGCCCGCGTCACTCAGCATCTCCATGCCGGTGGCCTTAGAGCCATGGATGCCGGCGAAGCCCACGAGTATCTTGAAAGGCAGCGACAGAGCGCCGACCACGTACTGATAATCTCCAACCACCAGCTTGGCGTCGACATAATTCGGGCTCAGCTGCAGCACCTTTTCGTGGTCTGTGTGCGCCTGGCCGGCCAGGTGCAGGGCCGAACTGAAGCTGCGTTCCACCATCGCCAGATAGACCGCGTCGAGGCTCTTTGCCCAGCCCCGGGCGAAGAGCGCATTCACGTCATTCTGGTTTGCCTTGAGCTGCTGCTCTGCCTGGTCGACCGCCTGGTCCGTCAGCGCTTTGATACGGTCGCGCATATTCGGGTCTTCGACGACAGTGTGCTTGCCGGTAAGGAAGCCATCGTTTGCGTAGAAGGTGGTGTCGAGCAGATCGAGGCGGAAGAGTTCACTGAAGACGTTCGTATAGAGCAGATAGTCGGTTGCAATCGGGTTGTTGGGGTGCTCGTTCTGGATCGTCTCAAAGCGCGAGAGCGCGCCGGGGTAGTCCATGATGTAGAAGCGGTCGAAGGCCTCGTGCACTTTGGGGTCGCGGTTCAGCGGATCAGTATCCACCATCGCGGTAGCTGCGGACCGGACACTGCAATAGCACGAAAAAAGAATACTGGTCAGCAGTGCGAGGGATAAGCGCGTCGGTTTCTTCAGCATCATTCGTCTGTCATCTTAGACGAAGATCGTGCGTTCTTTGGACTCGCGGGTTCTGCGTTACGGTCGGTTAGAGTTGGCTGGAAAACGTTCACGCCCTCAATCTCCGCGTCGGACCACGCCAGAGACGCCCCCTCATCGTGAGCGGCTCGTCGATGATATCGACATTGGTCGTCATCGGTGTCCTGCGTTGAACATCCGCGACAAGCTTCGGGACGGAGGATTACGGTCAGATTACCAAGCGGATCATATTTCATTTCGTGCGTTTGCTACCTTATTGGAGACGGGCAGGCTTGCGCTTCGGAGCGCTCTCGCAGGAGGCAGCACATGGTCGAAGAGGCAACGCCAAAAACAGCGCCGGATTTGCGCGAGGTTCTGGCCGCGGAGCGAACGTTTCTGGCGTGGATTCGCACGGGCCTCGCCCTGATGGGATTTGGGTTCGTCGTCGCGCGGTTCGGTATCTTTCTGCGCGAGGTGCAGCTCGCCAAGCTTCTTCCTGAAGCGCCGACTTATGACGTGTCGCTGTGGTTCGGCACCGGGCTTATCACGCTCGGCGTGATCGTGCATCTGTTGTCGGCGTGGAAGCATATTCAGCTGGCCCGGCAGTTAGATTCGGGCGAACCGGCGCGGTCCAGGCCGTCCACGCTGGCGCTTCTGATCGCTTTGTTACTTGCCCTCTTCGGACTTGCGATGGCAATTTACCTGATTTCGATACGCCGTCCGGCAGTGAGCCATTCCGGGAGCGTCGGCGTCTCGATGGCACCGGCAACATTTGGATGTGATAACGTCTGACCGCCATGGAAAACAATGTCCGAGCTGATGAACGGGAGATCGACCCGAGAATCGACCTGGCAGTGCAGCGCACGGAGCTTGCGTGGGACCGGACGCTGCTGGCCTGGATCCGCACTGCGCTTTCGCTGATGGCGTCTGGAGTGGCCTTCGATAAGGGGACACAGCTTATGCATCAAGCCCGACTCATAGCAGGCACGGCCTGGGTGCGGAGCGGCCATTTTGTCGGTCTCAGTCTGACCGGGGTAAGCACCCTGCTGCTGGTGACCGTCACATGGAATCACATGCAGGGTCTTCGCGCCATTGCCCGGATGAATGGTCGCACTCCGCCGCGAGTGACGGCTGCCGAACTTGCCGCGGTGCTGGTCATTCTTCTCGGCGGCGCGGTGCTGGCTGTTCTCGTCAGGGGCAACTGACACTACCTGGTCTAACCCACCTTCGCCGCAAAGCGCTCGCGGCGGCGATCCCATTCTTCAGTCGAGAAGACGCGCGGGCCAACATCGATCAGGCGCGGCAGCATGTTGAAGACGGTCACCGGAGTCCAGCGTTTGCCTTCGCGCGTGCGGTAGCCTTTTTCGTTCAGGTCGCTGGCGACGCTTGAGAAGGGGAAATCCTGGACGAGCAGCTCCATCATCTGCATGAGCGCCTGGTTCTCTTGCGGGTCAATTTCCAGCCGCGTGCAATCATCCGAGAGGCGCAGGCCGAAGGGCACATCTTCGGTGTCGATGGCGCCTTCGGGGGCGTTTCCAGGCAGCTCACGCCGCCATTCCACCGAAACCACCTGCCAGCCCGCTTCGGTCCTTTGACGCAGTAAATCCTGACGCAAAGGCCCATGAACCACGTCACGCATCCGCTCAAAATACGCCATTGGCTTTCCTCCGAAAGACACACTTCCGCACAGATTGAGGCAATTTTGTGACCGCTCGTAACTTTTTGATAAATATACGAGGTCGATGGCATGGCGCCGCTACAAGTGTCCGCTTTTGCTCAATCGCTGTCCGCAGTCGAACACGCTTTCTACACGCCTTGAACAGTACCGTCGCGATCAATAGCTCAACCGAGGGATAAGCGCGCACGCACCCTATAATCATCTTTTGAGCGAGACAACTACACACCAAAAAATCTCAGCCCGAGCTTCGGCGGTGGCGGTTGCCGCGGGCATTTTGCTGAGCCGGATTGTCGGGCTGGTTCGCGACCGCGCCTTCGCCCATTTCTTTGGCACTTCTGACGCGGCGGACGCATTTCGCCAGGCTTTCCGCATTCCCAACTTTCTGCAGAATCTTTTTGGCGAGGGCGTGCTTTCCGCTTCGTTCATTCCCGTATATGCGCGCCTTCGCGCGGAGAATCGGGATGAGGAAGCATCGGAGCTGGCCGAAGCGATTTTTTCGCTGCTCTTTCTCATCACCTCAGTGCTGGTGGTAGCCGGGGTCTTTGCCGCTCCGTGGCTCATTTATGCCATCGCGCCGGGCTTTCATGGGGCGAAGCGCGATCTGACGATTTATCTGGTCCAGGTTCTATTTCCGGGCGCTGCGCTCCTGGTGTTTTCGGCGTGGTGCCTGGGGATTCTCAACAGTCACCGCAAGTTTTTTCTCTCGTATGCAGCTCCGGTGATCTGGAATGTCGCCATCATTGCGGCATTTCTCTGGAAGGGTGGCCACCAGACGGAGGAGAAGCTGGCGGTCACGATCGCGATCAGCTCGGTGATAGGCAGCGGCTTGCAGTTTGCAGTTCAGCTGCCGACGGTATTGCGCTTTCTGTGGCCGATGCGGCTGCACCTTCGCTTTCGCACGGAGCAGGTGCGCACGGTGGTGCGCAATTTCTTTCCCGTCTTCATCAGTCGCGGCGTCGTCCAGATCAGCGCTTATATCGATTCGCTGCTGGTCAGCTTTTTGCCTACCGGCGGCGCGTCTGCGCTTGCGTATGCGCAGACGCTGAATTCTCTACCGGTGAGCCTCTTCGGGATGGCGATTTCGGCGGCGGAGTTGCCGGCAATGTCGAGCGCATTGGGCACGCAGGAAGAGATCGCCACGACGCTGCGGCAGCGTCTGACGGCCGGGCTCCAGAACATTGCGTTCTTCGTGATTCCGTCAGCGGTTGCGTTCATCATTCTTGGCGACGTCGTCGTTGCGACGGTTTACCGGTCCGGTCATTTTGGCAAAGACGACGTGACCTTTGTCTGGACAGTACTGGCAGGGTCGGGCGTTGGGCTGCTCGCTTCTACTTCGGGCCGTCTCTACTCTTCAGCTTTTTATGCGCTGCGGAACACGCGCACGCCGCTGAACTTTGCGCTGATTCGCGTCGCGCTGACACTCGTTCTTGGGTATTTCTTCGCGTTGCCGCTGCCACGAATGCTCGGGATCGATCACCGGTGGGGCGTGCCCGGGCTCACGCTGTCTGCGGGAATGGCGGGGTGGGTAGAATTCGCCCTGCTGCGACGCGCTTTGCACGCGCGGATAGGCGCAGTAGCTTCGCTGACTTCGCGAATAGCGCGGCTCTGGCTGGCTGCTCTTATTGCGGCTGTGATTGGGTATGGGGTAAAGATTGTCTTTCCGATCAAGAAGCCGCTGGTGCTTGGACCCAGCGTGCTGATCCTCTATGGAGCCTGCTACCTTGGGCTCGCGATGATGATGGGGATTGCGCCTCCGGGGACGTTGCGGCGGATGTTCAGGCGTTAACAGCGCTGCCGATAACACGCGACGCGTGCCTCGCCGATCCCGGCTGGTCGCGCTCTTCACAAAAAGGTGGGAACCACCCCCACCCGCCTCACGTACAATTCACCAGCAAGCCCCGTCTAACTATCAACCCGAGCAGCCGGAAGGACCACCCTTGGCCAATCTGTGGCATGATCTCAAGCATTCCCTGCGCAGCCTCTTCAAAAACCCCGGCTTCACCATCGCAGCCGTCGCAGCTCTGGCCCTCGGCATAGGAACCAACACCGCCATTTTCACCGTTGTAAACACGGTCCTGCTCAAGCCTCTCACCTATCCCGACGCCGACCGCATCGTCCAGTTCCTGCTCACGTCACCGGAAGGCAAAGGCGCAGCCGCGTCTCCCACCAAGTTCAACACGTGGCGTCAGCAGACCAGCGTCCTTCAAGACGTCTCCGCCTACGACTTCGGCGGTCCCGGCTTCAATCTCACCGGCGACCACCCCGAGCAGGTCCACGGCATCCACGTCAGCGAAGCTTACTTTCGCCTATTCGGAGCGCCCGTCATGCTAGGCCGGACGTTTACCCCTCAAGAGGATTCGCCCAACGGCGGCAAAGTCGTCGTCATCAGCTACGGTCTCTGGCAGCGTAAATTCGGAGGTAATCCCAACATCGTCGGCAGCGCCCTTTCGCTCGGCAACGAACCTTACACCATTGTCGGAGTCCTCGGCCAGTCCTACGTCTCGGACCCCGAAGCCGACATCTGGATTCCCTTCCAGATCGACCCCAACAGCACTAACCAGGGCCATTTCTTCCTCGCCGCCGGACGCCTCAAGCCTGGCGTAACCCTCGCGCAAGCCAATGCCCAGCTCAATGTTGCTGCCGACCAGTTCCGCCGCCGCTACCCTGAAGGCGCGATGGGGCCAAAAGAAGGCTTTGCCGTCGAACCCCTACGCGACAGCATCGTCAGCGGTGTGCGCCAGTCTCTCTTTGTCCTCCTCGGAGCCGTCAGCCTCGTGCTGCTCATCGCCTGCGCCAACGTCGCCAACCTGCTCCTCGTCCGCGCCGCCGGCCGCAAACGTGAATTCGCCATCCGCGTCTCCATGGGAGCAACGCGTGGCCGCATCATCCGCCAGCTTTTAGTGGAAAGCCTTCTGCTCGCCGTTACCGGGGGCATCCTCGGCTCCATCCTCGGCTACATCGGCGTCCGCGCACTGCTCGCCCTCAGCCCCGGCGACATTCCGCGTATCGGCGAACACGGAGCCTCCGTCGGCATAGACTGGCGCGTCCTCGTCTTCACTTTCGGAGTTTCGCTGCTTACCGGCATCATCTTCGGACTCTTCCCCGCCATCAGCGCTTCGCGCCCCGACCTGAACTCCACGTTGAAGGAAAGCAGCAACCGCGCCGGCACCGGATTCCGTCAGAGCAAGGCCCGTTCCCTGCTCGTCATCAGCGAAGTCTCGCTCGCCCTCGTCCTCCTCATCGGAGCCGCACTGCTCATCCGCACCTTTCTCGCTCTGCGCCACGTCGACCCCGGCTTCAACCCGCACAACGTTCTCACCATGGAAATGTCCCTCACCGGTGACCAATTCCAGAAAACCGTCGGCGTCGCTCAACTCGTGCGGAACGGTCGCGATCGCATCAACGCCATCCCCGGAGTCGAAGCCTCCGCATCCACCTGCTGCCTGCCGCTTGAAGGCGGCTTCGGCCTGCCCTTCAATGTCGTAGGCCGTCCGCTCGGCAAAGAACCCTACACTGGCGGAGCAGGCTGGATGAACACTTCCCCCGGTTACTTCGACGTCTTCAAAATCCCCATCCTCAAGGGCCGCGACTTCAAAGACAGCGACACCACCGGAGCGCCCGGGGTCGTCCTCATCAACGACTCCATGGCAAAAAAATACTGGCCGAAAGAAAATCCAGTCGGCCAGCAGATCATTATCGGCAAAGGCGTCGGCCCTCAGTTTGAAGAGCCAGCGCGAGAGATCATCGGCGTCGTCGGCGACATCCACGACGGCGGCCTCAATCGCGACCCGCGACCGCTCATGATCATCCCGCAGGCGCAGGTGCCCGACGGCATGACCGCACTCAACGCCAGCATCGGCCCAGTCGTCTGGCTCGTCCGCACCCACAACGACCCGCACCAATTCATGACCAGCGTTCCCGAGCAGCTACGCCAGGCCAGCGGCGGCTTCCCCGTAGCTCGCGTCCGCACTATGGAAGAAGTCGTCGTCCACTCGACCGCGCGCGAAGACTTCAACATGCTCCTGCTCACCATCTTCGGAGCCTCCGCACTTGTCCTCGCCGCCATCGGCATTTATGGACTCATGGCCTACTCCGTGCAACAGCGCACTCAGGAAATGGGTATACGCATGGCTCTCGGGGCCGACCGCTCACGCATCCGCAACCTCGTCGTCTGGCAGGGCATGCAACTCGCCCTCATCGGTGCCGTCATCGGAATCGCCGCCGCCTTCGCCCTCACCCGCCTCATCGCGAGCTTCCTCTTCGGAGTCAAGCCCTACGACCCCATTGTATTTGTAACCGTGCCTGTAATATTAAGCGCCGTGGCCCTCTTCGCCGTGTGGCTGCCCGCTACCCGCGCGTCCAAACTTGACCCGATGGAATCTTTGCGCGTCGAATAGCAGAAACATCGGCCTTCGCCCCTGAGAAAATGCGGAAGTATGTCTTCTACCATTTTAACGACCTACCATTTGAACTCCAGCCTTTGTAGGCCACAGTCGATACGTCGTGGCCCGGAAGATGTCTACGCAAATTATGGGGAATGTTCTCGTCTAAGAGGACTCGCAACTCAAGCTCAGTGCGTCAGTTGGCGTTTGCGCGATTGCGCGAAAGCGAGAAGCTTCCTGATCTTCTCAGTCGGCAGGGACGGATAATTCTCATGGATAGTCTCGACACTCTCGCCCAGCTCCGCGTCTTCGACAATCGTATCGGCCAAGATGCGCGTCCCCTTCACAACTGGGCGTCCTGATACCTTCCCCGGCACCTGTTCGACTAGTTCGCAACTGCTCCAATCAATCATGATCGTCTCCTTTCCGCGGGCCGATCTGGCCCTTAAGTCTCACCTCATTGCCACCCGAAAGACTGACAAAGGCAAAAGCTGATAGGCGCTGCTCAATGCTCGAAATTACTCCCGAAAATACTTACTACCGCCCGAGCTTCACCCCGGCGCACAACA
>Ga0206829_10328_pt1 | contig 14441 bp, 8 predicted proteins | sample Alteio_BWOrgCont_75_FD_152862 | JGI IMG/M metagenome (GOLD analysis project Ga0206829, IMG submission 152862) | Enriched cells from forest soil in Barre Woods Harvard Forest LTER site, Petersham, Massachusetts, United States -... | ecosystem: Environmental > Terrestrial > Soil > Temperate forest >... | reverse complement strand
AGGCACAGTAGCGGCGGCTATGGAAGGAACCTATTTGGGGATTCCAAGCATTTCTGCCAGTCTGTATTGGGGGAACCCGAGGCATTACGAGACCGCAGCCGAAGTGTTAGCCGGCGTTGTAAAACTTTTTCCCAAGGCGCTTTTGTCACCGCGGTCGCTTCTCAACGTGAACGTACCCAATGTGCCGATCTCCGAGATCAACGGCGTGCGTTTGACTGAAGTTGGAACTCGCGAATACAACGATCATTTTGAAAAGCGGCTGGACCCGAGAGGAAGAGCGTACTACTGGCTGGCCGGTTCCGCCATCGATGAGGGAGAAGCCGAAACAACCGACGCCTGGGCCGTCAAGAACAATTTTGTGTCCCTCAGTCCGGTGGCTTTCAACCTGACCGATAGATTGGCGCTGGAAAAGCTGCGCAACGCAATAGATTTCGGCCAGATCGTAACCGGTTCCTCGGAAAAACTGGCGGCGCCGCCGCCTGAGAATCCGGAAAGCACAAAGGGCAGAAAATAAAGGGTCGTTTCGTAGTCAGTTCCCCATCAAATATGTCATTACAGACCGCACCGATAAGACTCAACCCCGACGCCGCCGTTCGATCTTTCTTCAAAGATCCCGAGTGGCGGATGAAGGTCGCCATCGGTGCCACTATAAATGCGGTATCGATACTGGTGCTGTTTTTCAGTCCGGTTATGTTTCCCGTGGTTGTCTGTATGTGGGCGATCATCGCCGGCTATCTTCTCAAAGTGATGAGGACTTCCAAATCAGGCGACAAGTTGCCGGAGTGGCGCGACTGGCTGGAGTTGTTGATTTCAGGGCTAACATGGCTGGCGGCATTTACCGGTTTTTTCTTTGCCTGGATTTCAATTCCCACCGTCTCCATCATCTGGGGTGCCAACAGCGGCGCTACCTACGCACCCAATCATCCGTTTTTGACATGGGCGTCGTCGACGTTCACGATCACATTTTGTCTCGGTCTTTTTATTCATCTGATCGTCACATTTCTGCAAGCAAATTTTGCCGAAGAAGAGCGCATGCCGGCAGCTTTTGCCCTGCCTAAAGTGATGCTGCGTATACGCACGCGCGGAGGCGTTCTTGTTCAAGCGTGGCTGCTTTCGATTGGCCTGGTCTCTCTGTCGATTCTAGTTCCTATCTTCACCGTCATTGGTGCATTCCTATTGCCCACCACATTTTTCATCGCCAGCACCACATTCTGGCCGCTGGCGCAACTGATGGAAGAGTTCGGCAGCGCCCATCAAGTCAAGGGCACCCCCGAGAGCGTCGTAGTAGCCGCCGTTGACGGCTCCCAGATCATGCCCAGCCACCACGAAGTGCATTCATGCTACTTGCTCAACGTGGGCGTAGCGGTCATCGGTTATGGTGACAACCGGGCCACTGTATTAGAGAGCGTTCCCCAGCTTTTCCACAGTCCGGAAGATCTTTACCCGCTGGTCGAGCATCGCCGGGTTCACATAGATGAGCTGCATATATCTTTGGAACGAACGTTGCTCGAGCTGCGCATACTATTGGAACGCTCCATAGAAGCGCGCGGGCTCGACAAAGAGAAGAAGATCGTCACCCTGTTCGACGGCTCTTTGATCTCCTGGCCGGCCGAGCAACTGCCGCCGCCGCACCAGCAGCAATACCACGAGCGATTCGTGGAAATACTGGACGGCTTCCATCGTGAACGCATTCCTCTGGTCGGATACTTATCTCACAGCCGCGCCTCAGACGTGGTAAACATGCTCCGCGTTTCGGTGTGCCCATACGAGCAAAGCCGCTGCCGCGAGATGTGCGGCGATCTGGATGAGGAAGAGTATCCTTGCTCGTCTATCTGGCCGCTCTCCGATCGCGCCCTTTTTCAAGGCAATCTCGAGGTCAATCACCGCTCCTTCGTCTGCCTATCCGGAGCAAGAGCCTCGAACCGGCTGCCACCACAGCACCAGATATGCATCTGTTATCTCAATTCCGGGGCTGAGATAGCCAGATTGGAGTTTCCATCATGGTTGTATTCGGACACCGAACAGTTTCAACTGACACTAAATACAGTGCTAACCCAATGCCATAAAGGAATGGGTTATCCGATATGTCTTTCCGAGGCCCATCATCTGGCCGTGATCAAAAGCGCCGACCGAGATCGCTTTTTTGACCTGGTGACCCGGCACTTGCTCTCTATGGGTGTACGGAACATAAGAGTGAGCCCAAAAGAGTCGAAAAAACGAAGTGGCTTCGTCTAATCCTTTAAGTTAAATGTTGAAGAGTTTCAGCTTCCATAAATTAGATGTGAGCGATGAAAAAGCACATGGAACTGCCTTCGAGAGAGCTGCAGCTGCCCGGGCGTGCGCAACTGATCTTTTAATGCGGAGTGGGTTCGTAAAAACCCCCTTTACTTCGAACTCAGCCGGAGTATTTTGTAGTTTGGGTCTTTCAAGTGTTACTCAGTTTTGCCCGGTTCGCGCTTGCGAACAGATACGCTCACACGGTCGGTGCATTCTCACGGTTGCAGCCCGCAAACTATAACGCGATGTCTGTGTCCAACTTCACGCCGATCGATATTACCTTCCAAGCTCAAGGGAACGACGAATGAAGAAGTGGATCAACGGACTGAAAAAGAGCTTCGCTGAAATTGAGATCGCCGCCCCCGATCATCCCCAAGAAATAGACTGGAAGCGCATTGACGAAGACAGGCAACGGCTCATGAATATGCGATTCAAGGGCCGTTGCTCTCCCCTCCCGGCAGTCGACCCAACCGAAGGATCAGCCGCATCTTCGACAAGTGAGAGAGCAGATGAATGCGAACCTGTTAGGAGCAGCGACCGCAAAGACATAATGAAGCGTTGGCACAACGAAGCGGTCCCCAGCCCCAGCGACACGGTGAAGCAGTTACAGGAGAACGAACTCCAGTCTGAACATAAGTCTGAACATGTAGAAGAGAATTTTCCAGCGGCGCCAGCCCACGCCTCCACTCAACCACAGTCAAACGGCACCGAACCGACCGCCCGAGAGGTACAGTCAGACAGCGCCCGCTTCTGGCTTTCTCAGCTGGAAGGACAACCGGCGGATAGGGCCCAGCCGGAGAGCGTATCAAATAGAAGCGCATCGGTTGACGCTGGGCAACCAAATCTATCCCAATCACGTTTTTCCAGACGAGCCAACACAAACGAACTGGCTCAGATATGGCTGTCTCAGGTGCGCAACCGGCCCAGCGGCGAAGCAGTTCGCCCAGCCTCCCAACTACCCTACCAGCACGCCGAGACCGTCTCCGAAGTGGAATCGCAGGATGCCTGGCGACAACTTTGCGATGATCCGGTCTACAAAGCTCTCATGGAGCTGGAGGATGCTGCCGGATCTGAGAGCGCCGCCATCGTCCCATCATATAAAGAGAATCCGCATAACGAGCAGGCCGTCGATAACACCACACCGCCAGCAGTATTACAACAAGATCTGACCAAGTCGATTGCCAGAAAGACGATGCGCAAAAAACTCTCGACCGCTTTCAAATCTGCCAAGAGCGCAAAAGGATCCCGCTCCTCAGTGAGCGCCATGCAGAAGCGAATGGCCAGCCTGATCGCTCAGGTCAGCCAACAACTGCAAAAGGGAGATGAGAACGAACTGCAATCGCAAATCGCCATGTTGCGTTCTCGGACAAAGCCGTCACAACCGGCACCGATCTCCATGGCCAGCCGCAAAAAACAGCAGACGTCCTGACTGGAAAAATGTTGGTGATGCCCAGCTGTCGCCCGGACCGATCAACAATATCTGCGCCCGACATCCTTACTTCGATAGCCAATCCAAAGTGGAAATTCGTCCGGTAGGGTACGATAGCTTTGTCGATTCGCTTCGAGAGCAAAGGAACGATTACATGAAGACTTATGCGGGATGGCAGGCAGTATATCTTTCGTTCTTTTCAGCAGATTTCTATCGCTATGTGGCCAAGAACTGGAAGGGAGTCGGCTATCAGTATCTCTTTCTCCTCGTGGCTATCTTTGCCGCCGTCAACGCCATCGTCATACAGGTGATGGCAAGCACCATGTTGAGCCCAGAGAATGTCAATCCGACGCTTGATAAGTGGCCTGGTGTTACGGTCGATGGCGGCAAGCTCTCCATCGACAGAGCCTCTCCGTATGTAGTTGATTTCGGCGGCTCCATTATCGACTTTGATACCACAAGCGATGCCAAGTTTCCCGCCGGCAAACAAGGGTTGCTCGTGACCAACTCCTCAGTTCACACTGTCGGCCCAAGCGGAGACAACAGCATCATCGAGCTGTCGCAATACTCTACTTTTCCAAAAATGGTGTTGGACAAAGCCATGCTCTTGTCAATCATCAACTTGTTCAAGACGTGGGTAGGTATCGTTATCTTTGTCTTCACAGATTTGGGCCTGCTTTTGGTATGTATGTTTCAAACCGTCTTCTACGCGCTGGCCGGCATGATTGCCGCCAAGGCGATGAATGTGGATCTCAGCTACTCGCAACTGGTCAGACTGACAAGTGTGGCACTAACCCCGGTGCTCATTTTGGATGCAATAATCACTCGACTGCATCCGTTCCCGGGCTGGGGATTCCTCACCATATTCATAGCCATAGGCTTCCTCATCTTCGGAGTCTATGCCAACAAGGCACAGTCTCAATCGACACCCGTGGTTTAGCACCGTTGACGGTGCGGACAGCGGGAACGTAGCCCTAAAGTTCTGGCTGAACTCATCGACCCAGCAAATCTTTCTTAGCAATGAATGTGGCGGTCCGAAAGGCACTGTTAGACCAGTATCGACCGAATTGAAAACAAGGTGCAATCAACCTCTCTGGGCTTCCTCTAATCAGGAATCCACGCTTGACATGTTACGATGTCGCATTGCTTGAAAGCGTTAGTAGGCAACATGAGAAGGAGCTTACCGTGTCGGTTGTACTCGAAAAGGTCTTGCCAGGTTCCAGCACCATAAGCGACATCGCCGAGCGGATTTACGCGGGTGAGCGCATCACATCGGCAGACGCCTTGCGCTTATACCATCACCCCGATCTGCTCGAGGTCGGTGCTCTGGGCGAATTTGTTCGCCGCCGCAAAGCCGGTGAAGGCAAAGAGAAGTTCGTTTATTACATCCACAACATGCACCTCAATCCGACCAATTTTTGCGTCGAGACGTGCCGCTTCTGTTCCTACGCCAACCCCGGCAACAAAGCCTACAGCTGGACGGTGGAAGAGGTGCTCGATGAAGCCAGAAAAGGCGCCCAGCTCGGCATCAACGAGATCCACATGGTGGGCGGGCTCAATCCGATCTGCGACCTCAACTACTACGAAGAGGTGATGAAGGCGATCAAAGCCGAGTTTCCTCATCTCCATCTCAAAGCCATGACAGCAGTCGAGATCGAGTATCTAGCCAATCTGGAAGGCATCTCCTTTGAAGAAACTCTCAAGCGCCTGGTGGCAGCAGGGCTGAACTCAATGCCCGGCGGCGGGGCTGAGATTTTCGATGAGTCGGTGCGAACCAAGATGGCGGTTAAGAAAACTCCAGCCCACAAGTGGCTCGAGATTCACGGAATAGCTCACCAGATGGGTATGAAAACCACGGCGACGATGCTCACCGGCATAGGCGAAGCAGTCGAGCATAAGGTCGATCACATGCGGCTGTTGAGAGACCAACAAGATATCTCCGGCGGCTTCATGTGCTTCATTCCGCTCAAGTGCTACTACGAGGGAACGACGATAGCCGACGAGGTTGTCGAGCCCACAGCGGACGATCTCTTGCGCGATATCGCCATCTCACGAATATTCCTGGACAACTTCGACCATATCAAAGCCTACTGGATACAGTTGGGCGTGCAGCTGGCCCAGGTCGCCCTCTCCTTCGGGGCAGACGACCTCGACGGCACCATCGGGGAAGAGAAGATCACCCATGCCGCCGGGGCCAAAACCCCGCTTCAGCTAGCCAAAGAGCGAATGGAAGAGCTGATCTCGACAGCCGGTTACACCCCGGTTGAACGGGACACCGTCTACAATATCCGCCGGGTTTCGACCTGCGCACCAAGCATTGTTGGAGCGCTCAGCGATCGAGTCGCATCTCTAATCTCTTGACACTTAATTAATGTTTTCATTTAACCTAACCTTAAACTGCCCTGATGCAGAATATCCATCAGGTATATGGGTGTAGAACCCAAAAGGTTGTATGCATGGAACTGATCACAGGAGCGGCAATAATCTGCGTTGCGGCGGCGGTTGCCATTTGGGCAAACGATCACCTTCCTCATAACGACAACGATGAGCTGCTCTTAGAAATTCCCACTCACGATAAAGGGCATTGAGTGGCTAAGCAGTGAGCAGACGACTCGCCACTGCCAGTAGTGGCATGACCAAATACTTCAATTAGAAACTTACCTGTCCCATGTTGGCGCCGCGTTGCACGGTCATTTGAACGGGGGACTGGAAGTCCGTCTTGAGCAAGATCTTGTTGATCTGGTCGACGCTCTTCACAATTTTGCCGTCGACCGCCTTGATGATGTCGCCGTTGATCAGACCGACGCGCGCGGCTCTGGATGCCAGTCCCACTGCGGTGATCTCTACACCTTGCTTGGACGTTCGTCCGATCAGTCCGATCATCGCCATAGGGTCTCTCTGCCCCTGCGTCAAAGCCAGTGAGTCGACACCGGCCTTCTTCTTATGGCTCTTGTCCTGCCATTCTTTCTGCGGCGGTTGGGCCCAGGCAGATTCGGCCTCTTCGCGTTTCTTCCGAGCGGCGGACAGATTCGCTTCCAGCTTTTCGCACGCGGTTGCGTATCGGGGCTCATTCGGTTTCAGCTTGCGCGCTTGTTTGTAGTATTCCAGCGCATCCACCGGATTTTTCACGGCCATATAGCAGGTGCCGATGTTGTACTTCACCAGCGCCTGATTCGGCACCAGTTGATCCATCTGTTTGTACAGACCCAGAGCCGATACGAATTCGCCTCGACCGTAGGCTGCGTTAGCATCCTCAGCCAGGATTCGAAGTTTCCCCTGCTTGTCCTGCTTGTTTGTCTTGTCCGAAACTTTGTGAGAGATGGCCGCCACGGCGTCGGCGTAATCTTTGTTGCCGGGCGACTGCTCCTGGGCTCGTTTGTAGCACGACTGAGCTTCGATGAAGTTGCCGGCTGATTCGTAGATAATTCCCATGCTGAAGTTGGCTTGGGCGTTGCCTGGATCAAGGCGCAAAACACCTTCGAACTTTTCTATAGCTTGATTGCCTTGTTTGGCTCTCCAGAGCTTGACCCCTTCGTCGAGCAACCTGTTGATCCGTTCTTCTCGCGCCGCTTGTACCGCTAGCTGAGCCCGTTCCAGCCCTGACGATTGATCGTCAGGCTGATAGTTTTGCCGGCTCGACGAACTTTGCTCGACCGGCGTCTGCACCGCCTGTGGTGCTGGCTTCGGTCTCATGCCGGAGACAGTTCCGTCAGGATTTTCCTGAGGCGCCACTGCCCCTTCTATTCGCTCCAAACGCTGATGCAGACTGCCTTCTGCCGGAGAACCAAACACCTGTTTCTCGATCCGTCCAACTCTGACATCGTCTGTCTCACCTTCATAGGTCTTGAGAAACAACCGGTTTTCTATACGCGACAAAGTCGCCTCATCCGCACTGGCGGCCATGACCCCAACACCGAGTGAAGAACCGGCAATCAGCGCGAGAACGCAAAGGTCAAAGCGATAAGAATGTAGTCTCAATTTGGTAAAGGGTCGGGTTGGTAAACGTTTACTATCGGGCCGTCATCCACTGCATAACTTTTTCCATCGGGAAACTTTGGCCGAACGAACCTGGTGTGTAATTTTGCTCGCCTGGGCGTTTGACATGTGACTCCCATCCCTCAACGAGCGTAATTGATGTCCTCATGGTACCGGGGGGAAAGGCGGGCAAGGGAACCGTCTGCATCAATGCTAGCACCTGAATGTGATCGTAGATGACATTTCCGGAAGACTGTTTGATGGTCAGGTTCGCGATCTGTCCGTTGCTGTAACAGGTGAACTGAAACTGGGCCGGTCGCTGGGTCACGAACTGAACATCGGCGCCGTCTTCGAGCTGCCGCAAGACGTAATACCATCTATCGGCGAACCGGGATACCCAGTGAGACCAGTCTACATTTTTCTCTTTCAAGAACGCACCCGGCTCATCTAGCGCCGGAGGCGGAGCGGCAGCCCGGGCGGCTGGAGTCGCATACTGCGCCGGGGCGCCGAAGGAGATTGACGGCCCGACCGCTTTGGGTTGAGCCATCTTCACCAGTGCGTTGGGGTTGACTTCGTCGCGACCAAGCTGAGGATGCTCGCTCTCCTGCGCCGACAGTTGAAACTGTTGTTTGGTAGCGGCATCGGTCGCCGAGTCTGAGGGTCCGGCCAGGCATGGGCACGAGGCAGAGCCCGACAGCGCCGATAGAGCCAGAATACAATTCAAAATCAGTTTCGTCACTTCATTAACCCTGAAAAGATTGCGTACTGAATATAGTTTCGCTTGACCTGTTTGTAACTGGGAAAACTACGAAGGAAACGACTGTTGGGTCCGGTTTCATCGCCGGCTTGGGGTGCGTAGGCCCAACCGGCGGCTGCAATTTTTGGAAGACAAGCGCCGAAGCTGCTCTTATAATTGGAGATGCGCGAACGGTGATAAAAGGACGCACATGGATCCATTTTCGGACAACGAGCTGTGGACGGACGAAGAACAAGGTTACTGGTTGGCGTTCGACCGCATATCGGGGGCTCATTTAGGGGTCGCCAAGCTCAAGTTGGCGTTCGAGCAACTTTTTTCCCTCAAGACGATTTGGAACGGTACGAGAGAGTCGCTCTCAGAGTTCAAATGGTTCACCGACGACATGATTACCGCCTTTCTGGAAAAACGAAAAGAGATCGAACCGGAGAAGGTTTTTCAGGAGGTGAAGAAATCAGGGGTCAGGGCATATCCATACTTCCATCCGGACTATCCGTTTCGGCTGCGCCACATCAGCGATCCACCCCTTATCGTGTACATGAAAGGACAGTTGAACCCGAACGACCTTCAGCACAGTTGTGCCATTGTCGGCACCAGGCGTCCTACCAGTTACGGACAGCGGTTGTCTAAGCAAATCGCCGGCGGGCTCGCCCGATCAGGCGTGTCGATTATCAGCGGCATGGCTTCGGGAATAGACGCCATCGCCCACTGGGGTGCCATCGAATCTGGTGGCAAGACGGTGGCCGTGCTCGGCTGCGGAGCAGATGTCTGCTACCCGGCATCGAACCGGCCGTTGTACGACAAGCTGATCGAGGATAAGAACTGTGCCGTGCTCTCGGAATTTTTCCCCGGCACCACACCGGAGACCTGGATGTTCCCGGCAAGGAACCGCATCATCAGCGGGCTCTCTCAAGCAGTCGCCGTTATTGAAGCAGGCGAAACCTCCGGCTCTCTGATCACAGCCAAGCTGGCGTTCGAGCAGAATCGCGAAGTCTTCGCGGTGCCTGGTCGAGTGGACAGCCCGGCATCCAAAGGCACGAACTACCTCATCGCCAGCAATACGGCAAAGTTGCTGACCGACTACGAAGAGATAATGCGGGAGATGCAGTGGGTTTCCGCAGCGCCGGTACGAGAAGTGGCCACGATCGTGGAACTATACGGACGAGAAAGAGAGCTGTACGAGATGATCTCCAACGAACCGGTGCACTTCGACTATCTTTGCGAAAAGTCAGGAATAAAAGCAGCCGAGCTTTCGGCCAGCTTGACCATGCTTGAACTCGCCGGAGTGGTCACGCGCCATCCGGGCGACTGGTACTCGCGCGAGCAAACGGTGGGATCGACCTAGCATTCCAGGAGTGCGCATCAGTTCTCCACATCTTCGATTCGCCGATCCGCCCCGGCTGCGGAATTTTCTCCGAATATGCACTATAATTCAGGTTCTAGCCCGTTGCCGCACGATATCCGTTCTCCAAAAATCACCGGGCGATGCGTGGCGCCGCCCTAGGGTTTAGAGCCGCTCTAAGCGAACAGCAGCGATGTCATGAGCCAAGCAGCACAGATTCGGTGGTAAAAAGCCCAAAATTGTGGCACAAACTACTTGGTAGCGAAAACATTGCCCACAAACGCCATTGCTTCCCGCAGTGGTCGGTTAGTGACCGTAGATTAACTTCTGGGAAAAACTTGATAATAAGTTCCATGAGGTGTATCTCTCTGATTCCCGGGTATTGTAAGTGTGGGGGAATGATGTCGTTTTGCTCGGAGCAATCAGCACATCCCGTTTTGAGCGAGGTCATGCAAATCCGTAAGTTATGAAGCTCTGTCTACGATGCAACCAATATTTCGAGGATGGCATCGAGCTTTGCCCCATTGATACGTCTCAACTGGAAGCGGTTGGAGACCACCCTCTCATTGGCGCACTGATCAACGATCGTTACGTAGTCGACTCCGTCATTGGCAAGGGATCGACCGGTATCGTTTATAAAGCGACGCGGCTGCTCATGGGCTCCGAAGTGGCTGTTAAGGTTTTGCACAGCTACCTGGGCGCCGAAGCGACAGCGCTCGACCGATTCCTGCGCGAGGCGCGGGCGGCATCAAAACTGCGCCATCCGCACATCATCAATATCTGGGAGTTCGGCGCCACCGATGACGGACAGCCTTACTTCGTCATGGACTATCTGGAAGGCATGACTCTGGCTGAGCTCATCAAGCAGAAAGGCTTTCTCCATCCGATGAAGGTCGTGCCGATCATGAAGCAGGTATGCGAAGCGCTGGCTGAAGCGCATCGCCAGGGAATTATCCACCGAGATATCAAGCCTGAGAATATCGTTCTTCAGGAGACCGATTACGCTCAGGGAACAGACTTCGTCAAAGTCCTCGACTTCGGTATCGCCGACCAGCCGGCATCGGGTCCCGGGCAGAAACGCTCCAAGATGGCGGCGGGCAGCCCTGCCTACATGAGCCCCGAGCAGTGCCAGGGATTTGAGCTTGACGCCCGCACCGACATCTACTCTCTGGGCATCGTCGTATTTGAAATGCTAACCGGCATGCGGCCGTTTTCGGCCGATGACGTGATGAATCTGTTTTATCAGCATGTCTCAAAGCCTGTGCCTTCCTTGGCAAGTGCCAGACCAGATCTGAAATTTTCTGCGCCGCTGGAAGCGGTCGTGACCAAGGCCCTTGCCAAGAAACCGCAGCAGAGATATCAGTCGGTCAAAGAGTTTCAAAAAGACCTGGAAGACTCTTGCGGTATTTCAGAAGGCCGCTCGCGCAAACACGAGCCCGCAGGCATCGACACTTTCGCCGTCTCAGGCGAAGAACGTTTGTACAGCGACCAGGGAGCGGACAGCATGATGGCTGACGCTACCAAAGCCACGAGCAGCAGCACCAGTCAGTCGAGAATCTCTCCGGCCGGCGCCCAACAAGATTATCAGCAAGCAGTAAACCGACTGCTCAAATCAGCTAAACGAGCCTCCGAACCGGTGCCGGCCGCCCCCCAGGCCGAGGCCCCCAACGACGTATCGAGCTGGGCCCGCGACGTCCTCACCCGTCCGTCCGAGCAAAAGTCGGATGAGCCGCCCGAGAACGACAAGCCGCTTGAAAGCCCGGGAGCGTTCAAGAAGACATCGCGATCTTCCAATCAACCACCTTTGCAGATTCCAGGAACAGGCGGCGCTAACGACGAACCGGCAAAGAACGCCCCGGCGGCCAGACCATCCGGGTCAGAGCCGGCCGCTCGAGGAAGAGCACCGGAAGCGCCGGACGTGAGCAGTTGGGCCCAACGAGTATTGAAACGATCTACCGAAGCGGTCCGCAGCGATGATACTGCCAGCGGTGCAGGCGCAGCCGCCGGCGTCCAGACCACACCCGCACCACTAGTAATACCAGGAGCGGAATCTGGCAACCCTCCTTCTCACGATGACCTTTCCTGGGAACCCACCGGTGGTGCCCCTGCCAAAGGCAACAACGACTCCGGGCATGGGCATGACTCCGGTCTCCGCCTGGACGAGCCGGCCGAGCCGAACAATCATTCCCAGCCTGCCGCTGCCCCCCAACTGGAGATTCCCACACCGCCACCGCCGCCTCCGGCTCTATCAGAGCCTCAACCGGCAGCTGAGCCGGAACCTCCCCTGACTCCGGCCAGGGAGATTCCCACCCCACCTCAAGACAAGGTTTTACCGGTCGCCCCCCGCCTCAAGCCGGTCGATTTTCTCAAGTCGAAAGCGAAGCTCGCTCAAGAAGCGAAGAAAAGTGCGGAAGCGGCTGCAGAGCCGGAGGCGCCCGAGCAAACCTTCCCCTCCGAGCAGGACAGCGCCAGCCTCATCAAGCCGATCACTGCCGAACCGCCTGCGCCACCAGCGATGGAGCCACCGGCGGCCCTCTCCAAACCGTTCACACCAACCCGCCCGAGCATCTCTGAATCGTTGGAAATGATCCTCTCGGGTGAGAGAACCACCTTCGACATGCCGGAAGCCAAAGCTCCGGCCCAACCGGAGTCGCACCAGGAAAACACGCAGCCTAACCCGACCGGGGCAAGCTCTAGCACCGTCGGTAGTGCAGAGCCACCTTCCTCTTATGAATACGGAATTGAACCGTATAAATTCTCTCCCGAGCCTGAACCGGCACCACCGGAACCTCCGCCAGCCTCGGCAGCACCAGCCGCCCCGGCTAAAGAAGAGCAGCCCCAACCGGTACAACCGGAACCTGCCGCCGCACCGGAAGCAGCGGCTACCACAAGGGCAGAGCCGACCGACGATCTGCACTCAGAGGAAAACTACAGAAGGTTCGAAGAACCTATACATAAAGGTACGGAAGCGTTGAGCTCATTCGCCAACGCTGTCGGGGCTCTGTTCGATTCCGCCATTCTGCCCAAGAAGGCACACGAGAAATCGACCCACAGCGCCGATCACGTACCGCTGATCAAGAGCACGGAAACTCCTGTTTATCTGAAGCCGGAGCCATCCGAACCGGCGGAAGCGAAGACCGTGCCACCACCGCCTCCGGCACCGCCGAAGCCGGCCTTTGATCCAAAACGGTTCGAAGAACCTATTAATAGAGGATCACTTGGTGCCACTCGATTTGACGCCGAAGTGAACCGGGCTCTGCGTCCAGTGTCAGAGCACAGACTACCGGCATTTGATCCAGACTCGATCGAGAGTGAGGCCGGTCAAAATGCGCCTGAACCGCCAAAACCGGTGCAACCGAAACCGGCGCCGGAGGCGATCGGTACCGCCGGCATGACGGCCGAACCACCGTCGGGTGAAGTGGTTGCACCACCACCTGTCAAAGAGATTGAAGCCGCTGCAGCCAAGACCCCAGAACCACATCCGGTGCCTCAGCCGCCTGCCAACCGATTCGAACAGGCAGCCCGCAGCCATCCAGCTTCAGAGATCAAGCCGCTAGAGGCGCCTGCTCCCTTGGAACCGGCCAGCCGGTTTGAGAAACAGCCTGCCGAACTGCCGTCGGAAAGTGCCGCTCAAACCGCACCACCTGCCCAACCTGTTGCCCCACCGGTATCGGTACCGGAGCCGCCGGCGCCTGCGGTGGAAGAGCCGGTCGAGAGCCAAGCCTCCCTCCGGGCAGACGAAGAAGCGGACAGCAAACCTGTAGACGTCGAGCCGATCGAAGCGACCGCACCGCCGCCCGTGGCTCAGACCGCTGCTGCCGAACCGATAAAAGAGGACGAGGAGATAATAGACGTTACTCCTCCGGTCCAGCCCACTCAGCCCGAACCGGCCGCGCCGGAGCCGTCGACGGCACCGTCTGCCTTGCGAAGCCGATTTGAAAAGGCAGCGGCAAAAATTGCCGCCGACATCACCCCCAAACCGCCGGCAAGCGTGCCGCCACCGTCGGAAGATACGACAGCGACACGGCCGGGAGTAAGCATCGAAAAGAGCGCCATCACAGCGGCAAAAGCAGAAGAGCCTGCCGAGCCGGTTAAAGACGCCGAAGGCAAAGAACAGCCGGCCAAACCGGCACTCGATCCCAAACGGTTCGATCAGCCGATAAACAAAGGTTCCGAGCAGTTGAGTCCCCTGGCCCAAGCGGTAGATACCGCTCTCGACTCGGTTTTATCCAAGAAGCCCCCGGTTCAGGCACCCGGTACCCAAGCCGAAACCGGCATGATCGACACCGACAGACTGAAAGCCAAAGTGGCCAGCTTGAAGGCAGGATTAGCCAATCCTTCCAAGCTCGGTCAAGGCACCACCGGCGCTACCACACCGGCCAAGCCCGGAGCGGCGCCACCCAAACCTCCCTCGGCCGTACCTGCAGCCAGCGCCGAGTCCCCCCCTCCGCCGATGCCGGTGCCGCCGCAGCCAACTTTGCTGGAAGCCACCGCCGTTCCCCCCTCACCCTTAGCTCCATCTTCTCCGCCGCCGGCCCCTCAAGAGGCGCCTGAAAAAGACAAGATGTCCGATGCCGTCAGTCGGCTGATCGAAGCGGCTCAGCGGGTTCCCGACAGCAGCGTCGCCAGCACCACCTCGGCCAAACCGGAAGCTTTGAACAGAA
>Ga0206829_10326_pt1 | contig 14649 bp, 11 predicted proteins | sample Alteio_BWOrgCont_75_FD_152862 | JGI IMG/M metagenome (GOLD analysis project Ga0206829, IMG submission 152862) | Enriched cells from forest soil in Barre Woods Harvard Forest LTER site, Petersham, Massachusetts, United States -... | ecosystem: Environmental > Terrestrial > Soil > Temperate forest >... | reverse complement strand
CGGTGTCGCGCGAGAGGCGCTCGTCTTCGTTGAGGAGGGCGTCGAAGCCGATGAAATCGACTCCCTTAAACTTGAAAGCCATTGTGAGTGATTGCTCCGTTCTGAGGCTGAAACTACTCAGACTAGCAGAGCGGGAAGACGATGGGCAAAAGGCGCTTTTTAGCTCGGGTGATAAATCAGTTCGAAACCTTTGTTACTGAACTGGCCTGCGATCCCCTCTTCGCACATTAAGAAAGTCAAAGTTTACGATTAGAGGGATGAAGAGTCCAGACCTGAGTATGATCCTGAATAAGTCAACCGGCAGAGGCACGAAGACGATCCAAGCGCCCATTGCAGCTAGTAGGAGTGATGAGACTTTCTTCACCCACGCTCGCTGGGACAGCATAGCAAAACCGCCAACGACCATTAAGACGCCCGGTCGCCACAATGGTCTGAGATCGTGTCCTCCCAGCCTTCTAGTATGGTCGTTAGCAGCAATTAGGATAAAGTTCAGGAGTCCAAACAGGATTAAAACCGCCCCGGTGACATGATAGGAGAGCTTCTTTGCTGTTGCCATACCCGCCATGCTCCCATGCCTCTAGCAGACATACAAGCGCTGATTGTTACAGCTCGGAGTGCGAAGCCATCCTTTCAAATTGAAATGAAGATTTTCTGGAGCGCAGCCACAGCTCGATCACGATGAGATTGATGGAGAAACCGATCCAGAAGGCGATGCCGAAGAACTGCTGCGGGTTAAGATGCATGAGAGTGCTGGTGGCGAAGAAAACGCCCATCACCGGGCGTGTTGTTGCGATGCCGAGAAGTATGGCGACTGCTCTTGCCATCCATTGTTGCTTGCGTTGGATATCGCATTGCCGCATGCACCACCATGCGCGCAACAAGGAAAAAAGAAAGAGGCTGTTGAAGAAGAGGACAGCCGAGCGCTCCACCCAGCCGCCAACGGCGTAGCCGCTCATCAGATAGGCGGTGATGCCCACAATCACGCCGAGGGGGAAGAGCAGTCGCTCCACTCGATCTGACGCGCCTAGCCTGCGGCTGTATGCAAAGGGAAGCAGCGAGACAAAGAGCAGCGCAGGGAGAATATGCGCAAGCGTGAGAGCAGTGTGCGACGCGAAAGCTGCATCGAGGCCAGCCATTTGTGGCGGACCGCCCTGCGATGGATGCACCAGAGCCACAAGACGACGGATGACCACGGCTACTGCGATGAAAATGCAGATCCAGAAGCCTATTTGAAGCAATAGAGGAAAAGTGTCTGTTCTGAGCCGGATGGTATTTCGTTCAGATGGAGAGATGGCGCGCATGGAGCTACCTCATTCAAGAGGTACGCGATTCCGTACGCGCCGGTTCACGGATTCAGCTCAGATATTCTTTCAGAAATGGGTCGTCGGAGTGGACGAGGTCGTGTGTCGATCCGTCGAAGACCAGCTTGCCTTCGTTCAGGACGAGGAAGCTAGTCTGCGGGTCGGAATGTCCTTCGGGGAGCGGCTCCATCTTGTTGGCTTCCTGATTGAAGCGGTGCGAGGCAAGCACGAAGGCATCCTGCAGGCGGTGAGTTACGAGCAGGGAACTGGTGTGGTAGACGTCGCGCTGCTTGATGACAAGCTCGATGATGGTGGTGGAAGTGATGGGATCGAGGCCCCCGGTCGGAGAATCATAGAGAAGCAGGTCTGGCTTGGTGATGATGGCGCGAGCGATGGCAACGCGGCGGCGCATGCCTCCGGAGAGCTGCGAAGGAAATTTGTCCACAGTATGTTCGAGTTCGACGAAGCGCAAGGCTTCGAGGACGCGCTGCTCGATCTCACCGAAAGGCCTGTGCTCCTCCATCAGGCGATAGCCGACGTTGTCGCGGACGGTGAGGGAGTCGAAGAGCGCTCCTTCCTGAAAGACGATGCCGATGCGTGCGCGCAGGGCAAAGAGGTCTTCCTCGGGCATGGAGCTGACTTCTTCGCCGAAAACGAAGATACGGCCCGAATCGGGGCGCAGCAGGCCATCGGCCATTTTGAGCAGGACACTCTTGCCGACACCGGCGGGTCCGAGCAGGACGCGCGTTTCACCCGGCTTGACGGTGAATGAGATGTTGTCGAGCACCGGCTTGTTCTCAAAGCCGATCGTGACATTGTCAAAGACGACGACAGGCTCGTCGGGCGCTGGCTGTCTGAGGTCCGGAGCAACGGCCGCCTGGCTCATGCGCGCGTCACCTGCCGAAGAGGCCGATCATAAATCGGCTGATAACGAAGTCGGAGGCGATGATAAGCACCGATGACCATACGACCGCCTGCGTGGTGGAACGGCCCACGCCCTGGGTGCCTCCGCGCGTCGTCATTCCGTAATAGCAGCCGATGGTGGAGATAATGAAGCCGAAGAAGAGCGGTTTGACCATGCCCTGCAGAATGTCTGCATAACGGAGCGACTGGTAAGCGGTATGGAAATATTGCGAGCCATCCTGGCCGAGAAGAAAGACGGAGACGGCGGCGCCCCCGAGGATGCCGATAGCGTCGGAAATAATGGTGAGGAAAAAGAGCATGACGATGGTGGCGGTAATGCGCGGCATCACCAGTTTCTTGAGCGGATCAGTGCCGAGAGCGCGCATGGCGTCGATCTGCTCGGTCACCATCATCGAGCCAAGTTCGCTGGCCATGCCCGAGGCGTTGCGCCCGGAGACCATGAGGCTGGTGAGCACCGGCCCGAGTTCTTTGATCATGGAAAAGCTGACGAGCTGGCCGGTCACCGCGGCTGCGCCGAATTGCGCGAGCGTGGAGGCAGATTGCAGGGCAAGCACGCCGCCGGTGAAGAAGCCCGTTAGCAAAACGATGGGGATGGAGCCGACACCGATGATGTCTGCCTGGGTGATGATGTCCGCACCGTAGAATGGGCGCCGAAAGAGATTTCCGAGGGCGCGGCCGGAGATCAGCGCGTAGTCCTGTAAAACGCCGACACCTTTTTTTGCTGCTCGATCAAGCGTAGCGATAGCGGCCATGGTTTAGTTCATTCGCTTAGATGCACCAAGGTGATTTGCGACTCACAAGGGTGAGGGTAACACAGGGAGCAGGGTACAGCGTGCAGGGTTCAGGGTGGCAGTACAGAGGATAGAAAAGCAGATCCTTCCGCTTCGTTCCTCAGCGTCAGGATAACAGCGAGTGTTTCTGTACTGACTGCTGTGTTCCTATACCCTGTCTTACTCCTTCACCCGCTTCTTGATTTCAATATTGAGCCGTTTGATCTTCTGGTTCAGTGTGGATAGCGGGATGCGGAACTGTTCGGCGGCTTCGGTCTGGTTCCAGTTGCAGCGCTCCAGCTTGTCGACGATGATGCGGCGCTCGATGTCCTCGATGATGTCGAAGAGCGAGGCGTTGGGGTTGTGTTCGAGCAGGCTGGAAGAATAGCTGCGGCCGGTGAGATGGCCGGGTAAAAGATCGGAATTGATGGTGTGGCCCGAAGACAACACGACGCCCCGCTCGATGATGTTTTCGAGCTCGCGAACGTTGCCGGGCCAGTCGTAGTCGACGAGCGCGCGAATGGCATCGGGCGAGAGCGCGCGCAGCGGGAGGTTATTTTCTTCCGAAAAATACTTGAGGAAGTGCGCCGCCAGCGGCGGAATGTCTTCGCGGCGGCTGCGCAGCGGCGGAAGATCGATAGTGATGACGTTGAGCCGGTAGAAGAGGTCTTCGCGGAACTTGCCATCGCGCACGGCGTGGCGCAGGTCGATATTAGTGGCGGCGATGATGCGGACGTCGACCTGGACCTCCTGGATACCACCCAGCGCCATGAAGCGGCGGTCCTGCAGCACGCGCAGGATTTTAGCCTGCGTGTCCATGCCCATGGTGGCGATCTCGTCAAGGAAGAGCGTGCCGCCGTTGGCTACCTCGAAGAGGCCCTTCTTGGTGGCAATGGCCGAAGTGAAGGCGCCCTTGACGTGACCGAAGAGCGTAGATTCGAGCAGCTCCGAGGGCATGGCTCCGGTGTTGACTGGGACAAAGGGCTTGTCGCGGCGCGGCGAGTTGGCGTGCAGCGCCTTGGCGATGAGCTCTTTTCCGGTTCCGCTTTCACCCTGAATGAGCACGGTGGAGCGGCTGGGAGCGACCTGCGCGACCAAGTCGAAGATGCGAAGCATCGGTTCGCTCTTGCCGACGATGTTTTCGAAGTTATAGCGCTGCTTGAGGGCGCGCTTGAGCTGGATGTTTTCTTCTTCGGCATGGTAGCGCGCGATGGCGGAGCGGATGTCGGCGAGGAGTTTCTCGTTGTCCCACGGCTTCTGGACGAAGTTCTGTGCGCCGGTGCGGATTGCCTCTACCACATTGTCCACCGTACCGAAGGCCGTGATCATGATGACCGGTAGATCGAGATAGCGCTCGCGGATGAGGTGCAGCACTTCAAGGCCGTTCTTGCCGGGGAGAGCGAGATCGAGCAGAACGAGGTCGTAGGAAGCACGGTCGATTTGAGCGAGTCCCGATTCGCCTTCGGGGGCGATTTCGACGATGTAGCCTTCGAGGGTGAGAAGTGTTTCCAGCGACTCGCGAATGGAGGCTTCATCATCGATGATCAGGATGCGGTGCCCGCGTTCTAATTGAGGTGACGTTATAGAGGGCGGGACTGCAAGGGTGCTTTCAGACATGCGCGGGTTTCCTTAACATGGGGAATTCAAGAAGAAACGTCGTGCCTGTTCCTACCTGGCTTTCAACGTGGATCTTTCCGGCATGCTCCTGAATGATGCCGTAGGTGACAGCAAGACCCAGGCCAGTACCGCGGCGCTGGCCTGCTTTGGGCGCGCCTTTTGTGGTGAAAAACGGATCATAGATGCGACGCAAGTGCTCGGGCGCGATGCCGGAACCGCTGTCCGTAATGGCAACGGCAATCTGTCCGTTGGATTCTGTGGCGATGCGCAGAGTGCCGCCGTCGGTCATCGCGTCCTTGGCGTTAAGGAAGAGATTCAGGAAGACCTGTTGCAGCTTGTCCGTGTTGCCAAGGATTGGCGGCAGGTTCGCGTCAAGTACTAATTCTGTTTTCACCTGAGCTGTCTTGAATTGATGCTCAAGCAGCGTGAGGGTTTCGCGAATGATGTTGTTCAAGTCGGTTTCGCGGAATTCCGTGCTGCTGGTGCGTGAGAAATTCAGCAGGTTATTGACAATCTTGGATGCACGGAAGGTTTCTGACGTGACCTTCTCCAGCAATGGCGAGAGCCGCTCGTCGCCGCGAAGCTGCTTGGCGAGCATTTGAGTGTAGGACGAGATAACGGCGAGCGGCGTGTTGACTTCATGCGCCACTCCGGCGGCAAGCAGGCCGATGGATGAGAGCTTTTCCGCCTGACTCAGTTGCGCCTCGAGTTCGGTGCGCTCGGTGATGTCATCGAGCAGGATAATCCGGCCGACGGTTTCGAAATTGCGCGCGATGAGCGGCGCAACCGCGATGTTGGCGGTGCGGGCTTCGCCCTCGCGAATTTCAAGCCGGAATTTGTAGAGGTTGTGCACCCCGGGATCATCCTTGACGCGATGGAATTCCTGCATGAAGCTTTCCGGGAAGACCTCTGAGAGACGTTTGCCTAGGGCTTCGCGGCGCGGCAGCGCGCAGAAAACCTCCATTTGTGCATTCCAGCTCTCGATGTGCTCTTCGAGATCGACGGCGAGGATGCCCACGTTGATCGATTCGACGATGTTTTCGTTGAATTCCTTCAGGCGCTCGTATTCGGAGATTTTTTCTTCGAGACTTTGATAGAGACGGGCGTTCTGGATGGCGATGCCGATGTAGGCGGCGAGCGATTCGAGCAGCTCCATGTCTTCGCTCGAAAGGAAATCGCCTTCAGTGGTGCGGCCCAGGCCGATCACGGCGATGGTACGGTCCTGCAGTCGACAGGGGAGGTAGTAATTCAGATCGAGCGATGCGGCCGTGCGCTTTTCGCTTTCGGTCAGGTGCAGGGATTGCTGCGGATTTTCAAGAAAGATGTGCGAGCCGGCGCCGGGCTGGTCGAAGTCGAGAAAAGAGAGATCGAGTGGCTGGCTGCCGTCGAGGACCGCTGCTTGTAGTCCGTGACCGGCGGCGAGACGGTATTCGTTGGCTTTCTCAGCGAGGAAGACGGCGACGCGTGAGACAAGCAGGGTGTGCGGCAGGCGTTCCACGATGGAGTTCAGCAGGGTATTGAGATCGGTCTGAGAGCTGAGGCCTCGGCCGAATTCGATCAACGTCTCGCGGTAGTCGTAGCGCTTGCGGTCGAAGACGCGGTCGACACGCTCCTGAATGCCGCGCTTCAGCGGATCAAAGAGCTGCGCGGTGATGATGATGGCGGCAACCAGTCCCCAGAGGCCGAAGCTGGGCAGACGGTTGCGGACGATCTCGCCGGCGAGGGCTACCAGGCCAAAGTAGAGGGCGACGAGCGCAGCGGTTGCCAGTGTGTAGGAGACGCCACGCTTGAAGATCAGGTCCGTATCCATCAGCCGGTAGCGGATGATGGCCCAACTGAAGGTCAGCGGAAGGAAGACGAGCGCGAGGACTGCGATCTTGGTCAGCAGGTCTGGAATTTGCGCGTCGGCCAGGTACGGGATCGCATACAGGACCGTGAACGGCGCGATGGCGAGCACGGTACCGCGGGTAAGCCACTTGAGCTGCTGGCGGCGCAGAGGCTGATCTTCGCGCTGGTAATTGAAGAAGAAGAGGATCGCGGCCAGCACGTAATAGAGGGCCTGATAGCCAACGGTGAACTGGTCGAGGCGGTGCTGCAGCAGCGCGGTCGCAGACCACCACTGAATGGCGATGACCTGCAGCGAGATGACGAGGCAGGCTGGGAGATAAGTAATAGCCACCAGCCAGCGGCGGATGCGGCGGCTTTCAGAAAAAGCCAGGGAAAAATGCAGGAAGAGCGCAGGCTGTAGAGCCCCGGCAAGAATGTTGCCCCAGAAGATGACCTGATCGAGCGCGTTGAGCTTGCCTGTGTACTTGAAGGCGTAAAGCGTGAAAGAAGCAAGGCAGAAAATGTAGAAGTGGGTTGCGTGGGGCGCGGTCCAGCGGCGGAAGAGCACGTAGAGCCCGATGCCGAGATAGACCAGCGCGATGAGGCGGAAGCCCTGATTGTTGCTGCGATCGAGTGGATCGAGAATCAGCGGGACTTCGGGCAGCCTGACACCAGAGCGGATCAGCGTGTAGTGGATCGTGCCGTAGGCGCCGGTGCGCACCATCTCCCGCGCCAGGAACGCGGAGCGCGGCAGCGGCCGGTCATTGGCCTGAACCAACAGATCGCCTGATTTGATACCCGCACGTTCGGCCGGGCTGTTGGCCAGAACGCGTTGCGCCTGAAGACCCCCATTGGCCTCCACCCACCAGACACCGTCTGTCGGCAGCGGATAATTATTTTCCTGAATGAAGTTGAAGGCCGCAAAAACCGTGGCGGCTACCGTGAAAAGGGCCAGGAGGAGGACCGTGATTCGGGTTTGGAGCGACCTTTCCATGTGTGCGGTTCAACAAGAAGAGCGATGCAATCGATACCATGCAAATCGAATGCCATCACGGCCAAACCCAGCCGATGCTCGCTTGCCGATCTAGTATACCCTTGATTTTGGGTAGGATACAGAATTTCGTGAAGGTCGAAATGATAGGTGTGACGAGGGTTAGCGTCGAAAGGATGAAATTTTCAGTATCTTTCTATGAAAAATCATAGGGGCCTGGTGGGCCGACACAGTTTATAAGCCGCTTAAAAGGCGCTGACCATAAGGGAAGAGACACATTTCATGCATCTTTTTTCTTCGTCCACTCCTCTTAAAATTAGTTTAATATCTGGTGAATTTGATCACTTTGCGGGAGCCGCAATTGGGTGTTTCGCAGGGCCTGGCTGAGGGCAATAAATGGCGTTAGCAAGCTGGATGCTGGCTGAAGATCCGCAGCCTGAAGAAATCTCGGTTCTGGTGAATGGGCACAGGATGCACTGCCTGACCACCGGCAAAGGTCCGGCACTGGTGCTGCTGCATGGCCTTTTAGGCTCTGCAGGCGCTTGGACGCCGTGTTTTTCACGACTTGGGCAAATGTCATCCGTCTACGCGGTGGATTCACTGGGTATCGGTGCTTCGGAACGGGTGGCGGGGGTCGATGCGAGCTTAGCCGCGCAGGCGGACCGGATGGCGAAGTTTCTGTCGGGCGCGGGCATTAGCTGTGCTGATATCGTCGGCACGTCACATGGCGGCGCGGTGGCGATGATGTTGGCGGCACGGCATCCGGAACGCGTGCGCAGCCTGGTGCTACATGCCCCGGCCAATCCGTTTTCTCTGTTGGGCGATCCGCTGGTGCGTTTTTATCGCACTCCGCTGGGGCGCTGGTTTGCGAACCAGGTTCCGAATCTTCCCGAGAAGCTGCAGGAGCTTGCACTGGGCCGCATGTATGGGAACAGTAAACTGGTGCGTCATGAAGCGCTGGATCGCTACATGAATTCGCTGCGGGTACCGGGGACGGTGCAGCATGTGCTGAACATTGTGGACCACTGGTTTGACGATATGCGCGAGCTCGGGACGGTTCTGGACAGGCTTTGCGATATGCCTGCGTTTCTGCTTTGGGGAACGCATGACCGCGCAGTGAGCCTGGAATCGGGACGTCAGCTGAAGGCGATTCTCAACTGCGGTGAGATACAGATTCTGCCAGGGGTGGGACATCTACCCCATGACGAAGCTCCCGTGGCATTTGCGGATGCGGTCAACGGTTTCCTGCGCAAGCTGGACCGCAGCGAAGCGCATCGTGGGCCGCAGCTGGTGCGATCTGAAGCCTGAGCCTCAGTGCTCGTGCTCGTCCGCTTTACGGCTGGTGGCCCATAGAATTCCTACAACAAAAATGGTTGCGAAGGTGCCTATAACGAGCAGTGCCAAGGTGCTTTCTCCTTTTAGCTTTTCTGAAAAACAATGCTAACAGCATAACGTATTCATCCCCACCCTTCGCCTTGGGCTTAGGATGGGGCGCACCCTTGTTCGTGCTAATGCACAGGAAAGCAGGTCCTTCGACTACGCGCCTGCGGCGCTTCGCTCAGGATGACAGTCGGCAGGGTGTAATCGTTAGCGGGCGGCCAGCAGAATGCGCAGGTCGCGGAGATTATTGCCGGTGGGGCCGGTAATGATGGTGTCGCCAAGCGCGCTAAAGAGCGGGCAGGTGTCGAAGCGGGTGAGGTTGGCTTCGGGATCGAAGTGATATTCGCGGGCGCGTGCGATGGTGGTCGTGTCGGCAATGGCGCCCGCTGCCGGGCTGTTTCCATCAATGCCGTCGGAGCCGGCGCTGAGGACAACGAGGGGCTGGCCTTCATATTTTGCCAGATCGAAGGCGGATGCGAGCGTGAACTGCTGATTGCGTCCGCCGCAGCCGGGCTGCGGGCTGAGCTGGACGGTGACTTCGCCGCTCGAAAGCAGGCAGAGACGGGGATGCTCGGCGCGCAGCTCATGAAAGCGCTTCAGCAGATAGCGCGACGCGTCGGCATAGTCCCAGTCGTCGCAGGTGTTGTCGATGACGGCGCGAAAGCCGAGTTCCTGTGCACGATCGCGGGCGGCATTTACGAAATCATGATTCGAAAGCAGGGTATCGAATTGCGTGTGCCTGAATGCTTCCTCAGTGTTCGGGCCGTGGGTTTCTGCTTCGACATCGGATGACAGCGATTCGAAATACTCGCGCACAGAGGCGGGAAACTTTTCCAGCAGATGATATCGTGCAAGAACTTCACGGCATTGTTCGAGAGTCGATTGATCAGGCAGCGTAGGTGACGACGCCACGGAACCGAGATCTTTGAGGGGCACGTCGGCGACTAGCAGTGAGAGCTTTTCCGCTTCGGGAGCGGCCAGCGCGAGGCGTCCACCTTTGACTGCGGAGAAATATTTGCGGATGGTGTTGATTTCCGTGATGGTGGCGCCGGATGCGACGAGCGTTTCGTGAAAGGCGATGGTGTCGTCGAGCGAAATCTTCTGGTTGCGGGGCAGTTCCAACATGGCAGAACCGCCGCCGCTGATGAGGAAGAAGACAAACGTGTCTTTGCGTGCGCGCCTGAGCAGCTTGAGCGTAGCCTCGGCAGCCCCGAAAGAGTCTTCGTTGGGAAGCGGATGGCCGCCGGTGAAGTAGCGGATGCGCCAATTGCGCTTCTTCGGCATGTGCGGCGCGCAGCAGACGCCGCGTAGATGGATTTTTTTCGGCAGGCGCTCAAGCAACGCGTCTAGCATGGTCATGCCTGCCTTGCCGAATGATATGACGACGATTTTCTTATAGCGATCGAGCGGTATGGAGACAGGTTTCAACGCTGCCGAGGGATGGCGTATGAGCGTTGTGCCGTCGAAATGAAGATGGCGGTCGAACGCCTTGCCGACGTCGCAGGTTTCGAGCGCATGCAGAAACATACTCTGCGCGGCAGAGTAAAGCTCTTCGAGTTTCGTGACGTTCTCTGCGGTCATGAGGTTGCTGGCAGGAAGCGTGTCTGCACCCAGCTGCGAATGGCAAGCTGCACCTGATCCAGTTTACCCACAAAGAAGTGGTCCGCATCGTCGATCCACACAAGTTCTGCCGGTTGCTTTGCAGTGTGGAAGACCTCTTCGACCTGCAATTTAGGGCCATACTGGTCGCGTGAGCCGCTGATGAAGAGCTTTGGCTGCGGGCATGAAGGAAGAAATCGGTAATGGTAGTCGCGGCCCTCGGCATGGACGGGCAGCCCAAGGGCGATCAGCCCTTTGACGCGCTCGTCGCCGCAGCAGGTGAGCAGACCAATGGCGGCGCCGAAGGAGAATCCGGCAAAGAGAATGGGCAGGCAAAATTCACGTTCGAGCCAGTCGAGCGCGGCCTGGACGTCGCGTTGTTCGTCGTGGCCATCGTGTTCGCCCTCGCTCAATCCGGCTCCACGGAAGTTGAAGCGCAGCACCGGCAATCCAAAGGACTGGAACGCCTTCATTGTGTGGTAGACCACCTTGTTGTGCATGGTGCCGCCACCGAGCGGGTGGGGGTGGCAGACGAGCGCCGCGTAGGAGGCGTTCTCGCTGCCGGCATTCAAAAGGGCTTCGAGCCTGCCTGCGGGGCCGCGAAGATCGTCGATGGTGCGCAAGACAGCGGAGCCGGAAGGGATGGTTGACATGGTTCTTGAATATTGTAGCCAAGCGGTCTGCCATTCATAGAGACCGCTTGGCGTTGGGGTATCCTGAGACACGATGACGCTTGACCCGATTCAATTGACGCGCCGCCTGATCGATATCGAATCGATCACCTACAACGAAGGAGCCGTGGGCAGATACCTCGAGGAGTTTCTCGCGGGTCGTGAATTCGCCGTGGAGTGCACGCCGGTTCCGCAGCCTGAAAACGGGGGCAAGGGAGAACGGTTCAACATCTACGCCGGGGCTGCGGGGCAGACGCCGGACGTAGTGCTCTCGACGCACATGGACACAGTGCCTCCGTTTATTCCAAGCAGCGAAGACGATGTGAATATTTATGGACGCGGCGCCTGCGATGCGAAGGGAATCATTGCGGCGCAGATTGCCGCGGCAGAACGGCTGCGCGCGGCGGATGTGAAGGTTGGCCTGTTGTTTGTTGTCGGCGAGGAGCGCGATTCCGGCGGCGCGAAGCTTGCGAACACGCAGTCCAGGGGCAGTCGCTTTCTCATCAATGGAGAGCCTACGGACAATCGTCTGGCACTCGCATCGAAGGGTGCATTGCGCGTGCTGATTCGGGCGAAGGGAAAGATGGCGCACTCGGCCTATCCGGAGTTGGGCGAGAGCGCGATTCACAAGCTGGTAGAGGCGCTGGACCGTATTCTGGCGCTTGAAATGCCCGTGACGGAAGGCGTGGGGCCGGGCAATCTTAACATCGGTCTGCTCGAAGGCGGACGCGCAACAAACGTGATCGCCGACCATGCCGAGGCACAGATGCTGGTGCGCCTGGTGGGTCCGTCGGAGCCGGTGCGCGAAATGATTCTGGATGCGGTGGGCGATCTGGCCGAAGTCCATTTCACGCTCGATCTTCCTTTCATTCGCATGCGACGGCTGGACGGTTTGCCGACGATGGTGGCCGCATTCACGACCGATATTCCGGCGCTGACGAATTGGGGCGAGCCGGTACTGCTCGGACCGGGGTCGATCCATGTAGCGCACACGCCATACGAGAAACTGGCCAAGCGCGAGCTACTGGATGCCGTGGACTTGTATGTGCAGGTGGCGCAGCGCCTGGTGGAATGAGAGATGACGCGCTCGCGGCGATGGCGCAAGGCTACGCAGGCAACGCTGCTGGGCTGGGCTGCGGGACTGATCGTTACATTACCTCTGCAGATCGTTGAAGGCTTGCGGAGCACTGGGCCCAATTTCCGGCTGCTGATTGCTGCGCTGGGTTACGGGTTTGCACTGTGGTTGCTGATCACTTTTGCCGGAGTGGCCATTGCGTGGGTATGCGTTGTGTTTCCGGTTTCGCTCTTCGTGCATGAACGCTGGCTTCTAGAGCACCGCACGAGCGTAATTATGGGAAGCATCTGCGCGGGCGTGGCTGCAGCAAGTTGCAAAGTGGCCGTCTTGGGACAGTTGGAACACGATGGCATTGGTTTGATGAACTTTTGGATCTACGCGTGTTTCGCAGTCGTTTTTGCGGGCACTGCCGCGTATTCTTATCTCCGGTTTCTCGCTCGCGAGCAGAATGTCTGAGCACGGCGCTGGTTTTTCGCGTGGGCAGCGACAGACGATAGACTCATAGGGATGAGTCAATTCAATTCGCTCGAACACGCTGCGTCCTCTTATCTGCGCTCGGCCATGCACCAGCCTGTGAAGTGGCACGAGTGGTCGGCTGAAGCCTTTGCGCTGGCGACCAGCGAAGACAAGCCAATTCTGCTGGATATTGGCGCGGTCTGGTGCCACTGGTGTCACGTCATGGACCGCGAATCGTATGAAGACGCCTCACTCGCGCAGGTCATCAACGAGCATTTTGTCGCGGTGAAGGTCGATCGCGATGAGCGACCCGATGTGGACAGCCGCTATCAGGCGGCTGTCCAGGCGATGAGCGGGCAGGGGGGATGGCCGCTGACGGCTATTTTGACTCCGGATGGGAAGCCGTTTTTTGGGGGAACGTATTTTCCGCGCGACGACCGCTATGGGCGGCCTGGGTTTGAGCGGGTGCTGCGGACGCTGGCCGATGTCTGGAAAACGAAGCGTGGCGATGCTCTGGAGACAGCGGGCAGCGTGCTGGCGGCGATCGAGCATGGAGAGAGCTTCTCGGGGCGCAGCAGTTCGCTGAGTCTGGAGTTGGCGGACAAGCTGGTGGCAAGCGCCATGAACCAGTTTGATCGGCGCAATGGCGGTTTCGGCACGCAGCCGAAGTTTCCGCATCCGGCGGCACTCGATATGCTGATCGACGTAGCTGCCCGCACCGGCAATGAAGATGCGAAAGAGGCGGCGACGGTCACGCTCAAAAAGATGGCGGCGGGCGGCATCTATGACCACCTTGGCGGTGGGTTTCATCGCTACTCAGTGGATGAGCGCTGGGTGGTGCCGCATTTCGAGAAGATGCTCTACGACAACGCGGAGCTGCTGAAGAACTACGTGCATGCGTTCCAGACCTTTGTCGATCCTGAGTTCGCGCGCGTTGCTCATGACATGATGCGCTGGATGGATGAGTGGCTTACCGACCGCGAGCGCGGAGGCTTTTATGCGTCGCAGGATGCCGATGTGTCACTCGATGACGATGGCGACTACTTCACTTGGACGCGGGAAGAAGCTGCCGCAGTTCTGACGGAGAATGAACTGGCTGTCGCCGGGTTGTACTTCGATATCGGCGAGATGGGCGACATGCACCACAATCCGAAGAAGAATGTGCTGCATGTGAAATATACCGTCGGAGATGTGGCGCAGAAGCTATCGCATAGTGTCGAGGATGTGCAGCGGGAGCTGAAATCGGCGCGGAAGAAGCTATATGCCGCGCGGTTGCAGCGGCCTACGCCGTTCGTCGATAAGACGGTTTACACCGGCTGGAATGCGCTCGGTGTTTCTGCCTATCTTGAGGCGGCGCAGGTGCTGCAGCTGGAAGCTCCGCGTGCCTTCGCGCTCAAGACGCTGGATCGCATCCTGGAAGAGGGCTGGAGCGAGCACGCTGGACTGGCGCACGTGATTGCATACGCCGATCAGAAAGAATCTCGTCAGCGAGTGGCGGCGGTGCTGGATGACTATGCCTTTGTGACGCATGCCTGCGTGGATGCGTGGCAGGCGACGGGAGAGATGCGTTACTTCAACGCTGCACTGGAAGTTGGCGGGGCGATGGTCAAGCGCTTTTACGACGTCACCGGCGGAGGCTTCTTCGACGCGGAAATACCTGAAGGCGAAGTGCTGGGGGCGCTGGCCGCTCGACGCAAACCGTTGCAGGATACGCCGACGCCGGCGGGCAATCCGGCTGCTGCTGCTGCGCTGTTGCGTCTTGAAGCGCTCAGCGGGGGCGCGGATTTCGCCGAAAAAGCGGAAGACACGCTGGAGCATTTTGGCGGCGTCGTGGAGCATTTCGGTCTATACGCCGGAACGTATGGGCTTGCGCTGGAGCGGCTGTTGCTGCCTGCGGTGCAAGTGATCGTGATTGGCAACGACGAGCAGGCGCAACAGCTGACGGCTATGGCGATCGCACGCTATGCGGTGAATAAGAGTGTCATCACGCTACGTCGTGAGCAGGTAACACGCGCGAATCTTCCTGCGGTATTGGCGG
>Ga0206829_10325_pt1 | contig 14657 bp, 20 predicted proteins | sample Alteio_BWOrgCont_75_FD_152862 | JGI IMG/M metagenome (GOLD analysis project Ga0206829, IMG submission 152862) | Enriched cells from forest soil in Barre Woods Harvard Forest LTER site, Petersham, Massachusetts, United States -... | ecosystem: Environmental > Terrestrial > Soil > Temperate forest >... | reverse complement strand
GGCGGGAGTGACGATGACGGCTAAATCCACCGGCTCGGGGGCCGAGGCGATGTTGGGATAGGCTTTGAGGCCCAAAATGGTTTCGCGAACCGGATTGATCGGAAAAACTTTTCCCCCGAAAGCATTTTGAGTGAGGTTCATCAGCATGGACCGGCCCACCGAACCTTCTTTTTCCGTCGCGCCGATAACCGCTACGGTTTTGGGGTGAAAAAAGAATTCCAAAGGATTGAAATGGCTTTTTAGATAGTCGTTGGATCGGTCAAATACTTTAGTGGGGTCGCCTATCATTTGCTTTTCCTTTTGATGAAGATCGATGGCTTATTCTAATTCATTTGGAGATCAAAAATATGATCCCTGTCATAGGTAGTTGGGAGACGGTGGTATTCTTTTAAATGATTTTTGTACAGAAAGATGATTGAAATCATAAATGAGTTGGTTGGGAAGATTTATATTCACATCAGGAAGTGGTTCAACGTGAGACGCCCCGAGGGTGTCCGAAACGAGCGAAAAAGAAAAGAACCGCCGGTTGTTTTATCAGAGGTAGATAATATGAAGGGGTATTAGGAGGTATTCGTTCGGTTGCGAAAGGGATGAGATGAAGGGTCAATTCGCTCAAAGACGCCCATAGGGCGCCAAAGCGCAGGTGTTGAACGAAAGAACCTTCAGGGCCCCGGAGAAGATTTTCCGGGGCTTTTTTTTATTTTTGCCCATTTATCTTCCGGAATTTTCAAAATCATAGGTTATTCGCCATTTCAACCAATTAATAACGAATCGGGCTTTGTTTTCCTTGGGCTTATCGTGATTAAAAGTATAGAATTTTTCATCTCCCAGGAGGTTTGAGGTGAAAAAAAGCAGGAAAGTTTCTAAATCCGTCCCCACCAAGAAAACCAAGGCCGTTCCCAAACTCAAACAACTTAAAACAGCCGAGGATCAGGTAACTCGTTTCCGCGCCATTCTGGAAGCCGCGCCCGATTCCATGATTATTGTGGGCAAAGACGGCAAAATCATTCTGGTGAACGCCCAAACCCTGGTGCTTTTTGGTTATCAAAGGGAAGAACTTATCGGCCAACGGATTGAAATATTGATTCCCGAGCGGTTTAGACCGGGCCATCCGGAAAAACGGAATGGTTACTCTCATTCTCCCAAAACCCGGCCCATGGGCGCGGGACTGGACCTTTACGCTTTACGCAAAGACGGTACCGAATTTCCGGCGGAGATTAGTTTGAGCCCGATGGAAACAGCTGAGGGGACTTTTGTGACCGCCGCGATCCGGGATATTTCGGAACGAAAGCGGCAGTTGGAAGATCAAAACCGCCGCATGCAGGAAGCGAACCGGCTTAAGAGCGAATTTTTAGCGAATATGTCCCATGAGCTTCGCACGCCCTTGAACGCCATCATTGGTTTTTCCGAACTGATGTATCACGAAAAGGTGGGGCCTCTTTCGCCTGACCATAAAGAATACCTGGGCGATATCCTCACCAGCGCCAGACATCTGCTGCAATTGATTAACGATGTGCTCGACATTACCAAAGTTGAAGCGGGCAAAATGGAATTCCGCCTCGAAGTCATTGATCTAACCAAGGTGGCGGGCGAAGTGAAAGATATTTTGCGAGGATTAGCCGCGGCCAAAAAAATTAAGATTGATATTGAGATCGATGGGTCGCTTCCTCAAGTGGTTTTGGATAGTTCGAAACTGAAGCAGGTGCTCTACAACTACGCGTCCAACGCCATTAAGTTTTCGCCCGAAGAAGGACGGATCATGATTCGGTTTAAGCCCGAGGGAAGTTATCAGTTCCGCCTGGAGGTTGAGGATAAGGGTATCGGCATTGATCCCAATGATATCCATAAACTCTTCATCGAATTTCAGCAATTGGACGCGGGTTCGGCCAAGAAATACGCGGGGACGGGTTTGGGTCTGGCGCTGACCAAGCGAATCGTGGAAGCCCAGGGCGGCACGGTGGGTGTGAAAAGTGATTTTGGAAAAGGAAGTTTATTCTTCGCCATACTCCCCCTGGAAATGAAGGTGGATTCTCATGGCCGGTAATTACATTTTGATCGTGGATGATAATCCCATCAATTTGAAATTAGCCAAGGTGTTGTTGGTTAAAGAAGGTTATATAGTGAAAACCGCGCCGGACGCGGAAGAAGCTTTGAAAATGATCGAGGAGTCTAGACCCCGGTTGATTCTGATGGATATTCAATTGCCCGGTATGGACGGTTTGGAGCTGACAAGACGTTTAAAAAGCTCGCCGGAGACTAAGAATATTATTATTCTGGCCTTAACCGCCTACGCGATGAAGGGTGACGATGAAAAAGCCGCGGCGGCGGGGTGTGACGGTTATATTACCAAGCCCATTGATACCCAGGCTTTTCCCGGGGTTATCGCGGAAATAATGAAGCCCAAGTGATTTTGGATAAGGACCTATGAAAACTCTATTGGTCGTGGACGACGATGCCATCGAGCGCAAACTGCTCCAAACTCTCCTGGGTAAAGTGGGGGGCTACCACATCGTAACCGCCGAAGACGGCGCGACCGCCATCGCCCAAGCCGCGAAGGTTTCTCCCCAAACCGTTATTTTGGACATGAACCTTCCCGACATGAACGGCCTGGAGATTCTTCAAAAGCTGAAAACATCCCATCCCCAGGTTCCGGTCATCATGCTCACGGGTGTGACGGATTTACAGACGGCGGTTAAAGCCATTCAGCAGGGCGCCCACAACTATCTGACCAAACCCTTCGAAAACGACCAGTTGATGATCGCGGTTCAGAACGCGGTTGAGAAAAATGAACTTCTCGCCGAAATGAAACAATTGCGCCAAAAAGCGGGCAACAGCCCCGCTTTGGGACGGATTTTGGGAAAAAGTAAGGCGGTTCAGGAACTGATCGGTCAAATCCAGAAGGTCGCGGATTCCCAACTAACTGTTCTGATTCAGGGCGAAACGGGGACGGGCAAGGAATTGGCGGCCAGGGCATTGCATGAAGAAAGCGGCAGGCGGGATCATCCCTTCGTGGCGATCGACTGCGGCGCCATCGCGGAAAACCTTTTGGAGTCCGAACTGTTTGGGCACGAAAAGGGCGCCTTTAGCGGAGCGGACCGAAAAAAAGAGGGGCAATTGGTGCTCGCCCATGGCGGTACCCTTTTTCTGGATGAAGTGGGCAATTTGCCCCTGGGACTTCAATCCAAACTGCTGAGGGTTTTGCAGGAACGCCAGGTGAGGCCTGTGGGGGCCAACCACTCCCAGTCCATCGACGTGCGGTTTATCGCCGCCACCAACGCGCCGTTGGAAGAAGAAGCCAAGGCGGGAAAATTCAGGCAGGATCTCTACTATCGGCTTGCCGAATTCACGATTCAACTGCCGGCGTTAAAGGCAAGGCCCGGAGATGTTTTGATTCTGGCCAAGCGGTTTCGGGAAGAAGCCTGTGTGGAGTTGAAACGGACCGTGAGTTCCATCTCCAAAGAAGCGGCTGAACTGCTTTCGTCCCATGACTGGCCGGGCAATATCCGCGAACTGCGCAATGTGATCCGCCAGGCGGTTTTGCTGACGCCGGATTTTGAGATTCACGCGGATCAGATTAAGCATCTGCTTAAATCTTCCAAAAAAGCCGAAAGGCCTTCACTGGTAGAAGTGACGATTCCGGAGGGGTGGTCCTTTAAGAAAATTGTGTCCAACGCGGTGGAAGAGGCGGAAAAACAGGCCATCCACCACGCGCTCCGCTCCACCCAGGGCAATAAGACCCAGGCGGCCAAGGTCCTCAAAATCGATTACAAAACCCTTTACCTCAAATTCAAAAAGTACGGGCTCTAGCCCGGATTAAAGCCGATCCGCCTTTATTTCTCCTTCAAATAATTCATTTCATGTTGGCATGAAAACCATGGCATTTTTGCCATGGTTTTGCCTGTCCGGATTTTTATCCCCCAAAATGGGCCTTTTCCAGCCTATTGAGTTGGCACCGTAGTTGCACAATTACAACCATGAGATGGCTAATTCAAAGACCGGGAGGGTTCCATGTTGGGAAACGTGAAAAATTGCCGGAGTTTTTATCCAAAGATTGAAAAAAGATTCGTTTCGTTCTCAGACGTTTTTAAAAATATTCCGGCTCCACCCGATCCGGTTAACCCGCTATTTTGGGCGGCCCACCAGGCCGTTTCGGGGATTCGAAAGGCGCCCGTTCGCATTTCAAACATGAGTCTGTTGAACGCCGGACCCGCATTATCTGCGAGATAGTTTGTTCGAAAAATCAGGAGAAAAACGGACAGGGGATGTCGGTCGAAACGGGACGCCGGTAGTTCGAAAGGGTTTTTAAAAATATTTTACAGGGAATCGCCATGAACAAATCAAATGAACTCAAACCACAATTTAAGAAAGAAGAGCCAATCGGTTATCTGGAAGATGATTGGGTGAATTCTTTAAGCAGTTCCCCGGAATATTTCAAAAAATTAATTGATCTGGTGCCCATCGCCTTGATGGTGGTACGCGACGGATTGATCCTCTACGCTAATCAGGCCTATGTCCGCTTAATGGGTTTTGAAAAAGCGAATGAACTGCTGGGTCATGAGGCCTTGGAACTGTACCCGTCCGAGTATCATCTTGAAATTAAAAACCGAATAAAAAACATATACCAGAATAGAGAGGTCTATAACCCCCCCATGGAACTTCAAGCCATTCGTCGAAACGGCGAAAAGTTCTTTGTTGAGGCGGAATCCGTGGCCGTAATTTATCGGGGCGAGCCGGCCCACACGATTATTATCCGCGACATTTCCCTCAGAAAAAAAGTGCAGGAAGAACTTCGGAAATCCGAGGAGAATTTTCAAAACATTATCCGGGAAATGCAGGACGGGGTTTTGATTACCAATGGAAATCAGATACTCTTCGCCAATTATAGTTTAGCCCAGATGCTGGGCTACTCCTTTCCGTCGGAACTTGAGGAAGTTTCGACATCCGATTTGGTCCATCCGGATTATCGGGCGGCCAGCAGGGAAAGAGTGGAGAAGGTGATGAATGGCGGTGGAGCGACCGAACACGCGAAATTCAAGTTATTGGGGAAAAACGGGAAAATTGTGGATGTGGAATCATCCTGCGTCTCAGTTCTGTTCAATGGGATGAAAGTTTTAATGGCGGTCATGCGGGACATCACGATTCAAAACCAAATGGAACGTCAGGCTACTCTGAACGACAAGCTGGCTACAGTGGGAACCTTGGCGGCGGGCGTTGCCCACGAAGTGAATAATCCCTTGACCTATGTTTTGGGCAACCTGTCATTTTTGAAGGAACAACTGGACGAGATGAGGGTCCATACCCGGCAAAAAAACCCTTTGGATACGGAGAACCAGAATTTACTGACTGAAATGGGAGATGAGGTGTCTGACTGCATCCGGGGCGGCGAAAGAATCAGGGACATCGTGAAGGATTTGAAAGCTTTTGTGAGAACCAATGAGGATGAAGTGGTCAAAGTCAATATCAATCAAATGGTCGAATCGGCGCTTAACATGACTTACCACGTGTTCAAGCAAAAAGCCCGTCTCGAAAAGGATCTGGCGGCGGACCTTCCCTTTTTGATGGTCCATCCGGGGAAAATCCAGCAAGTTTTTATCAATCTGATCATTAACGCCGCTCAAGCCATTGAGGGGAATAGCCCCGAAAGAAACAAAATTCGAATCCGGACGGGAAGGTTAAACAATAATCTGTTCGTGGAGTTTACGGATACGGGCAAGGGAATACCGGACGACATTCTGCCCCGTATTTTTGACCCTTTTTTTACGACTAAACCGATCGGCGTCGGAACGGGCCTGGGTCTTTCGGTTTGCAACGAAATATTGCGGCACCATCAGGGAAGCCTGGAGGTCCAAAGCCGGTTAGGCGAGGGAACTACTTTTACGGTTTATCTGCCTCTCCATCATGAACATCAGGACAAGGCGGCGGAGCCGCCGGTTCACGCGGGTGCTCTCCAGGGCAGGGTGCTGGTTGTGGATGACGAGCCGGGAAACCTGGAAGTCATCTGCCGTTCGCTGAATAAGAAGCACGAGGTTTTGAAGGCCCTTTCGGGAGAAGAAGCCATGGAGATTTTGAAAAAAGAAGGAGATCGTGTGGATGCCATTGTGAGCGACGTGAACATGCCGGGTATGACGGGGAGCACCTTTTATAGAATTGTGGCTAAAACATACCCCGGATTGGAAAAAAGATTTGTCTTTATGACGGGAGGTGTTTTTTCAGAGGAGACCAGGAGTTTTCTGAAGAGTCTTCCCAATATTTGTTTAGAAAAGCCATTCAAGTTTGAGGATTTATTGAACGCGGTTGCCCAATGCGGGCAAACCGTCAAAGAAGATTGAGGATTTATGAAAACGTCCGGTAATTTGAGCACGGTATTCATTTTCAAAACACATAGTTTTCCATTTAACAGGTTGGCCATGAGTGTTATTGGCATGGGAACCATGGCAACAATGCCAAGGTTCCCAAAGGGCGTCTTCAAATCCCTCTAAAAGACCTGTTTTCCAGTGTTATTCGTTGGTATCGCAATTGCTCTAAATAACTAGAACATTTGAGTTTTCTAAAAGTCAGGAGCCCAGGCCATGTTGAACGAACCCATTCTTATCATTGACGACAATCCATTAAATCTAAAGCTGATGAAGCGGCTCTTGGAAGCGGAACAATATCAGCCGTTAACCGCGAAAAACGCCGAAGAAACCTTGCTGTTGTTGGAGCGGTTTCATCCCCGGCTGATTCTCATCGATTTCCAGATGCCGGACCTGGATGGGGTGGAATTAACCAAGAAGATCCGGTCAAACCCTAAAAACCAGGATGTGATCATCGTCATGGTGACATCGTACGATCAAAAGGGAGAAGAGGAAAAGGCGAGAGCGGCAGGGTGTAATGATTACATCATGAAGCCGATTGATACACAGGCTCTCTCTGGTTTGGTTGCTGAATTACTTCAACGAAAAAATTCTTAGTCTTGCCGAATTGGAGATGAAACAGGAGGATTTATGAAAATAAAGAAAAACCGGGAGGAAAATATGATCGCTTTAAAATCCAAAGAACTGATGCCGAAAATAGTTTCTAAAACGAAGGGTTTTGTGGCCGCAATGGACATCTTTAAAAAACTTCCTCCGGTGCGCCTGGCCGAAGTAGAAAAAAAGATGGTGGAGAAAAAGTACAAAAAAGGCGAAGTAATTCATCTGGAGGGAGACCCGGCGGAGTATGTGTGGTTCGTCAAGGAAGGCCATGTGAAGGCCATGGTCTATACACCCAACGGACGGTCAATAAACCTTTGCGTGGTGGGAAGCCAAGGCATGTTCGGAAGCTGCTGCAGTTTGAGCGGCGGGGATTACCCCTGCCAGGGTGTGGCCGAAACCGACACAGTGGTTTACTCTTTTCCGATGAAAAATTTTCTGGAGCTGTTGGACCAATATCCCGAAATGTCGAGGTCGGTGGTGGAAATGGTTTCCAAACGGCTTCGTTATTCCAAAGAAACCCAATTGTTTGAGCAGGAGAGCGTTGAAAAGCGGATTCTGCATGTGTTGATTAATATGGTGGAAGAGTTCGGCGCGACGGTTCCCCTGACCCGCAGGGAAATCGCCGAAATGGCGGGGACCACCGTGGAAACCTGTATTCGGACCTTTTCGGTGCTTGAAAACGAAGGCTTTCTATCCACCGAGCGGGGGAAAATCACGATTGTAAATAAAGAAGCGCTCGCTGACAGGATGGAAGAAATTTAAAGTTTCAGTTTGTTTAGACAGAGATGAAGGCGGCGAAATGACACAACTTCAGATTTACACGACGGATGATTGGAAAAACGAAGTTTTACGGGAGAAGGGTCTTGTCTTGGTGGATTTTCAGGCGCCATGGTGCACATCGGCGCTGCTTCAGTACGACGGGTTGATGAAGCTCGCGAACGAAATGAAAGGCAAAGCCAAAATGTTTTATTTGGATATTTCTCAACTCATGTCGATTGCCTTGACTTATCGGCTGATCGACTTTCCAACCCTGTCGCTTTTAAAAAAAGGCGAGATATTAAAGTCCTGCATTGGTATCAACCGGATAGGTGAAATGAGAGTCGCTCTGGAAGAGGTTCTGTTGACCCGCGATAAGTAATGTTTTTTTGTGAACCGTTTTTTTGATTCGGAAAGTTTTAAATGTTCATTCCCAAGTCCATCATTTGCCTGAAGACCTATTCCTGGAAACAATTGAACGCCGATTTAGCGGCGGGTCTCATTGTGGGATTGGTGGCGCTGCCTTTAGCCATGGCTTTTTCGATCGCCTCGGGGTTGCCGCCCGAAAGGGGCCTTTATACCGCGGTAGTGGCGGGGTTTCTTATTTCCGCCCTGGGCGGCAGCCGGGTGTCCATCGGCGGGCCGACCGGCGCTTTTGTGGTGATTGTGGGGGGGATCACCGCGAAGTTTGGTTATGACGGTTTGGCGATTGCCACCGGTATGGCGGGTCTCATCTTAATTTTGATGGGGCTGATGAGACTGGGAACCTATATTAAATTTATTCCCTATCCTGTCATTACGGGGTTTACCACGGGCATTGCGGTGATCATTTTTTCGACCCAGGTGAAGGATTTTCTGGGTTTGGCAATGGTTTCGGTTCCTTCCGATTTTTTGGAAAAGTGGGCGGCCTATTTTCAAAACCTTTCCTCGGTGAACGGTTACGCTTTGGGAATCGGCCTTTTTACTATCGTGCTCATCAGCTTTTGGCCCAAGGGTTGGAAAATACCCGGGACGATTACTGCCTTGATTTTGGTTTCAACTGCGGCTTATTTTGCGCATTGGCCCGTAGAAACGATTGGCAGCCGTTTTGGGGGAATTCCGCAGGGATTGCCCTTGCCGCATTTTGTGCTGGGTTCCTGGACTCAGATGAAACTGCTTTTACCTTCGGCCTTTACCATAGCGATCTTGGCGGCCATTGAGTCGCTTCTTTGCGCGGTGGTGGCGGACGGGATGATCGGCGGCCACCACAAATCCAATATGGAATTGATCGCCCAGGGCATCGCCAATTGTGTGTCGCCCATGTTTGGCGGAATCCCCGCCACGGGAGCCATTGCTCGAACCGCTACCAACGTCAAAAATGGGGGCCGCACTCCCATGGCGGGAATGATTCACGCCGCGGTGCTTTTAGTGATTTTGCTCACCGCGGGGCCACTGGCGGCTCACATTCCCCTGGCGGCGTTAGCCGGCATTCTAATCGTAGTGTCCTATCACATGTCCGAATGGCGTTCGGTACGGTTTATTCTGACCGGGCCCATCAGTGACATTACGGTGCTTCTGATCACTTTTCTTTTGACGGTGTTGGTGGACTTGACCGTGGGTGTAGGGGTCGGATTGGTGTTAGCGTCATTTCTTTTTATGGGACAGATGGCTCAAATTACCAACGTGAGGGTTCTGAAGGACGCGGGTGACCACGAATTCTTAAAGGGGATTACGATTCCCCAGGATGTTGAAATTTATTCCATTCAGGGCAGTTTCTTTTTCGGAGCGGCGAACAAGCTGATGGAAGTGGAACGGAATTTTTTCAAGACGCCCCGGGTTTTGATTTTGGAGATGTCCGGTGTGCTGCTGCTGGATGCTTCGGGGTTAAAGGTTTTGGAGAATATGCTGAGCCGATGCAGGGAAAAGAAAACCCGGCTCATCCTGGCGGGGATACACGCCCAGCCCATGATGGTATTTCAAAAAGCTAATTTTTACGAAAGGTTCGGCGAGGACAACTTTAAAGGCGATTTGAGAGAAGCGCTGGCCGAATTGGGCGGTTAATCGGTAAGACGAGGCAGTTTGTCCACGATTTTTTTGAAAGCGGCCGCATCCTGAATGGTCAAATAACGATGGGCCATGGTGACCAACCCTTTTTTAATCCAAATGCGAATAACCCTGATGGATGTTTCGACGGAAGTGTTGACGATCTGGGCGATATCCAGGCGGGTCAGAGGCACGTCGAAAATTATTTTTTTACCTTCCCCATGGACCATTCCCGGGTGCCGGGCCAGGGTCAAAAGGTAATAAGCCATACGGGTTTCGACGGATTCGGAGCCGACCAGCTGGGTGAAATAAAAATCTTTGATAGTCCGGATTTTTTGATGGAGAAGCTGATGGGCAAAGCGCAGGTTGGACATAAAGTGCCTGTAAAAGTTTTTGGGGGATACGCTGAGCGCCGCCATTTCGGTGATGGCCGAGGCGGAAAAAAGGTGAATTTCCTTCTCGTCGGCTGTCAGCAACTCAAAAACATCGCCCTCCCCGAAAATGCTGAAAACCGTACGGGGTTTATGAGGGGATGTTTTATAAAATTTGGCGCATCCCCGCTGGACTAAAAAAATATCCGTCATACGACGGCCTTCCTCAAACAGGATTTCGCCTGGAGCGAAAATTTTAAGAGCGCAGAATTTTTTCAAATACCCGATTTCGTCCGCGGGCATCCCGCTAAAAAGAGCAAAGCTGGAAGCTTTCGGCACAGCGGACAGTTTGACAGGTTCGGACATGCGGATCGTTAAAGGATTCATTGGAGTTCCTGAGTGGAGATGGTTTTAAAATCAGTCTGTGGGAATGAAAAATCATTTTCTGTTTTTTGAATAAGGGAATGCCGGCAGTAGGCGTGATGAAAACACCGCGCGTTTTCGAAAAGGTGACAGGCTAAAGCCTCTTGGAGAATCAGTTTTATTTTCTTTTCTTTGAAAGAAGCCTCCGGAAATTTTTCGAAAAGCGCCGATATCATTTGTTGAACCGCCGTGGCGAGATTGGCGCCGCTTCGGAATAAATAACGCTTCACCGGCGCGTTGACCACCCCCTCTTCAAAGCGGTCATCACTTTTGTTTTCCGCCGCGGGCTGGAGGCCTATGTCACAGTTTGGATGAATGTCGCAAAGACTCCGCTTGACTAAAAATGACGACAGCCCTTGGACCAGGGCTTTACGGATCAAACGTTGGCGCTGACTGATGGACAGGACTTCATGGGAAAGTTCCGGTATCTGATAAAGGCAGATTTCCAGAAGGTTGGCGGTTTGATTGAGCCATGAGCTGATAGGTGAGGTCTTTAAAAAACGTAATTGATAAACCATAACCCCTCCTCGAAAGCTTTATCTAACCTCAAGATAAAATGGAATAGGGAAACTCTTTATGACAGGCCTCATAAAAGGAAAAAATGGCGGAAGTTAAAGTGATGTTCAAGATGGAGGTATTTGTTTCGGCCAGGATGAGTGTTTCCCCGACTATCTATCAGCTGAAATCACGCCGTTTTGTTCAGGGCAAGACGGCGCTTATTTGCTATGGATTTTCTTCTAATGACAAATAGAAGCGGTCAGAGTTTATTAAAAATGAAATTGGGTTAAATATTTATTAAATCGGGGGTGAGGCGATTGGAACAAAAAAATGGGGCTCGGAGCGGCAACTTTGAAAAAAAGGTAAGTCTTTATCCCGATGAGAAGATTAACTGGATTGGGAGTGCCGGTTTTCTTCTGGTTCACGCGGCCGGTTTATTGGCCTTCCTAACAGGAGTGAGCTGGGCCGCTCTGGCTATGTGTTTTTTCATGTACGGACTGCGCATGTTCGCCGTTACCGGCGGTTACCACCGCTACTTTTCCCACCGCAGTTATAAAACCAGCCGTTGGTTCCAATTCGTATTGGCTTTTTTAGCCTGTTCCTCAGGACAAAAGGGCGTCTTGTGGTGGGCCGCTCACCACCGTCATCACCATAAGTATTCGGATAAACCGCAGGATATCCATTCTCCCGTATTGCGGGGCTTTTGGTGGTCCCATGTGGGTTGGGTTTTGTGTAAAAAGTACAACCGTACCCGCGAAGAAAACGTGAAAGATCTTCTGCTTTATCCCGAGCTTCGCTGGCTGAACCGCAACGATGGCGTGGCGCCTTTTACCCTGGCGGCGGCGATTTTCGGGTTTGGTGAACTGTTAAGAATTTACGCGCCGGGCTTGCACACCAACGGATTACAAATGATTGCCTGGGGATTTTTCACCAGCACTTTATTGCTCTATCACGGGACCTTTTTTATCAACTCGCTGACCCATATGATTGGCCGCCAGAGGTTTAATACGGGCGACCACAGCAAGAACAGTTTTATTTTAGCCATCATCACCCTGGGTGAAGGCTGGCATAACAATCATCACCGTTATCCCTACGCGGAATCCCAGGGAATCTATTGGTGGGAACTGGACATCACCCACGGCATTTTAATGACCCTGTCCTGGACAGGACTGATTTGGGATCTGCAAAAACACCCGCCGGAAGTTTTTCAAAAGAAAGCGCATTTTTAAACCGTGTGGGATAGTATTTAGCGGGCTTTCTGTGGTTTTTCCCCAGATGGTTTTTCTGCAAACCAGTCTTTGAGGTTGTCGCAAATGGGGCAGAGGCGTGTCAATTCATTCTCTTGCGCCAATTGATCCATTGTTTTTTGATCGAGTTTGGCTTTGGGATCGGCTTTTCCTTTTTGTGTTTTACTTTCAATCATGATTTTCCTCCTAACGGAATTTTTAGTCCCGCGTTTCTCTCAAACTATCCATTACCTCTTCTTCGGCATCGAGCCAGTCTTTTTCAGCGTTAGCGGGCTGCAGCGTCCGATGAATCCATTTGTAATAGGCCGCTTCCTCAATCTGCTTTTTGAGGTCGATGGAAAAAGCGTTGGGAACGGGAATGGTTATGTCATTTTTTTGGTTTTTCATAGGTCTCCTTTTCAGTATTTCTTAATTTCGCTAAAAACTTTTTTCCTTTTGCTATAGTCTAGAACCAGCTTCTTTTCCGCTTGTATGACAGGGATCATGGTTTCAACGATTGATAGGCATTTAAAAAACGTGAATTGAGCTGAAAAATGAAAAAATCAATCACTTTCGCCTTATTGGGGTTTGGTTTGGGGTCTTGCGCGCCCTTGGGCGCTTTTCTGTTACTTTGGCGGCAAGTCCAATTCACTTCGGCACTGAATGATTTTTTCACCCTCGAATGGAATCAGTATCATTTTTTCTATGAATATATGCTGGTGGGCACCAGCGTGGTTTTTGCTTTTTTTGGCTATTTTCTGGGCAACGATGTGGATAAAATTCAGTCCAAAAATCGCCGTCTTCTGGTGGAAAGCCAAACCGATCCGCTGACCGGTTTGGGCAACCACCGCTATCTGCATGAGGCTTTTCATCATCAATACCAGAAGCGCAAATCAGATTCGGAACCCATTTCCTGCCTGATGATGGATCTGGATTTCTTTAAAAAGGTGAACGATACCTTCGGTCATCCCTTCGGCGATGAGGTTTTGAGGGTGTTTGCCCATGTGATCAAAAAGACGATAAGACCCGGCGATATCGCGGCCCGTTATGGCGGAGAAGAATTCGTGTGTATTCTTCCGAATTGCAATAAAGGGGAAGCGATTAAAGTTGCGGAACGGGTAAGGGAAACCATGGAGAATCACACCATTTCTTTCAAGAAAACACCGGTAAAGATTACGGTCAGTGTGGGGGCGGCAACAGAGGCCGGTATTTCCGCTAATTATCACGAACTCGTTCGATTAGCGGATAAGGCGCTTTATCAGGCGAAAGAAAGTGGAAGAAATAAAGTGGTTTCGATTTAAGTTACGATTTTCCCGATTTATTTTTTAATCAGAGAGGGTCGGTGAAATTGAAGACATTACTCATGACCGCGAAACCCGCGTGAACGCTCAGGCCGAAAAGAACCAGAGATAGACCGGCCAAAAAATATTTGGCGGTGCCTCGATCCTCCGGTTTCAATTTTTCATTCGTGATCGGCAGAACCACGTCCCATAAGAAAACGGACAAAGCCGCGTAGACCAACAAAGCGAAAATGCCGAGCAAAATAGGGTTATTCATGTTTTCTTTCTACAGTGTTCAATTTTATGGGGTGAATGAGTTTTTTCGGCTTAATCCCTGGGGCCGGCGAAATACCAAATGAGCAGTCCCAAGACCGGCAGCAAGAAGACCAAAAGGCACCACAAAAATTTGGCGCCGGGCGCTGCGGCGCTTTTGATGATCGTCAATATGGCATAGATATCCGCGCAAAAGACAAGCAAACCAAGTAGTCCTGTGATCATGTTTTTTTCTCCCGAGGTAATTTAAAAATAATTGGGTGAGGTTTTATTTTTTCGGCTGCAGCCCCAGCAGGTTCTTGCCTTTTTTGACAAGGTTTTGAACCGCGGCGCTGAATTGCTGGGCATTGCCTTTTGTTTTTTGGATTTTGCCTTCGACGAGCATTTCGGTGTCGCCGTTGGACCGTCCGACTTCTTCTTTGACTCCGCCGACGGCCGTATTGATGATGCCCGCGATCTTGTCATGATTGTGTTCCATGTTTGAGTTCACCGTTTTCTCCTTTTAGTTTTTTAAAAACAGGGCAGTCTGGTCCGGCCGGCAAACGCCGCCCAGACCCTGTACCCCTTTGGATCTGTAAACTCTGAAAAACTCGGCTAGCGCCGCCCTTTTCAGAAAAACATTCAAAGAAACCCCACGATTTCCCGCGGAAATCTCTGGGTCATGACCTCTGTTTGAAGCTAACTATTAATTTTTTAGAGGTCACAATCTTATTTAGTATCCGGAGCGCTTTGCATCATGGATGAGCCGTTATAAGAGCAGCGCATCATGTGATTTGAGCAGACGCGGTCCGCGATGAAAAAGATGAGCACGCAAAGAAGCACACCCGCGATCAAACCCTTCCCAAAACCACAGCC
>Ga0206829_10320_pt1 | contig 14765 bp, 8 predicted proteins | sample Alteio_BWOrgCont_75_FD_152862 | JGI IMG/M metagenome (GOLD analysis project Ga0206829, IMG submission 152862) | Enriched cells from forest soil in Barre Woods Harvard Forest LTER site, Petersham, Massachusetts, United States -... | ecosystem: Environmental > Terrestrial > Soil > Temperate forest >... | reverse complement strand
AAGCCAGACGACGACCAAAATACTCGGCCTTTCAAGCGTGGTAAAATTTGCGGAATATATTTCTTCTCCTGATACCCAAGGTCTCCCTCAATCACTTCCCAATCCTCCCTGCTCATGAGGTAGCACCCTGGAACTGGATTCTTTTTGTGAATCTCAGTGAGCCTTTCAAGTTTCTGCCCATGGTCGAGATTTGTGTCTTTCCCAATTTGATCAAGCAGATTTTCTCGATCATTAAACGCTTTCTCCACGGCAGCTTTTTTATCTCCATTCAACGCAAGGCATGCCTCCTTTGCGTCATTAAAATTCTTTTTCATTTCCGTTCCATCTGGATTTAAAAGTGGACTCCCAATTGCAATTTTATGCCCGAGCATCTCTCTCTCCCAGGTGATGCCCATTTCTTTTGCTACATGCTTTCCGAAATTCTTCTCAAGCATCTCAAAGCTCACCCGGTGGTAAGTGACACTATCCTTTCCAATCGGGTGCGCTTGATCACCGTCAAATGGCATTCCTGCGTTGATATAGGCTAGTCGAAAGGCCTCATCCGTTGCAGCGTCCCCTTGGGGAGCTTTCTTTTTAAGGCGATCTGCGAATTCCTTTAACTCCTGCGACTTTGGGCCCGCAAGGGTCAGCGCCTTTTCATAGGCTAGAATCTTTCCGTCCGTGCCAGAAAGTGGCAGCAGGTAGAGCTTTGAAGAAACTTCGGAACCCTTTTTCATTTGATGAGGTAGCTCCATCATCACTCGATCCCAGTTTCGCTCATTCAAAAGCCAGTTAAGAGCCCTTGAGCCCTGAGCTGGAAATGAAGGGATCCGCTTTGCGATTTCAACTCCAAGCCTATCTTTCCAGTTATTCTTTCCCTTGTGAATTTCGCTGAGTGAGAAGTGACCGCCTCCAAAATGCCAGGTAAAGCTATCCTTCCCATTGACACTTAGAGTGATGTCAGTCCCGGTGTCAGGGAGATCTTCCTGAGTGACTTTCTTAGGATGGCTCCAATCTAGTTCGAATCCTTCTCTTGAGAGAGCTTTGCAGAGGGCATCTAGCTTTTCTTTTCTTTTGCGTCCTTTTGCAAGTGGACTCTCCTCTTCCTTGCCATGGAATAGAAGGCTATCCAGGACAGCTATCATATTATCAATGCCAGCGTTTATCTCGCATTGATCGCCACCTTTTATGTAATTGACCCCCTTGTGTCCAGATGCAACCTTCTGGCTCCAATCATTCCTTGCTTCATTAGAGGTGGCCTTCGCTGGATCTGGATGCTTGTGGTAGTACTCTTTTAGGCCCTTTAGAATATGCATATTGGGGTTATGGGTAACTAGCGTGTCAAGGATGCTAGGATCAAATTTTCCATCCTTAAAGAGAGCAATGTTGAGAAGGTTTCTAAGACTCGTCTCACCGCAATCGGAATAGGTAGAAGGATTCGCGTCTTTTAGGCTCTCGTGAGCTGCTGACCCATAGAAAATAATGGGTGGGAATTCTTGGTTTGTCACCTTATCCTGCGAAGCATAAAAAGCCATTTTCTCAGGATACTTAAGCATTTCTTCTGCTGCTTGCTCAGGGTGATTAGTAAGGTAGATTAGGTCAAAGTCGTATGGCCTATATTTCTGAAGAAGGAATAATTGCTTTGCCCGGGGGTCAGCAAGAATGTCGGTGCGAGCAATAGCCCCCGCGTTTTCCTTGTGCATGCCAGAGCTAAGCTTGATAAGGTCTTCCTTCCCGTTTCCCTTCTTCCAGAAGAAGGCCAGGAGAGTCTGCTCAACCAAGTGAGCTGGATAGATTTGACTTGGAGTCTCCTTGAGGGCCGCCACAATCAAGGCCGCAAGTTCCTTATAGTCTTTCTCACGGCCAACTCCAGTCCTTTTAGCCTGATCTGGGGGTGAGGATCTACTACTTCCGCTTGAGCTCGGGCTAGAGCTTCGATCAGATGGGTTCCCAATCACTTCCTCACATTGGGCAATCTGCCCTTCAATTCCCACTGCACTAGAAACCGCCGCCTCACAACCTCCTTGAAGGTGCTTCTTTTTCTTGCTTACTTCGAACCTTTCAGGGTTGAGAGCCTGGAAGAGAATATTCTTGAGATCCTCTGCAAGCTTGTCTTCATTGGCCTTGGTCTTTAAATCGCCCTCTTTAAGTAAGGAAAGTCTTCCTATAATCCTGCCGATCATCTCAGGGGTGAGGTGCGAAACAATGTCAGATGGAATTTGATTAGCAACGAAGTTCTGACCATCTTGGGAGGGAAAGAATCGTTGGATGAGCTCGGATACGGCGTCCTGAGGGCAGTCCTTATTCTCTCTTAAGATTCGCCCAACATCCCCATCCAAACACCCAAAGCCCTTTTTAAGAAGCTTACCCTTGGGAGATCTCTCATCCTTAATCTCAGGGCCATAGTTGCCGTAGAAGCGCATGTTCTCAAGCACCTTAGTTCCCAGAAGGGTGAATCCATTCACAGGGGATAGGTGCTTGTAGTCGGTTGAGACGATATCATCCACCCCTTTTAGGTCGTGGTGGCTGATATCTGCAAAGCTTGGGGAAATATTTAGACCAAAAACTATGGGATAGGCTAACCCAAGGAGGTGGCATCTGTTGATCATTCCTCTATTTTAGATGAAATAATTCGGTTTCAAATCTTTTAAATCAGTTTCTACTTCCCATCGCATACCCTAGCGAAAAGACATCCCGCCAAGATCTTATGGACAGTTATTACCTGACTTTAAAAGTCCGAGTAGAATTATTACGAAATTTTTTGACTCGACCACTTGGAAAGGCCCCTAGAACTGGGGTTTATTATGGCCGGGAACCCCTGGGCGCGTTGAGAGCAGAGATGCTGGCCGGGGGAGTGTTTTGCATAGGATAGATTTATTATACTTATCTATTACTTCCGCTGTCGGAAGTGAAAAAAATGATGGAAGCTCTCATTTTTTGCTTGTGACCATGATGTGGATTGGATTCTTAAATTCTATTGTCCTTCTTGAGTCTGGCCTAATGACTGGTTGAGATGCGATAGAATACCCTGCATTGGTGGGAAAAAATATTGAATGTACCCGTGGGTTATCAATTTTATTGATGCGCATAAAGGTCAATTGTGCGCTTAAAATTTTGCTGAAAAACCTGTGTTATAGGTACTCTTAGATATGAACGACAATGAAATATTATTTGAAGGTATAGAAGTCAAAAAACTCACAGATCAACAGCTTCATCACACGATGGTACGCACTTCTCAAAAGGAGCGAGAAATCACCGCGCTGATGATTAGCATGACTGCTGAGGCTGCAAAGCGGAGATTCTATCTCGACCTGGGGTTTGGAACACTCTTTGACTATATGACATTGGGATTGCACTATAGTGCAGCAGCGGCACAGCGAAGAATCAGTGCTGCTCGGATTACAGAGGAAGTTCCCGAAGTAAAAGCTCAGATTTTAGATGGAAGTCTGACTCTTTCTGCTCTGTCGCAAGCGGAGAAATTTTTCAGAAATGAACAAAAGAATGACCATACGCTCAACTTAAATGAGAAGAAAATCGTTCTGCAGCAACTAAAAAATAAGAGTTCAAGAGAAGCTGAGAAGACGTTACTGCAGATGTCCTCTGCTCCTGAACAACTTCAGCCTGAAAAAATAAAACCCTTAAGCGCTGAGTTTACTCAGATCACGCTCAATGCCAGCTCAGAGTTTATGATCCTTCTGGAGGAGTCCCGTGGATTGCTCGGGCATCAAATGCCAGGCGCTTCGATTGCGGAAGTCTTAGCTGAGATGATGAAGCTGGGCTTGAATGAACTGAAAAGGAAAAAGTTTAAAATGAAGGCCACGACCGAACCGGTTTACGAAGCCAAGGCGAAAAAAATAGAAGTTGAAGCAAAGGTAGAATCAAAAATCGAAATAGAATCAAAAGTAGAATCAAAAGTAGAATCAAAAGTAGAATCAAAAGTAGAAACGGAAGTAGAAACGGAAGTAGAAGTAGTAACGGAAGCTGGAGCTAGAACGGCAAGTGCAAGTGCAAGTGCAAGTGCAACTGGAAAAATAGAACCTACTTTCCACGTCGGAAGTAAAGTCACTTCCGCGGTTTCTCGTAATTCTGAATATATCCCCAATGAAGTGAAAAGAGTCGTCTATCAAAGAGATCGAGGTCGCTGCGTCGTTCCCAATCCCAGGACGGGCAAACCTTGCGGGAATAAGCGATTTCTTGAGTACGATCATTTTCCGATCCCGCGAGCCAAAGGGGGGCCTTCGACGGTAGCGAATATAAGACTTAGCTGTGTCGGCTGCAACCGACTGCACGCGGTGCAATCTTACGGACGGGACCATGTTTTAAAACATATGGAATCACCTGGGAGTCAGTTCGGCAGGTAGAGGTTTGCACACTAGAGGTCAATCGGTTGAACTCCATCCTTTGCAAAGCATTCCCCTGGCCAGCTCGTCTCCCTTGTTCAATGGATTTTAAATAAAAGGAGATTTATCTCCTTCTTTTCCCCACCCCCTGGCCTCGTTCACGGTACGGCGAAGCCGGCGTGCGCAGGATGCGCACGAGTGAACGAGGAACAACCATGGATGGGCGTTAGCCAAAGGAGCTGGATCGTCGTGTCATGCTCGAATTATTAAGTCGCGCAGGAAGGTCCGTGGTAGGTTCAGCTCTCATAAACATCCCTCATGAATCCCAAAGAAAATCCCGATAAAGAAAAATAGGGCTAGTCTGTTGGACTATCTTAGTCAGGAGTAGAGAACCAATGAAACATCCACTTTTATTCCCAGGGCTGATTTTCATGGTCTCCCTCCATTCAACAGGCTGCAGCACTCCCCCAATCCATGCATCCCTAATCTCTGCGGAGAAAACCGTTTGGATTGAAGAGGCCAATGGCGCGGGATTGCACTATTGCGTGTCCAGCAATGAGAACGGAAGGACAGATCCTACCTGCTATCCTGCCAAACGAGGCACTGTAACTCAAAATATCTCTCCAGCACCAGGCAAGGAGACCCTGCAAGACCCACAAGGTAGGAACCCCAGCTCCGGGGGCTTAGAAGAGAGTAAGACGATGATCAAAATCCCGGCTCATTAACCCCCTTTCGGTAGTTTAAATACCCACAGTAGAATTTACCCGTTCAAATCCCCGCGAATTCTGGTAAGGTCGGCGAATGACACACTGCAAAGCCAGTCCAGCCCTAGGCGGCCTACTCTTCGTCTTGGCGTTATTTTCGTCAGTTCAAGCTTGGAGCGCTCCTAATTCAGATACAAGGCCTGGATTTCGCAATGTTTTTATCGGCGGTTCCTACTTTTCCCAGGACGCCAACGGTAACTCGGCTCCTCAATATTTGAAGCTAGGTTTACGAAAGTGCACGTGCTCATCCCAAACCGTCCCCCGCCTCCCGCAGCTCAATACTCGATTTCATACTGCCCTCACAGCGCAAGGTCCTTCTCCTCAAGCTAATCGGACCTTTTGTCCTTGTTGGTCGGACTTTCGGCAGGAAGACCAACCCGCTCCTCTAGGCGATCCCAGGGTGTTCACAAGTCTGGTTGACCTTTTCTCCCAACCGATCCTAGGTGTCACTACAAGCTGGAATAAAGTAAGTGGAGAACCCTCCATCATTATTCCTACGCCGGACGAGCTCTTTAAGGTCCTGAAAGACCTCAACATTGCGCATGTAGAAATTGTTCCAGGTGGGACGTTTATTAATGGCGATTCTTATCTGAGACTCTTAGCCCAGGGCAAGATTCCTGTGGGCGGTATTTCAAAGGGGAACTACCGAGTCTATTTCCACGATTTATTCAATCACGTGCCCCTTTGGGTCTTTTTTCCTGAAGCCTTGCGGAATGAAATCTCACGGCGAGCTCAGAAACTCTTGGATACCTTCGATTTACTTTCAAAGTCCCATTCAGACTCAAAACCACACTTGCACTGGATTCGAATTTTGAAAAATACAGCCGGCCAGCTATTTGATGTCGAAATGGGTTCGCTGAACTCCAGAGTTTTTAACCCAAAAGGACCGCTGCTTAAAGGATCTGGACAACTGGCAACCGTCTTCCACATCAAGGAACATCTGGAAAAAGCTTTGAATTTTGGTCTAGACGGCTCTGACTGGTCCTCTAAAATATCAACTTATTCCAATGTAGATCTATTTGTTTCTAATTGGTTTGAGATGTTATCTGGCACCCTAGCAAACGATTTGCTGGACCTCGCAAACGAGGTAAGAAGCCCAAATGACCTGAATTTCATTGAAATCATCCGCACGGATCCAGAGGTCTACCGTTCATTCGAATACATGCAGGATCGGCCTTCTTCTGAAATCCGGAAAATTGCCTCCTCCCTCCTTCGCCAGGTCCAAGAAGAATTGGGGAGAGGTTCGGGTCAAGTGAACCTAACTTCAGTCCTTGATTTTGTTGAGGCGGTGCGAGCTAATATCCAAAAAACGCTTCGAGCCAACCCATGAGCATTGAATTTCAAATCCAAGGCAAAACCACCCGGGTGACCTGTTACCGGAGTCTCAACCTCCTAGCTCACGCCCAAATCGAAGATCTAGACATCGGGAGCCAATGTGGCGGACATGGCATCTGTGGCGGAGACCGAATCCTGGTTCAAACCGAGCGCAAGAACTTATCTGAACTCACTGAGGCGGAACTTCGCCTTCTCAAACCTGAAGAAATTCAAGCGGGCTACAGGCTGGCTTGTCAGTGCTGGCCCTCTGAGGATGATTTAGAGATCTCAGTGGTCAATTGCAGTACTTCTTGACGATTCTAAACAGAATGTCCAAATCAATCGGCTTTTTTACGAATCCACTCGCTTTGACGGTCTTCGCTCGATCCGAATAAGCGCTGACTATCACCACTGGAATGGTTGCTAGGATATGGTCGTCCTTTAAGGCATCCAAAAACTCCCAACCATTCATGATCGGCATCATAAGATCCAAGAGAATGAGACAGGGCCCCTGAATCGCATTGAGCAATCTCAGGGCTTCTTGCCCATTTTCAGCACTAGAAACGTTGTAGCCTTCAAACTCCAAGGCTTGCTGCAAGGACTCCCGAATATCCTTTTCATCTTCAATAATCAAAAGGCTAGGACATTTTGGATGCAGAGAATCGGGTGTTTTTGTCATAGCTCCCTCTTTGAGTGGGCTAATGATTCACCGACTGACCCGGCCTTAAAGCTAGGTCAGTCGGTCAGATTAAATTCACCCTTCTTTTGGTGCAAGTTTAGTGCTTGAGAAAAGCTCTAGCTTGACACAGACATCATCAACCGAGCAATCTTTTGCGAATATTGCATCGGATGCGGAATGGTCGAGCCTTCGTTTAATAGTGCTTGCTGATATAGAATATCCGCCCACTCCTCTTGCTGAGCCCTCGGAAGCTTAAACATCTTTTCGAAAAGAGGATGAGAAGCGTTGATTTCCAAGATCCGCTTACTCTTTGGAACCGCTTGCCCCATCGCTTCCATAATCCGCTCCATGTGGGCAGAAGCTCCCTGTGTGGACGAAACCAAACACACTGGAGATTCGGTGAGGCGATCTGAAATCTTCACTTCCTTCACATTCTCTTTCAGTGCTTCTTGGATTGTATCGATCAACGGCTTCAGGCGAGCTTCGGCTTCCTTGGACTTTTCCTGCTCGGCCTTCTTTTCTTCCTCGGTCGAAATATCGAGATTTTCTGCCATAATCGACTGAAATGGCTTTTCATCGTACTTGTTCAAGCTCGTAGCTACCCACGCATCCACATGGTCGACCATCAGGAGGACTTCATAGCCCTTAGCCCGCAACTTCTCGAGATAAGGACTTTCTTGAACCTGATTCAAGCTTTCACCCGTAATATAGTAAATAGCTTTCTGATCGGGCTTCATTCGACCGACATAGTCTTTTAAGGTCGTGAGGTTTTTGGATTCGGTAGTATGGAAGAAAACCAGGTCTTGAAGCTTGTCCGTCACTCCAGCCTCTGCTGCAATGCCTTCCTTCAACGTGGCTCCGAATTCAGACCAGAACTTCTCATAGGCGGGGCGATCCCCCTCTAAAAGCTCCTTAAGAGAGTTCAGAATCTTAGAAGTAAGAGCTTTCTTGATCCGAACAATTTGTCGGTCTTGCTGCAAGATTTCACGAGAAACGTTCAAAGAAAGATCATCACTGTCGACCATCCCTTTCACGAATCGAAGATAGGGAGGCAGCAGCTCTTCGCAGTCGCCCTTAATGAAGACTCTCTTCACATAAAGACTCAGCCCCACCTTACGATCACGGTAATCGTAATTGAAAGGTTTCTTCGACGGAATGAAGAGAATCGAAGCGAATTCCATCGTCCCTTCTGCCTTATAATGAATGGTCTTCAGGGGATCAGTCCAATCATGGCTGAGAAGTTTATAGAATTCAGAATACTCCTCTTGAGTAATCTCGGAGGGCGATCTCAACCAGAGGGCCTTCTGACTATTCAAGGTTTCATCTTCTATGACGGTCTCAGTTTTATCGTCCTTTTGAATCTCCTGCTCCACCTTCATCTTTACGGGATAGGCAACAAAGTCTGAGTACTTCTTGACGATGTCCTTTACCACCCAGGTGTCAGTAAAATCAGGAACCGTTCCTTCTTCATCCTTTTCTTTGAATTCCTTTAGGTGAAGAGTGATCGTGGTCCCTGTCCCTTGAGGCCGGGCGAGATCTTCTATTGAGTAAGTTCCGCCTCCATCTGACTCCCAGAGGACACCAGCTTGGGTGCCGGCTTTCTGGGTATGAAGGGTCACACGGTCGGCTACCATAAATGAAGAATAGAAACCCACCCCAAACTGACCAATCAGCTCTGGATTAGATTTGGCTTCTTGCTTCATCTTCAAAAAGGCCTTGGTGCCTGAGTGCGCGATCGTTCCAATATTTTGGACGACCTCCTCTCGGGTCATTCCAATACCCCCATCCGAGATCGAGAGAGTCCGCTTTGTCTTGTCGACTTCGATGCGGATCTCCAGCTGATGACCCGATGAGATCAAGGATTGATCAGTTAAGCTCTCAAACTTCAGCTTCTCTAATGCATCAGACGCGTTTGAAATCAATTCACGCAAAAAGATTTCACGATGCGAGTAAAGAGAATGAATCATCAGATCCAAAAGCTCTTTGGTTTCGGCTTGAAACGATTGTACTTGCTTCGTCATTTTTAACTACTCCTTTTTAAACTGCCCAATCGGCGTAAATTCCGGCCAATCGCGGTGTGACTAATTTTTGGTAACGACGATAAAGGTCGCCACGAGAAGGATCTCGATTGGCATGCTTTGCGAGAACCTTGAGGGTTTCACAGTAAGACAAAGCCTGGCAAAGAGTTTCAGCATGGACCATCAGTTTGTCAAAGCGTCCGGTATCCTGCCAATATTCCTTTTTAAATACTTTATTTACTTGAGAGATCGTATCTTTAAAACCAAGCTCGGAAACTTTCAGCTCTGGTTTAAAACAACGCATCACCAATGTAGCTACATGCTTTCTAAATTCATATTGAACTTTAGTGTAGCTACGGCTGAATTCTGAATCATTCATCAAAGTACCGATCGGGTGGCTGATCACGATGCTCTGAATGAACTTGGTGGGTTTTTTCATCATCGCTTTGATGAAATCCTTCATCGCCATCAAAGCCTGAATCTGTGAAGTCCCCTCATACAAGAGCGCGCCGAAGCAGTCTCGATGCAACCGCTCGACATCATACTCAGTCATGTACCCATATCCACCAAAAGCCTGAATGGCCTTTTGTGAGATCGTGGCGTTAGCTTCTGCACCATAGTACTTCACAAGAGGGGTTCTCTGTCTCACTACTCGAGTGGCTTTCTTGAGCAAGGCATCTTGTTCTTCGTTCAGGTCGCCGGTGTGGCGCTTCTTCATATCCAGACGCTGAAAGATATCAAAGTGAGAAAGCGTATCGACCATCAAAACTCGGAAAGCATCCCGTTCCGTTTCCCAATCTTCGAGGTTTCTCTTGTAGAGAGGGAGATCGGTCAAGATTTTTCCAAATTGCTTGCGGCTTTCAGCATAATTGCGGACTGCATCGATGGAGGCTTCCATCAATCCAAGACCTTGCAGCCCCACTGAGATTCGAGCTTCATTCATCAGGTGGAGCATGAGCTTGAAGCCTTCATTCTCTTTTCCGACAAGTCTTGCGCGGGTATTTTCGTAAACCACTTCGCAGGTAATCGAACCATGCATCCCCATCTTGTCTTCAATTTTTGAAATCCGATAATTGTGAACCTTTTCACCGGTTGGCTCGGTCATCCATTCCTCAGCGAAGAACATAGAGACGCCCTCTAAGCCCTGAGGCGCTCCCTGGACGCGAGCTAGGATGAAGGCCAAACCGCCTCCACCATTCGTGATGAAACACTTGGTTCCATTCAAAAGATACGTACCATCTCCCTGAGGAACTGCCGTGGTTCTCAACGAGCCCACATCTGAGCCAGAGCCCGGCTCAGTCATGCACATACTCCCGCTGATTTCCCCACGGCGAATCATGGGGAGGTATTTTTCTTGAGTTTCTGCATCACAAAAACGCTCAATCATATCGGCGATACTAGTAAAAAACCCGATTTGGGTGCTGGTAGAAACGCAGGCCTTGCAAATCTGCTCAAAAATGAGGGCTCCGATAATTGCTGGAGCACCTAACCCACCAAACTGAGAATCGATACAGACTCCATAAACATCCAGATCTTTTGCCTCTTGGTAGGTTTTCTTCAGAACATCTGTGATCTCAACTCGACCGTCGACCATCCTGCCGCCACCGACCTGGTCCAGCTCCCGTGCGCGAGAAGCCAATTTCTCGGCAGTCCACTCTCCGGTTGCGGATAGCAGATCCTCGTAAAAGGCGATCACTTCTTCCTTATCATTGAATCCTTCCGCAGTCGGAAATGAGGACTTATATAAGGGGATGATCGTGTCCCAATCGATTGCATTCTTAAATAGATAACGCCACTCACTCGAATCAGAAAAATAGTTCATGCCCCCTCTTTTAGCAAACAACTCAAAAAAATGCGCACCAGAAAAACAGTCAATTGGTTTTAAAGGCCGCTTCTTGTAGTGTAGTACCTGGTTCAAATAATGACGCTCGATGAATTCTTTCAAACTATCCAGAAAACTTGCCTGCCCGGCATCTGGTCCAAGGGAATTGGCTTAACCCGAACTCAGTCGGTCGTTCTGGACGCCCAAAAGCCCGACGAAATTACTCTGCGAGTAAAATCTCCAGAGCACCCCGTGAGCCGCCGGGTGAGCCTCTGGCCAGAAGACGAAGATTGGTACTGTGATTGTGAAGGACCGAACGATGTTTGTGCGCATGTAGCTGCAGCAGTCATCACCTTGAAAAATGCAAAGCCTGATTCTGAAGCCGCCTCCTCTCCAAAGAAGTCCAACACTGCGCAAGTGGTCTACAAATTTACACGAAAAGAGGGGCAACTCGAGTTTGAGCGCTGGATCAGCCAAAACGAAAAGGCTGAGCCCCTGGTGGAGACCTTAGTCGGCTTTGTCGGCGGGGTAAGCTCGGGTCGAATTCGCTCCCTCCCCGTCCTAGCCGCGCAGGACGATTACTCGATCGATTACCTGCTCGGCGAAAAGCGCCGTGGAATTTTCGATCGCGCTACCTTGCTTAAGCTCATCCCGGCATTGTCCCAGTGTTCGCAAGTTTGGCTGGACGGCACCCAGATTACGACCTCTCCTAAGCCCCTTCAAATTCAAGCAGAGGTATTGAGTGAGGGCTCTGGGTTTCGGCTCAGGCAGTGCCAAGACCCTTCGATTACTGAGGTCTTTAAGAATGGAGCCGCACTTTGCGGTACTATTCTTAGAGGAATTGAATTGCCCAAGCTCACCTCCGAGGAGCGAGACCTCTTGTCGAACGAAGGAACCTACTTCCCTCGCCATGAGCTCCGAAAATTGGTTTCTCAGATTGTGCCGGAGTTAGAAAAGAGAATCTCATTGAAGGTCGTGGGTGGAGGCCTCCCTCAAATCAAAGTAATTCCCCCCCGAATGGTTCTCAGATTGGACCGGATGACTCCGGATACCCTCTGCGTTCAGCCCACATTTGTTTACAGTGAGACCTCATCTCCAAAGGAAATCTATGTAGGAGATCCTGAGGCCGAAAAACGCCTGGCAAAAAAACTCCAGGATGAGCTGCAACTCGCTCCATGCAAGGCCACGGTGCTCAAGGGAGACCAAGCTCTCAGTTTCACCCAAAAACTAAAAGGCTGGGAAGTTGCTGGAAATGGCCTACAAGCCTTTACGGTGACCGAGCCTCTCACTGCTCGATTTGAGACCCAAGAAAACCGTTTTGACGTGTTTTTTGAAGTTCCTGGTTTTCCCGGCCAGGGGAGTTCAAAACAAAGATTTTCGTCCCAGGAAATATTCCAAGCCTGGCGAGAAAACAGCAGCTACATTCCGCTACTCGGCGGAGGTTTTGCCCCACTCCCCAAAGATTGGCTGAATCGTTACGGGGAACGACTTCATTCTCTTTTTGAACTACGCCAGGCTAACCAAGAGTTGCCTTCCTATGCACTTCCACAGGTGGCTCAGCTGTACGAAGAAACTGGGCAAACCTATCCGGAGTCTTTAAAACGACTGGCAGAGCTCCTGGGTTCTGCTCAAGGAATTCAAGAAACTCCGCTTCCCTCAGGATTAAACGGAACACTCCGCCCCTACCAAAAGACTGGATACAACTGGCTCAGCCTACTGAAATCCGCCGGAATGGGAGCCATGCTCGCAGATGATATGGGCTTGGGAAAAACTCTACAGGCCCTCTGCACACTACAAGGCCGCACTCTCATCATCGTACCCACGAGTGTTCTTCACAGCTGGTCGGATCAAATTACCCAGTTTCGTCCGAATCTGAAATATTCTCTTTATTATGGCCAAAACCGCGTTTTAGATCGCACGGCAGATGTGGTGCTCACATCCTATGCCTTACTCAGAATTGATCAGGAAGTTCTCATTCAAGAAAATTGGGAAACCGTGATTCTCGATGAAGCTCAAACGATCAAGAACCCCAGAAGCCAGACTGCCCGAGCATCTCACCGGCTAAACTCGAAATTTAAGATGGCTCTCAGCGGTACCCCCATTGAAAACCGTCTCGATGATCTTTGGAGCCAATTTCAGTTTCTCAATCCAGGGCTACTGGGGAACCTGGAAGACTTTCAAGATCACTTTGCAACGCCGATAGGTCGAGGGGATCGCGCGGCTACTGAAGAACTCAAGAAACGAGTAGCCCCTTTTATTCTCCGCAGATTGAAGCAGGAAGTTGCCCCAGAGCTTCCTCCTAAAACCCAAACGGTCCTCTACTGTGAGCTCTCTCCCGAAGAAAGAGAAGTCTACGAAACCGTCCTGGCCGCCAGCCGAAAGGAAGTTCTAGAAAAACTAGAAGCAGGGGGGAGCGTCTTTGCCGTGCTAGAACTCCTCCTTCGCCTCCGACAGGCTTGCTGTCATGCTTCTCTGGTTCCAGGACAAACCGTTGCTCGCTCCTCAAAGATTGATCTTTTATTAGAAACCCTAGAGAAATCTCTGGTCGCAGGGCATCGGGCCCTGATCTTTTCTCAATGGACTTCTTACTTGGACCTGATTGAACCTTTCTTGCGAGAAAATCAGATTACCTTCAACCGATTGGACGGGAGCACGCAGAACCGTCAGGAAATCGTACGGGAATTTCAAACAGGTCCCCATCCTCAAGTCATGCTCATCTCGCTCAAAGCCGGGGGCGTTGGGATTACGTTGACTGCAGCAGATCATATCTTCCTCATGGACCCGTGGTGGAACCCTACGGTAGAAGACCAAGCTGCGGACCGAGCTCATCGTATTGGACAGACCAATCCTGTGCTGATTCATCGCCTGATTGCGGAAGACACTATCGAAGATCGGATTCTCACCCTACAGAAGCTTAAAGTTCAAATGGCTGCATCGATCTTGGACAATGGTGCTGCAGCGGCCGCGATCACTCGCGAGGATATTTTGCAGCTTTTGGGCTAGTGCTCGCTTGATTCCTGACGTTCCTTAAAATCATGAACCACAAGCAGTCCTTCAAAATCCACGTCGACCAAGGAACTTCCGTCTGGGCTAAAAGCTACTGCCGCAGATCCAGTACTGACCACGCGGTAATTCTCGCCTTCAAATTTCTCGACCCCTGCCCCCACCGGAATATCCCAAAGATGGACGGTGCCAGACTCGTCCAGAGCTGCAACTTTAGAATGATCATGACTGAGCAAGAGTGATTTCATCGGACTCCCCTTGCCCATTCCTCCGCTCTCAGGCATCTCAAATCGAACCCGGACCGTCTGCTCACGAAGGTTCCAGAGAACCAAAGACCCATCCTTATAGGCAATCAAGAGGTGCGCCCCATCCGGACTTAATACCCCATATTGCCCGGGATATTCTCTGATCTTGGTTTGAATCGTAAGATCCCAGAGAGTGACCGTAGAGTTTTTCTTGGAGCTGACCAGAAGGTGCTCCCCGCTCTCGCTAAACGAAACGGCTGAGACATCCTCAAGGTCGAGGGGCAATTTGCGGAGTTCACCCAAATCCAAAGAAAGGAGCCGAACGCTACCATTCCCATAGAGAAGAGCTACGTGGTTTCCCCCACTCTCCAGTCGAATCGGCCTCCGTAAAAACGTAAAAAAGGCGGAAATCTTGCTCCGAGAATTATAACTTTTCCCGACTTGGAGGCGGCTCAGGTTTCGGACATGGATTTCAAGATCTTCCATGACGGTCACCAAACTCACACACTTTTTACCATCCGAGCTTAAAGACGACAGAAGGACTCTGGCGCTGTCCAAATCAAATCGAGAATCAAAACTTCTCTTCAGCGATGGCCATTCA
>Ga0206829_10317_pt1 | contig 14807 bp, 17 predicted proteins | sample Alteio_BWOrgCont_75_FD_152862 | JGI IMG/M metagenome (GOLD analysis project Ga0206829, IMG submission 152862) | Enriched cells from forest soil in Barre Woods Harvard Forest LTER site, Petersham, Massachusetts, United States -... | ecosystem: Environmental > Terrestrial > Soil > Temperate forest >... | reverse complement strand
CTCGGCCAAAACGACACAATTACTCGAGGAAATGCTACTGGTTCTTTTGGAATCGAAAATATCCTCGCGGTTGTATTCGGCCAAGGAGAGAGTGTGGCTTCGCAGCTCGCGCTGGGTTGGTGGCACGTGTGCGCTCTTTTTAGCGACTCGGCTGCAAAGTGTTGGGGCTACAATACCGATAGTGACTTAGGAACGGGCGACCAAACTTTGTACGGCAATGCGGGCTCCCCCAATCGAGTTCAGGACTTAGCGAATCTTTCGTTGGGCACTACCGTGACACAAGTGGCGGCGGGAAGAAATGAAGGATGTGCTCTGCTTTCAGATGGAACTGTCAAATGTTGGGGAAGCAATATTGATGGCGAAGTCGGGCAAAATAGCGCATCCGTCTATGCCTCTCCTGTGACCGTTCAAAATATAACCGGTGCTACACAAATAGCTGTGGGTCAGTATTTTGCTTGCGCTCTTGTGGGCGGGAACGCGGTCTGTTGGGGCGATAACACTTGGGGTCAATTGGGACAAAACAATACCAATGATTACGGAAACGCTAGTTACCCCATGTCATACGTTGTATCCAATCCTATTAATCTTGGAACTGGCAAGACCGTCAAACAGATCTCCGCTGGCGGAGGGCACGCCTGTGCCATCCTCAACGATGATTCATTGAAATGCTGGGGTATGAATGGTTATGGCGAACTCGGACTGGATAGCACCACCCAGTATGGAGACGGAGTGAATTCTATGACGGCCCTCAATTCGCTTCCCAATGGGGGAACCGTCAATTTGAATGGCCGAACCGCAAAACAAATATCTGCCGGATTTCTTCACACCTGTGCAGTGCTTAATGACGGAAATGCAGTTTGTTGGGGCTTTAACGGGCAAGGTGAGTGCGGACAAGACCAAGCAATAGATATCGGAGACGGCGGGGTGAATACCATGGCCAACTTAACAAACATCAATCTCTAACCAAAGTATAATTCTGTCGAACCTCGCTGGCTGACGCAAATAACAAACGGCACTTGTATTATTTTGGGGTGCCCGGAGGCTGTCCACCTCGGTCGAATAAAAAACGGTTTTTTGTATCATCGAAGCTAGGACAAGGTTATTGAGCGAGGCGAATTCTTTGCGGCGATCTCAGCCGAAAGCTGGGGAGAGCTATGGCTTCCGTGGAGGGCCGAACCAATGCTAGACAGTTTTTACTCTCTTCCTGACGATCTTCCCGTCCCACAGGACGATGGGGCATGCGTCCATCTTGAGGGCGGTGTCCTTCCTACTATCGAGTTCCGTACTACTTCAAATCGGACTGTGAATCTCGCGAAGCTCGGCCAAGAGCCTACTGTTCTGTTCTTCTACCCTCGCACGGGCAGACCGGACAAACCTACGCCCGCAGGTTGGGATGAGATTCCTGGAGCACGAGGGTGCAAACCCCAGTCCTGTGGGTACCGCGACCCCCGCTTGGGCCTGAACCCTAAAAAATAACCTATCCACAAAAGCTGGTAACGTCATATTCAATATTCTATTTCCAAAACTCACAGTATATTCTACATTGTTTTTGATGAAAGTATAAATGGATCGAACTATACCAAAGAACAACTTCAAAATGAATCAAAATATAATATTTATTATTTAATATTAATTTATCTTGATAATATCAAAAATATTAATTATCTGCCGTTTTGCCTCTCAGGAGCGACCAATTCCACCTTGATTCGATCGGGGTCTTCGAAGAATACGGCGTAAGATCCGTGGCCTTCGGTTTGGGGATGCTTGTCGGTGTAGAGTAAGGTTACGCCTCGATTAGTAAGTAGATGCCTCATCTGGTCGACGTGCTCGTCTGATTCAGCATGGAATGCCAGGTGGTTGAGACCGGTTCGGCACCGGTGATAGGCTACATCTAGGTGTGGAGAATCAGTTTGGGCAAAAACTAGGTAAGTGTCGCCCAATTTGAAGCTGATTCCGAACTTCCAACGCTGGTGTTCGACGTAGCCGAGTTGCCCCAGGAACCAACCCCAGAAAGCAGATGACCTTTCCAAGTTTGAAACGTAGATCTCGACGTGGTGGAGAAGTCCCTTTCTGCTCACTGCAACCTCCAAGCGATTTCCTAGCACTTTTAGCTATATCTGTCACGGCGGCGTCCCATTCTTATTCCGATGTTCAAACTGAGGCTAGCAGTTAATGTCATTTTCGCCCTCCTTACAGGCGAACTCCGAGATTTCATGGCAATAAGTGTTTGTTATTATAGTGATATATTATACTTTTCGAGACTCTATTGCTACAAAATTAGCATGATTTTGTAGCAACTGGTGGGATCAATTATGAACCAAAGCATTGCAAAGTTGGTAAAAAGTAGGATCTTTAGGCATGGTCCGGGGTGGGTGTTCAGTGCTTACAATTTTTCTGATTTAGGCAGTAACTCTGGGGTACGAACAGCGCTCTCGCGGCTACAGGAAGATAAAGTTATTCGAAGGATTGCACAGGGAATTTTATGATTATCCAAAAACCCACAATATTTTGGGAATAGTGTCACCTTCAGTTGAGGATGTTGCTAGAGTGTATGCTGAAAAAAACGGTGCTAAAATTCAAGCGACAGGTGCTTATGCTGCCAACCTTTTGGGTTTTTCTGACCAAGTTCCTGGCCGAGTTGTATTTCTGACCGATGGTCCAACAGGAAAAGTGAAAATTAAAAATTTACAGATCACATTTAAATAAACTACAGTACGGAATATGGCTTCAGCAGGTACAATAGAGGCACTTGTTATTCAATCATTCAAGTTTATGAAGCAGGAACACTTCGATAGATTCATATTGGAAAAACAAAGAATATTTTCAAAGCTTCGAAACGGATGGAGTTTGACAAGAATGTTCGGTATGCACCACGCTGGATTCGCGCCCTGCTGTTTAGATTAGTGGAGGACAAACAATGAACGAAATTCAACGTCTCTCGTCTGGATGAGAAAGATCCAGAAAAAGCTAAGTCAAAGAAGAAAAAAAAAGCCACGCTTGACGAACTTTCAAAAGCCTGTGCCAATTACGTTCAAAAAGAAATGGCAGATGCGCTAAAGAGAAGTATCGCCGAACAGCTTGGAACAACTGAGGGATGGAGACTTCTGCCTGACATCAAGGACTCTCAAACGCTTATTTTTGAATATCCTAATATCACGGCTCTCTGTATTGCTGTAGTTTGGCCGGGGCCAATCTGCGCAACGAGATATTCCACGGGTTTTCTGAATTCAAAGCTGTAAATCAAAGATACTATGCCCTACTTGTTGTCTGGTTGGCCGTATACTTGGCCTCTGTAATTCGATACGGAGCACTCTCGGAAATGTAAGATAGGCTCAATCATTAGGACCTCGATCAAGCCCAACGCGTAAGAACTCCAAATCCCCTCACCCAGGTTTACAGGGAAGAAAGTGCCATTATTTAGGACCTGACAAAAGAAATCAGTGGATCATACTGATTTTTGTCTGCGGATTGCAGAGCACTAATATAAATTTGGCGGCGATCTCCTACTGTCTCAATGGTGCGAGACTTGTTTTTGCTCCCCAGGAAAATGGCTCGTGACCGGTTGATTCAAGAAGTAGGTCAGTCATGAGGCGAGCGTGTCTTCCATTCCCGTTTGGAAAGGGATGAATCTGAACTAACCTGTGATGAAACCGAGTTGCGATTTCATCGGTCCCAAAAGTCTTGTGGCTTTTCCAATATTGAGTGTCCTCTAATAAAAGTCCAAGTTGAGATGAAATTTGAGTCCAGTCTACTCCTATATTTTTACCCGATCTTCGAGTTTTTCCAGCCCATTTCCATACTTGGCCGAACATCTGTTTGTGAAGTTCGAACGTGAAGGTAGCAGTTAAAATGTCAGTGAACCGACGTTTGCGAGCCCACAGGATAGCGTCCTGAATATTTTTCTGCTCGAGCTCATTGAGTTCTCCGTGGGTAGAAATGTAATCTGGAATGAGTCCTTCTCGTTCGTCCAGGCTCAGGGGCGTAGCGCCAGGTGGGTAGTGAATTTCAAATTGAGTCATTGGTATGTTCTCTTGTTTCTATTGCGAATTTTTGTGCCGAGTCCATAGACTTGGGTCGAGTGTGTCTTTCAATTGTTTGGCTATTTCTTGAATTTGTTCATTCAATCGATTCTGCGCAAGACCTTGCTGTTCAAGTTTCATCGTGTGATCAACTTTAGATACAAGAATCTTCGCTGCTTGCAATGCCTGGTCGTCTATGACTTCTTCCAAACTTGAAAAAGGTTCTTGGGGAATAATCGCATAAACGAGTTGGCATCGCATTGCGTGTGCAACTTTTTCAAGTGTCTCAAGAGAAATCGTGTGATGTTTTTCGCTCTGTTCAAGCTGACGAATTGCAGACTGCGCAATGCCTAGACGAGTGGCGACCTGTCTTGAACTCATACCGAGGGCGCCGCGAATAGCCTTAATCCACCCAGAAGGGGGACTGCGGTCTTTCCGCAATGGGAGCCAGTTTTCAATTTTTCTCTCGAGTATTTTTCTTTGATTTATCAGATGTTTTTTACTGATCTTCATTCTCTAATAATAAGCTATAACTATTCAAATTCAAGTTATTTGAGCAGTTATATATGTTCATAAAATTAAGTTATGAATAGCTATAAGTGGTCATAAGAGAGTCGTTTTGATCTTTAGCAAGGGTTCATTTCACATGAAAAGCGGACATCTGTTGGGATTCAAACTTGATATGTTATTGATATTTAAAGATAATAATTGTTGATTAAATTGATTTATTACTATCGAACCGGCGGTTTTTGCAGCCGGCTGAGGGTGATTGCCCTTTGCGGTTGAGCCGGGGTATTTGGGATAAGAAATTAAACGGCGCGAAAATCGTCATGCCCCACGAAATAGGGAAGAGCCGTCATTGATATAAAAAGAAAAAGCCGCATACTTAATTTCTTAAGTAGCTTCTGTTTAAAAATGGGGTGACCGGAGGGTTAGTTGTCGAACCCTTAATTTATGAGATTGACATGATTATCGGTGGGGGCAAGTTCTACCGGGGAGTCTGGTGGCAAATATCTCGATAGCGCTGGGGAAAAGCCCGCTTTTCGCGATGAGTTACTTGCCGAAATTCGACGCCTCGTTGAGGTTGAAAAGCTCTCGATCAAGGCTGTATCGGAGAGGTGCGATTTGGCTCTGACAACCGTTCGCCGGGTATGTCGAACCCTAGGGGTGGGACGGTATTCGACCAATAGTCCGTCAAACGCAAGGCCCGCCCGCTCGTCGCAAGTGCCATTTGGTTGGTTACTGGAGAATGGAGTATTGATAGAAAATCCGCTTGAAACGAAATGGGTGAAGGCAGCTTGGGAGCTTCGTCAAGGAGGTCAGAGTTACCGAGCCATTGCTAACTATTTTCAGGACCAAGGTGTGCCATCAAAAAATGGAGGAAAATGGCACGCCAAGACGATTTGGCAAATTTTGGAATTCAACAAGGATAATTGCCAAGATTAGTCAACTTTGACTCCTACGGAAGATGAAAAATGAAAAAATCTGATTTCGAAATTGGAAATGAGTTCTTTACCGCTGCGGGTAGGTGGCTATGTACCGATATTGGTACCCGCACCATCATTGCTATCAAGAAAGATAAAGAAGACGAATCTTGGTACAATGGCCCTCCCTATGCAGTCGCAGAAGAGGCTTTTCATGAATTTGACTTTGAGGGATGCGTAGAGACGTATCAGTTGGCGGTAGAGGAATGGGGCGATTCTTTCATAGCGGCTGAAAAAGAACGTGGAAAAATCATTACTCGGAGAGTTTCAGTGAATCGTGAGACTAAGAAATGAACCCTTGTTGTGCCATCCATCCATTGATTTCTTGAAGAACTAGCTTGATTGTCTCCGGTAGACCTAGAGTTTGCTTAAATTTCCCAAGTCTGTTCAGATGATTGCGCCATAATCTCTCCAAGGATTCCGTTCCCTGTGCATCAAATGAGACCGGGAATTTCATTGCAGTTTGTCTGTGAGCGAAAGTCGTGGGTACAGTTTTTTTTAGCTTTTTGGAATCGATCAGGCCATCTTCTCGGATGATCAGAATCACATCATGATAGTCTTTAATCCTGCTATTGATAGCACCCTTAGAAATAATCGTTTCTAGCGTGTAATTCAAGTCAGCAGGAACAAATTTGCTTTGAAACCGTTCGTTTACCACCGTTTGCCTCACCCAACAGGACCTACCAGTTTGAGAATTTTCGCGGGTCAGCCTTTCTTTCTAAAAGAGAGACTGTTTGTTGCACCCTCGATCTCAATTCCAGCGATTCTAATGTACCGCTCCATCGTTTCAAGATCAGACCACCCTCCCATTGCCATGATCGACAGCTTATCCACCCCATTTTTTAGGAGTTGGGTTGCCCAACAGGCTCTTAGAGTGTGGAAACAGATCGACGGTATGCCGATCAGTTCGCAGAAGTCTCGGAGATGGCGAGCTGCTTCTCCGTTTTTCCATGCTCCAATGGCAGGAAAGACAGGATCTTCAGGCCCTTTTTCATGAACGCCAAGCTCTATAAATAACTCGTGGCAGTCGTCATTTATGGGAACTTGTCTCTATTCTCCATCTTTCAAGATGTCCACTTTCTTGGAAAACGAGTTATATTGCCTTTCCAGGTAAACTCGTCTTTCAAATAGGTCCACATCCTTAGCACGAAGCTCAATCCCTTCGCCACTCCGAAAGCCCAGATGATAGGCTCCTTCCCAGATGCATCGCCAGGGATGATTCCTGCGCTTTGCTTCAAGGAGAAGAGTTTCAATCTGAGGGGCGTTGAGGATCTCCGGACGCTTCGATTCCTTCCGGCTAATCCCGAAACCAAAAGTGGGGCTTACCGCCACCCCCGCAGCCAAGTGGCTGTAGGTTTAAATAAATTGTGTTACTCGAATGGAATCAATTCCAAGAACTGATTCACTTCAGAAACGGCATCTTCAAAAGTCAGAGGCATTTGATTCTGTGTCCACCATTTGCCGACGGTCTTGCTGTGAGATTCCCAAAAGCGATTGAGGCCGGGGTAGTCAGCCTCTGGGAATTCGATGGGAAAATCCAGCTGCGTTTTTCTGTGATCAAATGTCTTCACAATCACTTCCGCCAGGAGATCCTTTGAAAGCATGTCTGGATCGCGGGCTAAGAGGATGAGATCGTGAAAGTCTTTCATTCGACTATTCGTGGAGCCTTTTGAAACCACTGTTTGAAGCTTTTCGGCAAAGATGGCTTCCGGAGTATAGACCAAAAGCGATACGGATTCTTCGAAGAACGGAGCTTTCTTATAGGTCAGCAATTCAATTCTTTTCTCTTTCGGTTCAACGAGATCTCCTACCCCTATATCGATCTGAAGATTGTCTCGGAGAGAGCCTTCAATGAATTTGATTTTTAGAATGGTTCTGAAGCCTGGATAGCTCATGTGAGGCTGAACAAGTGATTCGATCCGGACAAAAGAAAGTTCAAAGCCATCATCATTGGGCAATTGGGCGATCGCCTCAAAAGCAACCTTGATTGTGTTCTCTTCTGCTTGGACCTGAGTCACCAGAAAATCGAGATCAGACGTTTGTCGGCCAATACTGAGGTAATAATTCAGTAGATTTCCGCCTTTAAAGATCATCTTGTGGGAATACGGCGATTTCGCAAGCCTGGCCAGGAACCGCTCCAGGTAGAGTTTCTTGAGTAGCTCGTTTACAGAAATCGACTTTTCTTTCGCCAGGTTCTTGAGTCGTTCTTTCAATGATTCTTCTGAGAGTCTTTTCATGTAGTCACCATAAGTATGTAAGGTTGAATATCGACCCTGAGTTTCTTCGCGTAGGATGATATTTTTCTAAGCTCAGGTTTTTGCTCCTGGTGGGGTTTAAAAGCCTCCTTGAGGGCTTTGATCGCCGCTTCGATGCTAAGGAGGCGAAAAGCATCGACTAGCGTGCGTTCGAGGTCATAGATGGGGACCTCAACATTACCCACTTTAATCTGAGTGATTCCAAGTGCATGGTTTCGGAGGCGCAGTATTTTAGTATTGGGGCGATCCCCGACGGATGTCTCATTTGGGACAGCGATCCAATGAAATCTGGGAATTTCCTCTGTGAGTCCATACAGTGCAAGGGCGGAGATCCCAGCAACTACACCGTGGGGAATGGATAGGGTAGTGTAAACCAGGTCTTCCCATTCGAAGGTGATATCACTCTGGACTTGCATATTGCGATAAAGACCGCGATTAATACGTTCTAGAATTCCCTTCTTCTCCCAATAGGAAAGCATGGCGGGTTCAATGCCTACTGCCCGTGCTTCGCTTGCTCGAAGCAGTGGAGATCGAAGAAAACTGTTCTTATTCAACTTTGCTTTAGTTTTCATAGTGTGCCTTCTTCAATTAGTTTAACAAAAACACTCAAAAGTGTAAAGTGAGTGTTTTTGTTAAATATATTCATTAAAGTCCTTTGTAATCATATGGTTAAAAATAGGCCATTTCGTCAAAACCTCCCAAAGTCTGCACAATACTTCAAATAATTTGAAGTATTGTGGAGTTCAATGCCCTCGACCCAACCCTCATTCGAGGAATCGTTTGAAGCACAGTTGGACTGATTGGAGGAAGCTTAATCCGAGGGTTTTCCCGAGAGAATATCTCTTTCGAGAAGATGGCAGCGTCCAGAACGCAATCAGGGTGAGAAATCGTCCAGGCAACCCGGTAACGGCTTGTCTAGGACTCATCAGGGATCTGTGTCTGAGGTTATAATTCACTAGGTGACCCCTAGCTGAAGCGTGCCCTCATATATGCAAATGGTCGGATTTTCTGTTCGTCCGGCCTTATGGAATAGTTTTCTATATTTTTAGAACGGTTGATTAAATAAACTAACAACGTTGATTTTAAAAAATGGAATGATTGAATCATAACAAATATTCGCCATGATTGAGGAGTTTAAATAAGTATGATAGTGTTTTTGATCAAATTTTAGAACTGCCGACTTGGCAGTGACCGAGAGATATGATGTATTCGAATAGTGCAAGTTGGTTTAAGTACAGTGTTTTAGTTTGGGCTTTTGCTTTTTGTCCTGAAAGAGCCTGGACAATGCAAGGCCAACAGGACAGAAATGATCCCTATATCCGAACCGTATATCAGAAAGCGTTTAAGCAGGACGATATTTGGAAAAAGTATAGGAAAGTTCTCCAGACTGAAAATCTGAATTCCCTTCTGGAAACCCAAAACTTGAGCTTGATCGAAACTTATGCGCCTGAGTCAATTCAGCCAAAGGGCTGCTTTTCCTGTTTTGAAAATCCATATTTTAAGTCGATTCGTAATTGGATCTATTCTCGGACTTCTGAGTACATTCCATTGCAAAGTATTTCGGATGAGGGCATTAACGAGTCTGAAGATGACTCCGAACTTTCTTTTGAGGAACTAAGGAGGCAGGCATTTGCGCTGAACCAAGCTCTTGTGAATCGATTCCTTGAAAACAAGCGAAATGATGCCCTTCAAGATATTAAAGATGAAGTTTGGAGCACGGCTACTTACTCAGCAATTTCAGCTGGAATATTGGGTGGAGCAGCAGTTATAATGCCCGCGTCAACAATTGGAATGGGCACTGGCTTCGGAGCTTACGCGATTGCCAGTCACGCAGCATACGTGGTGCACAGGAGCGTTAAGGATTTCATCAGGCTCAAAAACTATTCTAGCGACCCCCTACTTCAATACGAGATTCAATATGCTATTTATAAGCGATTTTTGCCATCAAGCCTTTGGGAAGTTACGGAGGCTAAGTTCGCATTTGCAAGGACAAATCCATTTAGCCAATCCCAGTATCTGAAGTTTTTTGAAATTCTATTTAAATTGCCTCGTGAGAAGAAGTCATTCCTTTTGACACCGCCCGATACATTTGCTTCAAGTGATAAAACCGATTTGGACTCGAAGTTAAAGTACACCTATGATCGGTTGGTTATGACCATTGATGAGCTTTTCGGAAATGAGTATGTAGACAGCGAAGAGATCAAATTAGAACTCAAGACTTCTCTATGGGAGCATATTAATGCATCGATTGGAAGGAGTAGTGCGAAAAGGAACCTGTTCTTAGTGGGTCCACCGGGGGTAGGAAAAACTCGGATGATCGAGAAAATACAGGAGGAAATCAAAATTCCGGTGATACCTTTGAATTTAGGCCTAGTGAGAGATCCGAGTGACTTATTTGGAAGCGAAGAAAAGCCTGGATACCTGCTGGAAGCGCTTGCTAGTTGTGAATACACCAATCCTCTTCTTTTGACAGATGAGGCAGGGGAGACTTTCAATAATCCAGCAATTGTTCCGAGTTTGAAAATTCTTTTAGAACCCCAGCTAGGGCGGTTTGACTCTCCGTTTCTCAAGGCAAGTGAAGTGAATATTCGAGATTTACTGTGGGTTTCTCTCAGTAACTCCAAGGTTGATGGCGCCCGTTCTGGAGCAGGAGTCACTAAAGAGGCTGACGCACAACAGCAAGATGACCAAGTTGAAGACGCGAACGCATTAGCCAGTCGTTTACGAACCGTTCGGTTTCCAAGCTTGTCCGCCGACTTTATTTCAAGGAAAGCCAATGAACTAGCTCCGAAAATGCTAGCGAACTATGTCTACGTGAAAGAAATGAAGGATATTTCGAGCCAGGACGAGGTGGATCTTAAGGCTATCATTGCGAGAAGTCGAACTGTGCGTGATCTTCAGAATCTGCTTCCGACGTGGTGTATGAAAGTGAATGAGAACCGGCGTCGCCAGGTTTATGCGGGAAACTGAAGATCCTTCTTCGTTTCCATGGATTAATGCGATGTGGCATGTCAAGCATTTGATGAAAAAGGAGTCGTCCCGAAGAAAATTGGGTGCGATTTCAGCAAGGAGAATGGGAGCAGACAGATCCTGTGGTTTGGATCGTTTTCTCGTCTAGGTGTGAAGATCCAAACCTTCTGGTTTTGGGAACGCTGACTCGTTCAATCGGAAACAAAGCGGCAACACACGTCCACACTCTTCCGCTTCCCCTAGGGAAAGCGGGATGAATATGAGTAAATCAGTCGATTATAAATTTCGGACACACGCCGGTTCTGCTGAATGGCGGATTAACCGCTGATTTTGATCGACTATTAAAAAAAGACAAAAAAAAGGGAGCTGCGAATTTCTCGCAGCTCCCGTTAAACTGTGTATCCAGCGATCTACGGTGCGATACACTTGAAAATGGGGTGACCGTTTGGTCAGTAGTCGAACCGTTAAGTTATGAGATTGATATGATTATCGGTGGGGGAAAGTCGTACCGAAAGTCTGGTGGCAAATACATCGATAACGCTGGGGAAAAGCCAGTTTTTCGCGATGAGTTACTTGCCGAAATTCGACGCCTGGTTGAAGTTGAAAAGCTCTCGATCAAGGCCGTATCGGAGAGGTGCAAATTGGCCCTGACAACCGTTCGCCGGGTATGTCGAACCCTAGGGTTAGGATGGTACTCAAGCGTTTCCATTTCAAACACGAGGCTTCCTCGCCCGTAGGGGCAAAGATCCTTCCAAAGCTCCTGATCTCTGCGATTCCTGTCCAACGGGAACCTCAGACTGAAACCCTAAAGCCCGAAACCTCGCCCGATCTGATCTTGATCGATGACGACCCAATGACCCACCGGGTTTGGAAAATCGAGGCGCGATCCCAGGGGCTGCATCTTCTGGCTCGCCTCCGTGAAGGCGAAGTTGAATGGGACTCGATCCCCAAGAAGACACCCGTGTATGTGGATTATCGCCTCGGGAATGGAGTCTCCGGTCTTGAGGTAGCCAAGCAGCTTCATCGGAAGGGGTTTAAGCAAGTGTTTTTGTGTACTGGTGAACCCGCTCGTAAGTTCTCTGGTACTTCGTTTCTAAAAGGAGTCGTGGGAAAGGGATTTCCAAGGAACTGTTGGGCTAATCGCCCAGAAAGTAGGGTGGAGTAGATTTTATGATGAACGTTTTCAAATGTTGGAAGAAGGCGTCAGTACCTCACGCGGCTGAAGTGCAAGTCGATTCCGCCGAGGTATTCAATAGGGAACTCAAGGGCGTTACCGATCAGGTAACGGATCTACTCAGCGCCCTCGTTGACCAGTGTAATGCCGTGAACAAAACGCCGGATGATTCCAAGTCCTATACCGAAGTTCCAAAAGCAATGATTCCGATTATCGACGACCTTCAAAGGAAGCTCGACTTGATCATCGAGAGTTCGACTGAACGCCCTAGACCCGAGAGTGCGCGGGATTTAACTGAGTTCTATCGTAGTCTCAACGAGAGAATGCGCATTTGATCGAAGGGATCTAATTAGTCGCAACTAGAAACTCTTTACCTATTTCCTGCCAGACCCTATTTTGCATCGGCAGACCCAGCTGATGATGCAGGTGTATTTTCTACTGTAGCACCTTGCGATGCGGAGGAGAGAGCCTTCTCGGATTGAGTGGCCACAGCGGCTCGTTCAATCTCAGCTAAGCGATCGTTGTGAGCGTGCCATTCCTTCCCTCGTTCTTCCGCTTCTCGCTCCCGTTTCGCATTCCATTCACGCAGTTCTTGATAATATTTTTCCCGTTGTTCATGGTTTAGCCCTCTTAGCTCCCTAATTATCTGGATGTGCCGTCCCTTATAAGCTCGAAACTCCCCTACCCGCATCGGATTATTTGCGTCACGAGGATCGATCTGCTCGAAAATTACTTTGATTTGTTGGCCAACCAAGCTGAACCAGTCATTAAGTTCAGTGATGAATTTATCCGCCTTAGATGCTCGTGTCGCCACTGTGCGAACCGAATTTACGCCATTTTGAGATGAATCACCATTCACCTTTAACGGGTCTTTGTCATTCGATCCTGCAAACGCGGGCAAGGCCATTGCCAACGTGATCATAGTAATTCCAAAAATTATTAAATTATTTGTTTTCATATATACTCCCTATTATTGAGTCCCCATTCTCACAATGAGTTATATGACTATCTGCAATAGTGGCGCCAAAAATAGAAACTTTGGTGATGGCTCAGTGCTTTCAGTTTTAAAATCAATACATTACATAAGTGATATTTATTTGAGGTAAAAACAGGTCATTTAAACTGTTAAAAAAATGCTCACTTATTACCCAGCTGCCAAAAATTTTGCTAATAAAGCAAATTAATTGCGAGTATGTCATCGCAGATGTGTAAAGCAATCGGATTAGCTGAATATCACGTTTGACGGAAACACTTCCGGAAAGCATCAAAATAGTTACCTGCCATCGAATAATTAAAAGCTGGGCTATCCAGGCATTACTGGCTGGAGGCCAGTAACAGCGACAGAATCGTAAGAAAAGTGGTCCGTAAGGCATTGGAAAAGCTGGAGGACCCCAAAGCGCAAATGGAGGTAGGTAGCTTGAGCCTACTTTCGCAGTTACCTTCCCACTATGCGAGTGTTTGCAATGATCTTCATCTGACTAAAATCATTGCGGAGAAACTGATTGATCCCGACCAGAAAATTAAGGAGGCGGCTCTCTCTGCCATGTCGCGGATGAAACCCTCTGACGAAGAGAACCGGGCATCGATGATTTCTGGGCTATTACCTTTTTTGCAAGACCCCGATTCGCGACTTCGAGAGCAAAGTTTCAGTGCCCTTTTAGACTGCTGTTCAAACAGCATTCAAGTACAGAATGCAATCCAAGTAGCTGGCGACAAAGTATTCGATTCTGCATCGGCATACGGGTTTCTGAATTCAACTAATCCAAATATGCAGAGGGTATTGGAAGGTATTCTGCTAAGTATACTCAATCATAAAGATGATGCTATGAGGCTAGCTGCTGTAAACGGCTTTACAGGGAAAATTCGAACTTCCGAAATTCAGAAAGCTGTAGAAAAGATGCTCTACGACAAAAACAATGATGTCAAAAAGGCTGCCATTGAAGCACTGCATTTGGCAAGTGAAGGCATCATAGCTTTGATGAGTACGGCTGATGCTGAAGGTAAGGAGATGTTATTTTCCGCTCTTCGGGATAGTATGAAATACAACGATCATCTCTCAGAGAAAGAGATCCTTTTATTATGCGATGAGCTGAAAGATAAGAATGCAAAGATTCAAAACAATGCCGCCGAAATTGTCTGCCAATGGCTTGAGCGGTTACATAATAAAGGTTTTACGGGGATAGGCGGGCAGGTAGTTGCACGTTTAGCAGAGGCGCTGGAGAACGTAAATATTGAGATGAGAAGGAAGATCACCGGAACGCTCGTTAAACTCAATTTGAGTAGAAATTTTCCAGACGAGGCAAAAGAGAAAATTTTAGGCCAAATGAATGACGACGACCCTCAAGTCCGTAAAGACATATTGTACATCGTGAGCTTAGCCCACATATTCAAAATTGATTTTTAGTGATTTATCTAAGCTGCAATGAGTTTTGAAGAAAGACGTATAGCAAAGTTAATTGAGCACTGTTTGAAGTTGCGAGTTCATGACAAGCAAGTCGTAAGGGACAAGGTATTGAGGGAAGGCCTTCAATCGCTGTGGAAAACGTCTGATCTAACGGCTGGGGAACTTTGCGATGCGTTTGAGTTGACCATGGATCAGCTTAGCCATATTTTAAACGAGGACTTTAACCGGAAGCGTGCGCCGAATGTGTGGGATGAGAATCTAAAATCAGGCCTGCCGCTGTTTATACCGATCAAGATTACCGGAATCTAGAACGAGGAAGTAATGCTAGGTTTTACAAGAAAAGTGAAAGTCTATCTCTGCACTCGACCTGTATCAATGACAGCGTCGTTTAATACCCTCAGCGCAATGGTGCAGACAGAGTTGAAGTATGACCCACTTTCTGGGCATATTTTTGTGTTTATCAATAAGCGACGGACTACTTGCAAAGCGCTCTTTTGGGAT
>Ga0206829_10316_pt1 | contig 14886 bp, 7 predicted proteins | sample Alteio_BWOrgCont_75_FD_152862 | JGI IMG/M metagenome (GOLD analysis project Ga0206829, IMG submission 152862) | Enriched cells from forest soil in Barre Woods Harvard Forest LTER site, Petersham, Massachusetts, United States -... | ecosystem: Environmental > Terrestrial > Soil > Temperate forest >... | reverse complement strand
CGAGGACATATCTTTTTCGCATGGGCTAACCAATGCTTTCTTAACTCGTAATTTCTTTTCCAATTCAGAAAATCGAAACTATAATTTCGCGCTTCATTTATCATAATGCTTAACTTATTCCGTGGGAGGGCTCCTACCAGGCTTTCCGGATGTACCCTAATTCGAAACAAAACTTCATTCTTAATAATATTACCTACACCGGCAAAAATATTTTGGTCCAGCAGTGCATCACAAACCAAAATATCAGGGTGCATTAATAATTTTTTTCTCGCTTTTCTTTTATCCCAGACGTCAGACATTACATCTGCACTCCAATCATATACAGTATCTAAAGGTTCATCTATATATTTTACAGAACAATTGTATAAATTCAACTCGCCATTTTTAAATTGTAGTGAAAGACGTGCGGGAATTTCCCTTCTTTCATTTATCCTGTAGCTGCCAAACAACATGAAATGCACTTTGAGTGTGAGTGATTTGAAACATATAAGGAAATGTTTTCCCCAGCTTTTAAAAGCAAGTATTCTTTGATTTAAAACACGTTCTTTCGCTATTTTTGTATTGCCCTCTACTTTGAGTATCTTTTTACCCACAAAGACCTGTACTTGTTCTTTCAGAATTATTATGGTGGGACCTTCCGGCATGTTAGTTAAATTATGTTTTTCTTATTTTATATAAAATTATGCCTGCATGGTTTTTGCACAGATTGTAGAAAAGAAACTTTATGCGTATTTCAGGTGCAATATTGATAATTGTCGGCATTCTAATGATCGTATTTAATACTATCAGCTTTAAAACAGAAAAGAATGTGATTGATGCCGGTCCAATACAGGTTAATAAACAAGAAACAAAACATGTTCACTGGCCAGCTTATGGGGGAGGGATAATAGCAATAATTGGTGTTGCATTGGTAATTAGCGGCAATAAAAAATAAACTCTTTATCCGGAAATTTGCTGATTCAATGTTTTGTAGTCTTGTGCCCATTCATAAAAGGAATAGTTCTGACTACAGAAAGATATTTTCTTAGCAATACTTTAGCGCCATTTTCGCCTTGCAATTTCAACAACTCCGGGAAATATTTCTCGTGAAATAAGACCGGCGTGCCTATAATGCCATTATATGTGCAGCCTACAATTTCATTGTTTTCTGTAAGTAACTCGTTTAACAATGTGCTTGTAAGATATGGTTGATCGCAAACCATTATAGCCGTCCAGCTATCTGGGAGCATTATGTAGCAGTGTTAAAAGACCGCAGCGTATAGAAGATGCAATGCCCTCCATCCAATCAAAGTTTTCTACAACAACAAGTTCCGAACTATTGACTTCTTTATGCATAAAATGGGCTTTTTGCACCCAGTACAAGAAGTACGGGATCCTTTAACATTTTCCCTTTTGCAGCAGACAACACAGTTTTTATTTCAGCAATTATCGACAATGCAATTTCCACAGGTGTTTCGGCCCCAATATCAAGGCCGATGGGGCTGAATATTTTAGATTTATGATCGTCATTTATGATAAAGCTCACGGCTTTCATTTGTTCAAGCATACAGTATAGCTTTTTGAGGGGGCCTAAGATGCCTATGTACGGAACATTCTGATAGATCAATTGTTTTAAAATGCAGAGATCGTATTCGTAATTATGAGTGATTAGCACAAACGCCGTTTGTTTATCAATTTCAACACAAGAAAGAGCCTTTTCTGCCTTTGAAACTATGACCCGGTTGGCTAATGGGAAGCGTTCGCTGGTAGCGTGCATTCATACCTTTATCATCTGATTGCAACAGGTGATGGAGCGAGAGGGCCTTCCTGGGCGAAGACGCTTTGTGAATAAACAAAAAACAATAGCACAACACAAAATAAATTGCGTTTTGTTTCCAGGCATTTTGGTAAAATATTTCCAGCTTATTCATGTTTTAAAATTTTGCCACTGTAAACAATATTGCCTTGTTCATTAAACAATTTCACAACGTACATACCATCGGGTAAATCTCTTATAGATATTTTTTCAGCCATCGGCACTTCTTTTACCAGTTGTCCTATACCGTTATAGACATTTATATTAACCTTGTCGGTTCCTGAAACATAAATGTCACCAGAGCTAGGGTTTGGTGCAAGGCCGATAGAAGAACTGTTGTTTATATTGACAACACCACTGGTATTAATTGTTAGCACCCCCGCTACCGAGGTATCGACGCATACCTGCATACCTGAAACTACACACCTGAACTTATTATTATTCATTGCGTTTGTTACACCTGTAACTGTTAGGCTTGCCGTTGTAACGCCCGAATAAGGTGCTGTATTACTAAGGTTTGTATAACCACTGCCATTATTAATTTGCCATTGAAATGTATTACCTATGCCGGTATCCATGATGGAGAAATGTACAGTAGAGCCCAGGGCAGTAAAAGTATCCGCAGGTTGCGAAGTAATATAGCTAAAAGGACTGCTGTTATATAGCCTGCGAACCTCACAAGCAGCCAAAGTCCTGTTCCAGATACCATAATCATCTAATGTGCCGATAAAACCCTGGTTAGTCTGCACCGTATCTATTCTGCCAAAAATCAGTTTGCAATAATAATTTAATACTCCAAGCGATGCGGTGAACGTTGTGTCTAATGCTCCATTAAGATAGAATTGATAGGCAGTGTCATTTTCTTTAGCAAAAACAACATGGTTCCAGGTTTGAATAGATATGTTTTCTCTCGATGTAACTTGAAATAATATATCCCATCCCGCACTTGCGGCTGCATTTGAATTTACAAAAAATGTATATTTGTTATCGAAAGAATAGTTAAATGATAAATCTAAAGCACGATGAGGAACCGTATTAAAATATAATTGGTCATTCTCATATGCACAAGTATTAGTAAGGGTTTCTGAATTGAGCCAGCATGAAATAGAATAATTGCTCCAACCCACATTAAAAAAGGCAGTATCAATGTCAATATGATCACCACAACCATTAAAGTGATAGGCACTGTTAGCAGTACCGAACCTGTCAGTTGTAAGTGTTGCCCCCGTAATAACTCCATTACCCCAGTTACCGTACGCATTATTTGCATTACCATTAAATGGATACCAGGTTAAAAGACTATCTGTAGAAACATAAGAAGGAACGGATTGTGCACGGGACGTATAACTGATTGTGACAATCAGAATAAAATACATGGCTTTTTTCATAACGTTGTTTTTAAAGTTGATTTCCATAAAATGCTGATTTAACTTTTTGTGAGTAAAGTGATTGTATTCTTCGATTATTGTTTGCTTCTTTTTATGAAATATTATCTCAAATCACCAATTAATAAATTGCATTATTTGCAATAAATCAATCCTTATTTTTTATCTGCGGAATTGACAGGACAGTCGGATTGCAAAGCCAGGTAATTGCTTCATTTCTAAAGTTTTATTTCATCTTTAAAATATCTTTATAAAGTTGAGACATCAATGTAAAAAATCACAGCCAGATTGTATAGATGTGTAGTTTCATTGTATAAGTGTGCTTTTCAACTGGCTTAAATCGAGAACATCATCCATTCTTCACCGGCAAACGAGGAAGTAAATATGAAAATGAAATAAAAAAACTGCGCCATTTTTTTTACAAAATGGCGCAGTTTTTTTAAATGTTATTACCGAAAATAGGCCCTTATTTCATGATCACGACCTGTTTTGCAATTGTTGCACCACCGCTATTTACAATAACATTGTAAATGCCAGATGCAATATTATTAAGTTCAAAATTGGCAACTTCGCCATTTACTATTGACCTCGAGATTGTTTTTCCTGTCATATCTGTCACCATTATTATTTTTGCATCTGTTGTTTTATCCATTTGGATGGTAAATGTACCGCCATTAGGGTTTGGATAAATTTGAACACTTTGATTTGAAAATACAGTTTTATTGTTTTTTACACTATTTGCCGATTTAGCAGCCGAATTGTCGCAGCCGCAAACATATCCATCGGCATTAAAACAAATAACACATTCACAAGTGCTGCAATCATCATAATGAATTAATATTTTAACACAATACTCATAAGTCATTGCACAGCTGGCGGTTGGCGGAATTGTAATAGTATATTTAATCAGTTGGTTGATATTTGTTGTTGGAGAGAAATTCCAATCAATCTCCCTTGCATAACTCTCGTTATTAAAGCAGCCCGCAAAAATGCCCTGCACGCCGGCAATATTTTCGGGATTAATGAAATTCCCTATTGAATAGCCATTGATAAAATCGCTGCAAGGAAGGCAGCTTGCTGCTTTGAAATCATAGTAGAAATAGGGTATTGAAATTTCAAGCGATACAACATTTTTAGACCCGGAATTCAGGTTAAAATTGCCCTGGATAAGACCATTTTTGTAATCGGTAGTAGAACTTGTACTATCAATGCTCATGTCGCAAATACAACAATACCCTGCTCTTACCGTATCGCATTGACTAAACACCTCATTCAGGCACAGGTCGCTCCATGTAATACAAACAACAAATCTACCGGAATACGGAAAGCTGTAATTAACCGAGCGGCCAGACATAGTTATGGTATTATTCAAAGAGTCAGTTATCTGCCAGCTGACCTGGGTAGTATCTATACAAGCACAGGTGTCCGTAATAGACAATTGCGTTATACTTCCCACACAAGCTGTTGAAGGAACAGATATGTTGGCCGGGCAAGAACAATTCATTACAACAACAGTACTAGGGCCATTTAAAACCGCGCAAGAGTCACCCCACAGGCTATCTATAGTGTAAGTTGTAGTAGTGGCCGGAGATACAACTTCAGAATCAATTCCATTACCGGAACTATCTGCTGTGCCGGTTAATACACTGCCGTCACTTAATGTTACAGACCAGGAAGAACCTGGTGCAAGATTAGACAGGTTTACGGAAATAGTAGTTGAACTGGATGTGCATATAGAAACTGCAGTGGGGCTAAGCGATACCGTAGGCTCACATATTGTCATAGGTGCCTGGCCCCCCCAACCTGCAAGGTTTGTACCGCTAAAATTGGCATTGACAAAACTTGAGGTATGGGTGCCTGTTCTTTCATCTGCCCTGAAATAGGCTACAAGGCCAGGCTGGGGATAGGTTTGACAACCTGCCGAATCGGCCAGAATTTGTGTGGTGCTTCTTACTCCTTTCCAAAATTTCACTTCGTCTATCTGGGCATCAATGCCGAAAATGTTTTGAGAATTAAAATTGCCAATGGCAGTAGTAATATTTCTTGTTAAACGTTGTGATGCACTAAAAGGTATTGGGCCAGATCCTATATTACTGCCATTCAGGTATAATGTTATGGTGCCACCAATATAATCGCAAACGGCAGCAACATAATACCATTTATTGGGCGATAAATGGTATGAGCCTGTTATTGCAGCATTTGCCGCGGATATTGAATCATTATCATATACATGGAAATCAAGCTGAGCGCCCGTTCCAGCATACTGGCCCATAGCTAACCATATATCTTCATATGGCACACGATCTTCTACGCCTATAATAACATTTTTAGTGGCGTTAGCATTGGTGTCTGCTAAATTTATCCAGGCTTCCCACGTAAAACCGCTTGCAGAATCATAAAGTTCTGAAAGATTATGCCCTACAGCTGCTGCTATGGCAACTCTCACGGTGTCTGATTTTACAAACTGGAATGATGAATGGCAGGTAGGTTGTGCAAAACTACCCTGAACGATGAATAACATCGTTATAAGCATCGTAATAGTTGACAATGTTGTTTTTTTCATGATTGTTTGATTTAAGTTTTAAAAAATGATTAATTTTTGTTGATTTTTAAATTCTTTAAAAATTCAGGATTATATAGGTATAGCCATGTACACTGGGCAGCTATAAAGGTGTAATGATTTTTGAAAAACCTATAAACAGACTGTACAGATGTGTAGCCTGATTGTATAGGTGTGTACTTTTAAATGATTTGATTGATGCAGACTATTATTTCCCCTGCTAACAGATACAATTATTATTTTTACAAAACCATCAATATGCAGAAAAGTGATTTGAAATATTTATTCTAAATGAAAAACAAGCTCATTTTTCTTTTGGCAGCTATGATATGTTTTTGCCTGCGGCCTTATGCGCAAGAAAAACTTTTTAGGGATTATTCTGTTAAAGAAGGACTAGCGAGCAATACCGTTTATAAAGTTATTGTTGATAAAAAAGGATTTCTGTGGTTTGGCACGGAGGCAGGCGTCAGTATGTTTGACGGCACAACATTTACTAACTTTTCAGCAAATGACGGTTTGATAGATAATGATGTATTTGGTCTGTTTGAGGACAATGGAGGAAGGATATGGTTTTTATGTTTCGACCAGCAACCATGTTATTATTACCAAGGAAAATTCTTTAATGCCAACAATTTTAAAGAATTAAAAAAAATAAAAAATTATGATTGGCATACCGTTTTTAAACAACAAAACGATATCTGGTTTTCCGGTAAGCAATATCTATATAGATTCAAGGACAACAAAATAACCCAATATTCAGAACCCAATACTGAACATCTCATTTTTATAACAGAGATCGACTCTACCATTTATGCTGTAAGCGATTCTGCTGTTAGATATTTTAATAATGACAAGCAGCAATTTGAATTATACCCAGGCTTAAAATCCCTTTTCGACCTTCATGATAGGACTATTGATATTGGCAAAGGGCAAATTATTTTAATAAAGGGCAAAGAAGGTGGCAAGCATACAAGTTTATGTAGGATAAATATAAATCCAGCAAAGCATACTGTTGTAAAAGGTAAATGTATTGTTTATGATAAAGAAATAATAAACAATACATTTGACAAAGAGAGCAATGTACTAAGAACAATTTTTACAGATAACACTGTGATAGAAAGAGATATCCTGTCTGATAGCCTGCCGATAATCGCTCAGTATAAGCTTAACTCTTTTGCATCTTATATAGCAACAGACAAACAAGGAAACAGGTGGGTTACATTCTTGCACGGAGGTATTGAAATGTTTCCAGGTACAGGATCGAACAAAATATTGATGCCCGTAAAAGCAAACAATCCGTCAACATATTATTCTATTGCCAAAGTGGATGACGAGATTATTGTAGGTAATAATACTAATACCTTGTTCTTTTTAAAAAATGGTGTTTTGCAAAAAATTAAGCAAAGCGACCAATATGCGAAAAACAGCAGGGTTATTGATATGAAAATGGATAAGCATAATAAATTGTGGATAGGTAGGGATGATGGTATTTGCATTTATGATCCTGCTAAGAAGAAATTTTACCCCATTAATATCCCAACAAACGTAAAAGATATAAAATACGACTCTGCAAATGATATGATGTTATTTGCATCAACATGGGGGCCATTTTCGATATTGTGCAAAGGTATACCCAAAAGAGTATCGCTGTCTAAGGAGCGGACAACAAGCATTGCAGGTAGTTTATCTGATACATGTTGGTTTGCAACTTTAGATGGCTTATATTTTTATTCTGGGAAAACGTCACGGCCGGAAACTTCTTTCAGCACTCAATTTAAGAGCAGGGTTACCTGTCTGGAAACGGACAAAAACAGGAGACTATGGGTGGGCACATCTTCTAATGGCGTTTTCCTGGTTCAAAATAATGAGGTAAAATATCACTTCTCAATTCAGAATGGTCTGTCATCAAATATTTGTAAAAATATTTTCATCGATGAGTATGACGAAGCATGGATAAGCACGAACCTTGGTGTTTCCCGCATTAGAATTGATAAAGACTGTTTTGCAATTACAATATACAACGACAAGAATTGCCTGGTAGATAATAATGTGAATGATGTGCTTGTTGTGAAAGATACGGTATATGTGGTAAGTAGCACAGGTATTGCGTTCTTTAGCAAGAATAACATCACAAATAACTACCTGTTCCCGGTTTACATTACAAAGATAAAGGCTGGCGATAGCGAATTGGCTACAGGAGATAGCGTGTTTAAATTCAGCAGTAAACAAAACACGCTCAGCATTTCATTTTCAGGGCTTTCTTATCTTAGTAACGGGGAAATAAAGTATAAATATTACATCGAAGGCCTAAATGATGAGCCGGTTTTTACAAAAAATAATTCTGTTACCTATAGCAAACTATCTCCAGGCATCTATAATTTTTATGTAAGTGCCACAGATGTCTTCGGAAACAAAAGTAATCGGGCTGCGCATATTCAGTTCACAATTGTGCCTCAATGGTATCAGATAATATGGCTAAGGTGGCTGGCAATATTGGCTATTATTGTAGTAGCTGTTATCGTAACCTTCAAATACAGCAAACAATACGAAAAACGGAAACGGCTAAGGTCAGAATTGCAGCAAACCATTTCAAGGCTCGAGTTGGAAGCTATTCACTCACAGATCAACCCGCATTTCATTTTCAATTGTTTAAACGCTATTCAAAGTGCTATTTATAAAAACAATGTTGAAACAGCCAATTATTTTATAACCCGCTTTGCGAAATTAATGCGGCAGGCGCTTATGCTCTCAAAAGAAAGTTTTATTTCTATTGAAGAAGAATATAATTTTATAAGCAATTACCTGGAAGTGGAAAAACTAAGGCACAACAACAGTTTTGAATACAGTATTGAGATTGATAACTCTGTAAATAAAAGCAGCCCCTCCGTACCCGCTTTTGTATTGCAACCGTTTATAGAAAATTCTATTAATCACGGCATAAAATATTTAAAAAAGGAAAAAGGAAGCATTACTTTAAGGTTTATTAAAACAGACAAATTGCAAATCGAATTGGATGATAATGGTATTGGCATAAATGCAGCAAATAAAATTAACCAAAGCAAACTGGTGGATCACAATTCAAAAGGAATTATGTTGATGAATGCAAGGATCAAATCCCTTAATGAAATTTATAATAGAAACATACAGATAAAGATCATTGACAAACAGAAACTGAATGACGATACACATGGAACAACCGTAATTATTTCACTAGATCTTTTATGAAAAACAAGATACAAGCACTTATTGTTGAGGATGAAGAAAACAGCAGAATTGTTTTGAGCGAAGTTCTTAGCAAATACTGCCCGCAGGTGGAGATATTGGATTATGCCACAGATGCGAATGAAGCAGTTGAAAAAATTAAATTGCTGAATCCCATGTTGGTTTTCCTGGATATTGAATTGCCCTATGGGAATGCTTTCGATATTATTAAAAGGCTCAATGAAGTCAACTTTCATATTGTTTTTACCACTGCCTATGACGAATACCTGCTTAAAGCAATTAAAACAGGCGCAGCAGATTATTTACTAAAACCCATCGATTACCTGGAGCTGGCCGAAGCCATCAGGAAAATTGAAAAGAAAATTGAAGAAAAAGAAAAGTATATCAACATGGAGCTCCTTTTAGATTCTTTTTTAAAGAACTCCCAGAGCAATAACATGGCTCTGCCTACCATGGACGGATATAGCTTTATCAAACTCGATGATATTGTCAGGATAGAGGCCGAAGGAAATTATTGTAAAATATTTTGTCTTGATAAGCACACCTATACTGTTACCAGGCAAATTCATGATATAGAAAGCAAACTTCCCTCAACAAGTTTCTGCAGGATTCACAACAGCCATATCATTAATTTGAAGCACATCAAGGAATATACAAAAGGAAGGGGTGGGTATGTGACTATGGTGGATGGCTCGCATGTGGACGTATCGAATACAAGGAAAGAAGAGTTTTTAGAACGGTTTTCTTAACGGTGAAAGAATATTTAAATTCATTCTGAGGCTATACCATTCAAAATCAGTCCCTATCACTACCCCTTGCTGTCTTGTTATTACAATGTGTCAGAATCCTGTAACTAAGACTTAATTTTCAATCAGGCAGAGTAGATACGGAGATTAACTGTTTAATATTAATATCCGGCAAATAACACTCAGATACCTTATAAAAACTTAATACTTGCTATTCCCAAATGGAATATTGTGCAACAAAAAAATGATACACTTCGAACCGAAAAAGTAAACGCATTGCTCGCAGCAATCCAATTATTGAAAAGGGACTTCAGCAGAAAATGAAAAAGGTGTTCTTAGGAAGAATGTCTTATTGAAAAAAACAAAAACATTCGAATAAAGAGTAAATTGGTTCGAGAAAAGTCCCAAAGGTATCACTCAAAATGTGTAAATCGCTCTGATTTGGTCTCTGTGAAATTCACTAAAAAAAAGTTTTTCGCAGAATTGATAATTACTTAACATTTTGGTTTTATTCTCTTAACATAGTGCTGAAATTTACTTAACACAGCAGACCTACTTTTGGGCAAAATTTCAAAACCGCAATAGTATGTCTCTGAAACTTTACAAAAAAGTTAGTGGGTATCTTATTTTATGTTTGCTGGCAGGCATCAGTATTGTAAATAATGCCACCGCACAAACCAGCACATTGATCCATTTCTGGTCTTTCAATAACTGGAACCTGACCGATGTAAAATACACCAGCACAACCAGCACCGTTGCAGTGGCAAATGGTTTTACTGCTACCAACCCACCCATAAACGCGGACTATTCCACTATTAGTACAAGTACAGCTGTGCTGAATTATAAATGGAATGCCACTACGGCCACTACCTATTTAGGGTATTTTGATAACTACGCCGCCCCGGTTGGATCTCCCGATAATGATACTGTAAATGCAAGGACCATCAGCGGAGTTTATACGAATACAGGAGTAACCATAGGCACAACAAATAACGCATCTAATACTTTCAGGTTGCGCAATCCCAGCGATCAGGCTTCTATACAATTAAACATCCCTTCCACCGGCTACCAGAACCTTGTTTTTACTTATGGAGTAGAGGCATCTAATACGACAAATGCACATACGGATTCTTTCGCATATAGTCTGGACAGTGGTGTTACATGGCTGCAAACCGGAATAAGCAAGACTTACGACACAACAACTTATCTGCCCTCCAGTTCAAATATTGCTGAATTTAAAAGAATTACTGTGAATATAACCGACCCCGGTGCAGTAAATAATAATAAATTGGTGTTTAAGATATGGCAGGGTGTAACCAATACAGGCACCAGTGGTAATTGCCGTTATGATAATATGTCATTGGACGGAGTGCCTATTATTACTATTGGCACTCAGCCTATCACATCAACGATTTCTGTAGGCAGTAACACCAGTTTTAGTGTAAGCGCCACAGGTACAGGAACCCTCAGCTACCAGTGGCAGGTAAATACAGGCACGGGCTTTACAAATATTACAAACGGCGGTGTTTACAGTAATGCAACTACCAGCACGCTGAATATCACAGGCGCAACGCAATCCATGGCAGGTTATCAATACCAATGTGTTGTAACCAATAGCAGCCCTGCTTATTCGCTCACCAGCAGCAGCGCTGATCTTTGGGTGTATCTTTTAAGCAGCACCCTTATCCATTTCTGGGATTTCAATAATTTCCAGGACCCGCCGTCTAATGAACACTGGAGCACGGCCACAGCTAATGCCTCGACCGGCGGTATCACCTGGATAGCCGGCCCTACATTGAAAGCAGATTATTCTATCATTGATACCAACAAAACAGGCCTTGCTTATAAATGGCTTCCCGGCACTTCCAGCGGCTACCTGGGCTACTTTGACAATGTTGCTGTTTTGAATGGTAGTACAGATTGGGATACTGCGAACGTTAGGACCATTAACGGGGTAACATCTAATCCGGGTGGTCCTACAGCTACCACTTTAGCCTATAGGAACAGGAACCCGAGTGACAGCTCTTACCTGGTATTCTATATTCCATCCACCGGTTATAAAAATCTTATTTTTACTTATGGTGTTGAAGCATCTAACACCTCAAATGCGCATACCGATTCGTTTGCTTATAGTTTAGATAGTGGTACAACCTGGATCAGAACGTCAGGTATCAGTCCAACTTTTTCAGTTACTACAAACGGAGGTGCCGCTGTTTTTAGCAGAATAACTGTTAATATTTCTGACACAAACGCATATAATAATCCAAAGCTGGCATTTAAAATCTGGCAGGGCGTAGTAAATACAAGTACAAGTGGAAATGACAGGTACGATAATGTTTCACTTGACGGGGTTCAGGAATCTGGAAATACATATAATGTTTCATTGTCCGGCACATCGGCCTGTGTGCCCAGCACCTTATCACTTACGAGCGCTTTTCCACCTTTGCAGGTGATATGGCAAAATAACGGCGTTACTGTTGCTACATCTCTTCCTACTAACAATACTACAGCCAATATCTTGGCCGGCACAGGCACAGCGGGGTCGGCCTTAACTCAATTGTCTTTCCCCACAGCTGTACAAAGGGACCTGAGCGGCAATATATATATATGCGACCAGGCCAATAACCGCGTGGTTAAATGGGCATCGCCTTATACCACAGGTGTTGTTGTTGCCGGGGGCAATGGCAGCGGCAATGGCCTGACACAATTAAACACACCACAGCAGATATATGTAGATGCAAATGCGAATGTTTACGTTGCAGATAAAGGTAACAACCGAATTGTAGAATGGTCCTCGCCTTATACAACAGGTGCAATCGTTGCGGGGGGCAATGGCTCTGGCAGTTCCACCAACCAATTTAACGGTCCAACGGCAATTACATTTGATGCCGGCGGTAATTTATATATTTCCGATAGCGGCAATAACCGTGTCATGAAGTATCCTGCAGGCTCTACTTCTTCCACAAGCGGAGTTGTAGTAGCGGGCGGTAACGGTGCAGGGCCGAGTGCCAACCAGTTAAGCTCACCCATGGGCCTCAGCATAGATGGTTCGGGCAACCTGTATATTGCCGATAAGGGTAATAATCGTGTACAGCAATTTCCTTCAGGTTCCACCTCCTCAACAAGCGGTGTAACAGTAGCAGGTAGCAGTAGTGGTACCTCAGGTAATACGGAAGCATTGTTAAATGCTCCTGTAAGTGCAAGGTTAGACCTTGGAGGTTTTTTATACATTACCGACCAGGGCAATGACCGTATTCAAAGATGGGTGCCCGGCGCTGCAGCAGGAACAACTATACTAACTTATACAACAGGTTCTTCTTCCACCCAACTGAACAATCCTTATGATACTTATGTAGATAGCGCCGGCAATTTGTATGTGGCCGACTATAATAATGCCCGTATACAGGAATTCGGTATGAACACTACCTATACCCCTTCGGCATCTGGTTCTTATACAGCTGTTGTTACAACTGCTTATGGCACATCTACATCAGCGGCTTTTGCCGTAAACGTGCCCCCTACCATTGTTACAAATCCTTCCGGCATTACCATCTGCCAGGGAACCAATACAACTTTAACTGCTGCTGGCACAGGTGGTACATTAAGCCGCCAGTGGCAGGTGAATACAGGTACAGGTTTTACAAATATTACAAACGGCGGTGTTTACAGCGGCGCAACTACTGATGCATTGACCATTACAGGGGCTCTTGCCAGCATGAATGGCTACATTTATCAGTGTATTTATTCAAATCCATGTACACCAAATGCCACCACTACCAGTGCCACACTTAATGTTACACCAATACCCGCTATTGCAACACAACCAAATAATACTTCTGTGTGTGCAGGTTTAAATACTACCATAGCCACAACGGCTACCGGAGCTGGTTTGACATATCAGTGGCAGGTGAACACAGGTTCCGGCTTTACGAATATTACTAATGGCAGTGTTTATTCCAATGCTACCACCAATACATTAGGTATAACAGGTGCAACTATCGGAATGAATACCTACCAATACCAATGCGTTGTTTCCGGTACATGCACGCCACCGGCAACGACAAATACAGCTATCCTTACAGTTAACACAGCCCCGAACATTGTAACCAACCCAATTGGCAGCACAGCATGTCTCGGTACGAATACAAGCTTTGCAGTTGCCGTATCGGGTGCCGGTTTAAGCTACCAGTGGCAGGTGAATACAGGGAGTGGTTTTGGCAATATTACCGATGGTGGTGTTTATTCCAATGCAACAACTAATACGCTGACGATAACTTCGGTAACTGCTGCTATGACAACTTACCAGTACCAATGTGTTATAACAGGTACATGCTCTCCGGCCGCAACCAGCACCTCTGCAGTGTTGACAGTCAATCTTCCACCTTCCATAACCACGCAACCGGTTGCCAGCACCATTTGTAATAATGGTAATACATCTTTCAGTGTCACTGCTACGGGGGCCGGGCTCAGCTATCAATGGTCTCTTACCACTGGTAGCGGTTCTGCTCCAATTGGAAATGTAGGTGTATATAACGGTGCATTGACCCCGACATTAACGATCACAGGCGCCAATACAGGCATGAATGGTTTGCTATACTACTGTACGGTGTCCGGAACGTGTACGCCACCTGCAACAACCACAAGCGCGCTTCTTACCATAAATCCAAATCCGGCCTTAACAAGTAGTACCATTGCCCCTTCTATATGTAACAATACCACATTGAGCTATACACCTGCGAGCAGCGTAAGTGGTACGACTTATAGCTGGGCAAGGGCCACAGTAACCGGCATTACACCTGCTACCAATAGCGGCACTGGTGGTATCAGCGAAACATTAAGTAACTCTACTTCCAACCCTGTGGTAGTTACTTATAGCTATACATTAACCGCAAATACTTGCCCAGGCACAGGAAGTGTAACAGACACGGTGTTCCCAACACCAGGCCTTACTGCACCAACAAACCAAACCGTTTGTAATGGAACAAGCATAACAGCCGTAACCTTTACAGGCTCAGCAGTTGCAGGAACTACTTATAGCTGGACCAACAATACCACATCTATCGGGCTGCCTGCAAGTGGAAACGGCAATATCGCTGCCTTTACTGCTATAAATGCAAGCAACACACCAGTAACCGCAACTATTACTATCACTCCCAATGCGCATGGTTGCTCGGGGGC
>Ga0206829_10314_pt1 | contig 14941 bp, 13 predicted proteins | sample Alteio_BWOrgCont_75_FD_152862 | JGI IMG/M metagenome (GOLD analysis project Ga0206829, IMG submission 152862) | Enriched cells from forest soil in Barre Woods Harvard Forest LTER site, Petersham, Massachusetts, United States -... | ecosystem: Environmental > Terrestrial > Soil > Temperate forest >... | reverse complement strand
GAGCGTCGATCAAATCTGCCTTTTCTGGGCGAAAGGTATTGTCAAATTCCCAGCAGTAGAGCTCCCGTTTATCAAAAGTATATCGAGGACCTATGACTGCCTTGCGACAACGTGTTCCTGGGGCTACTTTCATGAGGTTCTCCCATTCCTGGACACTTACAGGCGCTTCCGCCAGGCTTGGGTCTATTACCATGGGGGTGGGTTCGGTGGGTTCTTCTGTAGGTTCTGTGGTGGGTTGAGTGGGTTCTGATCTGACGTAGACTACTGGAGCAACGTGAAAATTCCAGTACCTTCTTGGGCCTTTCTTTGGAGTGAGGTTTGCGTTTTGTCCAATGAGCCAGGCTTTCCCGGTGCGAATTCCTTTTTCATAGAGTTCGTGGCAGGCCTGGTGGGCCCGAGCATCGCAATCTCCGACTGAGAATTTAAAGGGGATGGTTTTACTATTCTGGAATTCTTTGAATAATTTCTTGGCTTCGTCGAGAGAGACTTCGCGTCCTTCGATAGTCGGATGATCTTCTTCTGATTCCTGGTCGCTGTCTGATGCGTACTTGTAGCGTTTTGGGGATGGGTTTGTGGCTGATGCTGGGGTGGTGGCTGTGGTTGATGTTGTATTTGTGGCTGTGGACGCGTCGTTTGTGGCTAAAGTTGATGGGTGTCTCTTGGCGGCAAAGGAGGGGGGTGAGAAGGAAAGGGTCAAGGATAATATCAGTAAGAATGAACACTTAATGGTCTTAGTCAGCACTGAATGGGTCATGGGAATCCTTTTATACATACGATGTGTATATTATTTCGAAGTGGAAAGCAAATTGAATTGGATGAACCCGGGCCTGAGGGTGGAGTCTCCCTGTGGTCCCTGTGGTCGATGAAACTTCCCCGGTTGAGTTTTGGGCGAGCCTTTCCAGAATTGCTAGCTACAATGCGGAGCTATCGAGAAACGGAATGGCTAATTTTTCAGGCGGGTACGCGCTTTCGATAGCCGAACTTTGCTATGAGGAGGGATCGGGATCCGCTCAATAAGGGTGGTGGATTTGCGTTGAACTTGTTGATTTTGAACGTCCGAGCTAGAGACCTGTTTGCGGGAGGTATGCCACGGAGGACTTACTTCCGGCGCCGGAAATGTGATTCGTTCGGCCAGGAGTCTAAAGACTAGCGAGCTTGGGTGTCGGCCTTTTGAAGGCTAAATTTCCCGCACGCTTCATTCGTGATTGCCCCCTCATATTTCTTAATAGCTCGAACTCCCAGCTCGTCGACTCTAAGAATCTTTAATTCAAGATCGGTCTCACCCTGAGGGCACAGGTATTTGCCAGTCCACACTGAATTTGCCTTGAGTGAAGTGTCTTCTGCATAAGAAGAGCTTATGATCCCTGGCCCAAAGAGCATTCCGATGAGTATCAACTTCAGCACGATCTAGCTATGCATCAAGTCAAATTATTAGGCAAGTTCAGTTACAACGACGGCTCTGTGGGGAGTTTCCTTGGGCTGGAATTGCACCTGCTTTGGGGGAGTTCACTGAATTCCTTTCAGTCTCGGTGACCGACCCGAGCTGCCCTCTCACAAAAAAAAAAAAAAACGATTTGAACGATTTTTCGCTTTGGGCCTCGCGAGCGTTGAGATTTTAGTTTTTTTGGAGTCGTAATTTTTTCTTCTACTTGGGCTGTCTAACTTACTCGGGTCAGGTCAAATTCAAACATATCAGATTCAAGATACCCCCCTACACAGACTTAAATAGGATCGTTGTAGTTGGATCTAATTGCGAAAAAAAGTGGCCAAAAACCTGTGGTATATGTTTTTGGAAATGTACGAATTAACAAAACTGAGTGACCAAGATTTACATCAAAAAATGCTTACTACAGCTGAAAGAGAACGCGCTCTCACAGCACAAATGATCTCGATGATCGAGGAAGCGGAGCGCCGAAAATTTTTCCTGGATTTTGGCTATTCGACTTTGTTCGACTATCTGACGATTGGCCTAAAATATAGTGCGGCGGCTGCGATGAGAAGAATTTCTGCAGCTCGCATTGCTTGCGAAATTCCTGAAGTGAAAGAGCGGATTGCCGATGGGACTCTGTCTTTGACCCATTTGTCACAGGCCGACCATTTCTTTCGGAATGAAGCTAAAAATGGGCCGGGCGCTAAGAGCATGAGCACGAAGGATAAGCGGGCGGTTCTTGATCAGGTCGTGAATAAATCGACTCGCGAAGCAGAGAAGGTTCTTATCGCAATGTCATCCGCGCCGGAACAGCTGAAGGAAGATCGGATTAGACCGCTGACTCCTGAGTTGACTCAGATTACGTTTAAGGCGAACGCTGAGTTTATGGCTCAGTTTGAGGAGCTGAAAGGTTTGCTGGCTCATCAGATACCCGGTGCGAGTCTGAGTGAAATCATGGCTGAGGCGGTCAAGGTGGCTGTGCTTGCGATGAAGAAACGGAAGTTTAAGGTCAGAGATAAAGATATGTCGGGTGCGAAGCAAAGCGCAGCTTCATCCGCCATTCAAAGCGCAGCTCCATGTGTTGAGCAAAGCGCAGCTTCATCCGCTATTCAAAGCGCTGCATGTGTTGAGCAAAGCGCAGCTTCATCTGTTATTCAAAGCGCTGCATGTGTTGAGCAAAGCGCAGTTTCATCTGTTATTCAACGCGCTGCATGTGTTGAGCAAAGCGCAGCTTCAGACATAGTTAAAGGATTAAAACCCTCACTTGACGAAGGCGAAGATTTTAATCTGGTTGCGATCGGTACTTCCGGCGCCGGAAATAAATATTCTAGATATATTCCGGCGGCTGTCAAAAGGGAGGTGTTTTTGCGCGATGGCGGACGTTGTGTGGCTGTAAATCCGCTTACAGGAGAGGTCTGTGGGAGCTTTATTGGGTTGGAGTTTGATCATTTTCCGATCCCTTGGGCGAAGGGTGGGCCTTCTATTGCATCTAATTTGAGAATTTCGTGTAAATTATGTAATCGACTCCATGCAGTTCAAAGCTATGGAAGAATTGCTGTTGTTGAGTCGATGGTTTGAAGTCACAGTCACGGCTCTGGGAGGAGTTTTCCGGATTTTGATACTTGGGTGATTGGGGCCCGTTGATCTTTAAAGAATTTCAGGATGCCGTTTTGGCCTGGTAGGTGGGCGGCTCCGACCATGAATAGAATGGATCGATTGGTATTTTCTGCTATGATTTGATTCATTCGTGGGATCCATTTGCTGTTGCGCGCTATGATAGCGGGAGATTCTGCGAGTTTTTGAAATTTTTTGAGATCTCCTGAGACGTAGGTTTTAAATTCACTTTCTGATCGATAATGGTTGTCGACGTGCTTTCCGCCTGAAAGGTAGAGCAGGTTTAAAGCTTCTCTCATTCGATGGATGTCGGAGTTGCTGAAATTTTCCGCTTGTTTCGAAAGGCGAGCGAGAAGGTTATAGGCAATTGCGCGCTCTTGTCCCGTTTCTAGTCCGATAATAGGTTTGTTTGCTGCAGTAAAATTCTCGGCGACCTCAGCGTCGATTCCTGATCCGCTCACGAGAGTCAGTAGCTTTCTATTCAAGGCGAACTCCACGATGCTGGGGTGAATTTGGTCTAGATCATTGGCCTGCCACAGATTCTTTATGATCGGTTCTAGTGCCTTTTTTAGTATTTCTTCTTCTCCCGGGTGCAGCTTGGAAGTCCATTTGAATCCGCTGGGTTTGTAAAACCCAAGATGGGCCATTTCTTCGCCGGATACCCAAGCCAGTTCCCCTAATGGATTTTGCGGCTCGTCTTTGAATTCAATCTCCCGCACTAAAATGTCCGAATGTTCTTGGACAAGATTGACCACCTCGGGAAACAAATCCAACGGAATGGAATGTTCAGATCCCAATAAATAGATCGGCTTAGATCTTCTATTCAATTGAATGGAATACAAGAAGGGCTCAAAATTTGGATTGATTTCTTCGAGCTTCCGAATTTTTGGTACTGAAGGCGAACTTCTATCGAATTTAGATAGGGCAATATTATGTAAAATTGGATAAATTCTAGAGAATTCACCTTTGAGCAAATCATTTGGATCTGAACATTCGCTGGAGGGACCTAGCCAATGCATGAGAGTGTGATTGGATATTCCGGATTTAAAAGCCTCTGAAATTTCATTTTGCAGTTTCAGGTCAAGGTAGCCATAGTTCTCTTTGTCAACGATCGAGCTGTCCAAAAGGTAATCAATATTCTCTCTTATTGTCTTTCTGAGTTCCAGATTGATCGGGAAGCTCGTGAGGTGCTGCTTGGTTTCAGTCAGTACACTTTTGAAAGGATCTTTGATTTGTCCGTGTTGAATGTGAGCAGCCTTTATCTTGATAAATTCCAGGACCTCAGGCGGAAGAGTTGCATAGGCATAAAAAGGAAATAGAGTGAGAATGAAAATAATACCGAACTTACGGATCTCTTTATTCATATGATCATACTATTGCATCACGCCCTCAACAACAAAGGAGCGCCCTTCTCCTTGTACACTCGAATACTCAGGCCCCAGCCCATATACCCTAGCAGGAAGAACCAGAAGCCTGCCAACCCTAGGCGCAAAGCGCTCGTTAAAAGAAGATCTAGACTCATACTGGATCCTGCTACCAGCGCCCTAGAGGTCTCCAGTAGGTACGAAAATGGAGAGAGAAAATAACTGGCCTTTTGTACCCACTCGGGCAGTACGCTGATCGGAAAGTAGGCTCCCGAAAGTATCGAGGCTAGAGTCGTAAAGTAATTAAAGACTCCACTCCCCCGCCCGAACATCACCAAAAAAGAGGATGCCACTAGCCCTAACCCAAAATAGATCGGAAGGCTGACTACGATGAGAGCTGTCACTCCCAGTAGAGCCTCTGGCGCTAGCCTCAGACCAAAGACACAGATGGCAAGAAATAGGGTCGAGAAAACGGTGATCAGTCCCCTCAAAACCTGAGAAAGGCCCAGAATTAAAATTGGAATTTGAGAAGAGAGTGGCATGACCAATAGCGCATCAAACGTGCCATCGATGGTTGCGGTCCGAACAGCTCGAATCAGTCCAGAAAATATGAACAGTGGAATATATAGAACTAACTCACCTATCACAAGATAGCTAAAGTACGTAGAGGTAGATCCACCCAAACTGGTTGAAAAATTAGGAACAAAAGCTTTTGCCGTATACCAATAGACGGTCAAGCTCATCAGAGGAAAAAAGATCTCTCCAACCACACTCCACGCACGGGGATACTGTTCTAGAACATCATTCTTAAAAATATACCTTAAGGTCTGAATCATCATGAGTTCACCACCTCACCAGCTTCATCCCTTAACAATCCATTTTCCAGAAAGACCAAACGATCCGATCGTAGCTCACTTCCGCCTCGCAAATGGGCTGAAAATAAGATGGCGCTTTTTTTGAACTCCGTCTCTAAGAGCTCTCGAAGAACCAAGACCGTTTTCTCATCTAGACTGCGAGTGGGCTCATCCAAAATCAAAACTGAAGGACTGCTGAGAAGAGCACGTGCTAGGTTCAGCAACTGCTTCATTCCACTCGAACAAAGAAAGTAGGGCGTCTCAAGAGCATCCTCAAAAGGAGCTAACCCTTCCAGGGGATCTATACTCTCTAAAACTTCCAGCTTTCCAAGCTTCTTCAAGGCCCCAAATGCCAGAAGATTATCCAACCCCGTCAAGCGAGGAAAGAACCCCCCCTCTACTGCAGGTGCCCAACCCATCCGAGAGCAAATCGTTCGAGAGTCCTTCCGAACTGAAATTCCATCGATCAGAACTTCCCCACGACTGGGGGTCAGTAAAGTAGACAGGATCCGAAGCAAGGTAGTCTTACCCGCTCCATTGGCACCCACCAGAGCCACTGACTCCCCCGGCCGAACCGAAAAGGAAATACCATTTAGAATAGTCCGTGGCCCGAAGCGCTGAACTAGATCAGAAACACAAATCCCCCCAGATTCAATCATTCCTTAAATTCTATCTAGGAGAATTACAAAAACAAAGAAATTAAACCAAAAACCAAGGGAGGCTTGGGAGATTGGACTCTAATGAAAGCGCCATTAGTTTGACGGCATCACTTGTCTAATATAGTTGACAAATACTCTTAAAATGTATACCATATTAGACAATATGGGCAAAAAGACAACCCCGCAGACTCCAAGTTTGGTGACTTTGCTAAGAGAACTAGGTGAAAATATTGGTTTAGCGCGAAGGCGCAGAAGGCTTTCAGCCACCATGCTCGCCGAAAGAGCAGGAATGACACGAATGACCCTGAGTGCAATTGAAAGGGGGGAACCCACTGTGAGCATAGGAGCATATGCAAACGTCTTATTTAGCCTAGGCCTAGAACACGACCTTTCGTTGATAGCTAGGGACGATGAATTTGGGCGTAAACTTCAAGACTCTGGATTGTTAAGCCCCAGGAAAGGAAAATCCAGTTTATGACGGCGTCAAAGCCAAAATCAATTTATGTTTTTGCGGACTGGGATGGTCTCGGCGGAGCTCAACTTATGGGGACTCTATTGGCCGCGCCATCGCGTGGAAAGGAGATCTTTTCCTTCAGCTACGATTCAGCTTGGCTCAAGTCTGGCTCTGGGCGTGCGATAGATCCAAGATTATCCCTTCTTCCTGGCCCCCAGTACCCCAATAAAGACCATCCCAGCTTTGGCATATTCCTGGATTCATCGCCGGATCGTTGGGGACGAACCTTGATGATTCGAAGGGAGGCTCAACGGGCGCGCACGGAGAAAAGATCTGAAAGAAAACTTATGGAATCCGATTTTCTCCTCGGAGTATTTGACGGCCACAGAATAGGTGCGCTTCGGTTTAAACTAAAAAAGGAAGGTCCGTTTCTTGACGATGATCAGGAGCTTGCGTCTCCTCCTTGGACAAGGCTTCGAGATCTTGAATATGCAAGTCTTCAGCTTGAACAAGAAAATGCGGAGAAAAACAAAGATTACATTCGATGGCTGAAACTCCTGATCGCCCCAGGAGGCTCCTTAGGAGGGGCTCGCCCAAAGGCTAGTGTCACTGACGAAAAAGGCGATCTTTGGATCGCAAAATTCCCAAGCAAAACTGACGAGCTCAATACTGGAGCGTGGGAACGTGTTGTGCATCAGTTAGCGACTCAAGCGAAAATCGATACTGTCGAAGCGCAGACACTGAGGTTCTCCAGCAATCACGATACCTTCCTGATCAGAAGATTTGATCGAATTAAAGGAAAAAGGCTTCATTTCGCCTCCGCCATGACACTCCTGGAAAAGGTCGATGGAACTGGAGCAGAAGATGGCGTGAGCTATTTAGATATTGTGGAATTTATTTTAAAAAATGGCTCTCAAGTAAATCGGGATCTCAAGCAACTTTGGCGTAGGATTGTATTCAATGTTTGTATTTCGAATGTAGATGATCACCTCCGCAATCATGGTTTTTTATTGAATGAGGAAGGCTGGAAGTTAGCCCCCGCCTACGACATGAATCCAGCTCAAGAGGGTGACGGTCTCAAACTCAATATATCGGCTTCTGACAACTCCCAGGATCTGAGTCTCTGCCTCAGCGTTGCTGAACACTTTCGTTTAAAGAAAGCCGAGGCAGAGATCATTTTAGAGGACGTCTTGAAGGCAGTACGTCCGTGGAGAAAAATGGCGGAAAAAGCGGGTCTCGCTAAAGAAATACCTAAAATGAAGCGGGCGTTTCGCGTGGTTGAGTGACTAGCCCCGCCCCCCCAAATCCAACTTCCCCAGCTCCTCAAACAAATACACTTGCCCCACACACGCACTCCGAAAATCCCGAACCAAAAGGCTCTCGTTCTCCCCATGCGCATTCGTGTAAGGATCCTCCACGCCAATCAAGAGCGCAGGCGCTCCGCCCAATGCGTCCGCAAAAGGTTGGACGAACGGAATACTTCCCCCTGAACCAATCTTATAAGGCGCATGCCCATAGCCTTGAGTTAAAGCTCGCTCGGCGGCTTCAAAAACAGGACCTTTTGGCTCAGTGGACCATGCACCATTGCAAGCTTCCGTCTTGAGAGCAACCTCAAGCCCCCAAGGGCAGTGGGCCGTGAGATGCTTCTTGAGAAGCTCTAGAGTCTTCTCTGGATTCATGTTTGCCACCAATCGGATCGTGACTTTGGCCCAAGCGGTGTCATTGATAATATTTCCACACTGAAGCCGAGAGGAAGCTTGGATCGCGTTGATCGTCAAACTCGGCAATCGCCAGAGTTGCACCAACGGCGTTGGATCAGTTCTCAACATCTTGGCCGAAGGGATCATTCCAGATTGCTTTCTAAAGTCCGCCTCGTCATAGGGGATTTTCCTAAGTTCTTCCGCCTCTTCCTTCCCTATAGGCTTTACGGAATCTAATACGCCAGGAATAGCAATCTGGCCGTTCTCATCCACCAACGTCGCAAGCATTTTGGATAGGGCCATGACAGGGTCTGGTACAGGACCACCCCACATTCCGGAGTGGACTGTCTTCGTCAATCCTCTGACTTCCACTTCCACTCCCACCAGACCTCGCAATGCGATCGTCAAGGCCGGAATTCCACAATCAAAATTGCCCGTGTCCGTGAGGACCAAAACGTCAGCGTCTAACTTTTCTCGATAGGTCGACAAGAACTCTGCAAGATGAGAGCTGCCAATTTCTTCTTCGCCCTCAATCACGACCTTCACGTTGACAGGAAGCTCTCCATGGGTCTGGAGGTATGCAGAAATCGCCGAAGTATGAACTACGATCCCTGCCTTATCATCGGCCGTTCCCCGACCATAAAGTCGCTCGCCACCAGGACCCTCCTTGAGGGTGGGTTCAAAGGGTGGAGTTTTCCAAAGCTCTTCTCTCCCCGGAGGCTGAACATCATGGTGAGCATACAGCAAAAGCGTCGGCTTTCCGGGTGCTCGCAGGCGTTCACCATAGACGTAGGGATGCGCGCCAGGGAGCTTTAAAATCTGCACATTCTCCAAACCCCGCTCTTTCAACAAGGAAGCCACCGCATCCGCACTTCGGGTGAGTTCTTTTTCTGGAAACCCCGAGAAGCTTACGCTCGGGATCCGCACCAAGGTCTTGAGATCTTCTAGATAATTTTCAAAATTTTGCTCAACGTAACGCGCCGTTTCACTTGATGTTTTTTTCATCCGGGCAATCTGCACAGAACTCCCATCACTTGACAACAAAAAATCTTCCAGCCAATGTGTTTTCCAAATGGCCACTCCAGCAACCACACGCATCAAACTGAATACTTCATTTTGGCGTCACTCGAGCTGCATTCCTTTTTCAGAGGATGTGGTTCCGTCGAGTCTGTTCCTAAAGCACAGACACTTTTTGGTGATCGACGTCGAAACCCAAAAGCTCGTCCAAGAAGTCGGCGGGTGGGACCATGTTGATAAACTCGGAATTTCTGTGGCTTGCGCTTACGACAGCAAGACGGACGAATTCCTAGCCTTCCGCGAAAATGAGCTTAAGAAGCTGATCGATCTGTGCGAGGAACGCCTCGTGATCGGCTATAATATCCGTGGGTTTGACTTGCCTGTTTTAGTTCCCTACGGCCTGAACACCAAACGCCTGGATGTTTTTGACATCATGTACGACCTTGAAACTCTCACTCGCCAAAGATTCCTGAAACTCGAGGCTGTAGCCCGAGGCACGCTAGGATCCGGAAAATCAGCTGACGGCCTGATGGCCGTCGAATGGTGGAAACAAGGACAAGTCCAAAAGATCATCGACTATTGTACCCAGGACGTCAAAGTCACCCGCGATGTTTTCCAGTTCGGCCGTCAAAATGGCTTTGTCAGAATTCAGCGTTCAGCCGAAGCAGACGCAAAGGTGACACAAGTTCCAGTACAGTGGAACTAAGAGGTTTCAAACTCCGAGCCACAATGAGCTCCGAGCCAAAGTGCTGAGTGCCCGTGCTCCGAGCTCGGCCTAGTACTGACCCAACAAATAGCCCACTGCGGCGTGACAGCCACCCAAAATCTTATACAATGAAAAAACCTAGGGATGGGGGAGCAGGGAACCCATGGATGGGTTTTTGCTTAAATCGAACTCTCCAGAATCAAGCTCAAAGTCTCACTAGCCACTCGAGGCCAACCCAGCTGGCCTCTACAGCCCTGATGCTCTTCGACAACTCCGTTGATCCGCACTAATTTGACTTTTACGGGAGAAAGGCACCCTTTCGCTTTCAGAACAGGCTTCTGAAGGGCTAACTCCAGCTTCGATAGTTTCTCCTGAGTTTCGCTCGCAGAGGGAATTTTATGATTCAGCCCAACCACACTTGGCGACATGGAGAGTTCTGTCTTGCCCTCAGGGGTCAACTTGATGTGGACCAGCCAACTCTCTGGCCCAGCCCAATCGACGTGGGGACCCGGGTACTCAATCACAGCTTCTAAAATCGGCGCGATTGCAGTCTGAGCGGGAGCTGCGCCCTTGCTGACAGCAGGGACGGAGTCATCATTCATGATCCCGCTGGTGGGTCCAAAACAGCTGCATAGAAATAGAGCGGCCAATCCAGCCACCCCAAAAAATTTTTTCTGAATCACTGAACTTTTCCTCCATCACCCAATAAGGGGTCTAGGCACTTCCGCTTCTTGGCCATCATCGGAAGTTCGCATCCAGGAGGTGACAAATGAGCAGCAAGCACGGATGACACGGCCCATCCCGCCTCTGAATAGGTCCACTCATTACAAACTTGTTCTTCAAGGCCTAAACACCGCAGGAGGCCACTCCAAGGATTGACTTTCTCATTCATGAACTCGCAGGGGGCCCAGGCTTGAGCCAATAGGCGGGTCAGCTCAAACTGAGCTCGAACCGGATTATCTAACGTAAGCTTGATGAATCCGTTCCCCAAACGCAGGAACTCTTGATTGGGTCCCTCTTGCGTGTGTACCCCGATCCCTCTCCATTTCAGATCAGGCTCCTCGTTTGAAGGAGGGATGACCACCTTCAGATTCGCTACCCTCTCGACCATTGCCCCCAGAGTTTCCTGTGAGGTCTGCAAGGGGTGAGTCCCCAGCCATTGAATCAAAAGACGTTTTGAATCATGAAAAAGCGCTAAGACTTTCTTACGTTCCTCGGGCGAAACGTGAAACGGAGCCACGCCTGAACCAGGGAGCTCAAGAGATTCACACAATTTTTTGATTTTCTGTTTTTCAAGGGTTTCAAAGTTTTTCTTAGCTTCGGCTTCAGAGGCGATTTTCCTCGACGCTTCAACTTTGAGGCTCGCGTATTCCCGCCTCTTTTTGAGGTAGGCTTTGAGCCCAAACCCAATGAAAATGACGCAAATTCCAAATAAAAGTAGTTGCTTGTAGAAATCGCGCGTCCTGCGCATAGTTATTTTCCTTTCCTTAAAGTTATCAGCCTGTTCAACGCCGGGATAGACAGAAAAAATTGCCGACCTGGGGGACAAACCATTGACAGCCCGAACCCAGTCAACGCATGATAGGGCGCATGAAATTCAATAAAAGTTTCTTTGTAGGCCTCGCCACGGTGTCGTTCCTTGTGGGGATGTCCGGCTGTAGCACTGGGCTGAAACCTTCCTCTGAGCCAGCCTCTGAAGAGAAAGAAACTCTTGTGATCCTGGGAACGAATGACATTCATGGGGGCCTGGCTCCGGTCACACTTAAAACCCGCGAAAAGCATGGGCAACCGGAAATCCAATATCAGGCGGGCGGGGCAGCTGTAATCTCTTCGTTTGTAAAGAAGCTTCGGAGCGAATTTGGCTCCCATTTTATCTGGCTAGATGGGGGTGACGAATTTCAGGGGTCCATCGAGAGCAATTTAGCCCTCGGCAGCCCCATGGTGCAATTTTTTAACGCTACGGGTCTCAACGCAGCGGCCATCGGAAACCACGAGTTTGACTTTGGATTGGATGCTCTCAAAGCTCGAATGAAGGAAGCTCACTATCCTTACTTGGCGGCCAATATTAGCGACAAGAGTTCCGGAAAACCTGCCGACTTTCCGAACACGCACGGGAGTATCCTGATTCAAGCGGGCAAACTCAAAGTGGGTGTCATCGGACTTTCAACACTGGATACCCCCACAACTACCCAAGCCAAAAATGTGGCCACCTTTAACTTTGACGACATGGCGATTGCTGCCAAGCATGAAGCAGACGCCCTAAGAAAAGCAGGGGCCAACATCGTTTTACTCACCACCCATTCTGGTCTTAAATGTGATCTCAGCCGGAATCACTCGGGGCGCCAATTTTTGAAAGCTACCGATCCACAAGGGGACTGCGGCGAACAAGATGAAGTGGTACAGCTCCTCAGAAATCTCCCCCCCAATACCCTCGATGCGGTCATCTCTGGGCATACCCACCAAATCGTCCATCACTGGATCCAAGACGTCCCGGTCATTCAGGCTGGGGCATTTGGACGGTATGTCAATGTCCTCTACCTGACCTACGACTGGTCTCAAAAGAAGCTCATCCCCCAAGAAACTCGAATCGAAGGACCGATTCCCGTTTGTCCAAAAGTTTTTCAAAATCAGAACGACTGTAACGGGGACCGACCTGCTCCCAAAAACGGGAGAGGCCCTCTCGTTCCTTTTAAATTCCATGGGGAAACCATCACCGAGGATCCTCAAATCGTGGCTCTGCTTCAACCCACGCTCGACAGCTCAAAGCTCGTAAAAGAAAAGGTTTTAGCTAAGGCTGCCCGCCCGATCGACCATCCTCAGTTTAACGAGTCTCCCCTTGGAAACCTAGTCGCAGATGCGATGCGTTCTTCTATTCGGACTGATTTTGCTTATGTGAATTCAGGCGGTATCCGTGCACCGATTGAACACGGCCCCGTGACTTACGGAGATATCTTCCGATCCATTCCTTTCGACAACCGGGTGGTCAAGCTTCAAATCTATCCCAAAGAGCTCAACTTGATTTTGAGAGTTGCTTTGAACGGCTCTAGGGGATTTGGCGCAATCTCCGGACTGCGAGTGAAACTGATCGACCCCCGGTTTGATGTTCCCATGAGTGGAGTCAATGCCAACCGGCTCCTAGAAGTCACGCTGCCCAACGGTGAACCGCTTGATCCAAACCGGCTTTACACTCTAGCTACACTCGACTACCTGGTCACCGGGGGCGATGACCAAAAATATCCCATGTCTAAAATACCCGCAGACCGCATCGACATGAATGCGGGCCCCATCGTACGAGAAGCCGTCGCGCAATACGTTGAAAAGAAGAGAATTTTGAACGACGAAGAGCATCCTTTAGTTGACCCGGAAAATCGACGACTCAAATTAGTCCGAGCACCCAAAGAAAAAGGGAAGCACCGCAAAAAAGGAAAACGAGCTAGAATAGCTCAACCCCAAAGCTCCTAAGCCTCTAGATATAAGACAATTATAAGGCCTTACAAAATATAAGCTTATGATACGATCGGGGTTATGAAACCATCGCGCGGAAATTCTGGGCAGGAAGTTTTGGGATCAATCGATCAAGCAGTAAAAAAAGAATTCGATGCTAACCGACGAATTCTTAGCTTTGACGAGTACATCGCACTCCTCAGAGAACAACCCCAGCAACAGACCCGGGGCTCTGCACGGTACGTCCTGGACATGATGGATTATTTCGGGACCACGCCTTTGCAGCCCAATCAACGGTTTAACGTATTCGACTTCCCCATTGACGGAATCGCCCCAAAAATAGTCGGTCAGGAATGGGTTCAAAATCAAATTTATCGCGCTCTAAAAGCCTTTTCGAGACAGGGCCTCAACAATAAGCTCATCCTCCTCCACGGGCCGAACGGAAGCGCTAAGAGTTCCATCATCCATGCAATGATGCAGGGACTAGAAAGATACTCAAAAGAACCCGAAGGGGCTGCATACTCCTTTAACTGGATTTTTCCGGTTGAGCGCTACACGAAGGGCGCTATGGGTATGAATACCTACACCGCTCAAAAGGATCCCCTGACCTCTTACGCAAAACTATCGGATGACGAAATCGCCGCTCGAATCCCCTGCGAGCTCAAAGACCATCCTCTTTTGCTCGTTCCCCAGGAACAAAGAAAAAATTTCTTGTCAAAACTCATCGGCGCGGAGCTTACAGATGAGCTCTGGAGCTCCCTCCCCCACTACCTCACCCGAGGAGACCTCTGCCACCGCTGCAAACAGATTTCCGACGCACTCCTGATCGGAAATAACGGCGATTTCCGAAAACTCCTGATGCACGCCCAAGTCGAAAGGATTTACTTTGCACGCCGCTATCGCAAAGGGCTGGTTACCATTGAACCCCAGATGCACGTCGACGCCCAATATCAACAGCTCACCTACAATAAGAGTTTAGGATTACTTCCACCGATCCTCCAAAGCTTGAATCTCTTTACCCTCAGTGGCGATCTCATCGATGGAAATCGCGGCTTAATTGAATACAGCGATCTACTCAAACGTCCGGTCGATACTTTTAAGTACCTCTTGGGAGCTTGCGAAACCGGGGCTGTGAATATCGGAAATTCGATTGCTCACTTAGACTCTGTCCTGTTGGGTTCGGCTAACGAAATCCAGCTCGATGCATTCAAGGACTTCCCTGATTTTACAAGCTTTAAAGCTAGGGTGGAGCTGATCCGCGTCCCCTATTTGCTTTCGATCAGTCAGGAGCAGGAAATCTATGCTCCTCAGCTACATCAAATTGCAGGCGATAAGCATGTTGCTCCTCATGTTGCATGGACCGCCGCCCTCTGGACCGTGCTGACTCGTCTCAAAAAGCCGAACAGCATTAACTACCCCCCAAACGTGAGCAGCCTGATTTCAAATTTGAGCCCGCTAGAGAAAGCGCGGATGTATGATTCGGGGGATCTCCCCAATTCAATTACCCCCCGAAGAGCGAAAGCTCCTTCGAGCCACCTTGAGAAAGCTCAAGGATGAATATGCGAATATTCCTTACTATGAAGGCCGAATGGGGGCCTCGGCGCGGGAAATTAAAACCGTACTTTTTGATACTGCGCAAAACCCAGAGTTTCTGTGCCTCACGCCCCTTGCCGTTCTGAGAGAAATGGAAGAATTTGTCA
>Ga0206829_10310_pt1 | contig 15021 bp, 24 predicted proteins | sample Alteio_BWOrgCont_75_FD_152862 | JGI IMG/M metagenome (GOLD analysis project Ga0206829, IMG submission 152862) | Enriched cells from forest soil in Barre Woods Harvard Forest LTER site, Petersham, Massachusetts, United States -... | ecosystem: Environmental > Terrestrial > Soil > Temperate forest >... | reverse complement strand
CAACGCCAGTAATTCGGAGGATGAACTCTTAACAAGAGCGCAGGTAGCCGAAAAGTTAAAAGTATCATTGCCAACCCTTAACGAATACACGAAAAGCGGCAAGATAATCGCCCATAGGATAGGCCGCCGAGTACGGTATAAAGCCAGCGAAGTAACAAGCGCTCTCACTCAAATAAAAACATCAAAAGTAGCCTAACAAAAAACCCATACAGGTAGCAATCTGTATGGGCAAAAATTGTTGGAACTACGCAAGGCAAATTTACGATAAATACTCCAACAATTTTTAGCATAGGCAAATGAATTACTGCTAAAAATTTAATAATGGTTATTGCAGAAGAAAAAATACCACCCCCAAATAAACGGCAAGTACTTAATTCTATTTCAAAACAGGGAGAGGCTATCTCTAATGCTAATAAAAATATCATTTCACCCTTAGCCATTCAACTGCAAGAGGCAAGAGTAAGCGCTACTGAATCAATAAAAGATCAACAATCCTGCCTGCAAATATTTGATAATGGAAAATATCTAAATATTGCTACATTGGGTAATCTATCTCTTATAATAGGCAAGGCAAAAGCAAAGAAAACATTCTATCTAACTTTAATTATTTCCGTAGTAACAGGCTATATAATTGATAAGCTTGTCGGGACACTTCCAAAAGATAAGAATATCGGTATCTACTTTGACACAGAGCAGAGTCGTTATCATGTTCAAAAATCCCTATTCCGAATCTGCAAATTAAGGGGACAGACGGCGCCAGAAAATATAATAGTTTATTCATTGAGAAAATATACACCTGCACAGCGCCTAGAGCTTATAGAATATGCATTATATAATACTCTAAACATAGGTTTTGTAGTTATTGACGGCATTCGTGATCTGGTAACATCTATCAATGATGAAGAGCAGGCCACAATGATTACCAGCAACATTCTTAGGTGGACTGAAGAACTCGACATCCACATTATGGCAGTTCTACACCAGAATAAAGGAGATAATAACGCAAGGGGACACTTGGGCGCAGAATTAACTAATAAGGCCGAAACGGTATTGTCGGTTACAAAAAGCGAAATCGATAATACTATTTCCATTGTAGAACCCGAATATTGTCGAGATAGAGAATTTGAGCCATTTGCATTTACAATCAACTTTTATGAGTTGCCTGAGATAGTGGATGCCTGGCAGCAAAAATCCACATCTAAGGCAAAAACAAATCCAATACAAGACCTTGGAGATAGGAACATATACACTGCGTTAACGGAAAGCTTTTCCAAATCTCAAGCGCTAAAATATAATGATCTGGTAAGGCAAATGAAATTAGCCATACAAGCGTTGTTTGATAAAGCTATTGGAGATAATAAACTAAAGGATATTATCACGTATAGCAAAAACAATGGTTGGGTAATTCAGGCCGCAAACCTATCTCCGTATACTTTAGGTAAATATGGTTAGTGGTTTAGTTTACCCCCTATTATATAGGGGGGGGGTAAACCACTAAACTACTTTATTAAACTCATTAAACTGGTTTAAACCACTAAACCGCCAATAAAATGAATAGCATACTATTAGAACAATACGAGGCCATAAAATCAGCGATAAATATTGTTGAAGTTATCGGACAATTTGAAATACTGAAAAAGAAGGGGCGTAATTATTTCTGTAAATGTCCGTTCCACAATGAAAATACCGCGTCCTTTTCTGTGAGCACTGCGAAGGGTATTTATACCTGTTTCGGGGGGTGTGGTTCAGGTGACGCTATAAAGTTTGTGCAGCTACATTTGAAGCTCGATTTTAAACAGGCTATGCGTTGGTTAGCAGAATTTTACAACCTGCCATTAAACGACAATGAACCGAGAGAATTTGACCGGCCACGTCCTAAAATAAGAATCAGACCAGCCACGGAAACACCCGCAGCAGATTATATAACCAAAGAGACATTTAATAAATCCCTTAGCCGCTACGATGAAAACAATTTTGTAAAGTTCCTGCATACTCTTTTTGATAATGATGTTGTTGAGAACCTTATTGAAAAATACTATATCGGCACATCTAAATATTATCCCGGTGGGTGTGTGTTTTGGCAGATCGATACGTCAGGACACATAAGAGACGGTAAGGTAATGCAGTATAACCCCGCCACAGGCAGACGAAATAAGGATGTTACACCGACCTGGGCAGGCTTTTTATTAAAGGGTGACACCTATAACCGCGAACAATGTTTTTACGGTCTGCATTTACTGGCAGATGATGAAACAAAGCCTGTAGCTATTGTAGAAAGTGAAAAGACGGCTACGGTATGCAGTGTGTTTTTACCTGAATTTATTTGGGTTGCATTGGGTCGGAAAGGGTACGAACAGTTTAATAAAAAGACAGGCACCGAGAACGAACCAACAGAAACACTACGCAAGCAATTTAAAGAGTTAGCTGGGCGCGATGTGGTGCTATTCCCTGATAATGACGCGTTGGCCGACTGGATAAATTTAGCTTATAAGTTATCCGACATTACGGCAATAACTGTAAATGATTTATTGCAGGTTGTAGCGCAGGAACACAATTTACCCGATAAGTGTGATTTGTGCGATTTCCTTACCAGCGAAGCAGCCCAAAAAGAACTGGTAGACAACTTTAGAGAAGCGTTTATTAATGCCACTGATAGCTATATAGAGCAAAGCAAAGTATGCACAGAGTACCAATATAAGGGACTAAAGAAAAAAGACCAGCTACAGGCATTATATGGACTTATTAATGAGGGTGTATATAGTGTTGTTGATTAACACAAAATTATAAATGAAATAACCACACAAAAACCGAAAGAAATGAGCACACCTAATATCATACCCAGCTACTTTACCGCCGTCAATGGCATAAGTAAACCCGTGGGTATAATGAGCGCGTCTATAAAAGGACTGGGCGCAACTACTCAAGCAGAAGCAGCGCGCATGGAGCTTGCGTTCAACCGCACATCTACAGCGGCCATGGGGTTATATCGTACTACCATAGGGGTAGGAATAGGGATAATGTTACCATTGGCCGCCGCCAGTAAAGTAGCAATGGATTTTGGGCAGCAAATGGGCAATGTCGGTACACTCGTAGATACGACCCGCGAAAGCATGGATGCCATGAGTGAAAGCGTTTTAAAATTGGGTAGGGAAATACCAAAATCATACAAGGATTTAACAGATGGCCTTTACCAAGTACGCAGCGCCGGGATAGAAGCCGGGGACGGTATAAATCAGGCATTTGGGGTGCTAGCCAGCAGTGGACGACTTGCAGTAACCGGGTTATCTACTGTAGAGGAAGCAACAAAAGGCGTAACATCTGCAATCAATGTATTTGCAGATGCGGGACTAAACAGCGAACAGATTGCCAATAGCTTTTTTAAAACAATCCAAAGCGGTAAAACAAAGATGAGTGAGTTAAGCGAATCATTTGGTAAGAATGCGGCAATTATGCATGAAGCCGGGGTAACATTATATGAAATGAACGCGGCCACGGGAACGCTAACATTAACAGGTATTGCAGCCAGCCAAGCACAAAACGAACTTGCAGCCAGCGTTATAGCTTTAATGAAACCTACAGGGGACATGATTTCTGTATTTAATGCACTCGGATATGCAGGCGAAGGAGGATTTAAGAGATTAATTAAAGACGCTGGCGGCCTTGTTCCTGCAATGAAAAAGGTAAACGATCAAGCCGCTAAATTGGGTATCTCAATGAGTGATGATTTTGGCAGAAAGGAAGCATTAGTAGCAAACACCCTATTAACTGGAACATTGAATAAAGAATATGCAAAGCAGTTAGGTGTACAAACGAATGCAATTGATACCTTATCCGAAAAGTTTGAAGCTCAAAGTAAAACAGCGGCTGCGCAAATGGTGACATTCAGGAATAATGTTGAGGCATTAGGCATAAGTATTGGAAATGCTTTGTTACCCGCGCTAAATGACGTTACAGCCGCAATAAATCCAGTGATTATTGGTATCGGCAATTTTACTAAAGATCATAAGGCCTTAACGGCTGTAATGATTGATTCGGTAGGTACTGTGGGATTATTTGCTTTAGGTATATCCGGTGTCTCTTATGCCGTTGGTACGGCCACAAAAGCATATGGCCTATATAACAGCATGTTAGTTGCAAATACAACTATTACAACTATCGCCAATCGGGGTATTATCGCGTCTATCGCAAACTTCAATGCTATGCCTTTTGCAATAAGAGGCGCAACATTCGCAATGAAAGGATTTCAACTTGCTACGTCTGCTGCATTTGGTGAATTGCTTGTTGCATATGGTATTTATAAAACTGTAGTAGGGGCATTAGATGAGAAAAAGCGCGCTGGCGAGTTGAACCCCTTAGGGCTTGATATGGAAGGAAAAGCCACAGACAAAGGCAATGCGCGGATTCTACACAACGCAGGAAAGACAGAGGGCGACTTTATAAAAATGCAAAAGTATTATCATTATAAAAAACAAAAAGACCTTATGCCGGGCGAGTATTACAATATGATGGGTGGTAAATCTACAAACCCATTTTATAGGCCTACAGATAGGCAAATAGGCGTTTCAGCAGATAGCACAGGCATAAAAGCGCAAATGCAAATTGACCAAGAAATGAACACGGACAGCACGTTTAAGGCAGCAAACGGATATACGTCAAATACTCCGCCGCCTGTAATGTTTGGCAACAGTGCTTTAGGTAATGGCGGGTTTAGCCAAGACAGTCCATTACACTTAGTTGTTACGCTGGAAAACAATAGTACATACTCAATAGGAGCGAATGTAGTGTCTAATAATACAGCCGCAAAGCTTTCAGTAAAGGCACTATCAACAACCAAAAGAAAAGACAACTCAACAGATCACATAGGTTAATCAAAAATAAAAATATAAAAATGGAACTAACAATTTATACTAAGGATGGCGGCATAATCATTGACAAATACAGCAATCTTACAGTTACTTTAGTTTACGATAGTGTGTGTAGTACATTCAGCTTTGATATATACTGGGATCCGCAAGACTATAAAATGAGACAGGTAATGTTACCCGGAGCATATAATCAATGTACTGTTAAGTCAAATAATGGGGAGTTACTAATTACAGGAGTTTTATTATCCCCATCCTTTAAAAGTGGTGCAACAAAATTCCTTGTAAACATTAGCGGTTATAGTCGTACGGGAGTATTTCAGGATTGTGAATACATGGCCGCAATGGGAGGCAGCACTCAAAGTAATAATAAAACACTATTTACTATCTGTGATGAAATAAGTAGAAAATTTGGTATTGCAACAAAAATAGAAGGGCCTATTAACGATACAACCACAAAAGAGAGCGAAGTTACTTTAATTGGTGGCCTGCCAATTACACAGAGTGATTGTAATGCTTCAGAATCCATAATGGAATATTTATCTGATATTTCAAAGGATAGTAATGTTGTTTTATCACACAATAAGTACGGCGAACTAACTATTAAAGTTGCAGGAAGGGCAACGCCAATATTCAATTTTACAAATGGTATGCCCGGCTTTATCTATGAATTATCTTTTAATGGAGAGCAAATGCACAGTACAATAACCGCTTTTGAACAGGGAGGGGCAACACCATCGCAGCCAGTTACTAATCCCTATGTACTACAGCCACAAAATCATTTGGAAGTTGCTTTTAATTCAGTTGTAGGACAGGCGATAGCTAACGTTTACAATGCAGGTTTCAGACCCCATTCTGTTATTAAATCTGCAAAAGAAAATGGGTCAATACAAGATACGGCAAACCAAGCGTTAGCCAGCGAATTAAAAGGTGTATCATTAACTATATCAATGATCGGGTGGACGCTGAATAACAAGATAGTGCGGCCGGGGCAATACATAACGGTTCAAAATCCTGAATTGTACCTATTTAAACCAGCCACTTTTTTTATTGAGAGTGTAGATTTTAGCGGGGATGCGCAACAGGAAACGGCAGTACTTAACTGTGTATTGCCAGAGTGCTACACAGACGATATAGAAAAAGGGAACCCTCTTACAAACATTTTCACTGCCAACAATAATAATAACACTTTTGAGACTAAAGGTTTGAATCCTGATAATAAGAATAGAAGTAAATACCCTACACCTGAATTTAACCCAAACTTAGACCTTTAATAATATAAAGCAAAAATATGACACACCATCAAGAAATAGAAACGCTAGAAGATTTGCATAAAAAAATGGAAGTAAGCACAAATGCAGTGCTTTTACAATTCAAAAATGCCCTAAACCGTCCCAATACCACCGCGGTAGCATGTAAACACGGTGAGTTAATGAGTATATTTTTAAGAACGCCAAGAGAGCTTATCGGGAAACTAATTTCAGGTAGTATAGCTAATACCTTCGCTGAAAATGAAACAGTTGAGGAATATATAACGTTGCTTTCTAATCCTGAATTTACCTTACAGGTAGGTGTTTTAGAAAACGCTGTTATAGATTTAATAAGTGTGATTGATCGCTTGTCTAAATAGTATATACACAAGATAGTATATACACAAGCGTAGATGTAACCAACATTACGATATTATAGGTACTATGCATCGTTTACGTCGATGACGAGTTCATTAAATAGATGGTTGTGCTTCTGCTGAAAGGCAATAATGTTCATTCTAAAGCCATTAGATAGCGACACTGAAGTTGTTGAATTGAATATTGCTTCAAATTCTTTATTTTCAGTAATCAAATCCCGTAAATCATCCGTATATGGTTTTAAATAATCAGTTTCAACGTTGTATTTCTTTTTTGCAAGACTCATAATGTCATTTATTTTGATATTCATGAGTTTAAACCATGGCAATATTGATGAAGGTAAAATTACACCGTTTGTAAGATTTGATAATAAATCTTTATAATCATTTCTAATATCCTTTATTTCGGAGATCAGGTGGTCTTTTATCAGTCGTTTATTTACCTGATTTTTTTGAATATTGCTTACAATATATAGCGCAATACCAGAATTAATTAATATCCCTAGCCCCGTTATTAGTGTATACCAGAAATTTATAATATCGCTCCTAGACCAGTTAGAAAACGTTATGCAGTAATAGAGGGCGTTTCCCATTCTTCTAAAATAAGTTGGTGGTCAACCATACGATACCACGAATTATGCCTTTTTGTTACCTTTGGTCTTTCGTTTTTCTGCCGCCTATCTTCCCATTTTAAAAATATTTCGTTTAATATCTTTTCTTTCCAATGCGGTTCATCATTTGAAATAATTTCTATATTTTTTGAAACTATTCCCAAGCCAAAGTCATAAACTAAATTCCCAAACGATTCGTCCAAAAAAGAAATGGCATACCCTTCAGCAGTGTCTAGGTTTACAGTTAATTTCACCTTGTGCTCAAGGGCATCTGCAAAAGCCATATTAAGGACTTTATGATAAAAGTCCTCTCCGGAATTCTCACTTGTTGCAGAATACCGCAAAGATGGCCTTATATGAAAATCATCTCCTACACTTATTACCTTATTATTTGCCATTACTATTGATTATTAGCCGCTTTAAGTTCCCATTGATAAAACGTGCCCTTAAAGTTCGTGCCTTCGCCAAATCTGCAACATGCGTCCGGACTATTAAAGTCCAAAATTACATCGTTAGTTATTACTTTCAAATTCTGTATAAAATTAGTCTCAAAACAATATTTCACATGTGGCAGCCCGTTATTCCGGTTTGGCTCGCGGGTGGTTGACCCGTATTTACGTTCAAAAGCCCCCTCCAAAATTTGAATATTCGATTTCCCGTGAAAGAAATCCCATGTTTTTTGTTTGGCCTTTATATGCAAAGTCTCTAATATCCCATTACCAATATCAGTGAGTGTACAATAAACCATGTCGGGCCTATAATTTACACCCATAAGCCAAAGTTTACTGTATGAGCCGCTCCACTCGATTGAATTTCCACATATCTCTAAAACAAGGGTTTTCAGCCTCTTGAAAAAAATATTATCATATCCTAACCTGGCTGTAATTGTTTTCAAAATCTTACTAATTTTACTGTGTTCACTATCTGTCAGCGCACCAGTACCTTTTTCGAGTTTAAATATATCTGAGCCAGACGCACCGAAATATGGTAGTTTTTTTCCATTTGGGTCAGTTATATGATTGATGTAGCCTGATTCCATTAATCTGGTATTACACTCATTATTGTTGGTGAAATCACCATGTAATATTACCCCACCAAGTCTATAATCTTCCGAAATTGCTGTAAGTATACTTATAGCTGCATCATCAATTTGGTTCACTTTCTTCAGGGACATCCTGATGTATCGTCTTTTATTCGACTGGGATGTCCGCACAAGTTTTATATTATCCGCATCTCGGAGTCTTAAAAAAAACTTCAAACACTCATCTGTATTTGTAATTAATCTAAAGTCTTCGGGGGCAAATACAAAATCTTTTTCATCTACTTTAGGCAAGCCATTCATTTCCGTTTCTTGACCCGAATTTAATTTTATTCTTTTCCGTAATCGTCTCATCCTTTTTGCGATGGACTTTAGTTGGAGCTTACGGGATCGATGATTATGCCACCTTTTATATCGAGGTTTACAATAGGTTTTCCGCATCCATCAAATGTATGAAAACAAACGAATTGTAAACTAAGTATAATACTTTTTGGATTTCATATGAAAAGGTTTTATGTGAAACGCTACAAATATGCCTAAATAATGTAGTAGTGATTACTACTATAGGTGTTTTGAAAGAACTATTTGCAGGTTGGCACATATTATCTATTACTACTAGAAACACTAGCAAAGCCAGTATAGGATATTGTAAGCACGAGGGAGAACAGTGCATATTAATAGCTAAGAGCTATCGCGTTTCCAGTGAAATGGGGTTCATAGAGTTCATAAAAGTACGCAACTCACCAGAAAGAAAGAATGCAATATGATGCATCAGCACAAAGAACTGGGGCTAAATATCTGACAGGCTATGATACACAGCAACATAAACAGCATTTAAAGTGATTGTGTATTGCACTAAGCATGTTAGCCACTGTCTGTCCGTCTCAACACTGTCTGTCCGTCTCAACTATCCTAAAGCTAATACTCATAAGGAAATGTTATTATAATACCTAAAACATTATGGTTTTGAGTTATTATTAATAATATTTGACATTTCAATAGAACTTCATTTATATTTGCTACATAACAAAATTTACTACGCAAACGTACAGGAATAGTTTCCTTACCAGAAAGGTCCCACCTATTATGGAACGTTTTTTGCATCGGTAAATGCAAAGTATGCTTTTAGAACTCAACAACATATTCGAGCTCCAGATTTCAAGCGTTGGCAATTCTACCAAAAAGGTGGGCTTTATTGCTAAGGCTATTGATTTTTTCAATTGGTTTAATGTCACTGTTGGATTTATCAATAAGTCTGCAAAAAGTGTTAACCTAGATCTTGCTAACCAGCTCGTTACTTACAAAGGCATAAAGTCAGTGCTTCTGGAAGGGAAAGACAGGTTACAAGGTGTACCAGAGCTTGATCAAATATTTGCAGACATAAATCATGTGCTGGCAAAACATATAAACACCCTGCATAAGCTTGAAAAATTCGGCGAGAAGTATGGAAGATATCATCATTTTTTAAAGGCTATCGCTGTCATGAACGCCTCTTGCCACCTCAACAAGGAGATAATTGAAGAGTTATACGACCTTTCAAGACTCACTAGGAAGTTGAAAGCAAAAAAAACCATAGAAACCACTGAGTTAGCTAATACAGCAGCAGCTATTACAGCAAGCACGTTATTGCATATTCATGGCCATTAATCAACGACAGGTTTATTTGCTTCCCCATCCATTGGGTAATGGAGAGCCACACTATCATATTGTACTGTCTATCCGTGAAGCAAACGATCACGAGCAAACATTCTTGGCAGCTATGATTACTACTTCTCCAGTATACTATGATGATTTTTCTTTTGACTTGTCAGATGAAATGTTCGATAAACCTTTGCCTAAAGCAGGCTCACATGTTCGTATGCATCTAATAATGCTGGAACGAAACGAAGATATATGTAAGCACCCATCAATAGCAACAATGAAAGTTGAATATTTCAATCAATTGATGAGAAGCATTGGTGAAGCGATCTTTAATTTTAAGTTTCTCCCTATATAAACCATTGATCACCAGTCGGGCGGCATCTTTAATTACTACTAAAGTATTACAGATTTTATACATCTCGATTAAAAAGTTAATAAACACCTAATACTTGCAATTATAAAATATTGTTTATATCATTGCACACTACTACACAATAAACCATTGATGCACATCGTTCTCTTAGATGTTGACTTTTTAAAGAACATTCCATCTTTCAAAGACCTAGTTTCCAACTATGGTCCTTGGCTTGGTATGATTCTTTTCTTAGTATTTTTGCTAATGGTTTGCCAGGGTTGGTGGTACAAGAAAATACTAAAATCTAAAGACGAGGAAATAAAGCGCTCTATCGCCCGTGAAGAGGAACTACACAAAAGAATGTATAAACTTCTTGACGTAAATATTTCAGGTGTTAAAAAAGCTAAAGCAAAATGATACTCATATTATTTTTGATCGCTGCAATTATCTTCACATTCCTATATCAGGGCTTAGCTGTCCGTAAAAGCTATTATACTTTCAAAGCTGCCTGTGAGCTCAGGGAGGTACACTATGCGGCGATAATAGACCTAAGTGACCAATGTTTGAATGAGGCTCATGGGGAAAATACTGTTCGTTTAAAAAGCATTATCAGACTTACCCACTTAATGTCTACAAACTTTGCGGCTATTGATGGGTTTAATTTTTCTTCGTTTAAATTGCTCATAAGCATTCTCATTATGGGCTCAAAAAATATAGCAACGATCACTGTTGAAGAAACAGAATCGGAAAGGCAAAAAGTCTATATTTCAGGTATCTTCAAAGCTTTAAATACAGCACTTAGAGCCTTACCAGCAAGCACCATCAGGTTAGTTTTAGAGCTTTTAAAGATAATTGCCATTTTTGCAATGCATGTTGGAAGAGAGAAAATAAAAGGCTATATCAATCAGTTAGAGAAGTTTTTAATAGCTCGTTCCAATATCACACATAATATGTGTAGTTACTAACCCCCATTCTGCATATTCAACGTTTGCCGACAGAACAAGTACCTACGCTCTGAATTACTGACACTCCCTAATAAACTGTAACATGGAAAAGAATAATAGTAAACTCATAGCATCTATACTCACTCACAAAGAGATGCATCTGTCAATGGCGGCTGAATGCGATAGGATGGTACGTGAGTTATCGCCTGCTGGGAAACCCACTCCAAAGGCTGAACGTGACGCTGCAATACAGGCTGAAATAATTAAGAATCCCCCGGCTTTTAATCCTAAGAAGAAATGAAACCAGAAGCCAATAAAAAAACCCCGCCACATGAGATAGTAGCGGGGCAATAACTATCTCCGGCACATCCTTACTGGAAATTACGCATTGCGCGAGTTTGGCAGTATCTGACCGCCTGTGTTATTGCATATGCCCTTACATTAGGCATTATAGCCGTTAGGCATTCTTTTATTGCAAATTGCGCCATAGCTTGTTCCTCAATAGTGCCGTAAAATTCAAGAGCATTAGGGTCTACATCTACATTAAATAGTGTCACTTCGCCAACGATCGCGTGAATTATATGAGCCTCAATTTCTTTAATGAAATCTTCTTTACCGGGACATAGATCGTGTTTTACTCGTTGTAATGTGTACGCGGGAGAAGTTCTATTACCCTGTGACAGAACGAGTGGAGTGTTTCCTATTTGAGAAACTGGGTTTTTACTGGTTGCAGTTTGTGTAGCTTTCATAAATTTGATTTTTAATTTTGATTTGATTAATGCCGCCATGAGGATGTAGGGAGGATAAGTATAGGATTATTTTCAATCGTCAATACGCTTACATCCGGGCGACCACTTCTATGCTTTCGCGTACCATTTCGCGTATTTGGGCATCAGTTAAACAAGTTACTTTACCATGCTTATTTGTGAATATATCTGAGAGGCTTTTTGCAATCGCTCTTAGTTCTAAGTCATCAATATTTGGTAATGGTTTTGCAGAGTAATAATTAGGGTATAGATGACGCAATACGCCAGAGTGTTTCGCCACGTAAGTCGTGAGCATTCGCTTGGCGTTTTCCATCTCACCATCTATACCTCTTGTGGCAAGAGCATGTAATTTTGCTGCCTTACCGATAATCATACTGTTAGTCATTTTTTAATATTTAATGGTGAATATTAAAGGCTTTAAAAGCTATTGGCACTACTCTTTACCTGGTATATCGAGTGTATTTTATCAGGGTGGCGTATGTTGTGAGGGTATTCTTTATTGTCGCTTTTAAATATCCATCTTTCTGTGGCCTCTCCCCGCTTTGTCTCTGGACTAATACGATATATATCAGTAAGGCTTTTTATTGTATCAATTTTGCTTTTCTGTAAGTTTTTCATGACAATTATTTTAGTAAATCTATAATAGTTATACGAGTTATACAAAAATATAAACAAATAATTCTCAAAACACAAGTCGTATAGCTGAATTATGTTAGTTATATCAGTTATACTGTGTAATTTTGATTTATGACAGAAGGTAAACCAACAACTCAAACAGGAATACGCATACCAGACGACACGTTGGGTAAGGCTAAATATATCGCATGGTTTGAACGGGAAACACTTACCGCCCGGTTGGTTGAGCTAATAGATGTAGATATTGCAAAATGGGAAAAGAAAAATGGAGCAATAACCCCCGAAATGATAGCCAAGGCCACCACAAAAAAATAATTTAATAAATATAAAAAAAATAAAAAAAGCATATGATACCCAAACAATTATAAGAATCATAGCTAACACTATATAATCAAATAGCTACGTTAGGGGCGTTACAGGAACGCGATAATGTAGCTATCTGATTACAATGATAAAGGCGTAATGGAAGTAACCACATTAGGCACCCCACACAATGAAGACGAACTAAAGGAAATGAAGGATTCAAGCAATGCCCGGATTGACCGATGGAAAAAGAGAACCGGATTTAGTATCGAACCAAAGAAGTAGAAGAAACAAAAACATATTTAACTTTTAATGACTATCCGCACATTGAACACAAAGTAACTTTTAATAAGTATATTTGCGGAAAGTTTAATGTGTAATGGAGTTGACACTATCTAAGGGCGAAGAAATGCTGCTAAATGATTTGCTATCCTTCATGCCAATGTTCAGTCCATTTAGTATACACGCTCTTATATCATTGGAGGATAACAGAAATTATAAGACTGTAGCAGAAATAAGCCAATTTACAGATACCTATAAAATGGATGGCACTAATTATAATCCTACAGACATTTTACTTGAAAGATATTTGGATGAAGGTGGGTTTATTATTCAAAGACGAGATTTAAACTATGAAGAAAACCTAATACAGTTAACGGATGAGGGTAGAAAATTAAAAAATTCAGGCTCTATGAAAGCCAATGTTTTCGTTCTTTACAGGAAACCGCATCATCAGAACGCCTCGAAAGACGGGATGGGTACTTTTTTTTGGATTCAGCTTTGGATAATGGTAGGTGCCCTTGCCGCAACCATTTATTATACCCTTGAGATTTTAAGGACTCAGTATCACTTAGGGTTGCCACATCATGTTTGGTTTTGCTAAATAACCTCTTTAGCCATTTCACTACTCTCATTTCCCTTCCAATTTTACTTCTCAAATTATTTAAAAATACTTCTCAAATACTTTCTAATTTACAGCCAAATAATGCCTATGATTAGATAAAAATATAAACGATACTATACGTATCATACTTGTACTATTACTGCTTCGAATTACCACATTTAACTCAGTAACCATCAATGCAATGTATGACTGTGATGCATCCAATAAGGGTGTAGCTATGTCTTTTGCATTGATAGGCTGTGGTAAGCCTGAAGCAGTGAAAGATTATGGGTTGCACCCGTTTTATTTTCAATAATGCTTCAAAAATTACCACAATGCAAGAAGAACAAATAATTTGTCCCAAATGCTTTTCTAACCAAATATCATCGGGTCAGAAAGGTTTTAATAATGCTGCTGGAGCATTGGGTATGCTTTCCAGTGGTGCGATGGCTGGCATGGCATACGGTTCTCTCGGTAGCGGTCAAACTGTTATCACATGCCTCAAATGTGGCAACAAATTCAAACCTGGCGAAGGGGCAATCAAAACAATTGGTGATGATGGACAATCTCAAATCGTTTATCAGGAAATCAAGAAAAGTAACACTGGTAAGGTAATCGCTCTAACCGGAATATTTATCTTAATCATCATCTTCATTGCAATCGCAAGCTTCTTCAGTTCATTGCATCCTAACAATTAATTTTAACCACTCAAACAACACACAAATGGAAAATCTAAAACAACTACCAGAATTAGAAAAAAGAATTTTAAAATATCTATTGACCTTTAATCACAGCGAATTTCATTTAATAGAACCATCAACATTTAGTGTTGATGGAACAGACTTAGAGCATTCAGTGAATAATCTCTACAACAAAAATCTAATAGACTGGGAAAACTCAACAGATGGAGTTGTTAAAACACAAAAACCAATTCCACATGATGACGGCAAGGAAGTTGTAAGAAAATTCAGAATAAAAGAAACTCTATTTAATTAGAGTTAAGAGCTTTATCAACTTCATAATTCTTATCTGTGCAAGGAAGGGAATAATACAATCCGCTCAAATGGGGCGTAATATCCCTTTCTTCACTTATAATTATTTCAAGCCCCCTTATTTGATTTTCAGAGAAATCTAAAGCCTCTATTGCTTTTAGGTATTGATCTATATGAATGTAGACTCCATTTGCACGACCAACACTTTTAATATGGTCTATTTTAGCAAGGTCGCTTCTACCTTCTTTTGGCAAAATATCTTCAGTCCACTTAGCCCCTTTACCGATTATACTGTTTATACTGTCGCTCAATTTATCAATTGTTATAGCATAAAATAACAACTACATATTATAAAACATTT
>Ga0206829_10308_pt1 | contig 15068 bp, 12 predicted proteins | sample Alteio_BWOrgCont_75_FD_152862 | JGI IMG/M metagenome (GOLD analysis project Ga0206829, IMG submission 152862) | Enriched cells from forest soil in Barre Woods Harvard Forest LTER site, Petersham, Massachusetts, United States -... | ecosystem: Environmental > Terrestrial > Soil > Temperate forest >... | reverse complement strand
AGACAAATATGGTGGTATTGAAAATTTAACGCTTTTAAAGCAGCCATTTTTTCATTAAAATATTATGTTATGTCTTATTTTGTTGGCGAGGTATCTCCTGAAAATAGATTTGCGCCAAATTTTTGACACAACCATCATACACCATATTTTGTGTATATTTGCAAATAAGAATATTGTATATGGAAAACCGGATAATAAATATTGATCAGGAAATACTTGGGGGAACCCCGGTTTTTCACGGTACGAGGGTACCTATAAAAAATTTGTTCGACTACCTTGAAACCGGTGAATCAATTGAAGCGTTCCTTGATGATTTTGAAGGTGTAAAAAAAGACCAGGTAATTAAGCTATTGGAAATGTCTCAAAAACTCATTGAAAGTTCAACAGAAATACTGAATGAAAATATTGCTTGATGAGTGTATTACAAAAAGGCTGAAAATGCACTTGCCCGATCATGAAGTTTTTACTGTGACTGAAATGGCTTGGAATGGCCTGAAGAATGGAAAACTGATGGCCAAGTGTTTTGAAAATAAGTTTGATGTTTTATTAACTATTGATAAAAATCTTGCCTTTCAACAAAATATTGACAAGTATGAGCTAAGCATCGTAGTACTTGACGCGCCAAGCAGTAAACTAAATGACATTCTTCCATTGTTACCAATATTTGAACAAAAAGCAAATTTCTTTGAGCGCAGAAAGGTTTACGTAATAGACTAAATATGCGAAAATTTTGAGGCGTTAATAAACTTGGCAAAAGCCCCTACCTTATCACCACCAGTTTTTCAGTCACAATATCCCTACCCTCTGCAATGATGCTGCATTGGTAAATGCCGGGCCTGAGTTCGGGAATAGGCAGAGTAGTTATATTACTTGTTAAAGGATAAGTGCTAATCAGCCTGCCTGTCATATCATATATCATTGCTTTTGTCCCTTGTGTTAAATTTCCATCATAACGGATTGTACATTCATTATTAGTGGGGTTGGGGTAAAGGGTAATATTTTGATTTTGAATAGGGTTATTTAATGACAGCGTACCGCAATGACTACAACCAAGGTTTGGGTTATATTTTGCAACAAACATGTTTTCTCCACTGTTGGGCAAAGTATCATTAGCAAGGATAAGGGTGTCGCAATCTTCCTGGTCTGCTATAATAAATATATTGCCACATTTATCAACAGCTATGTTATTAGGATCGTCATCACTTCCTGAAGGCATTGTTGATGCCATAATATAAGTCCCATCATTATGCCATCCTGCGATGAAATTTGGTTCCCCATTAATTGTCGGTGGAGAAAGGATGTGACCATCAATAGTGTCATTAGTGACCAAATGACTGTCCCCCATTACACTGATTATCCAAACATTACTACATGGATCTATTGAAACATTAAATGGATTGACATACAGCCCTTGCATCTCCTTTACCCATGATATAATACCCATTGAGTTATATCTCACCAGCAAACCATATTCCTGATATAGTGGGCTTGATAAATTATAGGGTCCGAGAATTATTGAATTGCCATAAGATGCGGCAATAAAAACATTTTCATTCGAATCTGTTGTTAATCCATTCGCAAAGCAACCCCCTTGGCCAATTGAGGCATCTGCCCATTGGGTATTTCCTGAACTATCTAGTTTTGCAATAAACATATGCCATGAGGAGGATGTATCTCTAAACATATTGCTTCCAAAAATAAGGGTATCAGAATGAAAGGCTCCAGTTAAATAAATATTATCATAAGGGGTGACTGAAATACCCATTGGCAAATCTATTTTTTCCCCACCAAAACTTTTTGCCCAAATTACATTGCCTGAAGAATCCAATTTAGCCACAAGCATATCAGTTGTATTGCCGGAAGTATCAGAATTAGTAAATGAATAAGTACCGATTGTAGGGTTATTTAAAAAGGGACAAAAAATATAAATATGACTTTCATAGTCATTAATTATACTGCTTGTTGGTAAATTAAAATACCCTGTTACGTTACCAATATTTTTTTAGCCATTGTACAGTTCCAGTTTGATTCAGCTTTGCAATGAAATAAGTATTAGGTATTGAATATGTATTGATTAATGTCATGCCTCCAAGTTTGAAAGTAGAATCATAACCCCCAAATAAATAAATATTCCCATAAGAATCGGTGCTTAAGCCTAAAGGATAAGCAATACCGCTAGTAGTGCTACTTGCCCATTCCACATTCCCTAAACTATCGTATTTTACAATAAATATTGCTGAACTTCCACCAGAATAATTAGTTAAAGTGTCATTACCAAATATAATTTCTCCAAAAAAGTAGCCTGTTGAATACAAATTACCATTAAAGTCAGTGGCACAATAAACTCCTTCGCTTGAACCACCACCTGAACTCTTTGCTCCCCTTAGCCATTCCCACGTTTGTCCATATCCATCTAATGAACTGAACAAGCTAATAGAAAGGAAGAAAAATAAAAGGGTTCGTTTCATCATTAGGTGTTTACCTTATCAAATATAATTATTTTAATTCATTTTATCTCATTTAAACTTGCTACGTTTATCAAACGAAATTCTGTAAATTCTTAATCCTGTAAATTCTGATCCTATCTTTATCCTGCACCACACTTTATAACAATGCCTCTAAAAAAATCCATACTTTTTTATCTCCTTGTATTTGCATCAGTCACAGGTGCATTCGCGCAAAAAGTAAACCCCTCCTTATTCGATTGCATCAAATGGCGCATGATAGGCCCTTACCGTGGCGGACGCACAGTAGGGGCCAGCGGCGATCTGCAGCACCCCAATATCTTTTATATAGGCGTAAATAATGGCGGTGTATGGAAAACCACCGACTATGGCAGAACATGGAACCCCATTTTTGATTCTATGCCTACAGGTTCTATCGGCGATGTTGCAGTAGCCCCATCCAATCCCAATACAATATATGTGGGCTCAGGTGAAGGCATACAACGGCCCGATCTCTCTGTAGGCGATGGTATGTACAAATCTACCGATGCAGGCAAAACATGGAAACATCTTGGCCTGTCAAAAGGCTTGCAGATAGGGGGCATTGCTGTTGACCCACAAAATGAGAATAGGCTTTTCGTCGCTGTGTTGGGGCACCCTTATGGGGCCAATGAAGAAAGAGGCGTCTACCGCAGCACGGATGGCGGAAAAAACTGGCAGAAGGTTTTGTATATAGATGAGAACACGGGCGCTATACAAGTTGCTATAGACCCTGCCGACCCTAATATAGTGTATGCCGACCTTTTTGCGCATCGCCTTGCACCTTGGGAAAACGGAGAGTGGGGAGGCCCTGGCTCAGGTTTATATAAATCAACAGATGGTGGCAATACCTGGCGGCAACTGAAAACAGGTTTGCCCGGAAAAGAAGACGGCCTGGGCCGCATAGGTTTTTGCATAGCCCCATCCGGCCATAACAGAATGTATGCAGTTGTAAGTGCAAACGAAAAAACTGGTGGTATCTACCGCTCTGATGATGCAGGGGAATCATGGATAAAAATAAATGCCGATAAAAGATTGTGGGACCGAGGCGATGATTTTGCAGAAGTAAAAGTTGATCCTAAAAACAAGGACATTGTATATGATGCCAATGTGGTAACATGGAAATCAACCGATGCCGGCAAAACATGGACAGGCTGGAAAGGTGCGCCTGGCGGCGATGATTATCACAGGCTCTGGATCAATCCTGCAAACCCTGATATTATTTTGTTGGCATCAGATCAGGGCGCAGGCGTCACCGTGAATGGTGGCGACACCTGGAGCTCCTGGTATAACCAGCCCACAGCACAGTTATATCATGTAAGTGCAGACAATGCTTTTCCCTACAATGTTTACAGCGGCCAGCAGGAAAGCGGCTCGGTGGGTATTGCATCTCGCGGCAATGATGGGGCTATCACTTTCCGCGATTGGCACCCGGTAAATGCCGAAGAATATGGCTATGTAGTTGCAGACCCCTTAGACCCAAATATTATTTATGGGGGCAAAATATCAAGGTATGATAAACGTACAGGGCAAAGCGTAAATATTTCGCCTGAGGTAGTTCATTCCGGTAAATATCGTTTTATAAGAACTGCACCCATTGTGTTCTCGCCAATCGATAACAAGACCTTGTTTTTCGCAGGCAATGTTTTATTCAAAACCCGAAATGGGGGCAACTCATGGGAACAGGTAAGCCCTGACCTTACTCGCGCTACTTACGATGTGCCCGATAATATAGGCATCTATAAAACTCCTGAAATGAAAGATATGCCCCAACGTGGCGTTATTTATACCATAGCATTATCACCTTTAGATAGTAATATCATCTGGATAGGCACCGATGACGGCCTGATACAAGTAACTCACGATGGCGGAAAAACATGGCAGAATGTAACACCCCCTGCTATAAATTGCTGGAGCAAAATATCGCTGATGGACGCAAGCCATACAGATAGAAACACTGCCTATGCAGCCGTCAACAGGATAAGATTGGACGACCTGCACCCCCACATTTACAAAACAACGGATGCTGGAAAAACATGGAGGGAAATAGTGAAAGGCCTGCCCGATGACCCCATCAATGTGGTGAAAGAAGACCCATTGCAAAAAGGGCTGTTATTCACAGGTTCAGAAAGATCAGTGTATGTTTCTTTTGATGATGGAGAGAACTGGCAATCACTGCGGCACAATATGCCCGCTACATCCATCCGCGACCTAATAATAAAAGACAACGACCTGGTAGTAGCCACACATGGACGTTCCTTCTGGATCATGGATGATATAACACCTTTACGCCAAATAGCAGGAATGAAAAAAACACCCAAAGTGATCTTATATAAACCACAGCCAGCCTGCCGTGTGAGATGGAATATGAACACAGATACACCACTACCCCCTGACGAACCCGTCGGCAAAAACCCTCCTGATGGAGCTATTATAGATTATTATCTTGCGGAAGATGTGAAGGGGGATGTCGAATTAGACATTAGCGGACCTGAAGGTCTGGTGAGACATTATAGTTCTAAAGACACACTATATAAAATACCAGAAGTAAATATTCCTCTTTATTGGGTCAGGCCCCAGCAAATACTATCCGGCAAGAAAGGCTCGCATCGCTTTTTATGGGATATGCATTACCAACCTTTACCGGAACAGGCTGGCTTTTCAATGAGTGCCATTTACGAAGATACCCCGCCTGCTCCCAATTCTCCATGGGTAATGCCGGGAGAATATATTGTAAGGCTTAAAGTTAATGGAAAACAATATGAGCAGAAGTTGAGAGTCTATATGGATCCTCGTGTGAAGATAAGCATTGATGATTTGCAGCAACAGCATAATATCTCGTTTGCAAGCTACCAGAACATGAAAAGTTGCATCCAAATGATAGATGAGTTGAGAGATATTGCAACACAATTAAAAAAAGTATCATCAAAAAATAATGTCCAGATAAAGTCAGATTCAACAGCCCTGATCAATAAGCTGAATATCCTATTAGGGATAGAAAAAGGTGAAAATCAAAAGTCCTTCCCCTCTTTGAAAAATACCTTTTCGGCGATACTGGGCAATGTGCAAAGTGCAGATGTTGCGCCTACAGAACAGTGTGTAAATGCTTTTGACAAGGCAAGTGAAGATTTGCACAAGGCGACAAAAATGTGGACCTTGTCCTGCAAAAAAGATCTTGATAAATTAAACAAAGAATTGAAAGCTAAGGGGATGAAGGAAATAAAACCCCGGCATAATATCTAAGTGCGCCCGTTGCTGATTGCGGGATAACATTTTTTTATATCAGGTCATTTATACTTGGGTAGGAATGCCATATTTTTGTCTTCAAATCAACTTATCTATGGCAATTCAAATAGGGCAACTAGCCCCCGATTTTACACTTTATAACAGCGATAAAGAACAAGTAACACTCAGCAACCTGAAAGGAAAAAATGTTTTATTGCTTTTCTTCCCTTTTGCATTTACAGGGACTTGCACCAAAGAGCTTTGCTCTACCAGGGATAACCTTACCTTTTACCAGGGCGTAAATGCAGAAGTGTTTGGCATATCTGTCGATTCACCACATGCCTTGCGCAGGTTTAAAGAAGACCTTAACCTGAATTTCACTTTGCTCAGCGATTTTAACAAAGAAGTTTCCACAGCCTATGACAGCATTTATGAAACATTCGCAATGGGCACAAAAGGCGTATCAAAACGCTCAGCCTTTGTAATAGATAAAGAAGGTATAGTGCGTTATGCGGAAGTATTGGAGAACGCCAGCGAAATACCCAATTTCGAAGCAATTCAAAACTGCCTGAAAAGCCTGAACTAATTTCATTAACAATTACTCAATAAAAAAAGCCGGGCAAAACCCGGCTTTGATTTTTATAATAATGTAGAATTACATTTTATTGGGAATAAATACATTCACCATTTCGTTCATCCCGCCTTTAGGCAAAGAATTCACATAATACAATCTGCCTTTGTAAAATACATAAATATACCAGTCAGGAATCAAAGATAAAGACATTAAGCAGGTATTGGGTTTTTCACCAATATGGTCTCCCAGGCTTATGTTATACATCAAAGGTTCGTTGGTAATTGTCATAGTAGCTTTCAGGTAGTCTTTCAGAAAATTGCTCTCTTTCTGCCTGTTGCGGAAATTATCAGGTATTGCGCCTTTGCTGATGTCGGTTTTATACCTCGTTTTGGCAATATTGTAATGCAGCTGGTCAACGATATATATATCAATATTAGACGGAGAGCCTGCTTTTGCAAAAAGAGAATCATCAACTGTGATCATGTATTTACAATTGTAAAAGTGCGGGTTGTTCGATACTGTAGCCCAGGCTGCGCGCAAGGCATCATTATCAATAGCGTTCATCCTTACATAAGCACTTGCTTCGCGCACTGCATTTTGCAAATTAAAAAGTGTCTGGTCCAGGTCCCAGCCTTCTATCATGGTCATACCTTCATTAATGGTCATCATTACCCGGTTATTCAGCACATACATAAAATGCCTGTCGGCCGGATTGGTCATTACTACTCCGCTTATCGCATTTTGCAGTGTATAATATTCATTAAGCCAGTTTTTTATTTCAGGGCTTGCATCGGTAACCCTGTGTTTATTTCTAACTGTTTTTTCAAGTTCCCGTACAGAATTGTTATATTGATAATCTGTAACATACTTATCATAACGCTGGTTGGCAAATGTGTCTATGCTTCTTTGGTTATTGATCAGTCGTTGAGACCATAACGCCAGTTTGGCATCTTCATCGTATGCAGTGCCAAAACTATGGCCGCCGTAACTTATTGCTGCACTTGCGTCTCCGCCACCTTGTTGAGAAAAACCTTTTAGAGAAAACAGTAAAAATGCAAAGAATAACAATGCTTTGTTCATGTCCGGATGATATTTAATTGGCATGAAAATAATACATCTCAATATACATTCATAATATTATAGGAAAGTTTTTTAAGGATTTTTCTATAAAAGGACTTTTTTTACTGAAAAACCCTGAAATCTTTGATTTGTATGCTTGCGAAATGCATTTATTCCCTTTTGCATTGGGCACTAATTGATAATGTTAAATTTTTTAATCTGCATTGTTTATGGTCTCTTCATAGGGTATATAACGCAAATAATTAATTAGGTTTGCAGTCCGGATTAAAAATTATAAATGAAAAAAGGAAGGATATTTTTTATTGGTTTAACGTGTTTGCTGGCTGCCTGCAATTTTAGTAATAAAAACAGGTTTACAGTAACAGGAAATATCAGCCAGATGCCCGTTCAGGAGGTAATCCTGGAAGAAATACAGGTAAATGATGTTATTACTGTCATTGATTCTGTAAAAACCAATGAAAATGGTTCGTTCGAATTGTCGGGATCGGCGCCGGAGTCTGGTTTGTACCGCCTGCGTTTCGAGCAAAATAAATTTATTTTGTTGGCCATCGATAAGGGTGATGTAAAAGTTACGGCCGATTGGCAAAAACTTGAGAACTGGCAGGTAAGTGGGTCAAGCGCCTCGGAAAGCTTGAGGAGTTTTCTCATGGCCATACGGGAACATTTGCGCGATTTTAATACCATGAATGTGCTGATAGATACCGAGATGGCAAGAGGCAACGATAGCCTTCTCCGCAAAGCCAAAGTTGACTTTGCAGCTATGCGGGAAAATTTTACGCTCTATGTTGAACATTATGCAGATACGAGCAAATTTATACCGGTAGCCGTATTTGCTGCCAAAATGTTGAATTCCGGCAGGGAGAAAGTTTTTTTAGCTGCTTTCGATCAAAGCCTGGAAAGAAGATTCCCTAATTCAAAAATGACAAAAGATTTTATTGCATTTAATACTCAACGAGAGACTATGCAAGCCAAGTTGCCAATTCCTCCTGATGCAACAGCCCCGCCGGAAATTGGCAAACCGGCCCCGGAGATCAGTCTGCAGGATCGGAACGGTAAAAATATTTCGCTTTCCTCATTCAGGGGGAAATATGTTTTAGTTGATTTCTGGGCCTCCTGGTGTCCCCCCTGCCGTATGGAAAACCCTAATGTTGTGGCAACCTATAGCAAATACAAGGATAAAAATTTTACCATTTTCAGTGTGTCACTTGATAATAATAAAGACAAATGGCAGGAAGCAATAGAAAAAGATGGTCTTAGCTGGCCCACACATGTATCAGATTTGAAAGGATGGGAATCCGGTGTTGTTAAAGCATATATGATCGAGTCTATCCCTGCAAATTTTCTCGTAGATCCCAGCGGTAAGATCATCGCAAGCGACCTGAGAGGAGACCAACTGCCCCTGAAACTGGATGAAGTATTGAAATAACCAAAGCAATACTAAGTTTAATAAAACATCAGGCCTGTAAAAATTACAGTTTTATGTGTTTGGCATATAGATTGACCCTTATCTTTATTCCTCCGGATTTTTTTGAAAAAGGGAAATATTGGACATAATGTCTCAAATAGAATCAAAGTTAAATATGTTTATTGGCCAGTCTGAACAAGAGATGGAGTTTATGCCTATAGTACCCCTTGGTGAGGACGAAATGGGCGAACAAGAGAAAGGCAACCTCCCCTTGGAAATACCTATTATAGCTTTGCGCAATACGGTACTTTTCCCCAACGTAGTTTTACCCATCACTGTGGCAAGGGACAAATCAATTAAAGCGATTGCTGAAGCTCAGAAAGGAGATAAATGGATTGGGGTAGTTGCACAAAAGGACGCTACAAACGATGATCCCCAGACGGGCGATATATATCATACCGGCACACTTGCTAAAGTCGTGAAGCAAATAAAAATGCCGGACGGAAATACTACTATTTTCATCATGGGGCGGATGCGGTTTCAAATTGATGAATTTACACAACTCGATCCTTTTTATACTGCCCGCATAAAATATCTTGAAGACCAGTTCCCGGAAAAAGATGCAGAATTTGACGCTGTCATATCATCCATAAAAGATTATTCCGAGAAGATCGCCCAGCAATCGCCCAATATGCCTAACGAGGCTAGTATTGTGCTCAGGAATATTGAGCAGCAATCCTTCCTGATGCATTTTGTGGCCTCCAATATTGCTGCCAAGTTGGTTGATAAACAGGAATTGCTGGAAGAGAATAATGTTAAGTTACGCGCAGAACGCTTATTGCAATTGTTGCAAACCGAATTGCAATTGGTAGAGCTAAAAAATGAGATAACAAACAAAACACGTGTTGACATTGACAAGCAGCAGCGTGAATATTTTTTGCAGCAGCAATTAAAATCCATACGGGAAGAATTGGGCGGCGAGCCTAATGAAAGGGAAGTAAAAGACTTACAAAAACGCGCAGAAGGGAAAAAATTGCCGGAAGCCGCAAAAGAATTATTCCAGAAAAATATTGAGAAACTGGAGCGTATGCACCCCAGCACGCCCGATTACTCTGTGGTGTATAATCACTTAGACCTGATGTTGGACCTGCCCTGGGGTGAATACACGGAAGACAGCTACGATCTTAAAAAAGCCCAGAAAGTATTGGACAACGACCATTACGGAATGGAGAAAATAAAAGAGCGCATCCTGGAATACCTGGCAGTGTTAAAGCTGAAAGGGGATATGAAATCGCCCATACTATGTTTTGTTGGGCCTCCCGGCATAGGAAAAACTTCCTTAGGCCGTAGCATTGCCAATGCCATACAACGTAAATATGTTCGTTTCAGTTTAGGCGGTTTGCACGATGAAAGCGAATTGCGGGGGCATAGAAAAACCTATATAGGTGCAATGCCCGGCCGCATCATACAATCTTTAAGGAAAATAAAATCAGCCAATCCTGTATTTATATTGGACGAGATAGATAAGATAGGCAATGATTTTCGTGGCGACCCGAGTTCAGCTCTTCTTGAAGTGCTGGACCCAGAACAAAACAATTCTTTTTACGATAACTACTTAGAATTGGAGTTCGATCTTTCAAAGGTTTTGTTCATCGCAACAGCCAATAGCCTGAGCGACATACAGCCCGCATTAAGAGACAGGCTGGAAGTGATACAACTGACAGGCTATTCTACCGAGGAAAAAACAGAAATAGCCAAACGCCATTTATTGCCCAAACAAAAAGATCTGCATGGCTTAACCAAAGTGCCCCTGAAATTCCCTGATAAAGTGCTTGTTAAGATGATTCAGGAATACACAAGGGAATCAGGCGTGCGTGAGCTGGACCGCCTCCTGGCAAGTATAATGCGATCAGTTGCTAAACATGTTGCTATGGAAGATATTATTGCTCCACAAGTAACTGCCGAACAAGTAGAGGAAGTTTTGGGCAAACCACGTTACACAAACGATATATATACCAGGGGCCATCCTGCTGGTGTTGTGGTAGGACTTGCCTGGACCTCGGTTGGAGGTGATATTTTGTTTATTGAAACGATTTTATCAAAAAGCAAAAATGCTGGTTTAACACTTACAGGCAACTTAGGAAATGTGATGAAAGAAAGCGCTTCCACAGCATTGTCTTTTCTGAAAGCTCATTGTTCTGAATTTGGGATACAGCCTCAGCAGTTTGAAGAAACAAGTATCCATATACATGTGCCCGAAGGCGCTGTGCCTAAGGACGGCCCAAGTGCTGGTGTCACCATGTTAACTTCACTTGTGTCTGCATTCACAGGCAGGAAAGTAAAACCCTTTTTCGCTATGACGGGCGAGATCACTTTGCGTGGGCAGGTATTACCGGTTGGAGGTATAAAAGAAAAAGTGCTGGCTGCAAAGCGCGCGGGTATAAAGGACATTGTTATGTGCTTCCAAAACCGGAAGGACGTAGAAGAAATAAACAAAGACTATATCAAAGGAATGAAGTTTCATTATGTATCCGAAATGAAGGAAGTTTTAGATATTGCTTTGATGAAAAAATAATATTGCAACCCCACAATACCGTAATAAATAAAGGGTGTCTTTTTAAGGCACCCTCTTTATTATTATTCTTTGCTTTCGGCAAATTAATTTACAACCATTTGTCGTGTTGCGATCAATCCCGAATCGTCCATGACAGATAATATGTAAACACCTGCCTTTACATCCTTTAACTCCAATGATATTGTTTGTAAGCCAGCATGTGCTGCAGAAGCTTGCTTCAATATATTTTTACCTCCGACGTCAGAAAGTGTGATTGTAATATTTTCAGTTTCAGTGGCATTGATGCTAAGATCAACAAAGCCTTTTGCGGGGATAGGATATACTGCGCCTAATTGAATATTGCCATTTACAACAGTTATTTCAGGCACACTGGTCGTCCCTGTGCTGTCAGCAAAGGAACAGGCATTTGTTTTAGCAAAATAAATTTTCGGCCCCAGGTTATATCTTCCATCGCTCCATGCAGCATAAACATTGCAACCCGAGGCAACAGAACGAAAATAATCACCAAAAAAGTAACCAATATCATTAACATACTGTGTATAGTCTGTGAGAGCTGAGGATATCTTAACAGGTTTGCCGAATGTTTGTCCGAAGTTGGTTGAAGATATTTGATAGTAGTTTGCAGAATCGGGGCTGTAATCGGTTGAATCACCATAGGCCGTAACTGATATGGTAACTTTATTGCCACTGGCGGCAATAGTAGGCATCTCGGTATATTTCTGAGAGAAAAAGCTGTCAATAAGGCGGGTACTCCATGTAAGCCCTCCGTCTGTAGATCGGGAATAGTAAGAATTAACCCACCCGCCAGGATAATCGCTCCATACGATATGCAAATTTTTCGCACTGTCCGCAGCAAGGTTGGGAGCCGCATTTTCCCGGGCTTGCACTATATGTGTTTGTTGTTGAGGGAAATAGTTTGTTCCGTTTGCAACGATTGCCGCATTCGCAAAACTTAAGCCGGGATTAGATGATGCGGTATGTATTATTTCTTGCAAATTAACATCCGCACAGCTCAAATGCACAATGCCGCTTTTATCCACTTCCACATTCCCAAATTGGCTGGGCCCATTATATGCCGTCACAATAGGCCCAAAAACGGTATCTGTGAGTGCCTTAACCTTTACCCCCTCAAAAACAGGTGCAGCGCCGGGAGGGAAGTTAGCAAAACTGCAATATAAATTTCCCTGGTTAGGGCCACCGGAATTATCAACTGCAAGCCATTCTCTGTCAGTAATGCCATCAAAATAAGTTAGTATGTTTGAAGATGCATCCATTGCCCCTCTGCCTATAAAATGGTTAGCTCCCGGCGCTACCGTCCATGTCGCCCCGCCGTCAGTGGATGATGCCCAGCTAAGTGTAAAAAATGAAGTGTCATTTGTAGCATTTATCGTAAGGTATATCCAGGAAAAATAAAGATTGCCGTTTTTATCCCATGCAAAAGAAGGATCGCCCCCGCCTTCAAAACTTTGTCCTGGAAAATCTATAGCAAGTTGGTTCCATGGGCTAAAAGAACTTAGCGTCCAGCTTTGGCCGCCGTTTGTAGAGTAATAAACAGGAAATCCAAGGCCTGTATTGGTTTCTTGCATATAACTGAGTACCAATTTATTGCTATCGTTCGGATCAGCAACTATGGATACTTCGCCTTCATCAAATCCTACACCTGAACTGGATATTCTTTCATCAAAACCTGTGGTCTTTGTAAGTTTTGAAGCCGCAGGATTTAAAGTGTTACCGGGCACATGGAGCATTTTTTCTTCTAGCATTTCCCGTACCAGTGCCTGTTTTTCATAGTTAGTAGTTTGCCCGCTGGCGCTTGTGTTTGCAAATAATAGGGCTATTACAAACACCCAGCGGATTTTAAGGTATGCCATAAGCAATATTTTATTTTTTAGGTTCATTTAAAGGGGTATTATTATTCCACGGTTTTTTTTTGTCTTTTCTTCCAGCATCCTGCGCACTTGTTCTTTTTTTAATGCGCTGTCATTTTCTTTTTTAATAACGGAAGCAGTATGGTTTTTAGTTTTCTTTTTACGGACAGAATGAATTTTAGTATTAGTTTTTTGCGCTGATGCAATTACAGGCATACAGACAAAAGCAAAATACGCAAATATTCTATATATTTTGTTCATACTAAATATAAAGACGTAAAAAACAAATAGTGGCCATAGAACCGTGTACTTTTTTACAAAATGTATTTTAAAGCCGTTTAAATGACTGAAGTGTAAGCACTAAAAATAAAAAAGAAATAAAAAGACTTATAACTGCTACTTGGCCAGTTCTTTTATCTTGGCGTATACTTCTTCTTACCCACCTTCTTCGTAGCCTGAGTGCATAAATGCCACTTTCCCGTTTTTATCCACGATCATTGTAAAGGGCACCGTCTGGAAATTGAGCGATCTTTTAAGGTCTGAATTGGGATCGATATAGGAAGGGAATTGCCAGCCTTGGGATATAGCATAGCTGCGCACAAGACCTTCGGAACGGGATTCATCAATAGATACTGTGATATAATTAAAATCAGTTTCCTTTTGCCATCCGGGAAGTTTCTTACTGATATTTTTTATCTCTTTTTTACAAGGTACGCACCAGGTAGCCCAGAAACTGATCAACGTAACCTTACCTTTAGTGAAGGTTCCATTAAAAGGGAGACTTTTTCCTGATTTAACATCCTTAATTTGTGTATCAGGCAGCTCAGATTGCGCAAACAGGGTGCAGGATATAAGCAAAGTAACTATTAATACAGCAATTTTCTTCATAAGTACTTGTTTTTAAGAATAATAAGCAAAAAACTTGTCAAAAATCAGTAAAGCGTCTAATTTCGGAAAAAATTAAAACTTTTCAATCTTTTTAATGAAAAATGTAGCCTTTTTATTTGTTTTATTTTTATTCACCATCGAAGCGCAGGGTCAGGGCACTCTTTCAGGCGATTTAATGATGAACCTGAATTTTTTTCAAAGCGACCCTGCCATTAAGGCTTCCGGGAATCCTTTATACGATCAGTACCTAAGTGGTAGCGAAGGTTGGTTAGGTCTTCGGTATAATAATAACGGGTTTACCGTATTTGTCCGTGCAGATGCTTTTAATAATTCTAACCTGAAGGTTCCAACACAGGCAAACACAAATTTTGGAATAGGAGCATGGTCGGTAAATAAGAGTTATAAGGACCTTACTGTAACAGTGGGGTATATATATGACCAGATAGGTAGCGGTATACTGTTCCGTTCATACGAAGACCGTGGTTTATTGATTGATAATGCACTAGTTGGCTTCGAATTAAAATACAAACTTACTGATCATATATTTTTAAAAGGGCTTACCGGTCAACAAAAGAGAAACGACATTACCAATAATGAAGATGATGTTTCCCAGCGCTATGGCCCAGTAATAAGAGTTTTGAATTCTGAAGGCGATTTTCATCTGGGTGGTGTACAATTATCGCCCGGACTCGGTGTATTAAATCGCACACTTGACCAGTCATCTATGGATGCTATTGTCAGCACCATCAATGGCCTGCCTCTGCCCGAAAGATTTGAACCAATGTATAATATGTATGCTTTTACGGCCTACAACCTACTGACATGGAAAACCCTGAGCTGGTATGCAGAGGGTGCTTATAAAACACATGAAGCTATTGCAGATCCTAATGGCAACCTCGTCGATAAGGCTGGCAATGTAGAATATACAACCATAAGTTATGCACAAAAAGGTCTTGCCATAAATCTGAAT
>Ga0206829_10307_pt1 | contig 15088 bp, 15 predicted proteins | sample Alteio_BWOrgCont_75_FD_152862 | JGI IMG/M metagenome (GOLD analysis project Ga0206829, IMG submission 152862) | Enriched cells from forest soil in Barre Woods Harvard Forest LTER site, Petersham, Massachusetts, United States -... | ecosystem: Environmental > Terrestrial > Soil > Temperate forest >... | reverse complement strand
TTCAAATATATTTTCAGTTTTTTGTTTATATTTCTGATGATTTCGGCTTGTTTTGGACAAGCCGTTTCTTCTACACCATCTAGTATTGATTCAGATACTCAAAAGCAAAAAGACACCATTTCCTCTAAAAGCCAAGCAGCGTCTTTCATATCTAAATCTTCATTGGAATCCAATGTTATTCAAGAGTCGTCATTGGCGGAAACAGTTGAGATGCAGCCTCACTGGATTCCAGCACCGCAACCCAAAGCGGATTCCAGAAACCTTTATTTTGATATTTGTTCAATTTATGAAAGTGATGTTTCAGGATCCGATTTGTTTTCTATAGCGGATTTGTATGCAAATCGGAAACTGGATGAAAACTCAACAACCGCTGATTTGCAAATACGTTTTTCCAAGAATCTATCGACTAGTGATTCGGTCAATGAAGTTGATTTGAGAACCGCCAGAATTACTTATTCCGAACCATGGCTGCAAGTTTCAGTGGGGCGGATGGACATTTTCCCTGTTTTGACACCGATGACTTTTTTTGGCGCTTATCCGGACATGGGTGTTCATCGTGTGGATGGAGTGATGGCCGTCATTCCTGTTTATTTTGAATTTGGGAATAAAAATGATTCTTCTTATAGCTCGCTTCCGACCGCTTTAACTGTCTTTTATACTCCGAGTCTTTTGGAAGCCAGCAATGTTATTTTAGATACTCAACAAGCCTTTTTGTTGACTCAAGCGAGAGCCAAAATTGATTTTTTGGGATTGGAGTCAATTTGGAGTGCGAATTTGGCTTGGACTAGTACGGATTATTTTTCTTACTCTAGTTTGAACGGCGGATTATCCCTGTCTGCTACCGGCGATATTATTATCGATAAGGAATTTTCGATTTATGGGGAATTCGGTGATCAAAATACCAGCCTCTTTAACAGTACGGATGTTTTGGGACTTGGCGCCAAAATTCAAAAAATTGGAACATGGGGCGCTTTATCGCTGGATTCGTTTTCTTTTGAATTGCAGCTTCCAATTGAAAATGATTCAAATAATGTTTTTTCGGGGGCCAATCCATTTAATCCTAGTTTGGCAACCAACTCAACGGCCTCTTGGTATGGTGAAATAAAAGCGCGTTTAAGGGTAGTAACAGCTACTTTTGCGATCACCAATAATATGGACGATTTTACTTTGAACAGACTAACCCCTTTTAACACCAGTTATGTTTCCAATGGCCCTGTGGGGCCGGGTAGGGAGTTGGAAAAAAGTCAAATTCCGCTTTTGGCGGCTTCTTATAATCAGCCTGCTTTTCTCATCGCGATCGGTGCTGATTTTTAACCCCAAGTTCCTAAAATTCGTATCATCATGCATCAAAGGCAAAATTCATGAATCCGCAAGATGCGAATAACCGGCAAATCGTTTGGTACAAAGAAAAATTTCTGCTGTTTCTCGTTTTTTTCATGTCGGTGTTTTATTCCGTTTTATCCATCCTCCGCCATTCACATTTCGACTCAAACACCTGGGATTTGGGGCTCTTTGACCAGATGGTCTGGCATTACAGCCGGTTTGAAGCGCCCGCCAGCACTAGCATGATGTTACAAAACAGTTTGGGCGATCACTTTAGCCCCATTCTGGCTTTGTGCGCGCCGCTTTACTGGATATATCCCCATGCGGAAACACTTTTAGTGGTTCAGGCGGTTCTTTTCGCGGCGGCGTTAATCCCTATTTTTTTGTTCACGGAAAAAAGATTGGGGCGAAAACAGGCTTACTGTTTCGTGACGGCGTTTATGTTTTTCTGGGGCGTTCAGGACACGATTGAATTTGATTTTCACCCGGACGTTTTCGCGGTTCCGCTGATCGCTTTCGCGATTTACTTCATTGATGTAAAAAAATGGCTATGGGCATCGCTTTCGATTTTTGCCCTGCTTTTGGTAAAAGAAGATCTCACCCTGCTGATCGCCGCTTTTGGGGTTTATTTGGCGCTCCATCAAAAAGTCAAATTAGGTCTTTTGCTGGCAGTGGCAGGAGTTTTGTTTTTTTATTTGGATTTGGCAGTCATCATTCCGCATTTTAATAACGCGGATAAAAGTTATGACCACTGGATTTATCAAAGTTTAGGTACAGGGCCTTTGAACGCGCTGTTGGCTATTTTGAAAAATCCTTTTTTGCCGTTTGATGTTTTGTTTTCGGATGGAACGAAAATAAAAACCTTATTTCTGTTATTCGCTCCCTTTTTGTTTTTGCCCCTCTTTTCAAGACAGGTGATCTTGATGCTTCCCTTAATCGCCGCGAAATTGCTGGCTAATTCGTCAAACTATTGGGGCATGGGCTTTCATTATTCAGCCACACTTTGTCCGATTCTGGTGATGGCCTGCGTCGAAGGATTGGTCTGCTGTCGGCAGAAAGAATTTTCGAATAAGGGGATTTTTAAAAGTTTATTGCCAGCCCCCACCTATGTTTTGATGATCAATTTGATTCTGATTCCCATTCTTTCGCCGTGGCGCTATGTTGAGCACGCGCAATTTTGGACTCTCAACGAAATGGAAAAAGCCAGTTCTTCGATTTTTGCCTTGATGCCGACCGGCGCTTCCGTTGCCACCCAAAGTTCGATTGCTCCCCATCTTTCCGAACGGAAAGACATTTATTCCCTGGGCAGTAACGTGGACTGTCATGCGGTTAACCCGGATTATTTCATCGTAAATCCTAATTTAAACTGTTGGCCCATTACCTATTCTGAAATTGCCGCCTGTTTAAATGAAAGGATGAAGAATGGATATAAGAAGATATTTGAAAAAGACGGTTGGATAATTTTGAAGAACGAAAGTTATGGGGTTATTGCGGTCAAATAGGACTGGTTATTTTCCATTTATCCCCTGTATTTCCGATGGTTTTTGGCTAAGATGTGCGCCGTTGAGACGAGTTTTATACTTCATTTCGAGGTGAATTATGGCTGATGTTCTTTACGCTCAAACTATTACCGCTTCCGCCGCGCCGGTCGCGAATTCTCCCATGTCGATGATCACGTCTTTCGCGCCTTTTATTGTCATTATGGGGTTGTTCTATTTTCTGATGATCCGTCCTCAAAGCGCTGAACGCAAGAAGAAGGAAGAACAGCTCAACGCCATTCAACGGGGCGACCGCGTTTTAACCCGCGGGGGTATTTATGGCACGGTGGCTGATATTAAAGAAAATATTTTGATTCTCAAGGTCAGCGAAAGCGCCAAAATTGAGGTCGAAAAAAGCTATATTGAAAACGTCATTAAGCCGTAATTAAAAGTAGTTTTTCTCAAGCCGCTCTTCTTGCGAAGGGTGGCTTTTTTTGTTTTAAATGGTCTTAAAATTGGCCGTTTTACGCCTTTTAAAGAAGTTTTTGGGTTAAACAATCGCTTAACGGACAGAAGGTCTTTATACCTATAATACGAACCAGCTGAAAATTGGATTTAGCAAAGCTGTAAGCGGGAGTTGATGTGCGAACTGAAAATTTTTGGAAGGTTTATTTAGCGTTCGCCATTTTAATTTTAGGTTCAACTATTAGCTGCAACAGAAATCCGACACTTCCTGTGAATCCTCTTCAGTTTACGCCTACTGTGGTTTTGACCAACACGCCGGTTCCAAGCCTATACACCAATACTCCAACCAGTACAGCTACAAATACAGCGACGAATACTATTGGTGTAAACACCGCTACTAGTACTAATACACCTACATACACAACGACTGGTTCGCCTACGAACACGCCTACTAATACAATTAGCGGAAACACATTTACTCCCACCAATACACCTACTAGTTCACCTACAAACACACGCACCAATACGCCGACGCTTACACAAACTGGTTCACCAACCAACACAACAACTAATACACCGACGAATACATCGACTAACACTTCTGGCGGATCTACGAACACAATCACCAATACACCAACTAACACACCCACGTATACGATTACTAATTCGCCTACTCGGACACTGACGAATACACCGACTAATACCGTCACTAACTCACCAACCGTTACACCATCCAATACGGTTACTAAGACACCCACGAATACGATGACTGACACTCCTGGTGGAAACACTGCTACTAGCACATATACATCGACGTATACACCGACTGGTTCGCCAACTAACACAACAACCAATACACCCACGAATACTTTGACCAACACTCCTGTCGGGACAAACACCAATACGGCAACTTATACGCCTACTTATTCGCCGACTCGGACACCGACAAATACATCGACCAACACTCCTGGCGGACCTACTAACACGACTACCAATACGCCAACCAATACACAAACGAATACATTGACCAACACTCCTGGTGGATCTACTAATACCCCTACGAATACACCTACCTATACAGCGACTTTTTTCCCGACGAACACTGCCACGCTTGCCCTCACCAATACACCTACAAGCTCGCCAACCTTGACGTCTACCCCAACTATTAGTGATACACCTACTTATACAACTACCGTTTTCCCCACGAATACGACGACTAATACCTTTACGTCTACTTCGACCAACACGATTACCAATACACCAACCAATACAGCTACTTGGACGCCTACCAATACAATGACTTGGACGCCCACGAACACGGAGACGATAACCCCTGGCGGACCTACCCTTACACCCACCAACACGGCTACCAACTCGCCCACCAATACGAGCACAAACACCAGTACCAACACGCCTACGAATACAGCTACGGCCACACCTACCCCAACCTAAACCAACAGCCAACCCTTTCTGCGCATGAGTGATTGTTTTTTCTTTGTATACTAGGCACGCCTTTCTATATATACAGCCCAAGGCGGTGCCGGTTGGCCATGCAAACCTCCACTTCTTTACCTCTTGTTTCTCATACCGTTCTCGACAAGTCCTTAGATTGGGCAGGTCTTTGGGAAAAATGGGCCAGTTTGGGCCCGGCGGTGCTTTTTGAAAGTTCCGGGCCGATCGGTGATGCCAGCCAGTGGGTTATTGCGGCAGTAGGGGCGGGGGAAGAAGCGGTTGAGGAAAATGGGCAATGTTACTTAGGCTCGAGGGATCAAAAGAAATTATATGAGCCGGGGTTTTGGGCTTTTCTGGATGAAATCGCTTTCAATCAAGAGTCCTTTCAACCTTTTCCTCATGGATTGGCCCGGGCTTGGTTTGGACTTCTAAGTTACGAGTTTGGCCACGATTTTGTGGTTCAGGGGGCATCGACTTCCGAAAAATCTGTCCCTGATTTTTATTTTTTCAAACCATCCCAATTGCTGGCTTTCAATCGCCAGACTAAAGAACTGTTTCAATTTGGAGATGCGGTAGACCTTAATGAAAATCCGGGAATGGTACAGCCGTTCAACGTTGGTCCGGTAGAGGCGAGAGTTTCCTCCGCCCAATATGAAACCATGGTGCGTCAAGCACAGGACTATATCAGTACGGGTGACATTTATCAGGCCAACCTGGCCCAATCCTTTCAGGCGTCTTGGAAGGGGAGCGCAGCGAGTCTTTACCGACTGTTGCGGGAAATGAACCCAGGACCATTTATAGGTTTATTCCGCGGGCAAAATTTTACTGTGGTCAGTTCTTCGCCGGAAAGGTTGGTGGCGGGGCGGGGCGACTGGCTGGAGGCGAGACCGATCGCCGGCACCAGACCCAGAGGTTCCAACGAACTGGACGATTTACAACTGAAGGCTGATCTTCAAACCAACGCCAAAGAACAGGCAGAGCATTTAATGCTGGTGGACCTTTGCCGCAATGATTTGGGCCGGGTTTCGGATTATGGAACGGTGGAAGTCAAACGCTATGCCGATGTGGAAAGCTACGCGCGGGTGCATCATCTGGTCTCGACAGTGCAGGGGTGTAAGAAAAAAGACGTGAGCGTAAGCGGTGTAATGAAAGCTCTTTTTCCTGCGGGAACCATTACAGGTTGTCCTAAAATCCGCTGTATGGAAATTATCAGGGAACTGGAAAAACGCCCACGAGGTTTTTATACCGGCTCAATGGGTTATTCGGGACCGGGACCTTTTTTTGACTTCAACATTCTCATCCGCTCTTTTACCCTATGGGACAACGGCTTGCTGGACTTTTACGCAGGGGCGGGCATTGTGGCGGATTCGGACCCGACACGGGAATATCTGGAAACGCTTTATAAAGTAGAAGCTTTGGCCCAGGCTTTGGGAACCACTTTATTGGAGAGGCCATGAAAGTTTACTGGAAAGGCAAATTACAGAAACCCGATAAGGTTAGGGTTTCGCCGGTCAACACGGGCATTTTATATGGAGAAAGCCTGTTTGAATCCATTCCGGTTTACCACGGCATGGCTTTTGGCCTGAAAGAACATCTGGACCGGCTAAAAAAGGGATGCGCCTTTTTAAAGTGGCCCATGCCCAAAGCGACGGAGTTTCAAAAGGGAATCAGTCTTTTTTATAAAGAACTGAAGCGGGATATTATTGTTCGGTTTAACTTAACGCAGGAACTACACAAGGCTTCCGGGCCGAAAGACTTTTTCACCCACGCTCCGGTTTTATACGCCATTGCCCGGCCTTTGCGCCACAACCCCCAAGACCCCAAACCGCTTTTTGGCAAAGTGGGTGTCAGCCCCTGGCAGGCTTCCGGCGCCCAGGTTTTTCCTAATTACTTTAAGGCCGCGGTTTATATGACCACCCGCGTTGTTTTTCGCGAACACCCTGAATGGCAGGATGTGCTGCGCCTCGACGCCAAAGGTTTTGTGGTGGATGGAGGCTCTTCTACGCCTTTGTGGTTTGACGGCCATAAAGTCTGCGCTCCGCCATTGAGTTTAGGCGGATTGGCCAGTGTGACGAGGATTAAGGTTTTGGAAATTTGCCGTCAGATCGGGTTACCGATGGTGGAAAAAACCTGGAAACCCAAAGACGCTCTGCGAAAGGGCGAGGTTTTTATGGCGGGGTCGGGTGTGGGGGTGATGGGCGTTTCTCACATCAACGATCAAAAGTTGAAAAGCACCAGAGCTATTACGGACCTCTTGTGGCAAAGGTATCGAACCGAGGTTTTGAAGTTAAATGTATAGCTGGTTAGCTGACCTGATATTACTCATCCACTTTTCTTATGTGCTTTTCGTAGTATTGGCTCTTGTAGTCATTTGGGTCGGTTTTTTTCTGCATTGGTCCTTTGTCCGCAATTTCTGGTTTCGGTTGGTCCATCTATTAGCTATCGGTTATGTGGTAGCGGAATCTTTAGGGGGAGTGATTTGTCCCCTGACTTTGTGGGAAAATCAGCTTCGGATTAAAGCGGGTAATGGGGTTTATCTGAGTTCGTTTATGGAGCATTGGGTACATCAGATAATGTTTTATGACGCCAGCCCCGAAACCTTTACAGCGATTTACGTTATCTTTTTCTTGGCGGTTTTGTTAAGTTTATGGTGCGTGAAGCCGAATTGGCCTCGGTTTTGGAGTATGGAAAAGAGATCAAAATGAAACGAAAAAATAAACACTTAACCCCGGTTTTAAGAGCGGCCATTGAGATGGGCTCTATCATCTTTCTTTTTTACTCCAATCTCTTGATGGGTGAATTCACTCATTCCAGCAATGTTTTGGGGAAAAGCTTAATTTCAGCGGTTCAAGATGTGTTTTCGGTGACCAACTTTATCATTGCGGTCATTTCCTCGTTGATCGGTTATGTGGTGTTTGAATACTTGAGAAAGAAACTTTAAAACTTAACGGAGAAACGGCATGACTTTAATTATGGACGGCAACGCGACAGCTAAGGCGGTTCAGGAAAAAATCGCCCAGGACGTGGAAAAGCTCAAATCCACCGGAAAAAGACCGGGGTTGGCGGTAGTGCTGGTAGGGGAAGACCCCGCTTCTAAAGTTTATGTGGGCCGCAAGAAAAAAGCCTGTGAGACTCTAGGCTTTTATTCCGAAGAATACAAATTGCCGGCGGACACCAAAGAAGCCGATCTTTTGGCGCTGGTGGAAACCCTCAACCGCAAACCTGAAATCCACGGCATTTTGGTGCAATTGCCTTTGCCCGCCGGATTGAATCCGCAAAAAGTCATTGAAGCCATCAACCCCGAAAAAGACGTGGACGGAATGCATCCTGCCAGTCTGGGCAAATTAGTGGCCGGGTTGCCCGGGCTCCGATCCTGTACCCCCGCGGGCGTCATGGTGATGCTGGAACATTACGGTATTTCGGTGGCGGGTAAAGAAGCGGTTGTCATTGGACGCAGCATTATGGTGGGAAAACCCATGGCCCAATTGCTGGTAGAGGCCAACGCGACGGTTACCATTTGCCACAGCCGAACTCAAAACATCGGGGATGTTATCCGCCGGGCCGACATTGTGGTGGCGGCTATTGGAAAACCCAAATTCGTCAAAGCCGACATGGTGAAGGATGGAGCGATAGTAGTGGATGTGGGCATTAACCGCACTGCCGATGGAAAATTAGTGGGCGATGTGGATTATGAAGCCATCGCGCCCAAGGCTTCGGCCATCACGCCGGTGCCGGGAGGCGTGGGACCCATGACCATCGCGTTATTGATGAAAAACACCTACCAGGCTTTTTTAAATCAATCGGGTCTTTAATTTGAAAAGCTCTCTTCAAACTCATATTTCCGAAACCAAACTCGCCAAACTTTTAAAACAAAAAAGCCCGCTAAAAATCGGGTTGACCGGCGGGATTGGGGCGGGGAAAAGTTTGGCCTTAAAAATCCTCCAGGAAAAAAAGATACCCATTCTTCAAACGGATCTTTTAAGCCATTTACTGCTTCACGACGGCAAAATTAAAACCCGATTAGTGAAGGCTTTTGGAAAAGGTATTTTGGATGAGGATGTTGTGATTGACCGAAAAAAATTGGCGCAGGCCGCTTTCAAATCAGCCCGTGGACAAAGAATATTAAATGAAATTATGCATCCAGCGGTAAGACAGGGTGTGGCGCTGTGGATTAAACGGAAAGCCCAGCAAAAACCGGTCCCCCGGGTGGTAGTGGTGGAAGTGCCTTTGCTCTTTGAAAGGGGCTTTTACCGTTTTTTTGGTGGTACAATTTCGGTTTCCGCAGGCGCCCAGATCCGCCGGAAACGTCTAAAACAAAGAGGATGGCGTCTGTCAGAAATCCGTCGAAGAGAAGCCCTGCAATGGTCCCAGGAACGAAAAGATCGAAAAGCGGATTGGGTTATTTATAACCAAAGGTCCGAAAAGGACTTAAAATGTTCTCTCTTTGACTGGGCTGACCAATTTTAACCTCCTGATGTTGAATATATTCGAATTGTGAGAACTACCACCCGTTGCTAAAAAAACTACTTCAAACCTATGAGAATTTAGAAAATCTCAATCAATACCAGCGCTGGGTTATTGTGGCGGGGAGCGCTTTTCCGGCCATGGTGGCTTCTTATGCCGCTTTGCAGAATGATTGGGATGTTTTAGTCGGTCTTTTTATGTTTTATGTGCCGGTGGTGCTTTCGGTCGTACTTTTGGGGATGGTAGAAACGGCGATATTGAGCGGTATCCTGGCTGTTATTGCGATGATCAATCTTTTGTCCGTTGGCCAGCCGGTATGGACACTGGGGCTTTTCTTGGCGGGCCTGGGGCTTAACTATTATTTATGGTTCACCTGGACAGAGACATCCGGGATTAAAGCTTTCCAATTAAAAAAGACTTTTGAAGAGTTTGAACTTTCAATCACTGATCTGCGGTTAGCTCATGAAAAAACCGAACTTTCTTACCAGGCCAATCAAATTAAGATTCAACGTTATACCGCTTTGAACGAGTTGGCACGCAGTCTGGCCCTAACCTTTAAAACCCAGGACGTGGTTAAGCTATTGATCGAAACTATTTCCAAAACCTTCATGGTTCCTGGCGGTGTTTATTCTTTACTCCTTTTTGACAGCAGCGTAGGCAAGGAAATGCATGCGGTGCGTTACAGCGTTGACACCGAAATGGAAGTCAGGCTTAACCGCGAGCGCCTTCATACTGACAACCCCTTTAACGCCTGGGTGATGGCCCAAAAAAAGCCATTGGTAATTAATGACGCGAGCAGTGATTTCCGGTTTCAAAACATCCCCGAAGAGAGCCGGGTACAAAGCCTCGTGGCGGGCCCCTTGATGGGCGGCCATGAACTGCTGGGATTGATCCGCATGGAAAGCTCCGCTACAAACGCTTTCCGGCAGGAAGACGCCAGGCTTTTATCCAATTTTTGTGATTTGGGAACGGTGTCGTTGGAGCATGTGGCGCTTTATCACCAAACGATCGAATTGGCGACTATTGACGGGCTGACGGGGCTGTATGTAGTGCGTTATTACAAAGACAGAGTTCGGGATGAGATATTCAGGGCCTTAGAACATAAGTTTTCCCTATGTGTGATGATGATTGATGTGGATCACTTCAAAAAGTATAACGACAGTTACGGTCATTTGATCGGGGACAAGGTATTGAAATTGGTCGCTCAAATTTTAAAAGACAGCGTCCGAGTGGTGGATCTGGTTTCCCGCTATGGCGGGGAGGAATTTTCAGTCCTTTTGGTGAAAACACCTATGGATGGCGCCCTGCAGGTGGCCGAACGTATCCGTCAAAAGGTGGTAGAACAGACGATCGATGTAGCGGGTAAGAAAACCAGCGTCACCGTTAGTATTGGAGTGGCCGAATTAAACCCTGGCTTTAAAGATGCCGAGTCTTTCATCGATGTTGCCGATCATGCGCTCTATCAGGCGAAAGAAGAAGGTCGGAACCGCGTTTGTATGGCCAAACCGGAGCAACATCATGAATAATTCGTTTTCAGAAGTGAAAGGTACTTTGCTGGCGCTTTTATTTTTGTGTCTGGAATGGTTTTCGCACAATGGAGTATTTTTTATGTTCGTACCCCTTTTTCTGGTGACATACCTTAGTTTTAATTATCGGGTAATCGCTTTCTGGTTCTTAAATTTTTATACGCCTGGGATGATTTTGCTTCATTTTATTATGACCCCCGGCGTTCCTGCTTGGATGTGGCCTGAATTAATCATTTTGTGGTTCTTATTTTGGGTCCCAATATTTTTAAGCACCAGACAGGAAAAAATAAAAAGCGGGTTTGATTTATTAAATGAGGCCAAAAAGAAGGAATTTGAAGATTTTAAAATAGTCGGAGAAAGTTTAAGAAAAGAGAATAACCGCATCGACAAACAGCTTAAAGAGATTGGCCGTTTGTATGATGTCATTAAAGACTTGGGAAGTACGTTGAACGCCCAGGAGATGTTGGACTTAATCAAAGAGTTTACGGACCGGATGTTTGATCTGCCCCATTTTGTCATCGCAGTTCTTTCCCCGGACAATAAAAAATACGATGTTCGAGTTACTTCGGGATGCGACGAAGCTTTTTTAAACAAAACCGAAATAGCGATCGATTCCAATCAGCTAATGGCGGTTTTAGCCAGAGAGAAAAAGCCGGTTCTCATTAGTCAAGTTGAGGCTGATTCGCGATTTGATAAAATCCGCCATCTGCCGATAGAGTCTTTTTTATTTATTCCCTTTGTGATTCAGGACAGAGTTATCGGTTTTTTATGTTCCTATTCAAGCAAAAAAGGATTTTTGGATCAGGAAAAATTTTCGAATTATAAAGTTTTTTATAATCAGATGGCCATCGGGCTTCAGAAATCTCTTCTATATGAAAAGGTCCAAAAGCTTTCCATTACGGATGGTTTGACCAAGCTTTATTCTCACCGGTATTTTAAACAGCGTTTGGAAGAAGAGGTGGTTTTGGCGGGACGTTATTCATCGCCTTTGAGCCTGCTCATTTTAGATATTGATCATTTCAAACGCTATAACGATAACTACGGCCATGTGGCGGGAGATCATGTACTGACTCAAGTGGCCAGTATTTTAAAAGGACAAGCCGAAGGCACGCATCTGGTCGCACGTTATGGCGGAGAAGAGATGGTTCTCATCGCGCCTGAGACGACTAAAGCTAAAGCGGTAGAGTTGGCTGAGCGGATAAGGGTTAAAATCGCGGAATTTGTTTTTGAGGCGGGACATGAAACGACCAGCGTGACGGTTTCAATAGGCGTGGCGACATTTCCGGAAGATGCGGCTAACGGTACGGAGCTCATCAGCAAGGCGGATCAGGCACTTTACGCGGGAAAGGGCGGTGGACGAAACAAAGTTGTGTCTTATCCGTTCTGAAGGAAAAAAGGGTTGACAGTCTTGGGGGCCATGATAGGATTAATCCATCTGCAACAGGGTTTAAGCCAAGTCTTCAACAACTTCCAACGGATTGCTCTCCCAATTTTTTAACTAAAATTTAATGAAGGGTTTTAGCGCCCCAAGGAACATTTGAGCTAGATCAAGCGGCTTTACCTCGAATTCATTTCATCAAAAACCATTTAATTAACTCGCATTTTAAGTTTCAAAGCTTTCAGTTTAAAAATCAAAAGTATTTTATCGTTAGGCCGACACGGTTTTTTAAACCGGCCAACCATTTCGGAAAGGATTTTGAGTTTTATGGACATCGGAGATCTGAAGAAGAAGACCATCGCAGAATTAACGGAGGTGGCACAGGAACTCAAGATCGAAGGCATTAGTTCCATGAAGAAACAGGATCTTATCTTTAAAATCCTGGAAACTCAGACCCAGCGAAACGGCGTGATCAATGCCGAAGGTGTCCTTGAAATTCTTCCGGATGGTTTCGGATTTTTAAGATCGGCCAATTACAACTATCTCCCGGGACCGGATGATATTTATGTTTCGCCGTCCCAAATCCGCCGATTTGGTCTGCGCACGGGTGATACTGTTACGGGACAGGTTCGTTCACCCAAGGAAGGGGAGCGCTATTTTGCCCTTCTCAAAGTTGATTCGATTAATTTCGAGTCGCCGGACGCCATTAAAAACAAAGTTCTTTTTGACAATCTAACCCCCATTTATCCCAATAAACGAATCTGGCTGGAAAGTGGCCCGGAAGATTTATCCATGAGGGTTATGGATTTGTTGATTCCTTTGGGTAAGGGACAAAGAGCCCTGGTGGTTGCGCCGCCAAGAACGGGTAAAACCATTCTTTTGCAAAAAATCGCTAATAGTATTGCGAAGAATCACCCGGAAGTTTATCTCATCGTACTTCTTATCGATGAGCGTCCTGAAGAAGTCACGGACATGCAGCGTTCGGTGAAGGGTGAAGTTGTATCGTCCACGTTTGATGAGCCACCTGAACGCCATGTGACGATCGCTGAAATTATTATTGAAAAAGCCAAACGTTTGGTGGAACACAAGAAAGATGTTGTCATTCTTTTGGACTCCATTACCCGTCTGGGGCGGGCTTATAACACTATCGTTCCTTCATCGGGAAAAGTTCTCTCCGGAGGGGTGGATTCTAACGCGCTTCAACGGCCCAAGCGCTTTTTTGGCGCGGCCCGTGACATTGAAGAAGGAGGCAGCTTAACTATCATCGCCACGGCCCTCATTGATACGGGAAGCCGTATGGATGAAGTGATCTTTGAAGAGTTTAAGGGTACGGGTAATATGGAAATTGTACTCGACCGCAAATTGGCTGAACGGCGCGTATTTCCCGCGATTGACGTGACCCGTTCCGGCACACGCCGCGAAGAACTATTGATGACCGAAGAAGAACTCAATAAAGTTTGGATTTTGAGAAAAATACTGAACCCAAACAACCCCGTGGACGCGATGGAATTTCTGCTGGATAAGATGCGCCGCACAAAATCTAATAAGGCGTTTTTGGAATCCATGAAGGGTACGGCGAGCGATTAATCCATGGTTGACCCGTCCCGGCGGATTTTTTTATCCGTCTCCGTTTTTTTGGTGGTTCTCTGGATGGGTATGCTAGTTTGGGCGGCGTGGCTGTTTTCGCCCAAATTGATTGCCTTTGTTTCCGCTCCCCGTGTGGTTACCGCCGATTTGAATTTGGAACCGGCTCTTGGCGTCAGTGTTCCGGGCATTCAATTTTTTGTCTATCACTCAACTCTTGGCGATTCGTTCTCCGAGCTAGCAAAGAAATTTAATTTGTCCGAAGAGACACTCCGCAGTCTGAATGAATACAACAATCACAATGAACCGAAACCAGAAAGTACGCTTTTAATCCCATCTAAAAATGGAATATTTCATGTGGTTCACCCGGGACAAGGGTTGGCCGATATTGCTAAAGCTTACGAAGTATCGTTAATGAGCGTTTTGGAAGCCAACCATAAAACGAGCGATTCGGATTTAAAGGCCGGAGAAATCCTTAATCTTCCTGGGGCTCATTATTTATCGAATCGGGATGTGCATTGGCTGGCGCTTATTGCCTTAACCACCCAGAAAAAATTTATGAAACCTACGACTGGGCGTTTCGCCGATGGGTTTGGACAAAGGGTCGATCCAATCAGCGGAAAAGTTCGTTTTCACGCGGGGCTGGATTTAGCGCCGGGATTAGGAGCCAGAGTTGTTGCGGCCCAGGATGGAAGGGTGATTTGGGCTGGAGTTCGAGCGGGGTTTGGCCGATTAATCATTTTGGATCACGGGAATGAATTGACCACTTGGTACGCCCATCTTGAAAAAATATTAGTAAAACCTCAGCAAATGGTGAAAAAAGGCGATTTGATTGGAAAAGTGGGTAGCTCGGGACGGACAACGGGACCCCATCTTCATTTTGAAGTCCGGTTAAATAACAAACCCCAAAATCCGCTTTTATATTTAGTGCCCTAATTGATCGTTTCTTAAAGATTTATGGGCTTTTGGTTGCTTTTTTTAGGTTTTAGAATAAACTAACCAACCCTTGAACCTCGGTTCGAGGGGGTTGTCACCGCTCTTTAAAAGTCTTAAAGAGAATGGTGAATCTAAAGAAAAATGGAGTTGTACTATGAGACCTGGAATTCATCCCAAATACGCGCCTACGAAAATTACCTGCATCTGCGGTAATGTGATTGAAACTTTTTCGACTAAAGAGTCCTTTTCCGTGGAGGTTTGCTCAGCTTGTCATCCTTTTTTTACCGGAAAGATTAAGCTTTTGGATATGGCTGGCCGCGTTGAAAAGTTCCAAAAGAAAACCGCGACTGCTGTTACCGCTCAGGCTGAAGAGAAAGCCCGCGAAGAAGCCAGAGCCGTTGCCGCCGCCGCTAAAAAGGCCAAACGCAAAGCCGCTCCCCCGCCAGCCGAAAAAACCGTTTAGCTTTTTTCTTTTAATTTTA
>Ga0206829_10306_pt1 | contig 15112 bp, 19 predicted proteins | sample Alteio_BWOrgCont_75_FD_152862 | JGI IMG/M metagenome (GOLD analysis project Ga0206829, IMG submission 152862) | Enriched cells from forest soil in Barre Woods Harvard Forest LTER site, Petersham, Massachusetts, United States -... | ecosystem: Environmental > Terrestrial > Soil > Temperate forest >... | reverse complement strand
TGGTAAAGCTGCAACTCGTTTTAACTAAACATGAACCGGTTTTAGCGAACAGAATGAATATTTAAGGAATTTATTAGAAGCTTGATCGAAGAAATAAAGTCCTATTTAAAGTTGAGGAATATATCACTTTAAACGCAAACTGCTCCTTTATTACTTAATTCAATATTTTCCCCTTCCTTTTATTTAAAAATGTGATAAATCACAAAACTTGCTATGTATGCCAGCACGCCCATGTATGCAAATTGAAATACAGGGATTTTCCAGCTCTTGGTCTCGCGATAAACCACCGCAAGCGTACTCATACATTGCATCGCAAAGGCATAAAAGATCATCAGCGAATATCCCACTGCGACTGTGTAAGTTGGCTTTAATGTCTGTGGATTAATGTCTGCCATCATCTTTTCTTTGATGGATTCATGGGAATCTTCCTCACCCACGCTGTATATAGTAGCCATAGTGCCGACGAAGGCTTCGCGTGCTGCAAATGAAGTAATCAAAGCAATCCCGATTTTCCAGTCGAAGCCTAAGGGTTTAATGACAGGCTCTATTAATCTTCCAAAACTTCCAGCATAAGATGCAGCTATCTTTTCTGATTGAATGTGCCGTTTAATTTCTTGCGAAGTTAAGTTTTTGGTGAATTCTGTTTTGGAATATTTATGTTCGATATTTTTGAATCTATCCCCAGGTCCGAAGGAGGCAAGAAACCACAATACTATAGAAATAGCAATAATTACCTTCCCTGCATCGAATAAGAAAATCTTTACCTTTTCAATAATTGTAATTCCGATGTTTGACCAGCGAGGCATACGATAAACTGGCATTTCCATGATGTAATAACCTCTTTCTTTTGCCTTCAATACAAGACTCAATAGGAAAGCTGCGAATAAGGCAGTTAAGAATCCGATAAGATAAAGTGCCATCAATACCAAGCCTTGCAGGTTAATCGAATATAGAACATACCGGTTAGGAACGACCATCGAAATAAGCAGAGTATAAACAGGAATTCGTGCAGAACAACTCATCAATGGAGTAACCAATATTGTAATAGTCCTTTCCTTCCAGCTTTGAATCGTCCTGGTGGACATGATAGCCGGAACAGCACACGCCACGCCACTTACAAGAGGTATGATAGACTTTCCGTTCAAACCAAACTTGCGTAATAATTTATCCATGATAAAGCTAACGCGAGCCATATATCCTGTGTCTTCAAGTATGGCAATAAAGGTAAATAGAATCGCTATCTGTGGAATGAAAACCACGATGCCGCTTAATCCTGCGAAGATTCCATTCACCAATAAATCATTTACGAAGCCAGGAGGAAGGGCATTTTGGGTTACCTCACTTAGCTTCTGGAATCCTTTCTGCACCCATTCCATCGGTAATGTTGACCATGCAAAGACTGCTTGGAAGATCAGGAATAAGATTAATAAAAAGAAAACATATCCAAAAACTTTATGGGTTAGCAGCCTGTCCAATTTGCTTGTGAATTGTTTCTTCTGTTGAATATCTTTTTGAATAACAACATCCTTAATTACCTTCTCGGCAAGGATTTTATATCTCTCCAAAGTTTCTGTAGCTTGAAGGCTGCTGCTATTGAATTTATGTTCATCGAGGAAGGATTTAATAACTTCTTTTTTCTGTGGATTCTGATTAAAAAAAGGAATCAATTCATAGTTATTCGCAATCTGGAATGCAACATAATCACTGTTCACATGAATGGTCTTTTGAATCAAATCAACAACCTCCGGTGCAAAGGAACGGATATTAATGAAGTCGGCACGAGGTGCTGTAAGATCTCCTGATATGGCTTTTTTCAGTTCATCAATACCAATTTTCTCACGGGCATTAATGGGAATTACTTTGATGCCTAATTTCTTTTCAAGCATCGGAATATTTATCTCCAAACCCTTCTTCACTACCAAGTCCATCATGTTCAAAGCAAGAACAACCGGCGTCTTTAAATCAATGATTTGAGAACAAAGAAACAGACTCCTTTTAAGATTGGAAGCATCCGCAATAACCAATGTTACATCAGGGTGCAACGGGTTCCGTGGATCGCATAAAAGCTGGAAGGTAACATGTTCATCCATAGACTTGGGATATAAACTATAAGTACCCGGCAAGTCAATGATTTCTGCATCAATGGTATTACCTTTAGCATCTGATAATTTACAATAACCAGTCTTCTTATCAACTGTAACGCCCGGGAAATTCGCAACCTTTTGATTCAAGCCGGTTAAGGCATTGAAGAGAGAAGTCTTCCCGCAATTGGGATTCCCGACTAAGGCTACTTTTATCTTTTTGTTCTCCATTAAATTTATCTAATCTTGAATAGCAACAATCACTGTGCAAGCTTCATCTATTCTTAAACTCAACAGATACCCAGAAACAGAAATAGAAATTGGGTCACCTAGCGGAGCCTTACATTCAAGGATTACTAACTCACCGGGCACGCATCCCATCTCCAATAATTTAAGCGACATCAATTCATCAGTAAAAGAAACAATCAAGGCACTTTGCCCGACTTTCATTTTATCCATGCTGATATTTTTATCCATTATTATAGTGATTCAGTAATTATTATCCAACGGCACAAAACTTCATCCGTTTTATTTATTGACCAAAGAAATAGAATATTATTTAATCAAGAGGTATGAGCGACCTTCTCCGATGTATTTACTTTGCCAAACTTAGGGCAATCACAGCCTTTCTTGAAGAGCCCGCAACTTGTTATTAATGAAGCAATGGCAATGATGACAGCTAATCGAAGCATATATTTTATTCTTTTTTTCATTTTCTATTCTGTTTAAGTCGGTAAAATTACAAAAAGGCAGGGTATCAATTGAGATGATAAATTTAACGTATCATTTCTTAGCTGCTTCACCTTGCTTTTTACTAAGCTCTATCAATACATCATCATAAATTTTATTCAATAATTCAGGATGAGAAACATAGAAATCGTAACTTTTCGTGAATTGTTCTTTAGTGGTTTTATGAGCTTTATAAATGAAATTATAAAACGTCGCTGCCTGAAGTTTGGAGGTGTCTTTATTAGTGAACTTCAAGGTAATGGCGGCTTCTGCAAGATGAACATCAGTGAGTACTGATACCATTTTGTCTTGTGATAAAACATCATTTGGAATAATAACCACTGGTGCAGAACAGGATTGAATTATCAATACTATCAATCCCATCAGAACAAAATCCATCATCTTTTTCATTCTGCAAAACTATTATTCTAAAAGCATATTATATAAGAGTTATCTTTGCCCCGTCAAAATGAATACCAAATTCTCATATAAAATCTTCTTCGGGGCACTGGTCTTAATGCTTTACATGATGCATACAGCTTCTACTGCGCAGAATTCCAAGACACTCAAAGATGGAAATAAAAAGATGCTCAAGCATGATTATCGTGGTGCATTGAATGAATATGATAAGGTCATTGAGAAATATCCCAACTATGCTGAAACATACGCCCACCGCGCCTTGGCGAAGTTCAAACTCGATGATCAGCAAGGTGCTCTGGAGGATGTGAATAAGGCTATCTCTTTGGATTCCAACTTCTATACTGCTTATACTATCAGGGCGCAATTCAATACTGCTTTTAAGTTTTTCAAAGATGCAGTGGTGGATTATACAAAGTGCATCGAACTTCAGCCTTTGAACGAAATGGCTCTCTATGAGCGGGGTTTGGCGAGGATAGAGGCAGATGAAAACGAAGGTGCCATCAAGGACTTCGAAGCCGCCATGAAGATTAAACCCGAATTCACGGAATGTATCTATCAGAAAGGTATTGCGAGGATGCGAATGAAGAACTATTCGGCAGCCATCCGCGACTTCAATGACTATATAAAAATCAAGCCCAATATGGCGATGGCATATCTGAAACGTGGCATCTGCTATGATAAAACAGGGCAGAATTACAAGGCTTGCAAAGACTGGCTTCGGGCTTCAATGCGTGGTCTGATGGAAGCGGATGCCTTGATGAAGATGAAGTGCAAATAGCACTATTCAGGGCATTCAATCATGGCTGCGAAGTCAGGTATTGAAAGATCAATTGCCGTTCTTCATCAGTTATTTTTGAACGTTCTTGCATCTCTGCTTTGATGATTTCATATTTCTTTTTCTATCTTTGCGCCCCCGAAGGGGCATTCTCACAGGACAAAGGCTACTGATGAATTTAATGGATGACCGAATGTTAGCTTAAAAGTCATAAATAAATTTATCAGTTCAACAAATTAAAATTATTAGAAAATGAAATTTTTAAATCATGCAATCATCTTTATCGTAACCTTCATCTGGTACATCAGGATGGAGAAGGTAGTAACCAATGTGGTCGCTACATTAAGAAATGTGTATCTCGAAAACACCCATGCCAACAGGCTTTTTGTCAAAAGATTCCAAGGCACGGAACGCTACCTGGACATCAATTTTGTCCTCTGCAAGGTAACCTACATCGGTAGGAACAGAGCCGGAAAAATGATCATCCTGATGGGCTTGCCGACTACAGGTCAAGTCATTAATGCAAGACTTAATTTGGGCAATTCCTCTGATAAAATTGTAACCCAAGCAAGGAACATCAAATCAAAATGTACCGGCAATGCACGGGTACCATTTACAACTGGACAAATCACGACATTGGGCAATCAAATCAATGCTTATGAGGATGCTCATGGGGCTGCAAAAGATGTATGTTACGATACTCTGAACACTACTTTGAAAGGCATGTTGGTAACGATTCAAGCGGCTTCTGACGCCCTTACAGACGGCACTCAAATCGTTTTAATCCAATCTACAGGCTGCATAGTGCAGGGCGTAGGCGGTAAGCACGAACAGGTTTTTGATGGCTTCCAGGGAATTGCGAGTGGAAGTATCGTGCTAATCGCACCGGCTGCTTCTGGTCACGCTTTTCACGAATGGTGGTACAGCGCAAACGGTACTGTTTGGGTGCGAATTCAAGGGACGGTAGAGGCAAATACGCTCGTTACAGACTTGCCTGTGGGGCAATATGCTTTCTTCCGTCATCAAATAATTGATTCCACAGGAGGGACCGGAATGAGTGACACTATCCAAAGAATGGTTAGTTAATAATTGCTTCTTAGGAATTCAATCAGTTAATAAAAAAGTCCTGCTTCGGCAGGATTTTTTTATGCCCAAAACTATTTATTGATTCATTCAACATTAGTCGCTATTCCCAAAACATTTATCGCTATTCCCAAGCAGAATATCGCTATTCCCAAGCACAGAATCGCTATTCCCAAAACATTTATCGCTATTCCCTCGCAGAATATCGCTATTCCCACGCAGAGAATCGCTATTCCCAAGCACAGAATCGCTATTCCCAAAGAGGAAGTCGCTATTCCCAATCAGAGAATAGCTATTCCCTGCGTGGGAATAGCGATTCCCTGCGGATTAATCGCTCCGCCGACTTTTTCCCCGTTATAAACCGCCTTTTTTGGGGAAATATTTCTTTGGAATTCATGGGGAATTCTTTGGATGGAATTTGTCATCAAATAATTAATTTTAACAATAAGCGTTAAAATATTCCAAATATAAGTAATAATAACTCAAATGAAAAAAGTAATCACAATCCTTATCGCATTCGCCTTTGTCGGCTTGAGTGCTAATGCCCAAACTGCCTATATCACGAATAGTGGTGACAGCACAGTGTCGGTTATTGACGTTACTACCAATGCAGTTTCAGCCACAATTCCGGTAAGCACCAGCCCAAGTGGGGTGGCGGTGAGCCGTGATGGAACCACCGTTTATATAGTAACCGATAGTGTGTACGTATTAAATACTGCCAATAATACTGTTTCAGCGAAAATTAAAGTTGGTAGCAGCCCCTATTCCATTGCTGTAACGCCCGATGGCAGTGAGGTTTATGTAGGTGATATTATTGATGGTACAGTGAGTGTTATTAATACATCTTCTAATGCTGTTATTGCAACTTTTTATTCAGGCTCCCCTGCTGTGGCAACTGCTGTAAGCCCTAATCAAAATGAGGCTTTTGAGGTAAATTATTATGATAATACAGTGAGTGTAATTAATACATTTACGAATGTTGTTTCACATATTATTCAGGGTGTTCATCATGGGGAAGGTATTGCCGTAAGCCCTGATGGAAGTAAACTATATGTTACGCTGAATGGTGGAGCGAATGCCGGAGCGATATGTGTTATAAATGCGCTTACGGATACTATTTTATCCTTTGTTACAGTAGGCGTTCGACCTTGGGTAATTTGTATTACCCCTGATGGAAGCAGGTTATATGTTGCGAATATGAATGACTCTTCAGTGAGTGTTATCAATGCTGCTACTGATAGTTTAATAACTACAATTACGGTGGGTGCATCTCCACAAGGAATAGCTGTCAGTCCCGATGGCAGTAAGGTACTTGTTGCTAACAATGGATCAAATTCTGTAAGTGTGATAAACACGGCTACCAATACTGTTTCGGCTTCAATTCCAGTAGGTCATGCACCGATTGCTTTTGGGAATTTTATTTCCACATTTACTACCGGAATTCCATCTTTAAATGCTGAATCGGCAAGCATTTCCATCTATCCCAACCCTGCTTCCACTTTTCTAAATATCCATCAATCCACTCCCTCCCAAAATCATCAATTAATAATTACTGACCTCTTGGGGAATGAAGTCTATAAAGAAGTGATTCCTTCAATTGTCAATTATCAATTGACAATTGACAATTGGAGTGAAGGGATTTATTTTTATGAAGTGAGGAAGAATAACGAGGCAGCCAGGGGGAAGTTCATCAAAATGAATTAAGGCAGCCTTTAGATTTTGGGAGCCTTTCTATGAATCCTGATAGCTTGAAAGGATAAAATAATCCCTATGATTAAAGAGATAATCGCCCCGATATATAACCCGGGCATTATTTGAAGAATGGTGAAAAAATCATAAGTCCCATGAAGAAGCGTGGCAGCGATAATGCCGATGAATAAATAAGATTTCTGCCGTTGATGAAACTTTGCCAGCCCCGTGAAATAGCCCATAATCACCCCAAAAGTAGCATGTGCAGGTACGGCTGTGAACATGCGCACAAAAGCCATTTCCACCCCGCCCTGCAATACGTAATGAATATTTTCGACCGTCGCAAAACCCAATGAAATCATGACCGCATAAGTGATGCCATCATAAGGTTCCTTGAAAGCCTTTCTGGGATAAGCAAAAATCCTCAGGAAGAAATACTTGCACGACTCCTCAATCAAAGCAATAAAAAGAAAAGAATTGAGGATGGTGTTTGTTATTGAAGAATCATTTTCTTTGAACCCAAGTTGCTCTGGAATACCCTCCAAATAAATGGATATAAAGATGCTGATCATCCCAAAAACAAAACAGAAGAACATGATAATTCGGGACTCCTTATTGAATTTATTTTTCCAATAAATAAAAACCGCAATCGCCAAAACAGGAGCTATGGCAAGAGCTAAAAGAAGCATAACAGAGGGCATGAATTAAGGAAGGTCGGAAACTAATTCCTGTTTATTTTCAGGCTTAATTTCTTGAGGAATATCTTCTTGTTTTTCACCATTTACTATTAAATGTTCGCTATTCATTGAATTTTCCTTATGGAAGAATCTCTTCTGGAAAATAAGAATCATCGAGACACCAATAGTAATAGAAGAATCAGCAATATTAAAAACAGGTCGGAAGAACTCAAAATCCTCTCCTCCCCAAATAGGAAACCAATGCGGGAAACGCCCGTGAATCAAAGGAAAATACAACATATCAACAACACTGCCATGAAGGAAATCTGCATAACCATGAGCAGGAAACATCTTAGCTAATTCCCATTCATTACTCTGCGTAAATATCAAACCGTAAAAGGCACTATCAATAATATTCCCGATAGCTCCGGCAAAGATTAAGGCACCACTGATTATTAAACCCGGATGAGCTTTCTTCTTAATCTCCAGATACAATACATACCCCAATCCGACCACAACAAATATTCTAAACAGACTCAAGAAAATCTTCCCATAAATCCCCGAAAACTCCATCCCAAATGCCATCCCGTTATTCTCAATAAAATGAATCTGAAACCAAGAACCAAAAATGTTGATTGCCTCATTCCTCAACATGTGGGTCTTCACCCATATCTTGAGGGCTTGATCAGCTATCAGGACACAAAAAATCACTATAAGGGCTTTTCTCATAGTGATTTTAAAATATAAAAATTAAAGAAAAACAAAGAGCAAATATTAATCTTTGTATTGTTGATTCTTTGCTTCAATGCTTTGGGTGGTATGAGGCACTGCACGAAGACGTTCGGCAGGAATCAACTTGCCAGTAACGCGACAGATGCCATACGTTTTGTTCTCAATACGGATCAAAGCATTCTCTAATTGTTCGATAAACTTCTTCTGACGGATAGCCATCGTACTCAACTCCTCTTTAGCTAAGGAATCAGAGCCATCTTCAAGCATTTTAAAAGAACCACCTGTATCATCAGTTCCATGATTATTAGGGTTCGTAAGTGAGTCTTGCATGGAGCTTAATTCCTTCCTTGCTTCCGCCAATTTCTTATCAATGATTTTACGGAATTCAGCAAGTTCCTTGTCGTTGTATCTTGTCTTTTCTTCATTAGAAGCAACAGGTTTTGACGCGATTGTCTTTGAAGGAATTGCCTTTTTCGCAACAGCCTTTTTTGCCACTGGTTTAGGTGTAGCTGCTTTTGACGTAACCGCCTTTTTCGCCGCTGCTTTAGGTGCAACTACTTTCGCCTTTACTGCCTTAGGTGCAACTTTTTTTGAAGTCACTGCCTTTGATACTACTGCTTTTGCCTTCATTGCCTTACCCTTTACTTCCTTTACTTTTGCTTTTGCCATGTTAAATTTTATTTATTAATATTAGTGTTTTTATTGTATCATCCACCTCCACCAAATCACCGTTCTTATCAGTAATCTCATCAACTAATTCAAGCTCGTTTGCTAAAATTTCGGTGCAAATATATATTTTATTAGTTAAAACAGCACTGACAATTGCTTCATGCTTCTGAATCTTTACATTAATTTTATCGGTAACCTCAAAGTTTTTATCCTTTCTAAGGTTTTGGATTCTATTCACTAACTCTCTTGCAATACCTTCTTCTCTAAGGCTTTCAGTGATATTTACATCCAATGCAACGGTCAAGCTCCCTATATTTGTTACTAACCATCCAGGAATATCTTCAGAGATAATTTCAACATCAGAAAGGGTAATAGTTATTTGTTCATCGTTAATTGTGAGGGTATAAGTTTGTTCCTTTTCAATCTTGGCAATATCCTCTTGATTGAATTGTATGATGGCTGCGGCAACTTGTTTCATCTTATTACCAACCTTAGCTCCTAATGCTTTGAAGTTAGGTTTAATTTTCTTTACCAAGAAGCCAGATGTATCAGTGATATATTCCAATTCCTTGACATTAACTTCGGATAGGATTAATTGTTTTACCATATCAACTTTATCCTTGAATTTTGGATCCAAAACGGGTAATAATATTTTATTCAATGGTTGGCGAACACGAATATTCACTTTCTTCCTTAATGATAAAACCATTGAAGAAATTTGCTGCGCCAGTTCCATTCTTTCTTCCAAATCTTTATCAATCAAAGCCTCATTACAAACTGGGAAATCAGCTACATGAACAGAGCTTGCCTTTTGTCTATTAGTAATAGAATTCAAATCGGAGAACAAGCGTTCAGAATAGAATGGTGCGATTGGAGACATTAGGATAGAAAGGGTTTCCAGACATGTGTAAAGGGTTTGATAAGCAGCAATTTTATCCTGCTCGTAATCACCCTTCCAGAACCGGCGACGTGATAAACGCACATACCAATTACTCAAATAATCATTGGTGAAATCCTGAATAGCACGTGCCGCTTTAGTAGGTTCGTAATCTGCATAACATTCATCAACCAACTTGATTAATGAATTCAATTCAGACAGAATCCATCTGTCCAATTCAGGGCGATCATTGATTGGAATATCCTGTTCAGAATAATTGAAATTATCAATATTGGCATATAGAGCAAAGAAGTTATAGGTATTATATAAGGTCCCAAAAAACTTTCTCTGAACTTCGGTGATTCCTTCCAGATTAAACTTCAGATTATCCCATGGCTGGGCATTACTTATCATATACCATCGAGTAGCATCGGCACCATATTTATCAATGGTTTCGAAGGGATCGGCGGCATTGCCAAGACGCTTGGACATCTTATTTCCATTCTTATCCAAAACCAATCCATTGGAGATTACATTCTTAAAAGCAACGGAATCAAAAACCATAGAAGCAATAGCATGAAGCGTGAAAAACCAGCCACGTGTTTGATCCACACCTTCTGCAATAAAATCAGCAGGGAAGCTCTTCTTGAACTCCTCAACATTGTCAAAAGGATAATGCCATTGCGCATAAGGCATCGAACCGGAATCAAACCAAACATCTATCAAATCAGATTCCCGAACCATCTTTTCTCCTTTGGAAGAAACCAAAATAATGGTATCAACATAAGGTTTATGCAGATCGAAGGAATTATAATCTTCAAGATTCTTCAAAGGATTATTCTTCATGAACCCAGCCTTAACCGAAGCATCTATTTCCTTCTTTAAATCTTCAACAGAGCCGATACATTTCAACTCGCTTTTATCTTCATTAGCCCAGATAGGTAGAGGGATTCCCCAGAAACGAGAACGCGATAAATTCCAATCAACCAAATTCTCCAACCAATTACCAAACCTGCCAGTACCGGTAGATTCAGGCTTCCAGTTAATGGTATTATTCAATTCAATCATCCTTTGTTTCATGGCAGTTGTTTTTACAAACCAAGAGTCCAATGGATAATATAAAATCGGTTTGTCAGTCCTCCAGCAATGCGGATAACTATGCTCATATTTCTCCACTTTGAATGCTTTGTTTTCTGCCTTTAATTTCTTGACAATTGATACATCTACTGGCTCATAATCAGGCGCTGATTCATCGGCATCATTATAGTTTTTCACATACCTACCGGCGAAGTCAGTTACCGCATCCACGAACTTCCCTTGCTTATCAACCAAGGTCAATGAACCGATGCCATTCAACTTCGCTACACGGAAATCATCTGCCCCAAAAGACGGAGAAATATGAACCACTCCTGTTCCATCTTCGGTAGTGATAAAGTCCCCGGCAATTACCCGAAACGCATCCCCATTATCAGGCTGAACATAAGGCAATAACTGCTCATATCGAATTCCCAATAAATCCTCACCCTTCATCTCTTCAATTACTTTATATGGAATATTTTTGTTGCCATGTTCGTAGTCTTCCATCTTCAAATCCTTATTCGATTCGGGGAAATATTTATGCATTAATTCCTTCGCCAGAATCACATAAATCGGGAAGTAAGTATATTGATTAAAGGTCGCAACTTTCACATAAGTAATGTCCTTGCCGACCGCAAGAGCCGTATTAGAAGGCAAAGTCCAGGGGGTGGTCGTCCAGGCAAGAATAAATTCATTATCCTTGCCGATGACTTTAAACTGGGCAGTAACCGTGGTATCCTTCACCATCTTGAAAGTGCCTGGCTGATTCAATTCATGCGAACTCAAACCAGTGCCCGCAGCAGGAGAATAAGGCTGAATGGTATATCCTTCATACAACAATCCCTTATCAAATAATTGCTTCAAAAGCCACCAAACCGTCTCGATATATTTATTATCAAAAGTGATATAAGGATCATCCAAATCCACCCAATAACCCATCTTTCGAGTGAGGTCATCCCACACATCCTTATACTTCATCACCTCGCGGCGGCAGGCTTTATTATAATCTTCCACGGAGATGGTTTTGCCAATATCTTCCTTATGAATGCCAAGCGTTTTCTCGACACTCAATTCGATAGGAAGCCCATGTGTATCCCAGCCTCCCTTGCGCTTTACCTGGAAGCCTTTCAAGGTTTTATAGCGACAGAAAATATCCTTAATAGCGCGAGCCATTACATGATGAATTCCCGGCAAACCATTAGCAGAAGGAGGTCCTTCATAGAAGGTAAAAGTCAGTTTGCCTTCGCGGTTAGAGATACTTTTTTCAAATATTTTCTCCTCTTCCCAATAGCTTAAAATTTCCTTGCTGATGGCAGGAAGATCAAGGTTTTTATATTCTTTATATTTAGACATAATTTATTTCTGAATCTCTATCTTTAAGATATCATCTAATCTTATAGGAGTAATTTGCCATTCAAAGAAATGAGTTTTACTACCTGTTATTGCACTATCTTTTATTAACAAGGTATTAAAATAAAAAGTCCGCCTTGAGCTATCCTTTTTTGTGATTCTAACACCTGTATGACCATCTACGTATATAAAAGTCTCCTTTTCATTTTTGTCATAAACTTTCAATGTTCTGATATCATTCCCTGAAACAGAGCCATAAAAAAAGAAGGGAGGTGTAAAAAGCATTAAATGTTTATCCTCATTTTTAGCATCCGCAAATTGTTCCATTAAACTTTGAGTAGTCAAATGATAAGTCATACAACCTGTAATTGTAATAATAATAAAAAAGAAATAGAAAAATTTAAAATATTTGCTCATTATAATCGTATCCCTTCTTTTTTTACATTATTATATAGCGGACCAAATGCATGAAGTGTTTCCCATCTATCTTTTGATCTTACAAAAACAGTAATCACCTCTTCAATATCAAGTTCAATATCATGCAATGGATCCCGATAAATATCCTCCATACTTCTGTCATAGTTCGGGGTATTTACCAAAATCAGAATATCCCAATCCGAATCCTTCGTAGCATCACCACGGGCATGAGAGCCGAATAAAATCACTTCGGCGGTGGGGTCTTTTTCCATGATTTTCGCTTTAATCATTTCAGTAACTTTCTTTTCGTGGTCTGTCATTGGAATATTTTATGAGGCGGCGAATTTAGCAAAACTTTGGTGGTATGGGACGAAATAAGGAAAAAAGAATCAGGGTATATGGTTTTTGAAAATTTTAATTTGGGGAATTTGGAATATTGGAGCATGACCTGCGATTCTTGGCGACTAAAGCATGATAATTGGGAGCTGTACTATGATAATTGGAGGCTACACTACGATGATTAAGAACTACACTACGATAATTAGAGGCTATACTATGATAATTGGGATTGAACCATTGGATTATCGGAGGCTACACTACGATAATTGGAGGCTATACTACGATAATTTGTGGGCTGCACTGCGATAATTGGAGGCTATACTATGATAATTAGGGGCTATACTATCGGGATTATGAGTGATTTAGTTAAAATTGCTATTAAAGGGGGCGATAATTTAGTGGGTGGCGTTTATTTGGTTTTGAATGGGTTGGAAGGATTTGAGGGTAAATTGGGGATTTGATGGAAAAGAGGATTTTACTCGTATAATATAGGAGTGGATTCTTTTAGGGGTTAGGGATGGTATTCCAAAAGGGAAAAATTATACAGGATACTTGGTGTGAATGAAAGATTATGTATTTTTGGCGGCATGGGGAAGATAAAGGGAGGTATAGATAATGGGGAATTAAAAAATACTGATATTAAGGAATGAATCTTGCCTTACCAACCATATTTACAATAATTGCAAAAATAGTTTTCTTAACTCTTGAGCGAATTATGCCTGGAAGAGAACTTCCAAACTCAAAAGGTTGGTATGTGAGAGTTTTAGCAATCAACTTTTGCCAACTTGGAATTACATTGATGACAAATAGGATTTGGATAAAATTATTTGGTGGATATTCCATTTTTCATCTTGCTTCGATTCACTTACCTATTGCTGAAGGTTTCATTGGATGGTTTGTTGGTACATTCTTTTTTTATTGGTGGCATCGAATAAGACATACAAAGGGTTTCTGGCAAATATTCCATCAACTTCATCATTCACCACAACGAATTGAAGCATTGACTTCATTTTACAAACATCCTATTGAAATTTTAGCTGACTCGACTTTGAGTGCTATTATTATGTATGTTCTACTTGGAGCATCATTAGAAGGTGCATTTTGGTTTAATTTTTTCGCAGCGACTGGAGAATATTTTTATCATTCAAATCTAAAATCACAGAAATGGTTAAAGTATATTATTCAGACACCAGAACTTCATTCAATCCATCATCAAATTGATGTTCATAAATATAACTATGCTGATATTCCTCTTTGGGATAAATTATTTGGAACATATAAAGACACAAATGAGTTTGCGAAGCAGTGCGGTTTTCCAAATAATAATGAAAAGAAGATTTGGAAAATATTAATGTTTAAAGATGTCTATAATGATTAATAAATTAATATTTGTGAATGCTGGATTTCTTTCATCGTTGTGTGATAGCAGCCCTTTTCTGGCTGCTGCAACACAATGATTATTATTATTATCAAAGCCTCACCCCTAACCCCTCTCCCAAGGAGAGGGGGATTAAAGCACGAAAGGTTTTGTATCTTTGCGGTCAATAAAAGTATAAGATTATGGATTCAAAAATTATTTCTATAAATAAGGAGGTGTTGAGTGGAACGCCTGTATTTCAGGGTACTCGGGTGCCTATAAAGAATTTGTTTGATTATATTGAAACCGGTAATACGCTGGAAAAGTTTCTGGAGGAATTTCCTTCTGTAAGTAGAGAACAGGCGATTTCTTTGATGGAATTGGCTGAAAATATTTTAATCTCAAACGCACTGATTTATGAAGATATTGATAGACGAATGTCTTCCTAAAAATTTGAAGCATGAATTCATCGGACATTCTGTAATGACTGTTCAGGAGATGGGCTGGGATAGCCTTTGGAACGGGGAATTGATGACCGCGGCAATGAAAGATGGATTTGAAGTTTTTGTTACGATTGATAAAAATTTACAACATTAACAGTACTTAAAAAAGTATGATTTGATAGTGATTGTCTTGGATGCCGTGAGAAATGAGATTGAATATTTGAAGCCATTGATACTGGAAGTATTGAACAGCTTGAATGATTTGAGGAAGGGAGAGGCGCATGTTTTTACTATTAAAAAATAACAGTTTTTTCTTTCATCTTTTATCGCATGGCTTATAAAAATTTGCAGCATTTTATTCGGACGCTTGAGGAGGCGGGCGAATTGGTGAGGATCA
>Ga0206829_10305_pt1 | contig 15130 bp, 11 predicted proteins | sample Alteio_BWOrgCont_75_FD_152862 | JGI IMG/M metagenome (GOLD analysis project Ga0206829, IMG submission 152862) | Enriched cells from forest soil in Barre Woods Harvard Forest LTER site, Petersham, Massachusetts, United States -... | ecosystem: Environmental > Terrestrial > Soil > Temperate forest >... | reverse complement strand
TCAGTGCCGTCAGGTTGCCGGCGAATACCGGTTCGTAAAGACCTCCTCCATACAACCAGCCGCCGAACCAGCTGCCCACATTACGGGAGAGCGTGAAGAAGCATGTCATCGTTCCATAAGCAAACGCTTCCTGTCCTTTCGGGCATCGCATAGCCGCCAGAGACAAACAGGGAATGAGCACGATGATGCCGGACACACCGTTGATGAACCAGAGAACCAGGGCGGTGTCGGAACCACCAAGGAACAGGTAGGAAAGCCGGCTCAAGACCGTCAACACTACGCCAAGATAGAGCATTTGCTTCAGTGAGAGTCTGGCTGCCAGCCGGCTCAGCACGAAAGAGCCCGCTATGGCACCCAGTCCGCCCACCGCAAGGAGAATGCCGACGAACTCCTGCGAGAACCCGAGGTGATCCGTGGCATCATAGATGAGCGGCAGCTTCATCAGCGGACTGATGTTGTAGAGCACGATGAATCCAATCGTTCCCCAGATTGCCCCAGACTTGAGCACTGCCAGCAGCTGTTTCAGAGACTGCTTCAGTCCATTCAGGTCGATTCGGCCAGTGCGCGGCTCATCGAGAAGCCACCAGACAGCCAAGATGACCAACAGTGGTCCCACAGCAGCGATCACAGCGGCAACTCGGTAGGCAGACATTGGCGAGATAGAACGAGCCAGCCAGCCTCCGGCCAGGGCGACCACCAGAACGCCGAGGTTAAACCAGAACCACTGCGTATTAAGCAGCGATGTGGCATTGCCGTGTTTTTGGCCAGTCTCCGCCACGACCGCAGAAGCAACTGTGGCACCGCCGGAGATACCAATAGCAACCACAAACAGTGCCGCAGCAACCAGATAAGGCGTCTGGGACAAGGCGATGGCCGCAAAGCCGACAGTGATTAACAGCATGAAGCCGGCCAGATATGATTTGCGCTTGTAGCCGAACAAGGGCAGCGAGTCGCAAAGAATGCCGTAGAGCGGCCGCACCAAAAGCGGGATGCTCATCATGCTAAAGATGGTGTTGACCTGCGCCTCGGACCAGTGAGAGAGATCGAAAAACAGGATCACCGATTGGTAAATCAATCCCTCGGGATCGCACAGAGCCTCCGCCAGGAAGTAGATAGCAATGACACCAAGCAGCTTGCGCATAGCGACAGGCTGCACCGGCGGCAAGTTGTTGTTGTCGCTCATGGCGTTTCCTTTGCTCGCGCAAGCCACCAGCTATCGGTTAGCTCGCCCGCGTTGAAATCTCGTACAGCTTGAATGTCGGATGAAACTGATCGCAGCCACACAGGGCATGCAACAAAGAGGAAGTGCAGTCGTATAGAAATAACTCGCTCTTGCGACTAGCAGCTTTTCCCGTCTCGGGCACTGGTATCAATGATTCTGGATTAGCAGTGCGTGATTACTTCCAAGGTTGAGAAAAGAGAATAGGGAGTTCACTGTCAGACTATAAAACCGTTCCGCAGTAATACAAGAGCTGCTTCGTGCGCCATTCTACAAAGATCTGGCTGGTGCGACGTCGCACCTAGCGCAGCTTTCAACTCTCTACAACCAGACATGCTCAAGGGACTACAAGCAGCGCGCCAACGCCGCGAACCTTTCGCCAGAGGGATTGCCAGTTCGCTGAAAGAAGGACGGATTGTTCATCCGCTTCGACCTGTCAGCCAGTTATGGGCTCAGTTAAGCGTGTTTTTCTTCGCCGGTGATCGGTTGAGCAAATGTGCACTCTTTCGAGGAGCAGGCGATCTGATCGCCGCGCTTCAGGGTTTTGTACACAAGCATAGTTCCGCACTGCGGGCACATACTCGAATTGTTGGGACCGCCGCTAATGAGAGGCGGATACCAGAACGCTGTGTTGCATCCTTTGGCCGAGTAGTTGCTGCATCCGTAGAACATCTTGCCGCGACGCGATTTCTTCTCAACGATCTGTCCTTCGCATTCTGGTCTTGGACAGAATACGCCGGTGGTTTTCAGAATCGGACGCTGCTCTTTGCACTCTTCGGCCGAGCAAGCGAGATAATCGCCGTACCGACCGTAGCGAATCAACATAGGCGATCCGCACGTTTTGCACTTCTCTTCACTGGGTCGATCTTCGGGAACCGGCTTGCCATCGCGGGTGAGAGCTATCTTCGTTTTGCATTCGGGATAACCGACGCAGCCGAGGAATTGACCGAAGCGTGACGAGCGAATTGCCATCGGCTGTCCGCACTCAGGACATTTCTGATCGGAGAGAATGACGACCTTGTTCATGTTCTCTTCGGCCCGTTTCAGCGTTTCGCCAAATGGCAGATAGAACTCTTTGAGCATGCCGTGCCAATCGACTTTGTCTTCTTCGATCTGGTCGAGCTTCTCTTCCATTTCTGCTGTGAAACCGACGTCGACGATTGAACCGAAGTGCTCGACGAGCAGCAGGTTGACTGCTTTACCGAGCTTCGTGGGAACGAGCTGCTTGTTCAGCTTCTCCACGTACTTGCGATCGACTATGGTGGCGACCGTGGCGGCGTAAGTCGACGGACGACCGATGCCGAGCTCTTCTAATGTCTTCACCAAACTGGCTTCGCTGTATCGCGGCGGTGGTTGAGTGAAGTGTTGACCCGGTGTCAGTGATTTACACTTGAGCACTTCGCCCTTCGTCAAATCCGGCAGATTTACCGCTTCTTCTTCGGGCTCGGTTGAACCGCTGGTGTCGCCGTTCGCTTCGCCTTCCGATTCGGACATCTTAGGGGTACGCGTATAAACGATCGTGAAGCCGGCGAATTTCACCTCTGTAGCAGAGGCGCGGAAAACGCCTTCGCCGGCGCCGATTTCGACGGTGCGGGTGAGGAGTTCTGCAGCGGCCATCTGGCTGGCCAAGAAACGTTCCCAAATGAGCTTGTACACTTTGTACTGATCGTTGCTCAGGAACGAGCGAATCGATTCCGGCGTGCGGTCGGCCGCAGTAGGACGAATTGCTTCGTGAGCGTCTTGAACGCCTTTGGCTTTGCGCGTATAGACTCGCGGTTTATCAGGACAGTACTCTTTGCCGTAGCGCGTCTTGACGTAGTCGAGCGCTTCTTCTTGAGCTTGCGCCCCGATTCTGGTCGAATCAGTTCTCATGTAAGTGATCAAACCGACCGGTCCTTGCGGCCCGAGCTCAACCCCTTCGTAAAGGGTTTGGGCAACCTGCATCGTCTTCTTAACGGCAAAACCGAGCTGAGTAGCTGCTTCGCGCTGAAGAGTGGAGGTTATGTAGGGCGGCAACGGCGAGCGTTGGCTCGATTTTTCAACGAGCTGCGCTACTTTGAACTCTTCGGACTCCAGCTCTTTGACTATCTGTTTAGCTAGTTTTTCGCTGTCGATGATCATCGAGGCGGTGGTTGATTTATCCGACGCAGCGATGACACGCTTGCCTTTCCATTTGGATAATGGAGCGGCGAAAGCTTGTTTGGAGCGGGTTCTTGAAAGTTCGGCTTTGATGGACCAGTACTCTTTGGCCTCGAAACCGTCAACTTCTTCTTCGCGCTCGCAGATCAATCGCACTGCCACTGATTGCACGCGACCTGCCGATCTGCCATTTACCTTGCGCCACAGCAGAGGACTGATTTTGTAACCAACCAGTCTGTCCAGAACGCGTCTGGCTTGCTGCGCATCGACGAGGCGCCGATCGATCTGACGCGGTGACTTGATCGCGGCCAGCACTGCGTCTTTCGTGATTTCGTTGAACTCGATGCGATGAAGTTTCTTCGCCGGCAATCCGAGCAACTCGGAAAGGTGCCATGCAATCGCTTCGCCTTCTCTATCAGGGTCAGGCGCGAGGTATACATGGTCAGCGGTTTTCGCTGCTTCGCGCAGCTCTTCTACAATAGGTTCTTTCTCGCGCAATACTTCATATTGCGGTTCGAAATTCTTGCGTACGTTGACGCCAAGTTTGTTGCGCGGCAGGTCACGAACGTGACCGATACTCGCTTTTACTTGGAAATCCTTACCAAGAATCTTGCTGATGGTCTTTGCTTTAGCTGGAGATTCAACGATTACTAGTGATTTTGTCATTTCTTTTATTGGTGATGGGGGGTGCAGAGTTGGCTTGCCGGGCTGGTTGTACCTGTCAAGATACGCCGACGAGGCACGAGTATAACACGATGGTCAAGACCGTCCGGCTTTACTAGTGGTGAGCATAGAACAAAGCTCTGTTTTAAGAACGCTGTTCGTTGCAGGTCCAGTAACAACTATTACCCGGATAGTCGAGTCTTGCCCGATGCCTCGCCTTACGAATATTTAAGAATAACAGAAACGCCGACTCTGTGCTGGCTCGCAAACACCGGCTCATGCCTGTCTTGCCCTCCCTGGCCGCCTTCTATATAGGTCTTCATCCTTATTAATATGCGTTTTTAATATCCGCAACTCCTCCCGTCCCATGTTCCAGCCAGTCCGAATTGTCAGGTATCGGAGCTGCTCTTATTACGCGCGCAAGAGCGCGTGCCCGCGTGTACGCGCGAGCGCTTGCGAGTGCGCGCATGCGTGAATCCATTAGTGAGTTGGCAGCGCTGCTCAGACGAAAACGATCACTTGTGGAAATGAACTGCCATCGCTTGCGTCACCGACGCTAACGGCCGTTTTGCGGGAAACACTGATGATCCGGCAAAGTCCCGCCTACCGCCCTAATCGGCGGGAACGCCTGTACATCAGCATTCATGATTGATGGAACAAACTTACTTCGGAAAGGAGTGTCTTTGATATGTGCTCACAGTTTTATTAGTATCGAGTCGCATTGTTATCCAATCTAAAAGTTCCGCGGAATCTTCTCATCAAGTAATCACAACCACACGTCGCACCAAAACCGCTGCCACCACCGGCAGTGCGGCTCTGGCGGCTGGTTGATCTGGATGTTGAAGGAACCATCGAACGAACCAAAGGAAAACGGCTATGAAACCTCCTTTCAGCTGGGCGGCAAAAGACAACCGAGTTTCGGTTGAAGACGCGCCCGCCGGGACAACCATCCTGCGCCAAGATCTCGGACCTCGCCCCGGTTCGGTTGCCGTCTACACTCTCATCGCCAGCATCGGCATCGCATTTGTAATAACCTGGCTGGATGCGGTGTTCAGCGATCCCGGCTTACGCACGTTCATCACCCAACTCCTGAATTGGGCCTCGCTGCACGGTTCCAACTACGTGCCGGATGGCTTCTGGGAGCCGGTTACTTGCATGTGGCTGCACGGTAGCTGGCTGCACGTGTCAGCAAACATGGTCGGGTTGTTTACCTTGTGGACGTTTTTCCGCAACGCCGTATCCGCTCGCTGGTGGCTGGCGATATTCGTAGTCGGTGGAGCGCTCGCCAACATGTCGTATCTCGAGACGCGGTCAGTGATCGACTTCTCCTACATCCACAGCCCTGTGATCTCCGTGTTCTGGTTGCCCGGGCAACCGATGGCCGGTGCATCAGGAGGCGTCTTCGCTCTGTGGGGAGCGTCCATCGCTTTCTGCCTGCGTTATCGACTGGAGCGCAATACAGGCTTGGTGAACCGGATGCTCTTGCACGGCTGGGAGTTCGCGATTCCGGCCGTGATCCAGCTCAAGTTCATCGATCCAAACATCGCCGGGGTCGCCTGGCAGGCACACCTGGCCGGCTTGATCATCGGCTTTGTCCTGGGCTTCGTGCCGCCTATCTACGGCAACCTGACGATCACGGCAACGCGGCGCCATATCGTCGGCATCAAGAGCGTTCTCCTTGGGGGCAGGCAGAATCTGCCGTTCAATGTGGAACTCTTTTGGGCGCCGTCGTTCGACTCGTCGCGTGACGCGGTCGTCTCAATCATCGAACGTCGGTGCCTGCTCTGGAAGAGCCGGCCGCTGACGACGGTGCTGGCTGGTTCCACCGCACCAAATGCGGTGCCGAGCTGCACGGTGGCGGACTCGCGCAGTGTGCCGGGGCTCGACCTCTGGAAACTGCGCGGCGAAGCAACCGGGCATCCCGGCGTGACGCCGTGGATCGCCTGAACCAGGCGTACTCGCCAATCGAAACTGAGCGCCGGGGACCACCTTCAAGTCTGGTCCCCGGCGTTTACTTCCCAACCACAAATACACCGACTTTTTCCTTATTCTAGTGCTTTTTAACTAAACGCTATAGACTATAGTACGTGAACAAACAAGAAAAATGGTGCCACTGCATGCGGTGCCTCAGCAAACGTCGCCGATTGGTTGTCACCTGGTCGCCATTCGCTGTGGCGTGGGAAGAAGTGGGCTGAGTCACTGACCCAGCCCACTCCAAACACCATCTCGCGCCGACTAGCGACGCAGTTCTTTATTGCTTCCAGGTGAGAGTGGTGGTGGAACCCTTCTCGACCAGAACATCGACCACTCCGGCACCGAGCTGTAACGACACGGTGCGTTCGTCGCCGTTGTTCGTCACCACCATCACTCCCGTACCATCGGGATTGATGAAAGCGACGTGTTGCAGGTCCTTGATCTCGCCTTTCGACTCGATCCGCTTGGCGCCACGCTTGACGAAACGGCTGAAGTGAGCCGTTCCCCAATACTGACCGCTACGGACCACCTCATTTGTCTTGAGGTCGACCGAGACCATGCCCCCACATCCGAACGGGCCAACATTTGGCTTGCCGTCCGGAGTGAGGGCAATGTTCCACCACGACACAGAATTCACCTCGCAGCGGCTGTATGTAGTCAGCTGCCCCGACCAGTTGGTGTGGTCAGTGAGGTAGTCTGGAGCGCCGAAGACTGCCGTTCCTTCCGTGATGTGGTGGTCGATGTGGGGATACATCTTACGGAACCGAGCCATCCAGATCGGATCGCCACCGTAGGGATGCCAGGCATAGCCGCCCACACACTTGAGAAAGTCGGCACTTTCGGACATCGACAGCGGACGACCGGCAGAGTCAAAGTTGTGGTCATGTATCCAGATTAAGGTCTTGATGCCATTTTTCTGGAAACGCGGATACATGTAGCCACCGACGAAGTCGCGCTCCTGCTGGATAGACAACTGGGACTGGGTCATGCTGCCGTTCTGGTCCGTGTCCGGCTCGTTCTGAGAGGTGACGGCATAGATCGGCACGCCTTCGGCATCATAGGACTGGATGAACTTCACGAAGAAGTCACCCCAGGCGTCCATGTACACGTAGTTCATGTTGCCGCCGCGGAGCGTCTTGCTCGGTTTCATCCACGGCGAAGGGCTCCACGGTCGAGCCACATAGAGCACGTTGGGATTGATCTGCAGGACTCGCCGGAGTACGGGTATCTTGTACCCCTTGTCGTACTCGATGGAGAACCGCTTCAACTCCGGATCCGGCTCGAGACCGTCAGCGGGGTTGTAGTCCTTCGGCGAGTAGTCGCTTGACCCGATGGTAAAACCCAACACGTTCAGGTCCATCATCGACGGGTCGATCAGCTCGAAGAGAAGCGCCTCTCGAGCCTTTTCCGCCATCTGGCTGATCACCCAACAAGCAGAGTCGGTGAAGTGAGCGCCCCAGCCAAGGATGGTCTGGAACGTGATGTCGGGGAGGATTCGGATGGTAGGATTCTTGTCGCTCCATCCGCGCCGCCACGAAAGCGGCTCGACCTCCTGGCACTTCTTGTCGGCCGTGGTGACCCACCGGCGGATCTGCCCCGTCGGTGCCTTGTCAGCCTGACGCGATCCGACTGCGATCAAAGCAGCCAGCACGAGTATGGTGGCGGCAAATTCGATGATCATGTACGTCTTGGAGTGAAGATCAGCGAGGCTAAGCCAGCCGAAGCCGACCATGAAAGCGACGAAAAGCACGGCCATAACCCAGCCGCGAACGGTATCGTGAGAGAGAAACTTGCGGACATTGTCTTGAATGTTCATGCCCTACTCCATTCATATCTGCGCCCAGGCACCGGGTTCGGCGCCGAGCAAGGTTGGTCGGTGAGTGGTGGAAGACGCCCGCGTCTGCCTACTCACCTGAACCAGAAGGACAGGGGTTAGGCAGCGAGCTTCAGTTCGTTTTCGCTGCGGTGGCCGAATTGGCTTCCTGTTTACAGCGATCGCACATCAGCTGGATGCGCTTTTTGGTGTCCTCATCCGGAGCCTCGGCCATGGCGGCCTGATAGTGGAAATACGCTCGATCCCACTGAACCAGATTGACACGCAGGTCGGCCAGCAACAGCGAAGCGCACCATAGCTGGTTCGCCTTAGTGGCAGCCTCGATCGGCTCGCGATACAGTTCGGCGCCGATATTCTCGAGTTTGCCCGGAAAAAGTTGGCGCCGGCGAGATTGCTCGATGCCGAACTTGATCTTCTCCAGGTCCATGCGTTTGACCAACGCTCGCAGCGTGTGCGGATGCGGCAACCCCAGCTTGTTTCGGGAGAGCTGCTCGGCGCCTTTGAGGTGATGCTCGCAGGCATCAAAGTCGCCGGAAAGGCGAGCAAGCTTGGCTTGCCGGCGTTGGATCCAGACGACATACGGGTCGTCCTGCGGAGTCCGCTCCAACGCTTCCAGCAGGGCGGCGTTGGCGGCGGCGTAGTTGGCTCGGTCCTTGTTCCACAGAATCGGGTGAACGCTGTCGACCAGCGTACCGACCGGGGCAACAGGCGCTGTCAACGTCTTCGGGTTGTAGTCCTGAGCGAAAAGTCCCATCGTAGTCTCCATGGTGTGGTGAAGCGGCTGCTAAGCCGTAGCAGGGTGTTGCATCGTTTGATGCGGGTGAAGGTTAACCGCGAGCCACGACGAACAACGTGGTTGCTCTTACTCGGCGTCTATGGCACGTAGGCGGTTGGTTTTTTGTTGGTTTCTTGAAGTTGAAACAATAAATGGCGATTCATACGTGCTAACAGAAAGTGGAAAAGGAATTCAAGCAAGCTACCCATGACAGAGAAATGAGCGAAATGCCTACCCAGTTCTTAAAACAAGAGAATTAAGGAAGGAACCAGGGACCTTATAGCTCATGACTTAATACGTGTAGTAACGAAAAACAGAACTCGCTCATCTCGCGCTAGTTGTTCACCATTCGCGCCGAGTATAAGCCTTTGGATTTGGCGTTTACTAAAGTCCATCCAAGCCGGGGACTGTGTAACGCAGAACCCAGCCGAGATCCAGTCAATCGTTCCGGCAAACACTGTTATCCATCGCGATACCACATTCGGTACTGCACCCGCGAAGATGACAGCGGTCTAAGCCGCTTGTTTCCCGGGGAACCAAAATGGAGACTTTGCTTCAATTTCGGCTGACACTTCTTAGAAATAAACTAAGACCGAACTGTTCTACCTTTCCGAACATTGTAGTTCGACCGGGAGGGACGGAGGCATTCGCTGATTTGAATAGCGAGCGCTCCCCGGTCTGCGCGCCATAAAATCTTCGTTCGGGCGGGCTGTCAAGATGGCATGTAGAGGAGTCAACTTTGGTATGATCCTGCGGATTCCCATATATATTGCTACTCTCGTGAAGCAAAGGCGTTCCTCGATGAAAGACATCAAATTGCAGCTGGCATTCGTTTTGGCTGCAATAGCCATGCTGTTTGCTTTGAATGCAAATCTTCAGGTCCACGAGGCAATCATTCGGACTGATGTCTTTTGTGCGCATTGGGCCAATGCCGTGTTGAGCTACAGCAGCGGTCTCGCCAAGACGATCGGCACACTGAATACGAGAGCTGGCGACGCTCTCGTATTGTCCTGTTTTTGCACTCTGTTCGCCGTCCACTCTTTCAAATCTTCCACAAAACGAGAAAGAATCAGACGCTTGAGCTGGTGGGGATGGGTCGGCGGAGTTTGCGTGACCACTTATTTGTTGACTTGCGTGGCTGAACCGTTTATCTCCAGAAAAATTCCGCTAGCGGCGATTCCCGAACTGATAAACGTCCAGAAGGCCTATGGCGTGGCTTTGCATACCGATCCAGGCAGTTCGTTCCCGTCGGGCCACGGTTTCGCCTACATGTTCTTTAGCTTGCTCGCGCTCGCGACATATCCGGCAGTGGGACTGATTATTGCCAGCATCGGCACGGTCATGCTTTTCTCACGTCTCGTAGTCGGCGTACATTGGCTTAGCGACATCGCCCTCGGTGCACTACCGCTCGCTCTGCTCATGAGCACCGTGATGTATACGCGTCCGGCGCTCTGGTTGCGGGCTTTGATTCAGCGCTGTGTGGTTTACGCTTATGTGCTCAGCGGCCGATTCACAGCCACTAACAACGACAAGAAATACGTCTTTCCCACTGTCGTTCCTGCTTCAACAACATCCGCCGACAAAGTACCTGCACTCTCGTCCACGAAGAAGTAGCCGCGCAAGCGCCTCAGCACCCGCACTGCGTCGCCTTTACAGCAAGCTTGCCATGCTCCAGGCAGGTTGTTCTCAGGGTAATGCCCGGCATCGCTGCTGACAGGAGCTTCGCCAACTCCAAAAAGAAGTTGGCGCCCGTTCCAAATGAAACCGGCGATCCTTCTGAGAGACGCCTGGCGTCGCCTCTGCGAGGCGAGTTATCCGTTCGAGTCCGCGGATCGCTATTTACTCAGTTGGGTGGCCTGACGCCTGTTCCACTTCGGTTGAAACTTCGGTTTCTGTGGTCGGGAGCGATTTTGCCCCCGATTCTACTTTTTCGGATATCTTGCGCGGTGCGCCCTTGACGGAAACTGTTTTTCTGCCCGCAAACAACTTCTTCTGTTTACCGGTCTCAGGGCAGTCCTGTTCAAGCACTTGTTCTACAGTTTGCACCGCGATAACAGGACAGTCAGGTGAATTTAGGAGTTGCTGCGCCAGGGTGGGCGACGTAAGCTTTGCCAGAAGCTGCTGGGACGCCGCAGTCAGAGCTTTGTTCTTGGTCAATATCCCGAGATGATAGTTGTCGAAAGCAAGGTGCGCTTCCTCTCGTAATGCAATTGCTCTGCACTCCAGCCGCTTGTCCATATAGAGCTCTTTCAGCAGTTTATTTTGTTCGCTACCGCCGGTCATCAACACGTACCCGAACAAAAGTGCTTGGCTGGCGGGTCCTATCACGTTCGGAGAAAGTGAAGTGATGCACAAGGCAGTTTGCACGATCCGGTGAACACCAAGCATGGCGCTTGTATGGGTGTTGTATCGATGCACATCGTCGCGCACCTCACTGCAAATTCGATCGTTCATTGCTGCTGCTTCAACTGCTGCCTGAATACGACGCTGAAGTTGAGGGACGTTCCAGATGTTACCGCTCGGCGGTGCGAGCATGGCAGCGGATTGGTTTGAAAAAGCTGTCTTGGCGCGATTTGCCGCTTCGTCACCAACAAGGTTAGCCAGCTGTGTAGTAGCTGTATCCGCCTCTGTCGTAGACATATCGCTTGAGCCGACCGCCGTAGCCAATTGCAGGGTACTGGCAATAACTTGCAGCTCCAGCTCGTCGCGCACTTTCTCATGAAGCAATCTGGCCGCTCCCAGGCCGTTCATCTTGATCTTCTCGTCGAGAATGACGTCGCCGGCCTCGCTCGATACTGAAACACCTTTGTGCATGAAAATGAAGTTGAGTGCATCGCTCGCCTGGGATTTGATAAGAAAGAGCTTGGCGCCGTACTTATTTACTTCGGCAACGCTTTCCTGCACTCTGCTGTCCCGCTTGTTCGCGGTATCAATAAGGTCAGTGAAAAAATCCGTAGAGCTTCGATCTTCGTTCTCGTTTACTGTGATGATTTCATGCAACTGAGGGGTTTCTGCAGCGGAACTCGACTCTGACGCACACTCATCTAGCGAACTCGCAGGCGGTGTAGTCTGAGCCGCACAAAAATTTGCCAGACTGACGGTCAGAAGGAGTGCCCGAGTCAAACTCATCATGCCGAATCTTGCTCGGCGCCCCAAAAAAGCGCTGGTCTGTCCGGTAATGCTGGCGGGGATCACAATGATAACTGCTGCTGAGATACCTGTGGTCAGAATACGGGTCTCCAAGGATCGAGTCAACCAATGACAACGTTGTCTTGTTCGCAAAGGCAAGAGCAGTGCCCATGGGAGATTGTCTTGCTGCCGACGAAGTTGCTCACGAAGGTCAGCCAAAGGCGTCTTGACTCAATCGCCTTTCCAGTACCTTTCACTTAACCAAGGCAGCCTGGCACCGTATCTGGTGCGGTCTGTAAGTATGTTTTTGATCCAGTTGTTTTGGCTGAAACCAGCAAAGGCCATGCTGCTCGCTTAGGGCTCGAATTCCTTTTTCACATACCGCTTGACGACCACAAATCTGTGGCATAAGACTCCAGTACACCCTCTTGAGTTTAATCATGCCCAGTACCCTCCATACTCTGCTAACTCTTGTCGCCGCCGCGATTGTAAGCACTGGCTCAGCCGCCATCTCAATGCCGCTATCGCACTTCTCGGAAGATCTGCCCGCATATCACGCCGTTTCCAGTGGAGTATTCAGAGGCGGACAACCAAGTTTGGCAGGGCTGTCTAAACTCAAAGAGCAAGGCATCAAGACCATCGTCAGCTTCCGAACCAGCCGTCAGGTAATTCAGATCGAATCTAAAGAAACTGAAAGACTGGGCATGCAGTTCGTCAGCATACCGCTGTCCGGTATCGGCAAACCTAGTGATGAAACGGTAGAAAGGTTTCTCTCTGTCGTGCAGGACCCTTCCATGCAACCTGTATTCATACATTGCGAATGGGGACAGGATCGCACCGGTGCCATGCTCGGTATTTACAGACAAGCAGCTCAACATTGGTCTGCGGAACAAGCCTATCGCGAGATGTTGCAGCTCGGTTTCCATCCAAAATACGCCTGGCTTTGCGACGCCGTCTTTGACTTCGAGGTGCGTTCCGGCAAACGTCCGTCGCCCGGCCGCCCGTTTGGCGTGAAGGTTTTCGACTCAATTAACAAGGTCGTCAGCGTTCTGGACTAGCTTGACGCTAGTGCGGACCAACATCAATGACGAACCGCATCTGAGAATCTGCATCCTCAGGGCTGCTTTCCTGCATGTGGTCGACAGAAACTAGGGCATTGTGACCCGAGGCGTTTGCACCTGCCTGATAGACCACTTGCTCCGCTGCCCGATCGTCAATGGCAGGGCAAATCGCCGCCGTCAACAAGTCGTGCGCAAGCGCCGGCGATGTGAGCTTTTGAAGAAGTTGCTCGGAAACTGACGCAAGCACCCTGTTGTTGGTCATGACGCCCATGCGAAAGTTATCGAACGCAAGATGTGCTTCCTCTCCCAACAGGTTGGCTCTGCATTCAAGCCGTTTATCCATGTACAACTCATGCATGATCTTCGCTTCTTCGCTACCGCCGGAGAGCAGAACATATCCGAACAACAAGGCTTGAGCGGCCGGTCCGACTAGGCTCGGAGACAGTGAGGCGATGCATAAGCTTGTTCGAACCAATTTCTGTGAGACCAAACCAGCACCGCTGTGCGTGTTGTACTTATGAAGATCGGCGCGAATCTCGCCGACAATGCGATCGTTCAGTGCTGCCGCTTGAGTTGCCGCCTGCACACGGTGTTGCAGCTGAGTCACATTCCAGATGTCGTTGCAGGGTACGGTGAAATCATGGCGAGCCTGGTTGGCCAGAATCATTTTGGCACCGTCGGCCGCTTCTTTGCCGACAAGATCTTCGAGCTGCCGAGCCGCTTTCTCTTGCTCCAGTTTGTTGGCCGCCGGAGCGCCAAGTGTTGATGCTAATTGCAGGGTACTGGTCACCACCTGTAGTTCCAAATCATCGAGGACCTTTTCTTTCAGGAGCTTTGCTGCTCCCAATCCGGTCATCTTTCTTTTTTCGTCGAGAATTACGTCGCCGGCTTCGCTAGACGAAGATATGCCTTTAGTCAGGAATATCCAGTTGATAGCGTCGTTTGCTTTCGCCTTGACGTTAAGGGTTTTCGAATTGAATTTGTTTATCGTCTCCAGGCATTCGTGTACCTGACTGTCACGGCTGCTGGCAGATTCAATCAGGTCGCTGATGAGGTCCGCCTGAGCTGGCGCCGGTGTGTTGACTGTAATAGTTTCACGCAACTGAGGTGCAGCAGCGCTGGAACTTGACTCCGGCATGCGTATGTTGCCGTCGTTTGCAAACGGAAGAGCCTGAGAAGCGCAGACGTTGGTAAAACAGACGAGGAGGAGGGCTGAGCGAACAGCAGCCGTCAGCCTGAATCTTGCCTTCCGCCCGTACTGAGCGCTGCCTCGGCATCTAGTTCCAGTATGTATCACGAAATTCCAATAAAACAGGTTTTGCTGCGCGACAGCGTAAGCTTTTCTCAAGCAATGGGTCAACCGCTGACAACGCCGTTTATTGCGCACAGAGAGCGCAATTGCATAATTGCTAGTTAATTCGCGCTCCGATCAGAGCCGAAGAATGCAGGGTAATCGATGCAAAACCTTGCTGTAGTCAGCCTTCTAGTGTATATACTATATGTATGAATAGAGCGATTAAAAACAAAAAAACAAGCCTGCCGGCGGGTCCAACCACCGGCAGTTCTGGGTCTTGTTTCCACTCTCAGTGCTTCCGCCCAAACGGAACATTGCGAACCACGTTGTCCGGTTGCTCGCCGCCACTGGGCTTCGACCGGGAGATAACGGCGCAGCGAGCGGAACTGCAGCTCCAACTCCGGCAGCACCATTCTCGCGTCTTCTATCGCGAGAGGATTGGGATCACGGGCTGCGGCGGCAGCCGGATCCGCCTTCTCTTCTTCCCGGAGGAAGTCGTAGTTCTTCAAGGCGTCTGCCGCCTCAAGCAGGACCTGCGCCATCAATTTCCCCCGGCCGCATTGTTCGACCCCGGCGAACTCTTTCATTTCCTGGGCTCGGAGGGACATTTGATGGAACTTCACCCGGAGGTAGTATGCACGCTGCGCCAGCTTGTCGACCTGATCGGGATCCGACACCGCCAGCAATTCAACACCTGTCTTATACATGGCTTCAATCCTTTCGGTTCTGTTATTCGGGTTTAGTCCGAGGGAGCGGCAACGACTGCCGCCTCCTCACAGTTACCGGCTTTGGGGCCGTCGGTCACGCTCCCGCTGGAGATTTCCAGTTGGACGGCTTTAGCCACCACCAGCGGTTCTGAAGCTGCGGCCTCAGCTCTGCGGATAAGGGGCTGTCGGCGTCGCTATCGATTACCGCTCGCAGCAGGCCTTCGACCGCACGCGTAGTGGGCGGCGCATCCATGCCGGTGAGCTGCCGCCAGGCCAAGTTGGCCGTCTCGGCCGCCAACCTGTATTCGGCGAGAACCGAATCGCGATACTCTTTT